>Ga0335069_10000194_pt1 | contig 105063 bp, 87 predicted proteins | sample Lox_Sample_11_FD_206714 | JGI IMG/M metagenome (GOLD analysis project Ga0335069, IMG submission 206714) | Soil microbial communities from Loxahatchee National Wildlife Refuge, Florida, United States - Lox_Sample_1.1 | ecosystem: Environmental > Terrestrial > Soil > Wetlands | place: USA...
GATTTCTCCAGCAGGCGCGGATAAACCAGACCGTAAATCGTCGTGGCGATGAAGCCGATTAAAGGCAGGGTGAAGGAGATCGCCACGCTGTGATAGCGGTCCCAGAGCCAACCCATCAGCACCGCCGAGATGGAGCCGGCGGCGCCGACGGCCATCACGTGGAACGAAGCCCCGATTTTGGTCTGCGGGCCGAGATTGCGCAGGCTCATCGCGAAGATGAACGGGAACATGATGGACATGAACAGCCAGCAGAGCGGGAGAATCATCCACGAGACCATCTTGAGGTCGGCCATGGCCAATAGGATGACCATGGAGTTGGCGATGCCGTAGAGCGCGAGCAGCAGGTTGGGCCTGATCACGCGCGCAATGGGCGCGCCGGTGAAACGTCCGACCGCATAGAGGATCATCGCGAACGTGATGACGTAGGCGGCCGTGGCGTCCGGAGTGGCCGCGTGCGTAACGGAGGCGTACCAGGAAAAGAGTGGAGCCGAGGACGTGGTCCCGGACGCGTCTTTGACCATTGCGTTTTCCACGATGTAGTTCACAGCAAACGCGTTGATTCCGATCTGGGCGATGATATAAAGGAACTGGGTGAAAACGCCCCACGTGAAATGCGGCAAACGGGCCAGGGGCGCTTTGAGAATCGCGGGGTCATTGGCCTCCTCGGCTTTGCCGCCGTCCTCAATGCCGGGCAACTTGATCAAGGAAAAGGCGCCGAAGATGACGAGCACCACACAACCCAGGACCGCGTAAGGAAGGATGAGGGTGTGGAAGTCCACCGGTGCGCCAGCTTCGGCTTTATGGCCGAAGAGGAGCAGCCCGCCCACAGTGGGAGCGATGATATAAGCGCAAGAATTGAACGCTTGCGCGACGGACAACCGCCCCGCCGCGCCGTCCTTTGGACCAAGCACGGTGACATAGGGGTTCGCAGCCGTTTCAATGCACGCGAGGCCGGTGGAGAGAATGAAGAGCGCCAGGCAGAACGACCAGAACGTCTGGAACACCAATCCCGCCGGAATGAACAGGAACGCGCCGATCGCCAGCACCACGAGGCCCGCCAGGATGCCTCGCTGGTAACCAATGCGACGGATCAGCAATGCCGCGGGCATGGCCATGAGCAGATACGCGCCGAAGACGGACGTTTGGACGAGACCCGACTGCGTTTTGCTGACGTGGAGGATATTCTGGAAGTGTTTGTTCAGGACATCCAGCATGGCATGGCAAAACCCCCAGATGAAAAACAGGGAGGCGACCATGAGGAAGGCGAACAGCAACGGATTGCGGGTTGGTTTCATGAACTTTTTGGTGTCTGGTTGATGAGTTTTTAAACCGCTAATTTTCGCTCACGGCAGGCACGCCGCGCTGCGGCGTCCGGACAGTACAGCGTGCTGTCCCTCCCCCAGTGAATTTCTGCTTTCATTAGCGTTGATGAGCGCAGATTAGCGGTCAACGTTTGCTCAGAACTTTCTTCTCGTAAGCTTTGACTTCCGCCAGCCACGCGTCGCCGACCGGTGTCCCCTTCGATTCGCAGTAATAATCCCAAACCGCGCCGAAGGGCAATGTCTTGGCCTCTTCCATCAGCGCCAGGCGCGAGGTGTAGTCGCCCGCCCGCTCGAGCTTTTTGAGCTTGTCGATGGGATCAAGCATGGCGATGCACAGGGCGCGGAGCAGGTTGCGCGCGCCGATGGTCCAGGCCGCGATGCGGTTGATGCTGGCATCGAAGAAGTCCAGTCCGATGTGCGTGCGGTCAAGGTAATCGCCCCGCACCAGCTCCTGCGCAATGCCCAGCAACGGGTCGTCCAAAATAACCACGTGGTCGCTGTCCCAGCGAACGCCGCGGCTGACATGCAGCAGGATTTCCGGCACAAAACACAGCACGGACGAAATCTTGTCCGCCATGTTTTCGGTCGGGTGATAATGGCCGGCGTCGAGGCAGACGAGTTTCCCGTTTTTGACGGCGTAACCGAGATAGAATTCGTGCATGCCCACGGTGTAGCTTTCGGCACCGATGCCGAATAATTTGCCTTCGATGGCGTCGAGGTTGTGCTTCGGGTCCAGCGGTTTCTTGAACACCTCGTCCAACGCGGCGGAGAGCCGCTCGCGCGGACCGCGCCGGTCGGCGGGGGTGTCTTTCATGCCATCAGGAATCCAGACGTTGGTAACCGTCGGAGTGCCCAATGCTTTGCCCATCGCGGCGCCGATTTCACGGCTGAGCCGGCAGTGCTCGATCCAGAACTGGCGGATGGCCTTGTCCGGATGCGACAGCGTGAAGCCGCTGGCGGCCTTGGGATGCGAGAAGCAGGTGGGATTGAAATCCAAGCCAATGCCGATGGATTTGGCCCAGTCGATCCAGCTCTGGAAATGTTCGGGACGGATCTGGTTGCGGTCCACTTTTTTGCCGCCAAAGTCGCCGTAAAAGGCGTGCAGGTTGAAGCGGTGCCGGCCCGGAATGAGCGACAGCGCCTTCTCGGCGTCCGCACGGAGTTCTTGGGGGCTGCGGGCCTTGCCGGGATAATTGCCGGTGGCGACGAGGCCGCCGCCGAGCGCGCTCCCGAAGTTTTCAAAGCCGCCCACGTCATCGCCCTGCCAGCAGTGGAGGGACACGGGGACTTTCTCCAGGTTCTTCAAAACGCGGTCCACGTCCACGCCAAGCGCGGCGTAGCGCTCCCGGGCGAGCGCCAACGATTTTTCGATATGCTTTTGAGAGCTCATGACCAATGAGAAATTCCGGGATTTTTGGTTGCCGGGAACTATCCGAAAAATGCGCAGCCCAAGGCAATCACCAATTCTGGTTATACGGCGGAAGACAACTCTCCGCCGCGTTGGGCAAGACGCTGCAAGACGCTGCGATTGAATTGCCTTGCCGGCGGGTTTGCGGCAAAGTCGCGCCCATCGTCCGGTCAAACATGAGCACTGCGCGCATTCTGTTGTTGACACTTATGGCCGCGTTGTCACTGAGGGCCGCCGCCGGCCCGCCGGAATGGACCTACCGGCCCAAAGGCAATTATGCGGGCCACACGGACCGGCCGTTGCGGTACTGGCCGGTCGGAACGGATTTCGTCATCACGAACGGTCCGGAGTTTTTCAACCGGCCGCTTTACTGCGCCAACACCGCCTTCCGTGTTGACGGGGGGGATAAACCGGAATTTTCGCTCTACCTCCCCGGCCGCGGCGGCAATCTGCGCTTCGGCATCAAAACCGCCGCCGGCGTGAAATGGTTGAACGACGCGGAGCAAATTGTCGCGTGCTACCGCCCCGGTTCGCTGCTTTACACCATCCGCGACCCGCTGCTCGGCGGCAAGGACTTGGACCTGGCCGTTTTGCCCTTGGGCGACCGGAAGGGGTTCATTGCGCGCGTAGAATTGAAATGCCCGAATGAAACAGGCAGTCCGCAATTGATTCTCGCCTTCGGTGGCGCCAACGGAATGAAAGGCCGGCGGGGTGGCGACATTGGCTGCGAAAGCGAACCGGTGAGCCAATTCTTTCAACTCAAGCCGGAGGAATGCCGGGACAACGCATTCACCATCTCGTCGAACACGTTTGTTCTGCGCAGCCAGACGGCGACGATTCAGGGTACAGCTTCCGTCGGGGCGAAATGGGCCGTGGGCGATGCGATGAAATGGAATAATGCGGAGAAATTACTGGTATCGGAGCGCCGGTCGCCTGACCGGCTTTCAGATCCGTCATCCCCGAAAGGTGCCAGTCCGGCGACCGGCGCTCCATTCCCAATCGTCGTCGGGGAAATGGCCCTGTTTTCAAATCAACCGGTTTATCTGGCGTTGAAGCCATCGGGCGACGATGCGCCGGCCGTGGTGGCAGATGGACTGCCGGAATTGTTTTCCGCCGCGGAAGAACATCGTCGGGTCATCGCCGACAGCTTGACCGTGGACACCCCGGACCCGTTCATCAATGCCGCCGTGCCGGCGTTGTGCGTGGCGGCCGACGCCATCTGGGATAAACAGCAGCAGTCGTTCATGCATGGCGCGGTGGCCTGGCGCGTGCGGTTGCTCGGCTGGCGCGGGCCGTATGCCGGGGATGAACTGGGCTGGCATGACCGCACGGCAGCCCATTTCGCCGGGTACGCCCGGCAGCAGAATACCAATCCGGTCCCCGACCGAATCCCGCCGGCGGACGAAGATGCCAACCTGGCCCGGAACGAGGCGGCCCTGCACTCGAACGGCGACCTGACGAAGTCCCACTACGACATGAACCTGGTGGGGGTGGACGCCTTCTTCCGGCACCTGCTCTGGACGGGTGACCTGGATTACGCGCGGCAGATGTGGCCGGTTATTGAGCGACACTTGGCTTGGGAACGGCGGTTGTTCCGGCGCGAGTTCGGACCGGACAAACTGCCTTTGTACGAGGCTTACGCGGCGATCTGGGCGAGCGACAACCTCAACTACAACGGCGGCGGCGCGGCACATGCCTCGGCCTACAATTACTGGCACAACAAAATGGCCGCGCGCGTTTCCCGGTGCATCGGTCGGGACCCGACGCCCTACGAGCAGGAGGCGGAATTGATTCTGCGCGCGATGCAGAAATATCTGTGGCTGCCAGACGAAGGCACCTTTGCGGAGTTCAAGGACTACCTCGGCCTGCAACAGGTGCATCCGAACGCGGGCCTGTGGACGTTTTACACGACCATCGATTCGGAAGTGCCTAAGCTGGCGCAGGCGGAGCGGATGTCACGCTGGGTGGATGAAAATATTGCACACATTCCAATTCAGAGTCCCGGCAGCAGCCGAGGCAACGAGGCCCAAACGGAAAATGCGGAAAGCGAAGAGCCGAAAGCCGCAGCGGAGCAGCGTCTCCCTGCGACAGCTGCCAGGGAAGAATGTTTTACGCTGCCGACGACAAGCTGGATGCCGTACCAGTGGTCCTTGAACAATGTCGTCATGGCCGAGGCGGCCCACACGTCGCTGGCCTACTGGCAGGTCAATCGGCCGGAGACAGCGTTTGCTTTGTTCAAAGGCTGCCTGCTCGACAGCATGTATCTCGGCCTCTGTCCGGGCAACCTGGGAGCGATGACGCATTTCGACATGGCGCGCGGCGAGGCCCAGCGTGATTTTGGTGACTCCATCGGCATCACGTCGCGCGCTCTGGTCGAAGGTCTGTTCGGAGTGCGACCCGATGTGCTGGCCGGGGAATTGAAAATCGCTCCCGGTTTTCCGGCGGCCTGGGATCACGCGAGCCTCCGGCACCCGGATTTTGACTTGTCGTTCCGGCGCGAGAGTGAAAAAGACACATGGATCATCAACCAGCGATTTTCACCGCTGCTGGCGTTGAACCTGCAGCTGACCGCGCCGCGGGACGAAGTGGACAACGTTACGATAAATGGCAAAAGCGGTAAGTGGCTCTGGCCGCGCGCGCGGCTGGAGATCCGGAATCCTCCAGCGGCGCACACCGAGATTGTTGTTACCTGGAAGGGAAAAGATTTGCCGGCCGGGGAACCGCCGCAGCGCACCGCCGCGATGGCAACGTCCACCCCGGCCACGGACTGGACGGCAAAGCTGCCATCCAACGTGAAATTGGAAACCGTGGATCTGGCAAGGTGTTTTAACGACCAGGTCACTCAGATCTTCCGCAACCAATATCGCTCGCCCCGCTCGCCGTTTTGTTCGCTCGCCCTGCCGGAGCAGGGCCTTGGCGGCTGGGCAGATAACAAGCAGGCGTTCGACGTTGACGATTCCGGCCTGCGTGCGGCGGCGGTAAAAGCGGGCGGGAAATTCATGCTGCCCAATGGCGTGCCGTTCCGGACGCCAACCAATCCGGCGGCAAACAATATTGTGTTCACCTCGCAATGGGACAATTACCCGCCCGAAGCGACGGTGCCCCTGGCGGGCAAAGCTGCGCACCTGTACCTGCTCATGGCCGGTTCGACCGGGCCGATGCAGAGCCGGTTCGACAACGGCGAGGTACTGGTGACCTACGCCGACGGCGCGACGGACCGGCTGGCGCTTAACAACCCGCTGAACTGGTGGCCGGTGGACCAGGATTATTTCATCGACGATTACGCGTTCCGCCGGCCGGAGCCAATTCCGCCCCGCGTGGATTTGAAAACCGGAAGGGTGCGCATTCTGGACGTGAACGAATTCAAGGGCCGGGGCGGCGCGGTCCCCGGCGGCGCGGCGACGATTCTGGACTTGCCGTTGAATCCCGGCAAGGAATTGAAATCGCTGACTATTCGCGCGCTGGCTAACGAGGTTGTGATTGGGCTGATGGCGGTGACGTTGGAGCGGTAAGCAAAAGAGCCACCGGCTCGACTCTGTCAATGCGACGGTTTGCGCGCCAGGATTTGCACTACGGCGGCCAGGCCGGTGTGGAACTGCCCTTCCACCACAGGTCGTTCCAATTCCTGCCCCAGCGCGAAATTTAGCCCCTGCAACTCCCCCTTCAAGACGCCCAAAGACGCCAGGAAATCGGCGGAAGTTGGTCCACCGGTTTTGAACTGCAACTGAGCAGGCGTGTAGGCCTCCAGCACGAAAAGCCCTCCGGGGCGCAGCCCCTGAACGACTTTCCGATACAGCGTGCGGCGCAGTTCTGAAGGCAAGTGACAGAAGATGGAAACAATCGCGTCCCAGTTGCCGGGAGCAATTTCGTATTGCGCCAGGTCGGCAACCGCGGTGTCGATTTTGACCCCGCGGAGTTCCGCCAGCCGCCGCGCTTTCTCCAGCCCGACCGGCGACTGGTCGACTCCTATGACCTCGCAGCCGAGTTCCGCGAGGAAGACGGCATTGCGCCCTTCGCCTTCGCCGAGCGAAAGGACCTTTCCCCGGGGAATGCGGTCGGCGACACTCCTGAGGAACTCATTCGGCGCCGTTCCGTAAACATAATCCGCGCTGCGGTAGCGTTCGTCCCACATGCCGTCAAGCTTTAGGCCCCGGCGTGCAGGATGACAAGCAGCGAAGTCACGCTGATGAAAATCCAGAGCAGGACGCCCTGGGCGGCCGCGCGCCAGCCGACCTGACGCAATGCGGCGGGCGAAAGGCCGGCGCCGATGAGGCACAGCACGACGGTCAGCCCCCATTTCGAGGCCCCGGTGATCACCGGCGTCCAGTGATTCACAGCCGGAATAAAGCTCCGTGCCATCGAGGCCAGCAAGAAAAGGCCGATGAACCAGGGGGCATTGGCCTTGACGCGACGCCGGGTCTTGCCGGTCTGGCTGCCGGCGGCATCCCGGCGGCGATTGCATGCGCCGAGCGTGAAGGCCATGCCGAGCGTTACCGGGATAATCCAAAGCGTGCGCGAAAGTTTCACCGCCGTGGCGGTTTCGAGGGCGCCCTGGCCGTAATTGAAGGCCGCTCCCACGACGGACGAAATATCATGGATCGCCACGCCGGCCCAGAGCCCGAACTGGTGCGGGCTCAAGTGCAGGCCGTGCCCGAGTAGCGGGAAGAGATACAGTGCCACGGCATTGAACAGAAAAACGGTTCCCATCGCCATGGCAATCTCGGCCTCGGTCACCGTCAGCACGGAACTGACCGCCGCGATGGCCGAGCCGCCGCAAATGGCGGTGCCGGCCGAAATGAGCGCGGCGGTGTTGCCGTTGAGCTTGAGCGCCCGGCCCGCCCAGTACCCCACGAGCAGCGTCAGCGCGATCGTGACCAGAGCGAACACCGCCCCGTTCCATCCCGCCTTCAGCACCGTCGGCAGGTTCATTCCGAACCCGAGCAGCACGACGCAGATCTGCAACAGGCGTTTTGCCACCTTGTGGCTGTGACGGGGAAAAGGATTGCCGAGGCAGAGCGCGAAGAGGATGCCCGCGACCAGCGCCGCCGGCGGCGACGCCCAAGCGGCCAGCGCCGCGATCATCAGCGCGAAGACCGCAATCCGGCCGATGCGACCTGCCGAGTCGCGGCATGATGCGTGAAGTTCGGGGTTCGTTTCCTTGTGCACTTCGGGTTGCGCGGGCGTGTGTCGATGCATAATTGAGTCCAATTCTACGGTGAAATTGACATATCACAAAGACATTGTTTATATTGAAAACATATAATATAGTTATATCATGAATCGCAATCACCTAGCTCTGTTTCATGCGGTGGCTCAGGCCGGCGGGATTAGTCGCGGGGCGCAGCGGGTGCGGGTGAGTCAACCGGCGGTCTCCAAACAGATCCGTGAATTGGAAGAGGCCTTGGGCACACGGCTGCTCGAGCGCCTACCGCGCGGCACGCGGCTTACGGAGAGCGGCCGGATTCTGGCCGGGTACGCGCAGCGGCTGCAGGCCTTGGAACAGGAGGCCGAGGCGGCGATGAAGGAATTCCACGGGCTGCAGCGTGGCCGCCTGGCGGTGGGGGCCAGCATGACCATCGGCACTCATCTGATACCGCAGGCGTTCGGCGAATTTCATCGCCGCTATCCGGACATCGAATTGCACCTGGAAATCGCCAATACGAGGACGATTCGCGAGAATCTCATGCAGGGTGTGATTGAAATCGGGCTGACCGAAGGACTCATCCAGGGGGAACATTTTGACTCGGAGATTTTCTTTCAAGACGAACTGGTGGCCATTGCGCCGTGCGGCCATCCGCTGTTGAAAGCGGGCCCGGTTTCGGCGCGAAGGATCTGCGAGGAGCCGTTCATCCTGCGTGAGGAGGGCTCCGGCACGCGCGAAGTGGTTGAGCGTGCTTTGGGCAAGCGGGGACTCGCCGTTCAACCGGTGTTGTCGCTCACCAGCCCCGAGGCAATCAAAAACGCCGTCGTCGCGGGTCTCGGCCTCGCGATCATTTCCCGGCTGACCATCGGCCTGGAGTTGCGGGCCGGCTCCCTGGCCATCATCCCGGTAAAAGACCTGGTCATCCATCGGCCACTTCACCTCCAGCGCCTGCGGGGACGAACGATGAGTCCGGCGACGGCAAAATTCCTGGAAATCCTGGCGGCGACAAAAAGCCAATGAGTCAGATTGGATTTAAGAAGTTCGCCAGACTCGGGAATATCCGATAGATTCAGCGGCGTGAGCAGTTCGTTAAACGGAAAAGTTGCCCTGGTCACGGGCGCCTCGCGCGGCATCGGGCGGGCCATTGCCCAACGGCTCAGCCGGGACGGTGCCGCGGTCGCGGTGAATTTTGCCGCCCATGCGGAGGCCGCGCAAACGGTCGTGCAGCAAATCGTATCCGCGGGCGGAAAAGCCTCTGCCTTCCAGGCTGACGTCGGACAAATCTCTGAAGTGGTGCGGTTGTTTGATGAGACTATCGCCCGGTTCGGCAAAGTGGACATTCTGGTGAACAACGCCGGTCTCATGCTGGCCAAGCCGGTCAGTGCGGTCACCGAAGCGGAATTCGACTGCATTTTCGCGGTGAACGTCAAAGGCACGTTCTTCGCCTGTCAACAGGCCGCCAACAGAATGGCGGACGGAGGGCGCATCATCAATCTGTCCAGTTCCACCACGGCTCGGATCATGCCCGGGTACGGGGCTTATGTCGCCACCAAGGGTGCGGTGGAGCAGTTGACGCGCTCGCTGGCCGGCGAACTGGGGCCGCGCGGCATTACCGTGAACGTCATTTCCCCCGGCCCCACGGAAACCGAGTTATTCAAGGAAGGCAAGACACCGGAACAAATCCAGCGATTTGCGCAGCTCGCGGCTTTGGGGCGACTCGGGCAGCCGCCCGAGATTGCGGAAGTGGTCGCATTTCTGGCGAGTGACGCGGCGGGCTGGGTGACTGGCCAAAACATCCGCGTGAATGGAGGACTGGCCTGAAAGCGTCGCGTGAACCCATGACCGTGGCTGGGCTGGCCGCGGATGCTATGTCTGACCTGTAGTTGGTGCGGCGGGGGCAGGCGAACTGCATATTGGAGGGCCGCCGGACAATCCCGACACCGGGCGAGCCGCTTTATGCCGCTTCCTGATCCTGTTTCCGCCGCACGACGGGCTGGCTCTCACCGCGCACCACGGCGGCGGTGATTTTAACGTGAACAATGTTGCCGCCCTCCGGCGCATCGAACATGACATCGAGCATCAGCTTTTCAATCAGCCCGCGCAACGCGCGCGCCCCTGTGCCCTTTCTGAGCGCCTGCGCCGCCAGTTCATGCAGCGCATCCGGGGTGAATTCCAGTTCCACGCCCTCCATGGCCATGAGCTTGGCGTATTGCTTGGTGAGCGCATTTTTGGGCTCGCTGAGAATGGAAACCAGTTGCGGCTCGGTCAATTCGGCAAGCGTCGTCACGACCGGCAACCGGCCGACAAATTCGGGGATGAACCCGAAGTTGAGCAGGTCTTCCGGCTCGATGTGCTGCAAAATCTCATCCCGGGTCGTGCCGGCGCCTTTCTTGGTCGTCTCCACGGCGCCGAAGCCCAGCGTGTGCCGGCCCAGCCGCCGCTGGATGATCTTCTCCAGCCCGATGAACGCCCCGCCGCAAATGAACAGGATGTCCGTCGTGTCCACGCGGATGTATTCCTGCTGGGGATGCTTGCGTCCGCCCTGCGGCGGCACGTTGCAGACGGTGCCTTCGAGGATTTTCAGGAGCGCCTGCTGCACGCCTTCGCCCGACACGTCGCGCGTGATGGACGGGCCCTCGGCTTTGCGTGCGATCTTGTCGATCTCATCAATGTAAACGATGCCGCGCTGGGCGCGTTTCACGTCGTAATCGGCGTTTTGGAGCAGCCGCAGGATGATGTTTTCCACGTCCTCGCCGACGTAGCCGGCCTCGGTGAGGGTGGTGGCGTCGGCGATGGCGAACGGCACATCGAGAATTTTGGCGAGCGTCCGGGCCAGGAGGGTTTTGCCGGAGCCGGTCGGCCCGACCATCAGGATGTTGCTCTTTTCAATTTCGACATCCGCGTGCGGGTGCGGCGCCGGCTTGTCGCCTTCCTCGCTTTTCACCGCCGGCGCCGGCTGGATGCGCTTGTAATGATTGTGCACCGCCACCGCCAGGGTTTTCTTGGCGTGATCCTGGCCGACACAGTAAAGGTCAAGTTGCCGCTTGATGACCGCCGGCTTGGGGACGGTGAACTTCGGCTGTTTTTTCTGGTCCTGAAGCTGGAGTTCGCGGTCAAGGGCGTTTTTGCAGAGGATGATGCAGTAGTCGCAGATATAAACGCCCGGCCCGGAAATGAGCTTGCGCACTTCCGCGTGCGACTTGCCGCAGAAACTGCACATCGTGATGTTGTTCGGGCGCGCCATGATTGCAATCGGCCAATAAAACGGCTGAAAGAGCAGGTTTCAAACCAACGCTCAACTCTTTTCCGCCAGCCCCGGGATCTCCTTCCGGGACTGCACGACCTGGTCCACCAGACCGTAATTCTTGGCTTCCTCGGACGACATGAAATTGTCGCGGTCGGTGTCCTTGCCGATGCTTTCGACGGTCTTGCCGGTGTGCTTGGCGAGGATTTCGTTGAGCCGGTCCTTGAGCCGCAGAATTTCCTTGGCCTGGATGCTGATGTCGGTGGCCTGGCCCTGCACGCCGCCCCAGGGCTGATGAATCATGATGCGGGCGTTCGGCAGGGCATAACGCTTGCCTTTGGTGCCCGCGGCGAGCAGCACGGCGCACATGCTGGCCGCCTGGCCGACGCAGTAGGTGTTCACGTCGCAGGTGAGATATTGCATGGTGTCGTAGATCGCCAAGCCGGCGGTGACGCTGCCGCCCGGAGAATTGATGTAAAGATGGATATCTTTCTTCGGATCGCTCATCTGGAGGAAGAGCAATTGCGCGATGATGATGTTCGAAATGGTGTCATCCACCGGCGTGCCGAGGAAAATGATGCGGTCCACGAGCAGGCGCGAGTAAATGTCCCAACTGCGCTCGCCGCGCCCGGTCTGTTCGACCACGATCGGAACCAGAAAATTTTTCGTTTCGCTCATGGGGAAACAAGTAACCTATTTTTTTAACAAGTAAAGGCGGGAAACGGTTTGGACTGCGGCGGCAAGCGGAGCGCGACGCCGCTCTGGATTCGTGTCCGATCCAACTCGTCTGCCAAAAGCGCTGTCGCCGCTGCGCTCTGCCAGCGCAGTCCAAAATGAATGGTCGGTTGTTGGCGGAATGACGCCGACTGCTTCAAATTCTTTGCCGTCATCAGGCTGCCGGATTCATCTTCTTCCAAATCCAACGGAACGAACTGGCGAAATCGCCGGGCTTTTGCGCCATCCAATGCGCGATTTTCGCCGGCGCAAACCATTCGCCGAACTCGATTTCATCGGCGTTCAACTCAAACGGGCCCTCGTTATCGCAGCGGTAAACCCAGCAGAATTCCCAGCCGGTCTCCGGGTGCGCGTCAATTTTGAACAGCCGCTTCGGCGGCACGGCGACTTCCAGCCCGATTTCCTCCCGTAACTCGCGCACCGCACCGGCGTCGTAACCCTCGCCGGAATTCAGGTGGCCGGACGCGGACGAGTCCCACTGGCCGGCGGCGGTGTCCTTTTTCATCGAACGCTTTTGCAGGAAGACCTCGCCGCGCGAGTTGAAAACCAGCACATGGACGGCGCGGTGCTTGAGCCCCAGCCGGTGCACCTCGTGCCGGGGCCGGCGGTCAATCACCTCGTCAGCTTCGTTGACCACGTCAAAGATTTCGTCGGACATAAATTTTGGCGAGGAAATTTTAACGTAAAGGCGCAAAGACGCAGAGAATAATTTTCCGGCAGCGCCGTTAGGCGCGACATATTTGTAGAAACCGAAACCAACAAAATTCAAGCCCCGTCAGGGGCGACATATTCGGAAAATGATTTATGCCGGTTGAACCAAAACGGTGCTCAGTAGATGCCGCTCCTGACGGAGCTTGGAAATCCTTTTTACTTGCGATTCTACAAAGATTCCGCGCCTATGGCGCTCAGGCCCTGCGATATGAAGGTAAATTTGAGGGTTTTCATTTCAATACACTTGTAAGTTTAACAAACTTCTCCAAGCTCAACTTCTCCGCCCGCTCCTGCGCTGGAACTTTCAAGGCGGCGAAAGCGGCCTCCAATTTTTCCACCGGCCAGTCCTGCTTCAGCAATTTCAGCATAATCTTGCGCCGCTCGGAAAAGGCGCGCTTCACAATTTTCACGAATTGTGCGTGCTGGTTTTCCGGCAACAGCGGCGTTTGGCGTCGAACCAGAACCACACAACCTGAGTCCACATCCGGCGCCGGGAAAAAGCAACCGGCGGGAATCTTGAACCACTCGCGCGGTTCGTACTCCAATTGCACGAGCAAGGTCAGCACGCCGTAATCCTTTTGACCCGGGCCGGCCATGAGCCGCCGGGCCACTTCGAGCTGGAGCGTCACGACCATCCGTTCCGGTCGGCGCGGCGATTGGGCCAGTTCCACTAGGATTGGAGACGCGACGGAGTAAGGCAGATTGGCCACGAGTTTCCAATCGCTCCAGTCACGGGATTCGTGCTTCAGAAATTCCAGCGCGTCGGCGTGAAGCAAAGAAAACGCACATTTACCCTCACCCGTCCTCCGGACACCCTCTCCCATCGGATGGGAGAGGGCCGGGGTAAGAGATTTGAATCGTTCGCGCAAGAAATCCACCAGCCGCGCGTCTTTTTCGATGGCGAGCAGTTCGCCAGCCTCGTCCAGCAGCAGTTGCGTCAACGGCCCCAATCCCGGGCCGATTTCGAGCACTTTGTCGCGGTCGGACAATTCCGCGGCGGCGACGATGCGCCGGAGCTGGTGGGCGTCGTGCAGAAAATTCTGGCCGAGGGATTTCGTCAGTTGAATCCCGCGCGCGGCCAATAACTCCCGCATTTCCGAAAGTTTCACGGGGAGAATTTAACCACGGATGGACATGAATGGACACGGATAAAGTTAAATGGCGCGAAGGCTTTTTTTCAATTTGTGTCTATCTGTGTCCTTCTGTGGCCAAGACCTCAGCCAGCGTTTTTACTGCCTTCGTCAAATGCTTCTTGGTGATGGTCAGCGGCGGCGTGAAGCTGATGACGTTGCCGTGTTCGCCCTCGGGCAGCAGAATAAATCCGCGGCGTAACATGGTTTTGATGGTTCGCATCGCCACGTCGGTTGCTGGCCGGCCATCGGCCAGACGCAACTCGATTCCGGCCATCAGGCCCAGACCGCGGCAGGAAGCGAGAATGGAGGACGGCAAATCGAGGTCGGAAAGCAGCTCTATCAAATATTCGCCCAGCTCCGCGCTGCGTGCGGCCAAATCCCTTTTTTCAATTTCCTTGATTTGGGCCAGGGCCATGGCGCAACCGACGGGATGGCCGAGGTAGGTGCTGGTGTGAATGGCCTCGCCGCGCGATGCCGGCCAGGCGGCATCCATGATGTCCGCCCGCCCGACGCAGGCCGAGAGCGGGAAGCCGCCGGTGAGCGCCTTGCCGAGGCAGATCAAATCGGGCACCACCTGGCTGTGTTCACAGGCGAACCATTTTCCGGTGCGCCCGAAGCCGGTGTAAACCTCGTCGAGGATGAGCAACGCGCCAAGATCGTCGCAAATCTTCCGCAACATGGGCAGGAATTCCTTGGGCGGAACGTGAATGCCGCCGCGGCCCTGGACCGGTTCGACGAGGATGGCACCGATCCATTCGCGGCGGAACAGGCGGCGAATGATCCATTCGATGGCCGAGACTTCGCCGGACTTGGCGGGGAATTGAACAAAGTGACCGAATTCGCGAAGCTGGGAGTGAAACGGGCCACGGAAAAATTCACGATGCGTGGCATTGAGCGCGCCGTAGCCGAGCCCGTGGTACGCGCCGGTGAAGGCGACGACGCCCTGTTTGCCGGTGGCGAGCATGGCGGTTTTGAGCGCGGCTTCGACGGCTTCAAAACCGGAATTGCCGAAGATGACCTTCCCGGCGGCGGCCAGGGTCGGACGTCGGGTGTCGGAGGGTTTCCTCCAGCGTTCGAAGGTAATCCGGCTCAACTCGCGGGCGAGTTCCGCCTTGCGGGCCGACGGGTGCACGTCGCCCATGGCGTGCAGCAGCCGGGCCATTTGTTTTTGTCCGGCCCTGACCACCCGGGGGTTCGCATGGCCGGCAGCGGCGACGCCGAAGGCCGCCGTCAGGTCCAGGTATTTTTTCCCGTTGACGTCCCAGACAAAAACGTCGCGGGCGCGTTCCCAGACGATGGGCCACGAGCCGTTCCGCTCGATGAACACGATGTTGCGCGATTCATAATCCCGCAGCACGGCAAGCCATTGACGATTTTTGTTCACTAAACTCCCCGTTGTTCCGCCGGCCAGATGATTTTGTGCATCTGAACCTGAAACCGCACCGGCAACGCGTCGGCGATGATTCGTTCCGCCAATTCCCGCCGCGAAATCGGCGTCTGCCCAGCCGGAACCTGCTTTAACGATTTGTCCTGCTGTCCGGGCGCCAGTGGATGCACCCAGGAAATCAGCAGGGGACATACCAGATTCAGCCGGTGCCCGGCGATCTGCCGCCGGGCCCATTCATAGTCTTCAATCGTGCCGATGACGAATTTGATTTCGTCGGTCGCCTGGAGATGTTTGAGGTTTTCCCAGCGATTGCGGGCAACTTCGCCGCTGCTGGGGCACTTCAAATCCATGATCCGATGGACCCGCGGGTCCACAGCTGCGATGTCATGCGCTCCGCTGGTTTCGAGCAACACGGTGAAGCCGTCGTCGCAAAGCTGTTTCATCAGCGGCAGCGAATTTTTTTGGAGCAGGGGTTCGCCGCCGGTCAGCTCGATTAGCGGAAGTTGAGGGTTGAGGGTTGAGGGTTGAGAGTCCGAAAACGGATTGGCGAGTCGCAATACTCGGGCACGAATCTCTCCCAGCGACATTTTTTTGCCTTCGGTAAAGGCGTAGGCGGTGTCGCAGTAGGAGCAGCGCAGGTCGCAGGCGGTGAGGCGGATAAAAATGCAGGGCAGACCAGCGAACGTGCTTTCGCCCTGCAAACTCAAGTAGATTTCATTGAGGACCAATGTGTCGGACACCCCGGCAGTGTAGCGCCCCGCGGCTAAAAAGAAATCGCGATTGCCTAAATTACGGAAAGCGTCAACCATCCGGAAAACAATCTTAGGATCATGTTTCGGCTTCCATCCTTGCTGTTCGTGACAGCGGTCTTGGCCGCCGGGGCCGAACCGGCGCCGATAAAGGACGCAGCATTCCCAGTCACTATCCGGGTCCGCGCGGACCAGCCATTGGGCGGATGGAAGCCGATCTGGCGATTTTTCGGCGCCGACGAGCCGAATTACGCCACCCTGCCGGATGGGCGGAAACTGATGGGCGAACTCGGCCAATTGCGGACGAATGATGTCTATTTTCGAACCCACAATTTACTGACCAGTGGCGACGGCACACCGGCCTTGAAATGGGGCTCAACCGGCGTCTATTCCGAGGACGCCGCGGGCAGGCCGGTTTACCATTGGGCGATACTCGACCGGATATTCGACAGCTACCGCGCCGCCGGGGTGCGGCCGTATGTCGAAATTGGGTTCATGCCGGAGGCGCTGTCGGTCAAGCCGCAGCCTTACCAACATCATTGGACGCCGCAGGCCCGGTACAACGAGATCTTCACGGGATGGGCTTATCCCCCGAAGGATTATGCGAAGTGGGCAGAACTGGTTTTTCAATGGGCGAAGCACGACGTGGAACGGTACGGCCGGGATGACGTGGCGAAATGGTATTGGGAAACCTGGAACGAGCCGAACATCGGTTACTGGCAGGGCACGCCGGAGGAGTTTTTCCGGCTGCATGACAACGCGGTGGCCGCGGTGCGGCGGGCGCTGCCGGAAGCCCGGGTCGGCGGCCCGGATTCGGCGGGCGGCGGCACGAAGTTCCTGCGCGAGTTTTTGGAACACTGCCTGCAGGGCACCAATTTTGCCACCGGCCGGGTCGGCACGCCGCTGGACTTTATCGCGTTTCACGCGAAAGGGGCGCCGGTCTTCACCAATGACCACGTACGGATGGGCAGTGCGAACCAGTTGCGCAACATGGAATCGGCGTTCAAAATTATTGCGTCGTTTCCCCAGTTGACAAACAAGCCGGTGATTATCGGCGAATCCGACCCGGACGGCTGTGCCGCTTGTCAGGGGGACCAGCTAGGTTATCGCAATGGCGCCATCTATGCCAGCTACACCGCCGCGACGATCACGCGGGCCCTGCAACTCGCCGAGCGCCACGGGGTGAACCTGGAAGGTGCACTGACTTGGGCGTTTGAATTTGAAGGCCAGCCGCTGTTTGCGGGGTTCCGCGTGTTGGCCAGCGGCGGCGTCGATCTGCCGGTCTTCAATGTTTTCCGGATGTTGAGTCAATTGAGCGGTCAACGGCTGGCGGTTGAAAGCGACGCAGCGGTGCCGCTGGACTCCATCCTGAAAGACGGCGTGCGCGGCCCGGCGGATGTTTCAGCCGTGGCAACCCGGGAACAGAACCGTCTGTGCATTCTTCTATGGCACTATCATGACGACGACCTCCCCGGGCCGGAAGCGGACGTGGAACTGACGCTGGCGGGGCTGCCGCCCGAAATTCACACGGCGCGGGTCGAGCAGTTTCGAGTTGATGCCCGACACAGCAACGCGTTTGCCGCCTGGCAATCCCTGGGTTCACCCGCCCGTCCCACGGCGAATGAGCTTGCCGCGCTGGCGATGGCCGGGCAGCTCACCCGGCTGGAGCCATCGGAACAACTGCACATCACGAACAGTCAGACCAGCTTGCGATTGCACCTGCCACGGCAGTCAGTGTCATTGCTTAAGATTCAATGAGAACAGTGATGCTTTGGCCGTAACGGCGTCTCCCGGGGAATTCTGCGCGTCGCTGCAAAATGATCCAGCGCGGTAAATTTCCCGAGGCGATAGCTTTGCCGGATGGCGGCAGTGACGTAGCGTTTGCCAAGGCCGACGGCGCGGGGCAAGGCGTAGCCCAACGCCAGCGCCGCCGTAATCGCCGCCGAATAAGTACAGCCGGTGCCGTGCGTTGACACGCCCCGGACAAATGGCGCGCTCAACAGCCATTCGGCCCGCCCGTCAAAAAGGATATCCACCGCTTCGCGCGCGGCGCGGAGGTGACCGCCTTTGATGAGCACCGCTGTTCCATAGCGCCGCTGCATTTCCCGCCCCGCGGCGCGCATTTCCTCAATGGACGACGGCTTCCACCCCAACAACGCCCCGACCTCGTCCAGGTTGGGGGTGATGAGCGCCGCCAGAGGCAGCAATTTTTCCGTCAACTGCTTTTCCGCCGCCGGTTTGAGCAACCGCGCGCCACTGGTGGAAACCATGACCGGGTCCACCACCAGCGGGACCGACCGGTTAACCTTCTGTTTCTTGAAATATTCGGCGACGACCTGAATGAGATCGGCCGAGAACAGCATGCCGGTTTTTGCCGCGCGCGGCGGCAATTCCTCAAAGACCGCCTCGATCTGCCGCCGCAGCATGTCCGGCGGGCACGGTTCCACCGCAAGAACGCGCCGGGGATTTTGCGCCGTCAGGCAGGTGATGGCACTGGTGCCGTGAACGCCGAGCGCCGCGAAAGTTTTCAAATCGGCCTGGACCCCCGCGCCGCCACCACTATCGGAACCGGCAATGGTCAGCGCCACCGGGCGCTTTGCGCTTCGTAACATGACCGGAACTTAACGGTGCCGGTGGGGAACCGCACGGAAAAACCAGCTCCCGCGCCGCAGCCGCTTCCGAGGTTCAGGCGTGGGCCTTGCCCGAGGTGGTGACGCGGAGCAGCAGGTTGTTCAACTCCTGCATCCGCGGCGGCTTGCCGATCACGGCGTCCACCTCCGGGGCGGTTTCTCCATCATCCCGCATGGTTGTGCCCCATCCGGTCATCATGATGACGGGAGTGCCGGGCGATTCGGTTTTGATGGTCCGGGCCACATGATGTCCATCAATGTCCGGCATGCCCAGATCAGTGATGACCACTTCGTAGGGCTGCTTTTTCCGGATCGCTGTGCGGAACATTTCCATGCCGTCCTTGCCGCCGGAAGCCACCATAACCCGGTGATTGAAGTGGGTCAGACAATCGTTCAAGAGTTGCCGGACTTGCGCGTCATCGTCAATGCAGAGGATGTTCAGCGAACGATTCTGTTTATCGCGGAGCTGAGAATCCCGCGCGGCCGCGGTGGTTTTTTCCCGGATGGGGAAAATGAGCCGGACGCATGTGCCGCAACCGGGGGCGCTGTCGATTTCGATGTTGCCGTCGTGACGTTGCGTCATGCCATAGACCATCGCCAATCCGAGGCCCGTGCCGCCGCGCTGCGCTTTGGTGGAAAAGAAAGGCTCGAGGCAGCGTTGCCGGGTTTTTTCGTCCATCCCCACGCCGTTGTCCCGGACTTCGACCTGGATCAGCCGTTCGCCCTCCCCGTTCTGGTCTGCCGCCGGGCGGGTGAGCGAGCGGGTGATAAAGGTGATAGTGCCGCCCTGCGGGAGGGCGTCCACGGCATTAAACACCAGATTGATCAAAGCTTCCCGGAGTTCCGAGGGATCGCTCTGCAGCGCCGGCAGGTTAGGTTCGAGTTCCTGCTGGATCTGAACGGAAACCCCGTCGCGTTGCGGCAGGTCGCGCCAGCGCGGCCGGGTGAGTTCGATCACTTCGGCAATGGTCCGGTTGACATCCACCTCGGTCAAGGGTTCCGTTTCAGAACGGCGGCGATAAAATTCCCGCATGCGGGCGACAATTTGCGCAATATCTCCACCTGCCTGGTTGATGGTTTGCAGATAATGCCGGGAGACGTCGGGCAGGTTCGGCAAAGTGTTGAGCAACAGCTCCGAGTAGGCAACGATGGGGGACAAGGCATTGTTGATGTCGTGGGCCACTCCGCTAGCCATCTGCCCCAGCGCCCGGAGCCGTTCTTGCTGCACCACCACCTGTTGGGTGCGGCGCAGTTCTTCATAGGCCTTTTGCAGCCCCTCGGTCAGGCGCACCTGGTCGTAAAGGCTGCGGCATTGTTCCTCAGTGGTAATGACTTTGACCTGCAGGGCTTCCTTCTCCGAACGGACGGCGGCTATTTCCGCCAGCACCTGTTCGTTTTTATAACGGACTTCTTCCAGAACCAGCACAATCATGCTGACCGCAATGAAAAGCTGCAGCACGGCGGCCACGAAGAATCCGGCACTGTACAGGTGTTGATCCTGCTGGGACAAGGGATAGCTTCCGAGATAGAGGCCCCAGAGCAGGAATCCCAGGGACAGCATGCCGGCGCCGACAAATGGCATTTTCTTGCGCAGCCGGTAAAAGCTGACGCCGGCAAACACGCTGCTCAAACCGAGCAGAAAGAAAACCGGAATTTGCATTTCCAGTTTCCGGATTTTGGGATCCAAAGCATCCGTCAAAACCAAGGGGCTGACGAAGGTCCAGACCAGCAGAAACAACATGAAGAGGCCGAACAGCCGTTGCCGCACGGGGATGCTGAGAAAGCGCAGGCTGCCCCAGAGCAGGAACACCGCTGAAACCGCCACACAGCACTGTTTGAGCTTGAACATCAACCCGTCCAATGACGCATCCGGGAATTTAAGGCCCAAGGTCAGCCACAAGGCATAAAAGAGCCACGCCGTGGTCCAGACGGTGAAATACTCCCGCTTGGTGTAATGGTTCAGGTAATAGAAAAGACCCACCAGCAACCACACGCTCAACAACGATACCATCAGCGCTGCTTGCAGGTATTGCTTCGAGAAATCCATCTCCACGCCTAAAATGTTCATCGCCTCGTCTCCGGTTGCACTTCAATTCATTCGAACCTCCGGCCACCCCCCACTGCCCCCTGGCAGTCGCCCGCTTTGGCAAATCTGCTGCGTTTCATCACGCGCAGTTCAAAGACAGGTTTCGTCATGTGTTTCGACGTACTCGGGCTGGATAAAGCAATTTTCGGGCCGACTTAAGGCCGGATTTTTGACCACTTTCGCTTTCGCCCTTTTTTGAACCCGTTTATAGTCAGGCGCATGGACAAAAAGCAGGTTTCAGCAATTCTAGTGGAGATCGGTACTCTGCTGGAATTACAGGGGGAGAATCCGTTCAAGACCCGGGCTTATGTGAACGCCGCCCGGACTTTGGAAAACCTGGACAGGCCATTGGAACAACTAGTGGCCGAAAAGCGGCTCGGGGAGATCCAAGGGATTGGGGAAGCCTTGGAACGGAAAATCACCGAATTGGTGGAAACCGGCAAACTCGCCTACTACGACGAATTGAAGGCCTCGATCCCGCCCGGCTTGGTCGCCATGCTCGACATTCCCGGGCTGGGGCCGAAGAAGATCCGCACGCTCCACCAGGAACTGGGGGTGGACTCGGTGGAGAAACTGGAGGCCGCCTGCCACAGCGGCAAGGTCGCTGCCTTGGCTGGTTTTGGCGAAAAAACGCAGTCCAATTTATTGGCGGGAATCGAGCGCCGGCGAACGTATGCCTCAAAGCATCTGTTAAGCGATGCCTGGGGCGCCGCCGAACCGTTGCTGGAGCGTTTGCGGGGCCACCCCGACGTCATTCGCTGTAGCGCTGCCGGCAGCTTGCGGCGAAGCAAGGAGGTGGTCGGCGACCTGGATTTGCTCGCCTCCTCGAAAAATCCGGCGGCGGTGATCGCCGGTTTCGTGGCGCAACCCGGCGTGGCCAACATCATTGCCCGCGGGGAAACCAAGGCGAGCGTGGTTTTGGAGGGAGGCGTCCAGAGCGATCTGCGCGTGGTGAGCGACACGGAATATCCTTTTGCGCTGGCGTATTTCACCGGCAGCAAGGAGCACAACATCGTCATGCGCCAGCGGGCCATCCAGCGCGGCCTGCGCCTTAACGAGTACGGACTCTTCCGGTCAAAGACCGAAACGCGCGATCCGAAATTACGCATTCCCTGCCGCGACGAGGCGGAGATTTTTGCGAAGCTGGATTTGCCATTTATTCCTCCCGAACTGCGGGAGGATTGCGGTGAATTTGCGGCCGGCGAAAAAAACGAGTTGCCTCGATTGGTGGAATGGACGGATCTGAAAGGGTCATTGCACAATCACTCGACGTGGAGCGATGGCCACCAACGGCTGGAAGACATTGCGGCGTACATGGACGAACTCGGCCTGGAATACTGGGCCATTACCGACCATTCGAAGTCGTCCTTTCAGGCCAACGGACTCGACGCCCGGCGCGTCCGCGAACAGATCAAGGAAATCAGCCGGATCAACCATCGCCTGGCCGAGGCGGGCCGTGACTTCCGGTTGCTGACCGGGACAGAGGTGGACATTTTGCGCGACCGGCTGGACTTTGACGACGAGTTGCTGGCCGAGTTGGAAGTGGTGGTGGCCAGCTTGCATGTTCCCTCCAATAGTGAAGCCGAAAACACGAAGCGGCTGATCCGGGCGGCGGAAAACAAATTAGTTCACTTCCTCGGCCATCCCACCGGCCGGTTATTGTTGGAGCGCGAACCTTATCCGGTGGACCTGCCAGCGGTCATCGACGCCTGTGCTGAAACCGGAACCTGGATCGAGCTGAACTGCAATCCCTGCCGCATGGATATGGACTGGCGGTCATGGCCTTACGCCAAAAGCAGGGGGGTCAAATGTGCGATCAATCCGGACGCGCATTCGAACGAACAAGCCGGTTTTCTCAGGTTGGGGGCGGGCATTGCGCGCAAAGGTTGGTTGGAACCAACCGACCTGGTAAATACTCTCAATATGAAATCGCTGCATAAGGCGTTGGCCCGCAAGCGCCTGAACCGTTAAGCCGAACCTGTTTACCAAACGGTTTAAGCCGCGCAGATAAGCGAAAAAATGCTTTGACTGTTTTTGCCATTCATGGTTAACGTCATGCGAGCAGCTTGAATCATCAACCAATTGGCGCTAAAAAATTGAATGATAACAGGCTAGAGCGGTCGAAACCATGAACCGGTGCAATCGCGATATGAAGAACCTTTTTGTCTCTGTGGGACTAATAGCCGCTGGAACAGCAGGCCTTCAGGCTGCGTATGCCCCTGATGCAAATACAATGACGGCTGCCAAGGTGTGGAGCGTTGCGGGAACGCTGCGGGGATTCTACGACAGCAATTACCAGACCTCCCAGTCAGCCAAAGGGAGCTGGGGCTTTGAACTATCGCCCCAGGTAAACTTGAACGTCGCGCTGCAGCAAACCGAGTTGGGCGCGCGTTTCACCTTCGGAGCGTATTATTATCAGGAGCGCGAGCATTTGAATCAGGATCCTTGGGATGAAACTTATGAAAGCGATATCTGGCTGGACCACGCGTTCAGCGAGCGCTGGCAGACGCGCGCCTCGGATTCGTTCGTAGTGGGGCAGGAGCCGGAATTGATCGATCCCAGCACTTCGGTTCCCACCCGGGTGAACGGTAACAATCTTCGCAACACCGGTAATTTGTCTGTGAGCACGGTCTGGACCAGGCTGTTCAGCACCCAGGCGGGTTACGCCAACTCAATTTTCCTTTATGATAACAAGGACGGGACGGCGGCCGATCCCAGTTTGGCCGGCATGCTGAACCGGATGGAACAGTATGTGAATTTGGATTTGCAGTGGGAAGTGGCGCCCCAAACCATGGTGTTTATCGGAGGGATGTTTGGGTGGGTGGACTACAATGGCGACGAACCGATCGGCTACAAGACTCCCACCACTTATTACTACAGCGACGCTCGCAACAGCCGTTCCTATTTTGGCTATGTCGGCGCCCAGCACAGCTTGATGGCGAACTTGAGCTTTAACGGAAGGGTCGGCGTTCAGTACACTGACTTCTAAAACGATCCGGCAGGCACTACCTCGACCACTCCCTATGCTGATATTTCCCTGACCTATACCTATCTGCCGGGCTGTTACGCCCAGTTCGGCTTCACCCAGACGCAGAACGCCACTGACACGACAACTCAAGGCGGCAATGGCAATCTCACGTTAAGCACGGAGAGCTCCACGGTTTATGCCTCGCTCAATCATAAACTGACCCCCAAGTTGTTGGGCACCCTCATCGGGCGCTGGCAACATGCCGTGTACAACCAGGGCGCCTATAATAGCGACGCGAACGAATACTACAGCCTGGGCGTCAACCTCTCATATACCCTCACCCCGCATTGGTCCGCGGAAGCCGGCTACAACTTCGACGATCTGCAGTCCCCTGTTCCGGGAAACGAATACAATCGTAACCGGGTGTATTTGGGGGTTTCGGCCGCTTATTAGCCAGCTGTGTCAATTCACATTTTTTGAACGTTTAGGAGGAAGCCGGGTCACTATTCTGGCTTCCATTATTTTTTCGATATATGGATTCATCGCAAACTCAGCCGCAACCGGAGAACCGGCTGCATTTTCTGGACTATTGGCGCATCATCCGGATTCGCAAGGCCATCATCATCACGGTCTTCCTGATTACAGCCATTGTTGCTACGGCGGTGACCTTCTTGTTACCCGAATCCTACGCCAGCACTGCCCGGATCAAAATCGAGCCCAACATCGTGACCGATATCCCCGGAGTGACCGGCACGATGACCATGTCGCCTTACGACCCCTACTTTATCCAGACAGAATTTGAAATCATCCAGGATCGCGTGGTTCTGGGGAAGGTCATTGAAAACCTCAATTTGAACGTCGAGTGGGGCAAAAAATACTACGGGGGCGAAACGCTCAAAACTCCCGAAACCATGGAATTCCTCAAACGGCGAATGAGCCTGATACCCGTGCGCAATACCAAGCTCATTGAAATCACGGTTTACAGCGAAGATCGTAATGACGCCGCCCGGATTGCCAACGCCATAGCCGAAACCTATAAGACGTACCGCCTCAAACAGCGCGAGCAACTCACGCTGAATGGCATCAAGGCTTTGGAGGACCAATTCAAATCTGAAGAAGAGCGCATCCAGTCAGCTCAGACGAATGTGGACAACCTGCGCAAGGAACTGGGCATAAACGATACCGACCCCAATTCGATCAATCCCAGCCCGACTCTCACACAGGAGCAATTGCGCAATTACAACGCCATGCGGCTGGAAGGCGAGACGCGGTACATGAAGCTGGAGAAACAATTGACCCAGCTTAAGGTGCTTGACCGCCAAAAGTTGCGGGATGTTCTGCCCACGGTAATTCCCGATACAGCGCTGTCTGATTTGCTGAACAAGCTGCACGAGTCGCAGCAGACTTACGTCACCTTGACCAACGATTATGCCCCAGCCGATCTGCACATCACCCGCGTTCAATCCATGATCGATGAATTGAACCGACAGGTGGACGATCGGGTCGCCGGCATCATGGCCGCTTTGGAGAACCAGGTGCAATCCGAAAAGGCGGCTTTGGATGCGCTCACCGCCTCGCTCGAGCAAGCCAAGACCAATGACCAGGCTGAATCAATTCGCGGCCAGCCCTACTGGGAGGCCAAACGCCGGCTGGCCAACATGATTGATTTTAACAAATTGCTGGCCGCCAAGATCGAGGCGACCAAGCTCGATCTGAGGATTCCCCAAAGCTCGATTGTTGAGATCACTGGTCAGGCCGAACCGGGTGAGACTCCGGTCAAACCCAACAAGACGTTAAACATCATCCTGGGGGTGATCATCGGTTTGATTATGGGAGTTGGGCTGGCCTTCTTCATCGAGTACTTGGATACCAGCGTCAAGACAATTGACGAAGTCGAACGCGCGTTTCAGGCCCCCGTGCTCGGGGTCATCCCGCAAAACGTCGGCTACCTGGTAGATGAAGGGCCCGAAAGCCCGCACGCCGAGGCTTACCGCGTATTGCGCACCAATATCCTCTTTTCCCGCAAGGACGAAAAGCTCAATACCATTGTGGTCGTCAGCGCCGGCGCGGGTGAGGGCAAATCCATTACGACCGTCAATCTGGCCACTGTGTTTGCCCAAGCCGGCCAGCGGGTTCTGGTAGTGGATTCAGACCTGCGTCGGCCCACCTTGCATAAGGTGCTGCGGGTCAGTAACAACCTTGGGCTGACCAACTATCTACTGAAGCAAAACAAACTCGAGGAAGTCATCCAACCCACGGCGGTGGCGATGCTTGATTTCATGGCCAGCGGGAAGCTGCCCAGCACCTCGATGAGCATCCTCGGCTCGGCCCAGATGAAGGAAATGGTCGCCGAATTGAAACAGCGCTACGACTTCATTTTCTTTGACTCGCCGCCGGTTTTGGGTGTCAGCGACGCGTCGGTCCTCGCCAGCGAGGTGGACATGGTCATCCAAGTGATTCAATACCGCCGCTATCCTCAGCCCATGAGCATCCGCGCCAAGCAACTGATCGAAAAGGTCGGCGGCAATCTGATTGGCATCCTCCTCAACAACATCAACATGTCGCAGGATGAAAGTTACTACTACTACACCGGTTACTACCATGGTGGTTATTACTATACCCGCACCGAAGACGCCGAACCTGTCGACAAGCCGAAAGCTGGCGAAGACGTTGACATCGTTGATATAAAACAAAAGTATTGATTGTGCGCGCCGTTTCGCGAGGATAGGGGGATGATGAAATCACTTTGGAGAGTGTGGAGTCTGGTTTTTTTGGCCGGCGGCCTCCTGCTCGGGGGCCTCTTGTTGACCGGATGTTCGTCCTCATCGATAGATCCCATTTTTTCGGAGAATCCCATGTCGCCGGACGGATCCGGTTACTCCGCCTCCAGCTATACGAACTCGGAAGCAGCCCGTCTTCACGTCGGTGATATGGTCACCGTCACTTTGACCGGGCCCCCCGAACCAATCGAGCCGCATACCGAGGCCATCAAGGAAGATGGCACCATCACCCTGCCCAGCATCGGTCACGTCCCGGCCGCCGGCAAGACCACCGGGGAACTCCAGAACGAAATCCACGATCTTTACGTGCCGAAGTATTACCGCCATCTGACGGTCACCGTGAACACCGGAGATCGGGTTTACTACGTTACCGGTGAGGTCCGGCAACCCGGTCGCCAGCTTTACGGCGGCCAAATGACCGTCACCAAGGCCATCACCACTGCCGGTGGATTCACCGACTTTGCCAACCATAAAAAGGTCTGGCTCATTCGGTCCGGCGGCCAACGGGTGAAAGTCAACTGCGACAAGGCTTTCCAGGATCCATCCCAGGACCCGATCGTCTATCCCAACGATCAGGTTCAGGTTCCCCGCCGGATTTGGTGATGATTCAGTTCAACATCCTGGCCGGCAAAAAGGCGGGCGCCCAACTGGCCGCCCGCCATTTTCCTTTTCGAATCGGACGCGCTCCGGGCAACGAGCTGCAATTGGACGATGCCGGCATCTGGGATCAACACCTCATCGTGGAATTTGACCGGCAGCAAGGATTACGGCTGGCAACCGCTCCGCTGGCTCTGGCTGCGGTCAACGGCAAACCGGTCGAAACCGTCACCTTGCACAACGGCGACATCATCACCCTCGGCTCGGCCAAGCTCCAGTTCTGGATCGCCGCCGCCCAGCAGCAGAGCCTCGGGCTGCGTGAAGCCGTGGTCTGGTCACTGCTCGCTGCCGTCACGGCCGGTCAATTCGCTCTGATTTACTGGCTGCTCCGCTAATGCCGGAAATGGCGCACTCCGGTGAATACCATGGCCAGGTTTCGTTCATCTGCCGCCGCGATCACTTCGGCGTCACGCATCGATCCGCCCGGCTGGATGGCCGCCGTCGCCCCCGCCTCGGCTGCAGCAATCAAACCATCGGCAAACGGGAAGAACGCGTCGCTGCAAACCACGCTGCCTTTTAGCGACAACCCGGCCTCGCCCGCCTTCCAAACTGCAATCCGGCTGGCATCCACACGACTCATTTGCCCCGCGCCGATGCCCAGGGTTCGGTCTGCGGCTGCATAAACGATGGCATTCGACTTCACGTGCTTTACCACCCTCCAGCCAAACATCATTGCCTGCCATTCAGCCTCCGTCGGCTGCCGCCGGGTGACGACTCGGAAATCTGCACGCACCGCCGCCCGCAAATCCCGCTCCTGCAATAGAAAAGAATCGGCTCCGACGCTGCGCAAATCCAGCACTCCGGGTTGCCGCGGCGATTTCAACAATTTCAGCAGTCGCAGGTTCTTCTTCTTTTGCAGGAGGCTCAGCGCTTCCCCGGCAAAGTCCGGCGCGACAATGACCTCGCTGAAAATTTCTGCAATCGCTTTGGCGCAGGCACCCTCCAGCGGTTGATTGACGGCGATGATGCCACCAAACGGCGCCTGTTTGTCAGTGGCAAAGGCCTTCTCCCATGCCTCAATCAGGCTGGGGCCCTGCCCGACACCGCAAGGATTCGTATGCTTCAAAATCGCGAGCGTGGGTGGGGCGCCGGAAAACTCATCAATCAAAGCCGCCGCCGCCGTCAGGTCCAGGATGTTGTTGTAGGATAATTCCCTGCCGTGCAACTGCCGGAAATAATCGTTGAACCGACCGTAGAGCGCCGCTGCCTGATGCGGATTTTCGCCATAGCGCAGTGGCTGCGCCAGCGGCGCACAAAGGTCGAGCACCGCCGGTAGACCCGCGGCTGGCTTGCTCCGGAATTCCCTTTGCAGATGCGCAGCAATCGCGCCGTCGTAGGCGGCAGTACGGGCAAAAACCTTGGCTGCCAGTCGGCGCCGGAGTTCCAGCGTGGTATCGCCGTTTGCGGCAATTTGGCCGGCAACGGTGGAGTAATCCGATGGGTCCACCACCACCGTAACGCTATCGTGGTTTTTGGCGGCGCTGCGGAGCATGGAAGGGCCGCCGATATCAATGTTCTCAATTGCGTCATGCAGCGCGACATCCGGTTTGGACACAGTTTGCTCGAACGGATAAAGGTTCACCACGACTAGATCAATCGGGGCGATGCCGTGGGTTTGAACCGCCGCCTCGTGGGCCTGGTTGCCACGAATAAACAGCAGCCCGCCGTGGACTTTCGGGTGCAAGGTCTTCACGCGGCCATCAAGCATCTCGGGAAAGCCGGTGTGGTCGCTGATGTCTTTTACCGTCAGGCCGGCCTCGCGCAAAATTTTGGCCGTGCCGCCCGTGGAAATGAGCTCAATGCCGGCCCGGACCAGGATTTGGGCGAACGGCACCAACCCGGTTTTGTCGGAAACGGAAACCAACGCCCGCTGAATTTTCGCCATGCCCGACAACATCCCAAAGCCGGCGATTTCGTCAACGGCAAATCACGGGCTGGCGAAGGAGCCGGGCTGCAACATCTCCGCGCCGATGGCCCGTTCGAGCCGGGCGCGCGCGGCGTCGTAATCGTGCAGGGCTTGGACTTCCGTCGTCCGGGCCTGCGTGAGCGACGTCTGCGCGTCGAGCACGTCGAGCTGGGTGCCGGTGCCGGCATCGGCACGGGCTTTGGCTTCACGCAGCGCTTCCTCGGCCTCCTCCTGCACCTTGGTCTGCGATTCCAAGGTCTCCCGGGCGGTGAGGAAATCGGAATACGTCGTGCGCACCTCCAGTTCGATTTGCCGTCCTTTGTCCTCCAAGTCGGTTTTGGATTTGGCATAATTCGCCTTGGCCTGGATGACTTTGCCGCGCGTCAGCATCCCGTCAAAAAGGTCCCAACTTAATTGGGCGCCGACGTTATAGCCGTCGATTGAATGGTCCAACTCAACAGGGGGTGTGAATTGCGCGTTGATCCAGGTATAGCCGGCGAATACTGAAAGATTGGGCTTGTAGCCGGCCTTGGCCGTGACAACGCTTAAGCGCTGCAACTCCTCCGTCTGGCGCAACGCGATGAGTTCCGTGCGCCGGTCCAGCGCCTGCTGGATTGCCGCCGGCAAATCCACCGGATAGGGGGACGCATCGAGCTTGTCGGTCAGGTCCAATGGAATGTCCTCCCAGACCGCGCGGGGCAGGTTGTAACCGAGCAGGTTGCAGAGATTGTTCTTGGCGTTGCGGTAGCTGTTCTGGGCCTGGATCAGCGCCGGGCGCTGGTTGGCCAGGGCGACTTCCGCCCGCAGCACGTTGAGCTTGGGCACCGTCCCGGCGGCGTAACGGCGTTTCTGGTCGTCCAGTTCCTGTTGGAGCAATTCGACCGAGGCCTGGTTGACGATGATTTGTTGCGCCGCCAGCAGAACATCGTAATAAGCCAGCCGCACCGCCAGCAAGGTGTCATCCCGCACCGTCTGAAATTGGGCAATGGCCTGCTTCTTGGTGGCGGTGGCGGCTTTGAAAGCGGCCACCAGTTTTCCACCTTCGTAAATGGATTGAACGAGCTGGATATTCGCATTCCAGTTTTGGTCCGGCGAACTCGGCGCGTTTGGAAAATTCTCAATTGAACTCCGTTCGGTATCCTTGTATTGCCCCCTGGCCGACAGTTGCGGCAAGGCGACCGCCCGGGTCTGCACGACGACACCCTGCTGGGCTTCCAGGTCGTTCTTGGCCTTGAGAATGGTCCCATTCTGCTGCAGCGCGAGATTGAGACAATCGGCCAGCGACAACGGACGCGTAATCCAGTCGGGCACGCTGGCGTTGGTGTTGGTGTTTTGGGCCAGCGCCGTCCGGTTGCTCAGGCAGCCGGCGATGAGAAGAGTGAACACAAATTTTTTCATGGATAAATATCCGCTACCGGCGGTGTGCCGACAATCTGCGCGACCGCCGTTTGGCCTTTTCAGGTTCGGGCAAATGCCGCATGGCCGCAAGTGAGAATCGGGTGATATGGTCCGCCAGCGGTTCGACGGTGGATGCGTTCAGTGTCTGTTCGGGAAATAGTTGGGCCACCACCCGCCGGCAGTGATGGTAAAACACGCACTGGCTGACAATGCTCAGGCTGCACAGGCGGACGCGCTCGTCATCGGGGGAACGGCCGAGAATTTCGGCTACGATGCCGCCGAGTTGAGCCGCCATCGGCCGGATCCGCTCTTCCAGCAGCGCCTCCAGCGCTCCGGTCGGCTCGATCATCTCGCGCAACATCATTTTTCCAAACCACGCGGTCGGTTCTGGATCGGAAATCCGCAACAAGAAGGAGCGGACGAAGGCGTGCAATTTGACCGGCGCCGGCGTGGCGGCGTCGATTCCCGGTAGGAGCGGATACTTCTCAAAGGCCTGTTGCTGGGAATATCGCAGGACCTCGGCATAGAGCGTCTCTTTGTCGCCAAAGTGATAATTGACAGCGGCGATGTTGGCCCCGGCGCGCCGGCAGATTTCGCGGACGGTGGCCTGCCGGAAGCCGGCGGCGGCGAAGACCGCGCCCGCCGCCTCAAGCAACTGGCGGCGCGTTTCATCCGGCGACCCGACCTCCGGGGGAGGCTGCGGTTTCAAATCCATGTTTCAAACAGATAATTAAAACATTTGTTTGACATGTCAATCCTTTTTTTGTTAAGGTGCCGGCGGCTGGAACAAGGAATGATCATGCATCGCAACACGTTGACTTTGGGGCTGGCGCTCGCCATCGGGTTCGCGGCAGGTTGCTCGCCCCGCCCGGCTAACGTTTTTCAAGGCTACGTCGAGGGAGAGTACGTCTATACGGCGGCCCCCCTGGGCGGTGCGCTGACTAATCTGGCCGTGGCCCGGGGCGCAGAAGTGCAGGCCGGACAATTGTTATTTGAGCTGGAGCGCGGCTCCGAGGCAGCTGCCGTCCAGCAGGCCGAGCAAAATCTCGCGCAGGCCAAAGCCAATCTCGCCCTTTCCGAAGCCACCTATGCTCGCCGCCAGCAACTGCGCGATGGCCATCTCGAGGTGGTGTCCGCCGAGGAACTGGACCAAGCCCGGGCGCTGCGGGACGCCGACCGATCGCAAGTGGACGCTCAAACGGCCGCACTGGACAAGGCCCGCTGGTCATTTGACCAAAAGCAGCAATTCGCGCCGACCAACGCCTTGGTGCATGACACGCTGTACCGCCCCGGCGAATGGGTGGCGGCCGGCAAGCCGGTTGTCGTCCTCCTGCCCCCGGCCAACCTCAAGGTGCGGTTTTTCGTGCCCCAAGCCGCCCTGCCGAAAATCAAGCCCGGCCAGACCGTCCAGGTGACCTTTGACGGTGGACCCCACGCGTATCCCGCCATCGTCAACTATATCTCCACCCAGGCCGAGTTCACGCCGCCGGTTCTGTACAACCGCGAAAACCGCGCCAAGATTGTGTTCATGATCGAGGCGAAATGTACCCCCGCCGATGCGGCCGACCTGCGTCCCGGCCAGCCGGTGGATGTGCGAATCAGCCCGTGATGCCATGAGTGCGAACGACCTCGTGATTGACGTTCAGGGCATCACGAAGCGGTTTGGCGACCGCACGGTCGTTAATAACATCCCGATGCAGGTGCGGCGGGGCGAGATTTACGGCTTTCTCGGCCCGAACGGCAGCGGTAAGACGACTTTTCTCCGGATGCTCTGCGGCCTGCTCCGTCCCGATGGCGGCAACGGGCGTTGCCTCGGCTTCGATATCCGCCGCGAGTCCGGCGAGATCAAGAAAAACGTCGGGTACATGACCCAGCGGTTCAGTTTTTATGAGGATCTGACCATTGAAGAAAACCTGGACTTCATCGCGCGCATCTACGGTGTGCCGGAGCGCCGCGCCGCCGTGGAGAGAAGCCTGGAACGGCTGGGCATGACCGCCCGCCGCCGGCAGCTCGCCGGCACGCTTTCCGGCGGCTGGAAACAGCGACTGGCGTTGTCCGCGTGCCTCATTCACGAGCCGCAATTGCTGTTGCTCGACGAGCCGACGGCCGGCGTGGATCCGAAAGCGCGCCGCGATTTCTGGGAGGAGATTCATAAACTCGCCGCCGGCGGCCTGACCGTGCTCATCACGACGCATTACATGGACGAAGCCGAGCGCTGTCACCGGCTGGCTTACATCGCCTACGGCAACCTGCTCACCCGCGGCAGTGCGGCAGAGGTGGTGACAGCCGCCGGACTTACCACCTGGGAGGTCGCCGGCCCGGACCTGGCGGCGCTGGCGGAAAAAATCCGCGGCCGGCCCGGCGTGGAACAGGTGGTGGCTTTTGGCACGACCCTGCACGTGAGCGGCCGGGACGCGGAAAAGCTGCGCGCCAGCATCACGCCCTGGATGTCCGGCGCGTATCGGTGGGACCAAATCGAATCGGGCCTGGAAGACGTGTTCATCAGTCTAATGGAAGCCGCAAGGGACAATTACTCGTGAAACTGCACGAATTCAACTGGCGACGGTTCTGGGCGATTGTCGGCAAGGAATTCATCCAGATGCGCCGCGACCGCGTCACGTTCGCCATGATGATTGGCATCCCGATGCTGCAGCTCATCCTGTTCGGCTACGCCATCAATTCCGACCCGAAGCATCTGCCCACGGCGGTTTACGCGGCGGACCACAGCGTGTTTTCCCGAACACTTGTTTGGGGCTTGCGTAACAGCAGTTATTTCGACATCACCCACGAAGCCAGGAGCGAAGCGGAAATCCAAAAGATGCTCGCGCAAGGCACGGTCCAATTCGCGGTGCACATCCCGGTGGATTTCTCGCGCCAACTGCTGCGCGGCGAACGGCCCGAACTGCTGCTCGAGGCCGACGCGACCGATCCCTCGGCGGTCGGCTATGCAATTGGGGCCATCAATCTCCTGACCACCACCATTTTGGATCGCGATCTGACCGGCCCGCTCAAGGAGTTGTCGGGCCGCCCTCCGCCGTTCAACCTGGTGGTGCACCAGCACTATAATCCGGAAAATATCACCCAATACAATATCGTGCCGGGACTCATGGGCGTGATGCTGACGATGACCATGATCATCATCACCGCGCTGGCCATCACGCGCGAGCGCGAACGCGGCACCATGGAAAACCTGCTTTCGACCCCGGCCCGGCCCGGCGAGGTGATGATCGGCAAGATCATCCCTTACATCACCGTTGGCTATATTCAGGTCTTCCTGATTTTGCTGGCGGCGAAATTTCTGTTCGATGTGCCGATCGTCGGCAGTGTGCCGCTGTTGCTGGCGCTGACCTTCTTTTTTATCGCCGCCAACCTCGCCGTCGGCATCATGTTTTCGACGATCGCCAAAAACCAGCTGCAAGCCGTGCAAATGGCCTTCTTCTTTTTCCTGCCGTCGCTGCTATTGTCCGGTTACATGTTCCCGTTCCGCGGCATGCCAGGCTGGGCACAGGCCGTTGGCGAGATTCTGCCGCTCACCCATTATCTGCGGGTGGTGCGAGGAATCCTGCTGAAAGGCAACGGGATGGCGGAAATTGCGCCGGATCTTTGGCCGATTGCGCTGTTTTTGATTGGGATGCTGGCCATCGGCATCAAACGCTACCGGCAGACCCTGGACTGAACCGGGCAGTTCAAAGACATAATTTGTTGGTGTTCAACAAGTTCAAGTTCCCGGCCGTACTTGCAAATTGCGCCCGCTTCGGTTCTCATTTACCCGATGTGGCGATGGTGTTGCCTGATTTTAACCGGCGGACTGATGCTGGCCCGGCTTATTTCGGCTGGAGCGGAATCAGCCGAGGTTAATTTGGATTATGTGGCGCAACGCGCCTTGGAGCGGGCGCGCCTGCCATTCCGTTCGCCGCGCGCCGACCTGCCGAAAGTATTGCGGCAGGAAAATCTCGATTACGACAAGTACCGCGAGATCGAATTCCGACATGACCGGGCTTTGTGGGCGGCGGAGGATCGCCCTTTCCGTGTGGAGTTTTTTCATCCGGGATATCTCTACCAGGAACCGGTGCACATCTATGAATTCTCGGCAACCCACGTGCAGCCCATTCGCTTTGTTCAGGACTTCTTTAATTACCGCGCCTTGCGCTTTCAAAACCAGATTCCCGCCGACACGGGTTATGCCGGGTTTCGCCTGCTGCATCCCTTGAACGAGTCGAACAAGTGGGATGAAGTCGGCGCTTTTCTCGGCGCGAGCTATTTCCGGTTGCTGGGCAAGGGGCAACGTTACGGCCAGTCTGCGCGCGGGCTGGCGCTGGACTGCGGCGAGCCGGACCGCCCGGAGGAATTTCCCATTTTCACCGACTGGTGGCTGGGCAAGCCGCAAAAAGACGACGGTCAGCTCACGCTGTACGCTCTGCTGGACAGCGTCAGTTGCGCGGGTGCCTATCAACTGATCATTCGCCCCGGGGACAGCACGGTGGTGGACATCGAGGCGGTGTTGTTTTTCCGTGAAACGAACCTGGTCCATACCGTGAACACCAACCGGTTGGCACTGAAGACCATCGGTTGGGCGCCCCTGACGAGCATGTTTTGGTTCGGCAAAAACTCCGAGCGCAAGTTCGATGATTATCGTCCGGAAGTTCACGATAGCGATGGTCTGCTGGTGCGCATGGAAAACGGCGAGGTGTTCTGGCGTCCCCTGGACAATCCCCCCGTCATGCGCCACCAGGTTTTCGCCGCGCCGAACATCCGCGGTTACGGCCTGTTGCAACGCGAGCGTTCCTTTGCCGCGTACCAGGATCCCTTCAATCTGTTTCAACTGGAACCCAGCGTGTGGGTCGAAACGCGCGGCAACTGGGGCGCCGGCAATTTGCATCTGGTGGAATTGACGGCAAATTTCGAAGGTTTCGACAACATCGTGGCGTTTTGGGACCCGGACCAGAAGCCGGAGCCCCTGCGACCCTGTCGCTTCAGTTACACCCTCCGCTGGATGGGCGACACAACCAAATTGTCCGAGAACAAGGTTGTCGCCACGCGCGTGGGGTTGGATGCGGTCGGCTCGGACCACCGGCAATTTGTGATCGACTTTGACGGACCGGCGCTCGACGCCCTGCCCGAAACTGATCCGCCCGAGGCCATCGCCAACTGCAGCACCAACGCCGCCATCTACTTCAACCGGGTCCTTCGCAACAGTTATGCCGGGACCTGGCGGGCGATTTTGAAAATGCAGCCCAAGCCGGGCAACAACGACCCGGTAGATCTGCGCTGCACGCTGCAGAAGGGAACCAACGTCTTGAGCGAAACCTGGACCTACCAATGGAGTCCGCCATGAATGGCCTCGGCGCGCTGACCGATGCTTCCGGCCATCTGGCGGGCCGGCCGTTGGAAGAATGGAATGCGGCTTATGAAAAAGTGGAAAACTACTTCCACGCCCTGCGCGTCCGCAACAAGGTCCTGCTGGGACAACTCGTGCTCCGTGTGCTCGAACGCGCTGCGGCACGCGCGTCGGCCGAACCCACACGTTCTGCCACCCAGCTCGCGGCCGAGGAAATGGACCGGCTGGTGACCGATTGGTTCAGTGAAGTGCTGCAGACCTCCCCCTTGGGCAGCGACCAGACGCTTTCCACGCGCGGCCGGCTGGCGCTGCTGCTCGCCGACATGCCCGGGCGGTGGCAGGGACAATTTCTGCGGCCAGGACCCTGGCCGGAGGAATTCGTCAGCGCCATGCGCGATAGCTTTTTGCGCGCCGGGCCGGATTTTCAGCTTTCCAAGATGACGCCTCGTCCGTTTGATCTCGGTCCGATTGCCACGCTAACGCACCTGGGCCGGATTCCTTACCTCCGGATGATCCTGGCCTGGGCCAGCTTTGCCTTGCTGCTGATCGGGGTGTTTTGGCTCACCCACGGTGGTTTCGCACAGGTCATGAACTGGTTCACGCGGTTCTATCGCTGAAATGGCGGATGCCCCGAATATGATCGCCGCCCCGGCCCCGCGCTTCCGCCGCGGCTGGCGGTTATTTTTGTTTTACACCTCGGCTGTGCTGCTGACGGGAGCGGTATCGTGGCTGTTCGCCGACCTGCTCTGGCGCACCGGCTGGTCGGCTTCCCGCACGATGTTGCTGGCGTTGTTCACCATCCTGTTCCTGTTCATCGCGCTGGGCTGCATGCACGGGGTGTACGGTTTTTTCCTGCGCCGGTTCGGCACCCCGTGGCGCATCACGATCCTGAAAGAGTTTCGCAATCGGGACATCGCGGCCACGAGCACGGCGGTTGTCTTTCCGATCTATAACGAGGACGCGGTCCGGGTTTATGAGGGATTGCGCGCCACCTATGAATCGCTCGAGAAAACCGGGCAGTTGGAACGCTTCGACTTTTTCATCCTCAGCGATTCCACCAACCCGGACAAGCAGGCCGAGGAGGAACGTCGCTGGTGCGATCTGGCCCGCGAACTGGATGCGCTGGGCCGCATTTATTACCGCCGCCGCCTGGCCAACGAGGGTCGCAAGAGCGGCAACGTCCGCGATTTTCTCAACGCCTGGGGGCGCCGCTACCGGTATTTCATGGTCTGTGACGCCGACAGCGTCATGCGCGGGGAAACGCTCGTGGACCTGGTGAAGCTGATGGAGGTCCATCCGACCGCCGGCATGATTCAAACGGTGCCCGCGGTGGTGAATGCCGAATCGTGGTTCGGTCGCATGCAGCAGTTTGCCAACCGCCTGTACGCGCCGGTGTTCATCGCCGGCTTGAATTACTGGGCGCTCGACCATGGCAATTACTGGGGCCACAACGCCCTCATCCGCACCGAACCGTTCATGCAGTTTTGCGATCTGCCGCAACTCCCCGGCCGGAAGCCCTTTGGCGGCCAGATTCTGAGCCATGATTTCGTGGAAGCCGCCCTGATGCTGCGCGAAAACCGCGAAGTCTGGTTCGCCTACGATCTCGAAGGCAGTTACGAGGAAGTGCCTCAAGGCATGATTGAAAATGCCCAGCGCGAACGCCGCTGGTGCCAGGGCAATCTGCAGCACGGCCTGGTGCTGTTTGCCCGCGGATTGCGGGGGGCAAGCCGCCTGCACCTGTTGCTGGGCATCAGCGGGTACCTGGCCGGCCCGCTCTGGCTGGCGTTTTTGCTCACCTATAATTGGATCCGCTGGTTCCAAACGTACACCGGGCTGTCGGACATCCCCCCCGTTCATGCCTACACGCGTTATCTCAATCTAAGCGGTACCGCGCATGCCCTCCTGATCTTCGTCATCTGCATGGTTGTCATCATGCTGCCCAAGGTGCTCGCCTTGATTGAACTGGGTTACGATCCCCGGCGCCGCCGGGCGTTTGGCGGCCTGCGGTGCGCCACCGTGAGCGTGGTGGCCGAAACGATTTTTTCCACACTCCACGCGCCACTGCTGATGCTCTGGCACACGCGTTTCGTCATTACCAACTTGCTCGGTGTCAGCGTGGGCTGGAGCCCGCAAGTCCGCGACGCGGACGGCACCGCGTGGAGTTATGCCGTTCGGCGGCACTGGGGACATACGTTGATCGGGCTGGTGTGGGGTTGGTTCATGTGGCAGCTGGGACCGTCCTTGTTTTGGTGGTTCACACCGGTGCTGGCGGGCATGGTGTGCTCCATTCCCTTGAGTGTGTTCACCAGCCGGCGCAGCCTGGGCGCCCGGGCCCGGAAATTCAGTTTGTTCCTTACGCCTGAGGAAATTGCGCCGCCGCCCGAACTGGTCGCCCTCCGCGCCAACATGAAGGTCCATGAACTGACCGAGGACACGTCACCGCGCCATCCCTACGCCGGGCTCGCAGAGATGGTGCTGGACCCGTACGTCAATGCCATTCATGTCACCCTGTTGCGTGAGAAACAACTGAATCCGGTCTATGTCGAACAACTGGTGGGACTGGGAGCGGGCACGCCCAAAGTCCGGGATCTGGGCGAAAAACTGCTGGTAAACGGACCGCATAAACTGACACTCGCCGAGCGGCAGCTGATCACATCCGATGCCCAAACCATGGTTTGGCTGCACCACGAGGCGTGGCTGCGCCCGGGCGAATCGCTCGCCCCTTGGTGGCGGGCCTCCATCCGCGTGTTCAGCCAGCGCGACCAGTCCTGACTGCACCCCCTCCCGTCCGCTATAACAGTCCCAAAGCGCGCTGCAATTCGGTGTCCGTGTTGTAAAAGTGCGGCGCAAAACGCAGATAATTTTGCCCCTGCCGGTCAGTGCGCAACGACGTGATGACGCCCGCCTCCGCCAGTTTTTTATGCAAGGCCACCAGATCCGAACCCGGGCGGTAGGCGGAGACGATGCTGCTGGCGTTGGCCGGCGTCGCATCCGCGTTCAACACGGTAAAGCCTTTCGTCTGCAAGGCAGGCACGAGTTGCGCGCGTTTGCGAAGCAGCTCCACCGCAATGTTCTCCACGCCGATTTCCTGCACCAGTTCCAGCGCGGCAATCAATCCCACCAGGCCGATCAGGTTGTGCGTCCCGGCTTCGTATTTGACCGCGCCGGAGCGGAAGACGATTTGTTCCTGCGCGACAAAGTTCGGATTCCGCACGTTGTGCCAGCCGTAAACCGGTGGTTTCAACTGATCCTGAAGCTCGCGGCGGACGTACAGCAGGCCGGCGCCGCACGGCCCGAGCAGCCACTTGTGCGCATCCGCCGCAAGAAAATCCACATATTCCACGGGGGTCGGGAACGCCCCCAGCGTCTGGATCGCATCCAGGCAGAACCAGATGCCGCGTTCACGCAGATATTTGCCGATGATTTGGTGTTCCAGCCGGTAACCGCTGATAAAGTGACAGGACGCCAGGGCGACCAACCGCGTGTTCTCGTCCACCTGCCCCATCACGTCCTGCGGCCGGATGACGCCCAAGCCGCGGGTGTTGAGGAGGCGGACCTCGATACCGCGCTCGGCCAGCGCCAGCCACGGATAAACATTCGAGGGATAATCGTCGTGGTAAATCAGAATGTTATCGCACTTGCGGAAATTCAAGCCCGCGGCGACAAAACTTAATCCGAGGGACGTCGGCCCGACGAGGGCGACTTCCTCGGGCTGGCAATTCAGCAATCGGGCGCCCAGCCGGCGGGCGTCTTTGAGCCGATGAATGACCAGAGCTTCCTGATCGCCGAGAGTGCCGCCGCGGGCGCATTCGGCCATGGCGTCGGCCACCCGGCGCGGTAAAGGGCAGACCCCGGCGTGTGCGAGAAAAATTTTCCCGCGGGTGACCGGAAAATCGTTTCGGCGCTGCTCCTCGCTGGCGAACCATTCAGCCAAAGTCATGCCGCGAAGTTAATTCGCCCGGGGCCGGTGCGCCAAGCGGAATCAGAATCCGTTGAGCACATTGGTAACCTGGCCAAAATAACCTGCGTAAAATTGGACGATTTTGTACGCGATGATCAGCGCCACCAGCAAATAAGCCAGCCGGGGCGTCCACTGGGCAAAGGCCTGCAGCTTCCGCGTCCCGTCTTCGTGGTAGAGCCGGTTCAGATTCCGGAGCGATTCATCGAGCTTGCCGCTGATTTCGCCGCTGGCATAAAGATTGGCAAACGATTCGGGAAACAGCGGACAACGGCGGACGGCTTCCGAAGGCATCTGGCCGGCGGTCACGCGCGGTTTCCAGGCGGCCACAGCCCGGCGCAAGGCCGGCGACCCGCTGGCCGTGGCCGCCATGTCCCAGGCTTCGAAGATATTGATCCCCGCGCTGATGAGCGCTTCCAGTGCCGCGGCCAGCCGGGCCAGGGCCAAATAACGCCGCGCCGTTCCCAGGATGGGAACCGCATGCAGAATCGATTCGATCACCGCTCGCCAGTTTTCGCCATGTTTGCTCTGGGTGGCGTAAATCAGGATCGCGACCGCGCCGTAAAGCGGGGCCAGGACCAGGGCCGCGCGGGCAAACAGGAACGACAGGCTGGCCCCGAACTGGGAGGCGGCAAAAGGCAGCACGATTAAGAAAATGAAGGCGGCCAGATGGATCAGCACGACCGGATAGATGAGCTGGCTGATCACCTGCTGAATGAGGCGGGCGCGTTCATTATAGTATTCGCTGAGCGCGCGGAAGCTGGCATCCAACCGCCCGCTTTGTTCGCCGGCGCCAATCAAGGCCACGTCGAACGCCGGCAGCCAGTCGAGCCGGCGCAAGGATTCGGCCACGGTTTCGCCTTTCGCCAGCTCGCCCAGCAGTTGCTGCAACGGCCGCCGATAGGCCGCGGCGGGCGGTGTGCGCTGGATTTGCTCCAGCGCGCGAAGGAGGGGAATTCCCGCGGAGGTGAGCTGCCCCAACTGCTGGTACAACTCGGCCCGCTGGGTGAATTGGCGGGGCGAGAGGATGAGCGGCATGACGCCGACGCGGGGTCAGACCGTAACCCGGTCGAGGCTGGTTTTGAAATCGCGTTTGCTGCGCGCGCCGACAATCTGGTCGGCCACCTGACCTTTGTTGAAGAGCAGGAGCGTCGGGATGGCGCGAATGCCGTACTCGGCCGCCAGCGCCTGTTGCTCGTCAATGTTGACCTTGCCGATCTTCACCTTGCCTTCATACTCGTCGGCGAGTTCATCCAGAAGCGGCGCGATCATCTTGCACGGGCCGCACCATTCGGCCCAGAAATCCACCAGCACCGGCACCGGCGACTGCAGAACCTGCTGCGCAAAGTTCTCTCCGGTCAGCGCGATAATCAGAGGCGAAGCCATACGTCAAAAAAAGTTGAGTTTACAGACTGCCCGGTCGCGGGCCTTGGTCTCAGCCGGCAATAGCACTGTTCAACATCAGCAACATCCAAACCGTGGTTCCGATGGCGATGAGGCCCACGACCGCGGCCGCCATGATCAGGACTTGGTCCAAGGTGCCGAGGCTGGGAGCTCCCGCCGCTGCCTTTGGCGCGGGTGCGGTCGGTCGGGGTTGAGCGGCCGGAGCGGCCGCCGTCGAGACCGTACTGCGGGTGGCGGGCGCAGCCGCGGCCGCGGCCGGTTTGGCTGCAGGAGCAGGCGGGGGTGTCGCACTGGGAGCTCCGGTTGGACCCCCAGGCGGCAGCGTAGGCAGCTTGATCGTAGGCGCCGTGGATGGTTTGGGCGGCAAGTTGATACGGACAGTCTCTTTTTTGGGCTGGACCTTGCCGGTTTCCTTTTTCGCCGGCGGGACCGCGCCCGCCGGGGAGCCTGGGATGTTTTGCGGGATATCAGCCATAATATTGGTGGATCAAGATAGACGGCGGCAGCGGCGTGTCAAATTTAAAAAGCCGGCCAGCTCCTTGACCGCCCCCGGTGCCGGATGGATGGCGGCGGTTAACGGCGCTCCGACCGTTCACTGCGCCCGCCGCTCCAGCGCGGCGGGCGTTCCTCGCGCGGCCGGGCGACATTCACGGTGATGGCGCGGCCTTGAAAATCCTTGTTGTGAAATTGTTCGATGGCCTTCTGAGCTTCTTCGGGCGTGGCAAACTCCACGAAAGCAAACCCGCGGGATTTGCCGGTGGCTTTATCCAGCATCAGGTTGACGGAGGTGACGGCCCCCGCCTGAGCGAAGTAGTCCTGCAAGTCGTTTTCTCCGGTTTGGTAGGAGAGATTTCCTACGAACAGTCTGGTTGGATTCATAATACACTACGCCCGCTCAAGGGAACACGTGGGGAGTTCTGCACCGGCAGGATCACCGAATGTCACTTTCTGTTTACGGACAATCTGTCTGATTGACACCAACACGATTTGTTCTTTGAACTGGCCACAGGCTTTGTAACACAGGCGCCGTTGAAGTCAACAATAAGCAGGAGAATGGTCTCAGGTATTATTCCTCGATCAATCCCCGCCGCGCCCCCCCGAGCAGTTGCTCGATAAAACCGGTCGAATAAACCCCGCGCCGGAAATTGGGGTCCTGCATGATGGCCTGCTGGAATGAAACCGTGGTTTTGATGCCCGTGATCAGGTATTCGGACAGGGCACGGTTCATACGATCCATGGCTTCGCGGCGGTCTTTGCCTGACGTGATCAATTTGCCGATCATCGAATCATAAGTCGGCGGGATGGTGTAACCCGCGTAAGCATTGGTATCCACCCGCACCCCCCGCCCGCCGGGTTGAAAGTACATTTCAATCCGACCCGGGCTGGGGCGAAACTCGTCAAACGGATCCTCCGCGTTGATGCGACATTCGATGGCGTGGCCTTTGATTTGAATGTCACTCTGCGAATGCTGCAGCGGCTCGCCCATGGCCAGCAGGATTTGATAACGCACCAGATCGATGCCGGTGACCTCCTCGGTGACGGGGTGCTCGACCTGTACGCGTTTGTTGACTTCCAGGAAGTAAAAATTACCCTGATTATCCACGATAAACTCGACGGTGCCGGCGTTGGTGTAGCGGGCCGCCTCGGCGATTTTGACGGCCGCCTTGCCGATCTTGTCCCGCAGTTTGCGAAAGCGGTTTTCGAGCAGTGGCGACGGGGCTTCCTCCACCAGTTTTTGATTGCGCCGCTGGACGGAACAATCACGTTCGCCCAGATGAATGATCCGCCCCTTATGATCGCCGAGGATCTGGATTTCGATGTGATGCGGGTTCTCGATGAATTTTTCAATGTAAACCCCCGAGTTGCCAAACGCCTTTTCCGCCTCGGAGCGGGCCGTGTGGTAGCCTTTCACCAGCGATATGTCATTGTGCGCCACTCGCATCCCCCGCCCACCCCCGCCGGCCACGGCCTTGATCATGACTGGGTAACCGATTTGCTTGGCAACGGCCAGGGCCTCCTGTTCCTTTTCCACGGCCCCTTCCGAACCCGGCGGTGTGGGCACCCCGGCCTTTTTGGCAAGTGCCCGGCTGACCGCCTTGTCGCCCAGCGCCTGCATCGCCCGGGGGCTGGGTCCGATGAAGCGAATGTTGCAACTATCACAGACCTCGACAAAATGGGCGTTCTCGGAAAGAAATCCGTAGCCGGGATGGATGGCATCCACATCGGCAACCTCGGCCGCGCTAATGATCCGGTCAATCCGCAGGTAACTGTCGGCCGCCGCCGCTTTGCCGATGCAAATCGCTTCGTCGGCCAGTTGCACGTGCATGGAATTGACATCCGCCTCCGAATAGACCGCCACGGTACGGATATTTAATTCCTTGCAAGCGCGAATGATCCGGACGGCGATTTCGCCGCGGTTGGCGACCAGGATTTTCTCAAACATGGGCTTTTAGTGAAAAAGCAAAACCGGTTGACCAATGACTGTTTCCGCCGGCAAAATCAAGCCGGTCGCACTTTGAATAGTGGCTGACCGAATTCCACCGGCTTGGCATTTTCCACTAGAACCTGCGTGATCACGCCTTTGACTTCGGCTTTGATTTCATTCATCACTTTCATCGCTTCGATGATGCACACGACGGATTCCGGGCCTATTTCGGTGCCAATCTCGACATAACTGGCCGCCTCGGGAGATGGAGCGCGATAAAACGTGCCAATCATCGGAGATTTGACTTCCACTTCGCCAGTGGCGGGGGGTGTCATTGGCGGAACCGTGATCGGTGGTGGCGGAGTGGCAACCGGCATCAATGCCGGTGCGATGCTCGGAATTGCCGGATCGTCGTATTGAATGACGGGCGCACCCCCGTTCAACCCGCGCTTAAGCCTAATTTTTGAGTCCTGACGTTCCAATTCGAATTCCGTGATGGAATTCTTTTTCATCAGGTCAATGATGGCTTTGATGTCTTTTATATCCACAGTGCGTTTTCGTTAAAGTATGCCTAGTTCTCTTTGTTTTACCCTTAAATTGCCCTAAAATAACCGTTGATGACAGCTATACGATTAGTTCATTGTTCAGTTGTTCGCGATAATACTGGCTTAGAGAAGAACCGTCAAGCCGCAAAAAAAGAAAGTTAAACACATTAAATTCACAGTAAAATCATGGCTTTCATGGTCTTTTTCTGGATACTTTAACGTTCACTGAAGCATCTAAAGCCAAAATATATGATTTTTCACCAAACCCACTAATCTGACCACAGCAAACGGGGGCAATCAGCGATTTTTGCCTGAACTCCTCGCGCGCGTGAATATTGGAAAGGTGGATTTCAATGGTTGGTATTCCCACAGCCGCAATCGCATCGCGCAACGCAATGCTGGTATGGGTATAGGCAGCGGCGTTAATAACGATGACATCGAACTTCCCTTTGGCTTGCTGGATCCAGTCAACCAGTTCCCCTTCCAAGTTGGATTGCCGGAAATCAATTCCCACCTTCAACTCGGCCGCACGCTTGCGCACCCGGGACTCGATGTCCGCCAGCGTAGCACGGCCATAGACTTTCGGTTCGCGCTTTCCCAGCAGATTCAGGTTTGGGCCGTTCAGGAAAAGAATGTTCATGGGCGACGGGTAGCATAGTCGGCCCCGGAGGGCTTGTCGATTTCATTTGCAGTCGCCGCCAGGAGAAAACCTAAAAGGGTAAAAGCTGTCCAAGCCAGCGCCGGCACGTAAAGGCTGAACTCGCCTAGCCCTTGAATGAACCAGCCCAAGACTCCCAAAAAAATCGCAAATGCTATTGGGTCAGCTGAATGCCATACGCGACGACCGACAGTGACCAAACCCAGCGTTATCCAAGCCGCATAAAGCATCCCCCCGACCACGCCGGAATCGGAAAATTGTTCCAAATAATCATTGTGCGTCAGCCGGGCCATCTCGGCCTCGGGCACCTTGAGCCGCGCATAGGGCCGCTGAAACGTACCGGGACCGGTTCCCAGCAACGGTTTTTCCCATACCGTGGTCACAGCCGCCCGCCAGTAATCAAGTCGGGCGCCGGCGCTGGTGGCGCCACCGGCAAAATAGCTATGAAAACGCACGGCAAAAATTCCAAACCCAATCACGGCAACTCCCGCCAAAGCCGCCCCCTTCACCGGAACCGGCCAAGGCAGGCGCAACAGGCAGGTAACCGCCATGGCCATCGCAATCAGCCAGCCCAGTTTTGAGCCGGTCCAGAAGAAGGCCAGGCCGCCCAGAAAGACCGTCAGCCCGGTGACGGCGGCGGGCAGCGGCGGACGCAGGCGGCTGGCACTGGTAAAGGCCAATACCAGCGACACGGGCAGCAGCAACAAGATCACGCCCGCCAGCGCGTTCGGATACACCAGGGTGCCCATGACCCGGCCGTTGGCAAACTTGGCCAGCATGACCGGATTGGCTACGTCCACTCCGTTGGTGGTGATGATGGCCTGATCGCGTTTCATTTCCACCATCAGTTCCGGCGGGATGTTCGTCCAGCCGGCGCGCTCGCCCTCCACCAGCATTTGCCGGCTCTGGGGAAATTCAAACAAACGCTGGTTGATGCCGCGAACCAGACAGAAGGCAAACGCCAGCAGCAGTGCGACGAGAAGCCAGCGCAGGTTCCGGCCGCGCCCCAAGTTCAAAGCCCCGATGAAGTAACAGCAAAGACATCCTGCAAATTGGCAGAGGGTGATCGCGGTCAGATTGCCGTCCACGGTCTGCGTGGCGGAAAGCAGCTGCCATCCAAACCAAAGACATGGCAGCAGCCAGAGCCACGAAACCCCGGGCCAGCGCAACGGGCGCGCGAAAAAAATCCCGGCGCCGGCCAGGGCCAGCGGCCACAGGATCCAGTTGGCCCAGCGGGTCGGCCAGGCGTCCACCCAGTATTCACCCGGCGTGGCTGGTGGCGTGATCTTGTAGTCTAGGATGACCGGATTACCGAATTTGAGAATGGCCAGGCCAAGGAACAGTCCAAACGCCAGCGCATAAAGTCCAATCCGGGTTGGTGGGGTTTCGGACTTCATGTGAGAATCACAATCGCCACCACTTAAAAATGAAGTTTGAGCAGGCCGACTTCGAGGGCCAAGGCTTCCTGCACGTTGGTGTGCAGCATTCGCTGGGTCTGTTCCAGGGTCTGCAAATTCTCCAATGCCTGCCGCGAAGTGATCCGTTGGGCAATCGCAGTTGGACCCGAAATCTCCGGGAATTTCAACTCCCCGCCCGCCGCCAGCGTGCGCAGCCACACATCGCGCAACCACCATTGCACCAGCAGCAGCGTCTCCGCGCGCCGGCGCCGATACTCCGCCTCGATGGCCGCCGCCAGCTCGTCCTCCCATTTTTCGCGCAGATCCCTTTCCACTTCCTCGTACTGCTGCAACGGCGAACGCGCGCTCAGGGTTTCCTCGACGTGGGCCCGGATTTCGCCGAGCCGCTGCAGCAGAACGTCGAGCAGCCGGTAGCGGCTGAGCAGGCTCTTCCGGCTGTCGGCTGCCAGGGCATCAAACCGGTTCAGCCAAGCGCGCTGTTCCGGCTCCAGGGGGCGGGCGTGATTGCCAAAGAAGTTCAGGCGCAGGCAGCGCGACACAATGGTTTCCAGCAAGCGCTGGGGCTCGGTGGAAAGTAAAATCAAGACGGAACGGGCCGGCGGCTCCTCGAGCGTCTTCAAAAAAGCGTTGGCGGCCTGGGGATTAAGCCGGTCCGCGGCGGCGATAATGGCAATTTTGAATCCGGCCTCGGTGGGCTTGAGCTGGATTTCGCGCATCAGCTCCCGCATCTGCTCGACGGTGATGACGCGCGATTTGGACTCGGGCCGCGCCCAGTGGACGTCGGCATGGGTGTCGTGGTCAATTTTGCGGCAGCTCAGACATTCATCGCAGCAATCGGTGGCGGCGCCGCCGGTTTTGACGGGTTTCCGGCAGTTCAGGGTTTTGGCCAGGGTCCGGGCAAGCGATTCCAGTTCCTCAAGATGATCGCCGGCGAGCAGGTAGGCGTGTCCGAGCCGCCCCCGCGCCAAGGAACGCTGGAGCAACTCGATGCCCTGCGTTTCATTTGCAAAATCCTGAAAAGCCATGCGTGTCTGGCTGGATTGTGCGCGCCTCGAGCCGGGGGGCAAACAAAATTCTACTGGCCGGGGCGTTTTTTCCAATCGGTGTACCGTTCGAGCGCTCTCCGGGGCGCTTCGGTGTACCAGGAATAACCGTTCCGCCGTTCCTCCGAGATTTCATTCACGTCGGCGTGAATGCTTTTGTCCCGGTCGCCGAAAATTGGCCGGTCCGTGCCGATTTCATAGTCGCGCGCCCATAGGGGTCCGCTGCCCGGCGCGGGCACGAGTCGCCGTCCCGCTTCCGGGTCAAAGCGATACGCCCTGTCGTTGATACGGGTCTGGGCAAACCACGCCGCGGCGGCCTCGACCGCCGTCACAATTTCAGGACTGGGATTGGGTTGTCCCATGAGAAACATCATAAGTTCCGCGCTTTCGCTGCTGGCCTGGGAAGGCATCTCGTAGTTGCGAGCCGACGTGGGTTGCAGCGTCAAAGCGTCATGCTGCTGGCACCAGACCGTGCGCCGGCCACCCACGACAATTTGGGTGGCCAGCACGCAGGCGATTCCCCGCTGGAGGCTGGCAGCTGCGTGCATTCGGTATTTCTCCGGCACGAAGGCGTAGGCGCTGTTCGTTCCGGCAACCTCGCGCAACAGAGAAAGTACGTTGACCATGGCATTGTCGTTGTAGGTAATCGCGTCGTGATAGCCACCCTGTAGTGGCCAGACCTGGGGCCAGCCGCCGTTCGGATATTGGGCGGCAAAGATGTAATCCAAGCCTCGCAAGAAGGCCGCGCGATACGACGGCGGGGCGTTGGTTCCGGCCGCGGCGATGACCTTCGCCAGAAAGCGCAATTCGGCGATCGTCGCATTGTTGTCGAAGGTCCCGATATAGTCCCAATGGGCATCGCGCTGCAGGTCAAAGTCACCCGACCCCGCGTATCGCGAGTCATTGTTGGGAGCGAAGTATTCTCCCGGAGCGCGCGCGTGTTGCATCAAATCCAGATTCTTGCTCCAGCCACCGGCGGGCGTCTGAAAGGAAATGACTATGTCAGCGATCCGTCTGGCCTCGGCTCCGTCATACCAGGCCGGGGAGCGATCCAGCGGCAGGCTTCTTGCGGACCGACCGGAGGGTGGAACGATCGGTTGCCGGACGCCGTGCTGGCGCATTTCGGTCTCGAAAAACGCCTGATCCGCCTGCCGTTGCCGGATGGAACGCTGCAAATATTCCTTCCAGACGAATTGTTGGGCAGGCGGCAAAGCCGCAATGCGTTCGGCGGTGAGCGGCTGCGCCGGCTGATTGGTGCCGATGACCGCTGCCGACACACCAGGCGCAACCACGGCGGCCAGTCCGGTCCAGACCATCGCAAGCGAAGTGTGAAAAAGGCGCCGGATATCCTGCATATTATCCGATTATTCGCCGACTGAAGGCATTTGCCGAGTATTTTGTCAATTAAAGCAAAACCGGGCGCCTGTCACGAATCTGGGCAGGCGGGTGGACGTGATGCCGCAATTCCGGAAGCGCTTTTCGTCACCGGCTATTCCACCACGTCCGGATGTCATCGGCCGCCTGGTGCGCGAGTGCAGGAATGCTTTGGACCGCGGCGCGCATTTCCGGAAAAAAATGGACGGCCAGCCATAGCAGGGTGGCCACCACCGCCAGCCAGACTATCGCGTCCAGCAGAAAAACGAAGGACCACGTCCACCTCGGCCGGCCCAGACTCCGATAGCACAAGCGGCGCGCCACTTTCAGTGGGCCCACGAGAATGCCGTAGGCGATGAGCAGCAGCAGCGCCGCAATCCACACCGGCACCTTGGCCGGCAGTATCAGGCCAAACAGGGCGCCAGTGGCCAGCAGTGAGATCAACGCGCAGATCCAGAAGACCATGGCCGCGCCGTGCAGTATCGACAGCACCGGCAGCATGAAACCCATCCCGGGATAAACGGGAGCATGCTCCGTCCAATAACAATGCCAATTATACCGCCATTGATCCGCGTGCGCGCGCATGTCCCGCTTGAACCGGCGTCGCCATTCGCGGCGCGCCTTACGGTCCGGGAAGCCCTTCATCGCTTCGTAGTACCCCGCTTTCGCACGTCGGATGTATTCCTGGGCCGTCGCGGGGAAACCCGAGGCCGCTGCTTTTTCCTCCGGCGAACGCGCTTCGGGCACCACAATCGCCATCACCACATAGACGACCAGTCCCGATCCCCAAAGCAACGTCAAAAGGACGAAAGCCAGTCGCACCAGGGTTGGGTCAATGTTTACGTACGCGGCAATTCCGTTGCAGACGCCGGCGATCATCGCCCCCTCTTGAATCCGGTAAAGCCGTTTCGGCGTCCTGCCGGTTCCGGCGGATTGTTCTTCCCCTTTCGCCTCTTGTCCGGTCGTGCCGCCCGAGATGCCGGCAGGGGCTGCACCCGCATGTGTGGCTTCTCCCGGTTCCGCCTCAATCGGGCCCATCTCCGCGAGGACCGCGACTACTTCTTTCGTCTCCACCACCGTTTTGTGGCTGGCCAACCGGGTACGAAATTTTTCCGCAATCGCCCCTTCAATGTCCGAAAGAATTTCATCCCGGTCCGGATTGCCCTGCAGCCGCGCGGTCGCGGTCTCCAGATAGGCGCGCAGGGCATCGTAGCCGCCTTCCTCGAGTTGATAGGCGTTGCCGCCCAGATTGATGGTGATGACCTTGTTCATGGCCGGATTGCCTCCGTTTTATTTTTGTCCCAACTTTTTAACCGTGCCGTTGATCTGGCTCCAATACTCCAGGGTTTCGCGCAGCTGTTCCTTTCCCTTCGCGGTCAGCTCGTAATATTTGCGCGGCGGGCCGGCTTCGGACTCCTTCCATTCGTAATCCAAGAGCCCCTCGCGGCGCAGCCGGCTCAGCAGCGGATACAGCGTGCCTTCCTGCGTGGCGAATTCGGTCGTACTGAGCTGTTTCAATATGTCCGCCGCATAGACCTTTTCCGCTGCAATAATCTGCAGCACGAGGAACTCGAGGAGTCCCTTGCGGATGGCGGAAAATTTTTCGTTCACGCTCATGACCGTAACCACGCCAGCTACCTTTTTAGAGAAAGGTAGCTTTTTATCAAATCTGAGTCAAGGGAAAAATGGCGGCCTCTACTAAGCGAAACGATGCGCGTGACAGATGATGCCGCCGTTGCACCGGCCTTCGCCCAGAAGCGACGGCCCGGCAGGTGGAAAATGGGGCCGCCCGGCGATGATGGCGCCGAGGAGTTCGAAGCAATTGCCGTGGTAGACGCGGACGAAAAAGTGTCGGAAGAAAAGTCGGGATGGGGTGCGATATTTTTGGAGGGCGGAGTCCAAGACCCCTCGAATCATTAAAGGAATTTGGGGCTCGCTGGCGCTTTTTTCGCACGCCGGGTCAAATCCGATAAATTCCGGGCGGGTTGATCTCATCAGCGGATCAGATCAGGGCATTTTTAAGTGCGGACCGCTGACTGCTGCGTTTCACCGAGAAAAAATCCCAGCCAAACAGTATGCTCCGCTGGCTGGGACTTGAGGAATGAAGCTGCAGGTGGGATGACTGGCAGGCTGCATTGGTTTCAAGAACCATTACAATGCCCCATGCAACCGCTGTGCCAAACGCCGTATTCGCTCAAATCCCTCCCTTTTCGGCCATTTCAAATCAGGGAGCGCGGGGCGGACTGAAGTTTTTTGCCCGGACCGGATAAAAACACGCACGGTCGACAGGCGGTCAATGTCGGCTTCGGCGCCGGAAGAACAGACCGGCGCCAACGGCCAGCAACGCCAAGGCCGAAGGTTCCGGCACGGGCAAGTTTTGACCTTGAATGGCCAGGCCGGTGGCATTGCCCAATCCGGTGGCAAACGTGCTTGGCGACCCGCCGGGCGTGATCTCGATGAGGTTACCGCTCCCGTCATCCGCCACAAACAAATTGCCCGCGCTGTCAAAGGCCAGGTAATTGGGATCAAACAATCCCGTCACAAAAGTGCTTTCGACGCCGCCGGGGGTGATTTTGAGAACGCCGCCGTTGCCGGGGCCGGTTCCGCCGTACGTCACATAAAGGTCGCCCGAACTGCCAAAGGCCAGCGCAAAGGGCGCCACCACGCCGGAGGCAAAGGTGCTGCGCGAGCCGCCGCTAGTGTATTCGTAGATATTTCCGCTGGCGTCCGAGGCAAATAAGATGCCGGCGGTGTTAAAGGCCAGTGCTCCCGGGTGATCCAAACCCGAGGCGAAGGTGGTGCGCGAGCCGCCCGGAGTGAACTCATAAAGGTTGCCGGCGTAGTAATCCGCCGCGAAGAGATTCCCGGCTTTGTCGAATGCCAGTGAATTGATGTCGCCCATGCCGGAGGCAAAGACGGTCAGGGTTCCGCCGGGCGTGATTTTATAGATGGCGCCATCGAAGGAATCCCCCACAAACAAATTGCCGGCACCGTCAAAAGCCAATCCTTCCGGCTCACCCAGTCCGCCTGAGTAAAAGGTGCTTTGTACTCCACCGGGCGTAAATTCATAGATAGCGCCGGGGTAATACCAGTTGGCCACAAAAATATTCTGAGCGGGCGCACGAACGCCGGCGAGCAGGGTGGCGGCGCCAACCGCGCCGACCAAGGATTGACACACGACACGAATAATGGAATTGGATTTGGTTTTCATAGGGTTTCACAGCTCCTGTTTTTTCTGACTAATCAACTCCAACCCTACGCCGCCGGCCATGGTTTGCCTATCCCAAGTTATTCACATTCCGGCGTGCGCGACTTGGAAGACCTAAACCGCCAAGACGCCAAAAGCGCCAAGGTATGGCGATGGCTTAATCAGGTTGTTGCACGGTCGAGCCTCCGGCTGGACGGGTTGGGCCGGACGCTCAGCGAATCATCGAATTCATCCGGCACCAAAGTTTCCAGCCGCGGAGGCAGATGGAAGGACCGGGCTGTTCCGCTGCGACTTGCCAGCCGGAACATCGATTGCTAGTGTCGGCCGATGGCCTCAACGGGAAACAAATCCGGGACGGCGGTCCGGGCTCTGCGATGGGTGAGTTGGATGGCATTGGCGGCGCTGCTGACGGGTTGCGTCGCGTCAAGTTACCGGATGACGCTGGCGCTGGAGCCGAGCGTGCAAGATCCCTTGCGCGGGGTCCCCAAGGCTTCCGTGGCCTTGGGCCGTTTCAGGGATTCACGGACGGACGCGGCCTGGTACGTGTTGCTGTACAAGCCGAACGCGCCCAATTTTCTCAAGCCCACCGAACTGGCCTGGCTCAAGACCAACTCGGTGGCGGGCGTGCTGCGCGATGGCGCAGCCGAGGCGCTGGGACAGAACGGCTTTAAAACCATCGGCGGGCCGTCGGACACATTCCACAACGGCCTGACGGCGGCCATCGAACGGAGCGAGTTCAAAGCCGATCCGGTTGCGTCTTACCTGCTGTGCGGCGATATCAAGTCAGCCGGCTGCCGCAACATCCAGCGGCTCTTTGCCCATTCCATCATCAAAACGTGGTTGACGGTCCGGTTCGACCTGGTGAACCAGGCGGACCGCTTGACGGTCTGGCACGATACTTATACCGGGCAGACCACGATGACGAATCATAGCGGAGGCGAGTTTCTGGCGATTGCCTTCGCCGCCGCATCCGACGATGTCATGCGTCAACTGGTGACGGACCGGACGTTCCGGAGCTATTTCGAGCCATGAAAACCAAATTGTTCCATGTCCTGATGAAGGACCCAAGGATTCGCGCGATCATCTGCATCGGGCTGGCCGGGCTGGCGACCGGCTGCGTGTTTATGCGAAAGCCCGTCACGCTGACGCTCGCTCCGCCGGCGGGCCAGCCCTTGCCGGCGGGGAGCAAGGCATCGCTGGCTTTGGGCGAGTTCAAAGACACGCGGCTGGTCACGGACGGATTTGTGCTGGTGCAGGATGAAAATGCCTATGGCCCGACTGAAGGCGCGTTCGTGACGGAGAAACCAGTGGCCGAACTCTTCCGCGATGGTTTGCGGTCCGCGCTGGAACAGGACGGCTTCCCGATCACCCAACCCGCGCCATATGAACTGCGCGGGAACCTCCAATCATCCGGGGTCAGGGTGATCGAGGGATTCATGTTCCCCCGGGAGATCAAATTCTGGCTCACGGCCCGGTTTGACTTGGTGGATTCGGCGACGGGCCTTACGGTCTGGCACGACACCTACACCGGGCAGAACACGACGACAAATCTGACGTGGAACAGGAAGATGTTCGTTGTGCCCGCGTGCTCGAACATGCTCGTCAATACGATTACCCAACTGGTGTCGGACCGGATGTTCCGCAGATATTTCGAACCACAGCCAACCAACGCTCCGTAAAGGGCCAATCGGGAGCAGCGGGAATTAATTCCGAACGCACACACACAACACTGGGGGGAGAAGGGGGAACTCGTACCAGAAGCTGGTGCCGACGGAGGGGGTCGAACCCACACACTCTCACGAGTACCAGATTTTGAGTCTAGCGCGTCTGCCAATTCCGCCACGTCGGCAACCGTGCGCCAATATATTTCACCCGGCCCTGAAGTAAACAAGTTTCCGTCTGACGCCATCAAGGAAGGCGCTGTTCATGGAGGGAATAAGAGCTTGAACTAATGTGAATCCGGGTCGGAACTGGCATGGGATGTGCACTTTTCACCGCCCATGACCCAGCAAAAAAAGGTCCCGGACCTCAAGGGACGAATCGCCCGGGTGGTCGGCGCAATTTTGCTCGCCACCCTGTCCGTTCCTCCTGTTCGCCGGATGCTCGGCTCGCTGGGTTCCCTGGTGCTGCCGTTGACATGGCTGATTGCCTCCGGCTCGCTGGGCTATGGCATTTACCGGCTGGCGCACGGGAATGGGACAACGGAGACAAACCCGGAGAACCCGTTTACCGAGCCAAAACCGGAACAAGAACCGGCCTGGACCGATGACGAATCCGACAGAACCCTCGAACTCTTCGGTCCCACCCTGCGGCGCCGGTATCCCTGGCGGCATTGAACCTGGCGGGTCGGAATTTCCTTAATCGAGCGTTCGCCACTGTGGAAAACTCTTCGCGAGCGATTGATCTGGAGGAGGTTTAAATCGACGGGTTTCCGGCCAAAGGACGCAATCAAGCTCCCGCCAAAGTCAAATATCGGATTCAGGCAGTGGCATCAAATGACGGCCCATTTGTTTTGGGGGAGCCGCAGTGAGTTGGCCGCTGCCCGAATCCGGTTGGTACTTCAGCATATCCAGTGCCGCGCCCGGGAATCCCATCGCCTTTTACCGAAAAATATTTTTGAGAACGGCATCCGCGCCGGGTGGCTCCGCAACCGACGTTCCCGCCGCAGTTTTGCTTTGCCTTTGGCAGCGGCAATGCCCCGGCGACGACAAAAAACGCCGGGGAGGATTCCTCTCCCGGCGCAGGGTCAATTGTGGCTGTTCTCAGAACCCGACAGACGCCTTTTCGCCCTGCTTGGTAATTTCCTTCTCCCCTTCCCAGACGGCCAGCCCGGTCTTGGGATCGGTCAGCGAGAGCTGAAAACTGTACGTGGACTGGCTGGTGCTGCCGCTGCGCGCGATGGTTTGAATGATTTTGCCCGACAGGGTGAAGTCCGGCGTGCGGGTGGTCTTCTGGTCGGCTTTGAATTCCGCCTCCTGCTGGAGCCCTTTGGCCATCGGGTCCTCAGCGGTGCCGCCCAGGCCCATGGTGGTCGTGGTCATCGCCTTGCCGCTGTTCAAGAGGGCGACGCGGATTTTCTTGGTGAGCAGGTCGGTGTCAATCTGCGCACCGGTATTGTTCACGATGCGGCTGATGGCCAGCACCGCCGGCGGATTGGACACCTTGTCGAGCGCCCCGGACGCGAGCAACTCACCTGTCATCTTGTCGGCGGCCTGGATGTAATCCTGGATGTTGATGCTGTTGACGGACACGACGCTTTCGCGTCCGCCGGTTTGGATGTAATGGGCCTTGGTGGCGCAGCCGCCGGCGACAAACGGCAGCGCCGCGGCGAGGCAGGACCAGAGTAACGTTTTTTTCATGGCTAATTTCGGTTGGCGATGATCAGTTTTCGATGAATTTGACTCGAAAATCCTTGCAGGCCGGGTTGGGCGCCACGGCCGAGATGAACTTGCTTTCCCCGCCTTCAATCTGGTCAGACACGGTCGGCGAGGCGACGTTGTTGATCAGCATCCCGCTGGCATCGAACCATTCGAAACGATAGCTGAAGCTCTGGAGCGAACGTTTATTGTTGAGCAGTTCGAGCTGGACTTTGAGCAGGCCGCCCGGGGTCATGGATTGGTTCAGGCCGACGAAGGAAACCTTCCGGGCGAGGCTGGAATCGGTGATGACCCGCGAATCGGAGATCATCTGGCGCTGGCCCTCCTTCTGGGCGTTTTCGATCGTGTTCATCGAGGTGCGGCACCCGGTCACGGCCAGCAGGGCCGCCCCGGCCAGGGGAAGCAGAATGCGCATTTTCATTTCAATTTAAACTGTGTCACCAGCAGCGGACTGCCGGCGGTGATGGACTTGACGTAAATGATGTTAATCGTACCGTCGTCAATTGTCACCGGGATTTTTTGACCGGTGCCGGGCGCTTCCAGTTCAATCTTCCGGTCGGCCGGCGTGGGAAAATGGCAGACCTGGAATTCCTTGGGCAGGGTCGTCCAAGTGCGTTCATCGGCAATGTTCACCGACATCTGGTAAACGGCCGTCCCGAGTTGCAGGAGGGCCGCCAGCCAGTTTTGCTGGTGCGAGCCGACTTCATTAACGGCGTAGGAGCCGGCCGCCTTGATGACCGTCGAGGCGATGGTTTTGGTAATGATCAACGGCAGCTCGTTTTTGAATTCGAGGCCGATGATGCTGTCCATGCTGGCCAACAGACTGGTGGTGGCGAGGACGCCGTTTCCGGGTGCGCCGTTGGTGTTCCCGCCGGAACGGTCAGCGGTCACCGTGAGGCTGGGCGCGTAATTGCCCTGGGGCTTGAGGGTGGGGAAGGCTGCGCCGACGTAGGACACTTTCGTGAACACGACCGGTATGTCGATGCGAATCTGGTCGCGGACGGGCGCACAGCCGGTTTCGAAAATCACATAGGTCGTGGGCGCGAGGGGTTTGCCATTGATCAAGTCATTCACGGCGGCCAGGTCCTGTTTGACATATTCATTGTCCGGTGCGTAGGCCACGACGCGCTCGAACGATTTGCGGGCCCGTTCCAGGTCCGAACCATCCGCGGCCTGGACCATAAAGAACAGCCCGTCCAGATAAACGGTGAACGGGTTGACATAGTTGGCGTAGGAGCTGAGAACGCCGAGATTCGTGTAGGATCCCATCATCTCCGCCTGCAATCTCGGGTCCTGTTCGGCCTTTTTGATCGCCGCCGCGTGCTCGTTCTTGGCGGCCGCTTCCTGGGCCTCGGCGATGCGTTTCTTGTTGAGCTCGACGGCGTCTCCCTGGCGTTGATAAGCGCGGATCAGTTCCGGGCGCGCCTTGTCGGGCTCGCCCAGCTGGAGATAATTCAGCGCCCGGTAGGTGTTCAACATGACGCCGTCGTAAGTGCGGCCTTCGTAGTCGAGGTTGGCCTGGTTGGACAGCATCGCAGCGGTTTCCTGGCCGACCCGGACCTTGGCCTTCTGCGCGTACTCGTCGATTTCATTCTGAGCGCGGTCGAACGCCTGGTTGCTTTCCTCGTACCGGCCGGCGCCGCGCAGCACGGCGCCCTGCTCCAGATGCCAGATGACGGCGTCCTTGCCCTTGGCCTTTTTTTTGGCCATCGAGTTGGCTTCGCTCACCGCATTGGTCAGGCGACCCTGGCGCCAGTATTGAATGACGTGGTTTTGCTCCTGGTAGGTCCGGCAACCGGTGGTCAAAAGACCGAGCAGGGTGGCAACCAACCCCAGCGGAACCCAAAGCCGGATTGCCGCGCTCGTGCGCCGGTCCGATTCGATGGCCGCGGATGTCGGTTGACTGCGGTTCACTGCGGTTTGCGCAGGATGGCGCCCTTGTCAATGCCCGTGTCGTCCAAAACCTCCGCCGTCGAGGTCTTGGGGTTGACCTGGGTGATCTTCACTTTGCCCACCTTCACCTCTTCGCGGCCGAGTGATTCCTTGGTGTCCGGATCGGTCAACTCCTCGCCCAAGGCATACACGTTGAAGACGTCGCCCACGGCCACGCCGCCGCCCTCACCACGGTTGATCGTCACTTCCTTATCCCGCTTGACCAGCACCTTGGCGGGGAAGACGACATCGGCGATGCGGTTGGCGATCTTCTGGGCCATTTCCCGCGAAACCGCCACCATCATCTCGTCGCTCAATTCGCCATCCTTGACCGTGTAACTGCGCTCCTCCTGGATGCGTTTGAACTCGTCATTGCCGGTCTGGAAATTTGCCGACTCCAGGAGTTTGCCGGTGCTGGCATCATAAACCTTGGCCACGACGGACAGCCGGAAGACGCGCTTGGTGGCGCTGCGGCCCGTGCCTTCAAACGTGGCCTTCTCCACGAAATCCTGGTAATCATCCACCGTCGTCACCAGCAGGTATTTCGCGCCGGTGACCTTGCCGGCCTGGGCGGCCGTTTTGGCATCCACGTTGCCGGAGGCGCCCAGGTCCTGCTCCTTGAGGATTTCGGCCAGGTCGCTGCGCCCCACCACGTCGAACTTGCGCGTGGCATTGATGCGGTCGATGAGCTGGCTGTCGAGGGACTCGATGATGCGGCCCATCTCCACCTTCTTGTCCGGCTTGACGGATGCCGCCAGGGACGGGGTGGGTTTGATGGCGCCGACGGCCAGCGTGGCCTTCCCTTCCTGCGCCGAAACCGATCCGGCCAGCAGCAGCAGACCCAAAAGCCCGAAACCAATGTTGCGAATGGAGTTTTTCATGGCGGTTCCTTGATGCGATGACAATTCAATCAATAGAGGCTCTTGTAAATTTTGACGTTTTCCTTCGTGTCGACCCGGTAATGGCTTTCACTGAAAAACTTCGCGATGCCTTCGATCCGCTTGACCTCGGCGTCGGTCAGCTTCTGGTCATCTTGCAACAATTGCAGGAAGGCCACGTTGTCCTTCCAACGATTGTAGCCCGCATCGCTCAGCTGCATCGCCACGTGCAGTTTCTGCCCGGCGTAGAGGTTGACCGTTCGTTCCCAATCCTTGAAACCCTCGCGCGACAGCCGCAGCTTGTGCAGCCCAGGGAAGGCCTGGAACGTGCCGGGGGCCGAACCGATGGCGATGCCGTCGAGCTCGACGGTCACGTCCAGCGGTTGCACCTCGATCGGCGCGTTGGTCTTCACCACGCGCTTGTCCGCCGTCACCTGCACGTTCGGCACGGTCAGCGGCTGATCCTTGATGTCCGTCATGGTACAGGCGATGGAAAAGCTGACTTGCTTGTCCTTGGCGACCGTGGCCGGGAGCGCCGCGGCGGCGCTCACCAGCGTGTCGGCCAGCTGATTGGCGGCGTCATCCAGCAAATCATTGATGACCTCGCTGCTGTCCACCTGCAGATTGGCGGACTGGCGGAGGGTCTTCGTTGCGGTGGCCATGCCACCCTTGATGGCGCCGCCCTCGCCAGCCTCGACGATTTTGCAGCTCACGCGCAGGGTGTACGTGACATTGATCGTGCTGATGCCGTCGGCATTGTAGGTCTTCTTCTCCGTACCGTAGGTCGTGAGGGATGGAATCAAAATGAAATCGGCTCCGAGGTTTTGCGCGAGCCGAAGCGCGGAGGTGCTGTCACTCAGCGCCTGGTCCAATTTGGTCGTGTCCGGCGTGACGGCGAACTTCGCCGAATCCGACTGGGACACATTCAGGGACGCGGAACCCTGGCCGAAGCCGCTGCTGAGATTAGTCCGGCCGGCGGTCAGCTGGGCTGAATCGGTCCGGGCCAAATCCAGAGCGCCAGTCTGGGTGCCCGCGTTGTCTTCAGCCTTGCCGCGCACGGCGGCGGCCTGGGCGAGTTGTGCCTGCGCGGTGCCCGCCGCGCCGGATTGACTGTGGGAGGCGGCGTCGGCACTCGCATTCACGGCGGTTTGCCCTGACACGGCGACGCCCACCGATGGATAGGTTTTCAACGCGTTGAGCGTCACGTCCCGGCTGATGATCGAATAGCCTTTGCCGGCAATGCGGCTGCTCAACAAATCTTCGAACACGGCCACCTTGTCGTTGAGCTGGGCCCCCGCGCGATTTTCGACGATAATGGCGACCTTGCGCGGCGAGGCGGTCGCCGTATCGGCAGCCGACGATGATCCGGCCGCCAAAAGACCGGCGGCCAATAAAAACAGGGAAGACAAGCGCATAATATTTTGCGGTCAGATAACCGGGTCGATAGGATTTTATTGGGGCAGGTTGTTCGTAGTCACGGCGGTCGCCGGCGCCCCTACCGGAGCCGGAGCAACCGCGGCCGGCGCGGCCGCGGCAGGCACAGCCGCCGCCGCCGGAGGCGTCGCGGGTGCGGGCGGCGGTTTGGGATTGCCCGTCGGCGCCGGCATTTTCACGGGGCGGCCATATTGATCCACTAAAACGTCGTAGGGCACCTGGATCGTCCGGCCGTCCGCAGTGGTTTCCGTGCGCCAGTACCGGACCATGTGATAGTCGCGATGGAACGGCGCAGCCACGCCATGCACGACGCCCTCGGCGGCGCCCACGCCGAAGCCGGCCACGTTGCCGGCGGTGACACCGACGGCGTTGCCGACCGTTTTACCGGCAACCGGACCGGGATGATAGGGACTGGTGCCGCCGTAGTCGGTGCTGCTGCAACCCGCAAGCAGCAAAACCGATGACAACGAACCCAAACCGACGAGGATAAAACGGCAAGCTTTCATAAGTATTTTGATCTTTTGAACCACTCCGCCCACTTGAAGCAAACCTAGTGCCGGAAAATCCGCCGTCAAGGAAATTATCGGTGCGAAATCCCGCCCCGGCGCAGCTTGATGCTGTTCGTGGAACGGGCGGCTGGCAGCCGCCAAAACCCGCAGCCAAGATGGCTGCGCTCGATAGCGCAAGCTTCCCCCCTGCGGGTTGAGGCATCTTCCAGATACCACAGTCCAACTGGCGGAAAGGCTCGGCATAAGGATTGGGTCAACATGCCTGCGCCCGGACCCTCATCCGCGTCATCAAGCTTGCCTTGCGTGCCGGTGGCCGTTTCAATGGTCTGCCATGGTGGCCAAACGAGTCATCCCGTGCCTGGACGTGCATGCCGGCCAGGTCACCCGCGGCGTCCAGTTCGGCAAGGCGGAGGCCGGCGAACTGCGCAATGTCGGCGATCCCGTCGAACTCGCGCTCCGCTACAACGAGCAGGGCGCCGACGAAATGGTGTTTTTCGACATCACCGCCAGCGCGCACGGCCGCGCCACGATGGTGGACGTGATCGAGCGCGCCGCCGACCAGTGCTTTATGCCGCTCACCGTCGGCGGCGGCCTCAAGTCCGTGGACGACATGTTCACGATGCTCCGCGCCGGGGCGGACAAAATCAGCATCAACTCCAGCGCGCTGGCGCGGCCGGAACTCATCCGCGAAGGCGCGGAAAAATTCGGCAGCCAGTGCATCGTCGTTTCCATTGACGCCAAGAAAATCGCGCCGGACCGCTGGGGGGTGTTTTCGCACGGGGGACGCAAGGATACCGGCCGCGATGCCGTGGAGTGGGCGAAAAAAGCCGTGGCGCTCGGGGCGGGCGAAATCGTTTTGAACTCGATTGACGCCGACGGCACGAAGGCGGGGTTCGATCTGGTCATTACCCGGCGCATCAGCGAGGCGGTAGGCGTGCCGGTGGTGGCCAGCGGCGGGGCGGGCAGCCTGGAACACATGGCCGAGGTGCTGCTCGCCGGCAAGGCCGACGCCGTTCTGGCCGCGAGCATTTTCCACTTTGGCGAATATACCGTGGGCGACGTGAAGCGATTTTTGGCCAAGCAGAACATTCCCGTGCGGCTGTGAGCCGGCACCCGCTCATGCTTGTACGCCAACTCGCGAAGCGGTTCCTCCCATCGACATTGCATTACTGCCCGCCGCCCGCGTCGCTCGTCCCTCGACTCTCGACAAGCCTCGGGCGTTCTGTTTAATTGGCCGCGCCCGATGAGAAAACCGCTTGCCATCGTCCTGCTCGCCATTTTCGTCGCGATGATTCCATCGGTGCTCCCGGCCCAGGAACAGCAGTTGGTGATGCAGGCGCTGAAACAAATCATTCCCAGCGCCCCCGAAGGCCACGTGGATTACGACTTTGCGAACGGCACGGCCCACGGGACCAACGTCTTCGTGCAATACGGCAACGCCTCGCTGACAGCCGACAGCGCGGACATGAACTGGCAAACGGGCGAGGTGAAAGCCGATGGCCACGTCCGCATCGAAGAGGGCCAACAGGTCTGGGCGGGCGAACATATCCGCTACAATCTCAAGACGCGCCAGATGCAGAGCGAGGAGTTCCGCACCGGCAAGCCACCGGTGTTCGCGCAGGGCGTGCATTTGACCGGCGACACGAGCAACCAGGTCTATGTGGCCCAGCATGCCTATGTCACCACCGACGACGTGAGCGAGCCGGCGGTCCGCGTCCGCTCCACCCACATCAAGATCGTTCCCGGGAAATATGTCGAGATGTGGAATGCCGTGCTGTACTTGGACGGCGTGCCGACCTTTTACTTTCCGTATTATCGGCGGCAACTGGGGCCGCGCGCGAACAATTTCAACTTTCTGCCCGGCTATCGCAATGCCTACGGACCGTTTTTGCTCAGCACCTACACCTGGTATCTCAACGACGCGGTGGACGGCAAAATCCACGTGGATTATCGCGAAAGTCGCGGGCTGGGCACCGGGCCGGATGTCAATTTGAACCTCGGCCGCTGGGGCGAGGCGAATATCAAATATTATTACCTGCACGACGAGAAGCCCGATAACAGCACCAACGGCACGCCCTGGACGGAGGGCATTGCGAACGACCGGCAGCGCGTGTACTTCGGCTACCAGGCCACCCCCGCCACCAATCTCAACGTGAAAGCGCTGGTGAATTACCAGTCCGACCCGCTGGTGTTGCATGACTTCTTCCTGAGCTCCTACGCCAACAATCCCCAGCCCTACTCCTTCACCGAGGTCAACAAGTACGGGAACAACTGGAGCGTGGACGCTCTCACGACGCCGCAGGTGAACAATTTTTTCGACCAGATCGAGCGGCTGCCCGAGGTGCAGCTCACCGGCCACCGCCAGCAACTTCTCAATACGCCGGTCTATTATGACAGCTCCAGCTCCGCGGGCTATTACCGGGCGTATTTCGCGGACACCAACGGGCCCGCGCCGCTGGGTTATTCCGCCATGCGCGTGGATTCGTTCCAGCAATTGCTCCTGCCGGAAACCTTTTTCGGCTGGCTGAACGTCACGCCCCGCGTGGGCGGGCGTTACACCTACTACGGCTCGGAAATCGGGCCGGGCGGCACCAACACCGCGGCCAACCGCTGGGTCTTCAACACCGGCGGCGAAGTCTCGTTCAAGCTTTCCCGGCTGTGGACCGGAGCGACCAATTCGCTCCTGGCCGTGGACGGCCTGCGCCACGTCATCGAGCCGTCCGCCACCTACGCTTACGTGCCCACGCCCAACAAGACGCCCTCCCAGGTGCCGCAGTTCGACACCCAGCTGCCCTGCCCCGAGCTGCTGCCCATCCAGTTCCCCGATTACAATGACATTGACGCGATCGACAGCGAAAACGTGCTCAGTTTCGGCCTGCGCAACACGTTTCAAACCAAACGCGCCGGGCAGGTGGAAAACTTGTTCGACTGCAATGTCCGGCTCGACTGGCGACTCAACCCGAATCCCGGCCAGAACACCTTAAACGACCTTTTCTCCAGCATCTCGTTCCGCCCCCGGACCTGGGCGCTGCTCAATTCCCAGTTGCGTTACGACATCAACGGCGACGCGCTGAACATGGCGTTCAACCAGCTCACGCTCACGCCCGGCGAGCGGTGGAGCTGGGGCATTGGCCATTATTATCTGCGCAACGGCTTTCTGGGCAACGGCGCCGATTTGATCACCAGCACCCTGTTCTTCCGGATGAGCGACAACTGGGGTGTCCGCGCCACGCACAAGATCAACGTTTACACCGGCCAGTTGCAGGAGCAGATGTACACCCTCTACCGCGACATGCGGAGCTGGACCGGCGCGCTGAGCTTGCGCTACATGGACAATGGCAGCGGCCCCATGGACTTCACCGTGGCCTTCACCTTCTCGCTCAAGGCCGCGCCCAAGACCCCCCTGGGCCAGGAAGCCATCAGCCCGTATCACCTAGTTGGAGAATAAAATTAAGTCATCGCCGGGTTGGAAGTTTCTCTCTTTGAAGCGAAAAATCCGGCGCGAGCGGTTTACCATTTCACGCCGCCGCAAACGCCGGCAGGGACAGGCTGAAGGTCGAACCTTTGCCCGGATCGCTCTGCACGCGGATCAGCCCGTGATGTTCCTGCACAATCCGCTGGCTGATGGCCAGCCCCAGGCCGGTCCCGTGTCGTTTGGTAGTGAAGAACGGCTCGAACAGCCGGTCCAGATGTTCCGGCGCAATGCCCACGCCGGTGTCCTGGATGCACACGCACAGGCGCGTCGCGCCCTGCTCATCCTTCGCCAGATCCGTGCCGACGGTCAGCACGCCGTTGGTGCCCATCGCCTCCAGCGCGTTCAACAGCAGATTCATGAACGCCTGCTGCAATTGCGCGTCATCGCCGCGCACCGTGTCCGGCTCGGCCCGGTACTGGCGTTGGAGCGAAATCAACTTGCCGCTGATCTGGTGCTGCACCAGGCGGAGCGAATGGTCGAGCAGTTCATGGATGCGCACGGTGGCAAAGGCCGCGCGATTGGGCCCGGCAAACCGCAACATCTGGGAGACCAGGGCGTTGATGCGAGCCAGCTCGCGCCCGACAACCTCGGTCAGTTCGCGGTCCTGGCCCTGTTGCGCCAGCACGTCCACGAACGTCTTGATGGCCACCATGCCGTTCTTGATCTCGTGCGCCATGCTGGCTGACAGCGTGCCTAGCCCCGCCAGCCGGTCGAGCCGCCGCAGGTTCTGCTCGAAGACCGGCGCCGAGGTCAGACGGTTCAGCACCACCACGGTTTCCGCCAACGCGCCGGTTTTCACCGGCAAAATGCTCGCGCGCAGGGTCGTGGAATTGCCGAGGTGGACTTCGCGGTTCAGCACCGTCTTGCCGCTTTTGGCGGCTTCCTGAATCAGCCGGGCCAGCGGCGCCGGCAGCGCGCTCAGCGGCGCGTTCAGCAGCTTGGCCGCGTCGCGGTGCAGCTGCTCGGCCGCCTCGGCGGTGCAGGCGGCGATGCGCCGGCGGGCGCCGATGACCAGCACTCCGCAGGCAAGACATTCCTGAAGCAGACTCCCGGGGCTCTGGCCCGAGTGTCCGTTTGCTGATTTGCGTGACGTGTTGGCTGACATCAAAACGGCTTGTTTGTGCAAACAACCCCGGCCTGATTTGGCCAACCCGTGCGCACTCTGACGGATTTGGTTCGCGCCGACAACAAAAAAGGCACCCGATTTTGCACCTGACGCTGGCTCGCCCAATCGCTACGCTGCTGGGCCAGATGAAAGACCGATTCGACCGCATCGAAGCCGTCATCGCCGACCTCCGCAAGGGCAGAATGGTCATTGTGGTGGACGATGCCGACCGCGAAAACGAAGGCGATTTGATCCTGGCCGGCCAGTTTGTCACGCCGGCCGCCGTGAATTTCATGGCGAAGTTCGGCCGCGGCCTGATTTGCGTGCCGACGACCTCCGAGCGACTGCAGCAGCTCGGCATCGAACGCATGGTGCGCCAGAACCGGGAGAGTTTCCGCACCGATTTCCAGGTGAGCGTGGACGCCGCGCGCGGCGTCACCACCGGCATCAGCGCCGCTGACCGGGCGAAGACCATCCACGTCCTGGCGTCGCCGACCGCCGTGCCGGAAGACCTCGTCCAGCCCGGCCACGTCTTCCCGCTGCGGGCGCGGCCGGGCGGCGTGCTCCAGCGCGCCGGCCATACCGAGGCGGCGGTGGACTTGGCCATGCTGGCCGGCTGCCGGCCGGTCGGCATTCTGTGCGAAATCATGAACGACGACGGCTCGATGGCGCGCCTGCCGCAATTGCGCAAGTTCGCCAAACGGCATCACCTGAAAATCTGCACCATTGCCGATCTTATTGAATACCGCCGCACCCGGGAAAAACTGGTCGAGCATGTCGAGGTGGTGAAACTGCCGACCGATTACGGCGATTTTGATTTGCATCTCTACCGCTCCAAGATTGACGGCCAGCACCACCTCGCGCTCGTGCACGGCGACGTGGCGGGCCGGCAAAAGGTTCTGGTGCGCGTCCACAGCGAATGCCTGACCGGCGATGTATTCGGCTCGCGTCGCTGCGATTGCGGGCCGCAACTGCACCAGGCCATGCGGCAGGTGGCGGCGGCGGGCGGCGGCGTGATTGTTTACATGCGGCAGGAAGGCCGCGGCATCGGGCTGGCACCGAAAATTAAAGCTTACAAGCTCCAGGAGCAGGGTTACGACACGGTCGAAGCGAACCGGAAGCTGGGCTATGAAATGGACCTGCGCGAATACGGCCTGGGCGCGCAAATCCTCGTGGACCTCGGCTTGAAAACCATCCGGCTGCTGACCAACAACCCGAAAAAAATCGTCGGGCTCGAGGGATACGGTTTGAAGATTGCCGAGCAGGTGCCCATCCGCGTGAAGCCGAATCCGCACAACGAACGGTATTTGAAGACCAAACGGCAGAAGATGGGCCATTTGCTGTAAGCCTTCCTTTTCCTATTGATCAAGCGCTGGCCACCGTGGAATCACGGTGCTGGCGAATCCCGAGACAACCGGATTATGATGCTCCCTCTCCGCTCCATCGGATGGAGGGGAGAAGGGCGGGGTGAGGTGAGGTTCTAAATCCCCTCATTTCGGGGGTTATTTAGCAACAGGCTGGCCGTCAGTGGCCGACAACCACGCCAACACCGGCGGAACCAGTTCGGGGAAAAAGTAAGTCACCGCCTCATGCGTCGCGTCCGGCACGACGATCAGTTCACTGCCGGGCGCGGCCAAAGCCCGCACTTGTTCCACGTCGGCCACCGGCGTGATTCGATCTTCCGACCCGGCCACCAACAGCGCAGTCACCGGCGTCCGGACCAGTTCGGTCGTGAGGTCCAGGTCAGCGGCGGGAACCTCCAGGACGGAAGGCAATTTTTTCAAGCCGGCCCGGACAAACATTTTCGGCATCCACCCGGCGTATTCGCGGCAGAGGTTCAGGACGGCGTTGGACAACCCGGCGTAGGGTGTGATGGCCACCACGGTGCGGACGCGCGGCTCGACGGTCTTCCAGCGCAACGCCAGCGCCGCGCCGTAGGATTCGCCGAACGCCGCCACCGGCTCGCGCAGTTGACCCTCCTGCGCCAGCCGGTCCAGCAACTGGCTCAGGTCGTGCGTTTCCTGGAGGCCATAATAAATCCGCTTGCCGGTGGACTTCCCGTGACCGCGCAGATCCAACAGCACGCACCGCCAGCCGTCCTGTGCCAGCCGCAATGCCCAGGGCGCCATCGAGAACTGGGCCAGCCCGTAACCGTGCAGCAACACCACCGTCCCGCGCGGCACCGCGGTCCAGACATTCGATTGACCGGGCACATTCGCGCGGAAGGTGAATTCAAATTGTTTCCGATCGTGTTCGAGCCAGTTGGTCGCGGTGACGGTCACGTGATAATCCGCCGGCTCGACGACGCGGTAACACAATCGCGCCGGCGGCGGGCCGACGTCCACGAATTGTTTCGGGAAATTGGTGAGCATCTTCGGGCTGAAGGCCACCGCCACGGGCGCCTTGGGGGCGAACCATTGGGGATACGTGTTGGGCGCCTGCGCCATCCGGCGGGCCATGAACGAGCCGCAACCCGCCGTGCCCCAGACCAGCAGGAGGAGCAGGACCAACCAGACTGACATTCGCCGTATCACCCCGGATGCTTACTCGGTTTCCGGCGATTTGCCAAAAAAATCTTCTCGCCGCCGGAGCACCGAACTCCGATTCGGCATTCAACTCCACAGAAGCAAACGAAGGAAACAAAGAACTTGGACACAGATTGCACGGATTAACGCAGACTTCATTTAATCGCACAGCGCGCAAACTTGAACTCGACCTGGAGACAAAATTGACAAAATTTTGTATTTTTGTCTACAACCTCCATTCCTTGATTCAACGATTTCACCTTCTGGCACCTGGATTCCTCGCCGCACCGGAGCGCCGAACTCCTGTTCGGCCCGGCAACAAATTTTACCCGGCGTGTGCCGATCCGGAGATCGGCGCTCCAGTTCCGATACCACACCGAATAATCCTTGAAAGCAACTTGCCAGTCTGATTTGGTGAAGAGGTGAAAGGTCCATTGATTTGGGCTTGTATTGCACTGATTTCTTTTGTTGCGAGAATGCTGCTTCCTTATTTGGAAGGACGTTCCAATTCCTGGTGGGTGATTCCACCCATCATTCCGGCTGATTTGCCGGTGGGACTTTTTCTCTTTCTCAGTTGTATTGTCTTACTTGGGTATTGGCTGCAGTCGCGTATTACTAAGCGCCATACGAGACTCACTGCCGCGATTTTCTTCATCTCCCTTTTACTTTTAGGTTCCAGTTTCATCATCTATCCTGCCAAAATTTTTCATTACGGTTTTCACTCCTACGCGAAGAGCGTGCTCACGGCTGACGAATGGAGAAGTATTTCTCAGTTCGCACAAGAGCACATGCAACCGGGAGCTCGGCTTCCCGGGCCGGACAAACCGCTCTGGAATGAGACAGAGCATCGAGCCCTCTGGTCAGGGCTCTGCGCGGCGACGCCGATTCAAAAACTCGACCCATCCTTGATGATATTTGTAAGTGCAGACGAAACAGAAATCGTGTGGGGAAGTCCGCTTACGGGACACAGAGCCGTCATAATTTACTCCAACAAGAGTGGCGACAATCACCGCAGTAAACGTCCGCAGTACATGTTCGTCGCTGACGACATTGCGACGGGTGTCAGCGCAGATTGATGCCTACTTTGAAGGTGATTTTCTGAATGATGCGACCATCGAATCTGTAGGTAATTCCGATATCTCTTGGCTGGAGTTCCTTTGGCAATTCTCTGGACAATGGATTTTGCCGCGCGCAAATTCGCGGCCATGAATCCCGCATTCGCCCGATTCGCCACCGGTTTTCTCGCTCTGGTACCGGCCATCTCCGGTTTTGGGGCCGGGAACTCAGCCGCGCCGCTTGAAACCAACAGCCTGGCCAGCCCGGATGGCCGCCTGACGGTGAATTTTCATCTCAACGCCGATGGCGCGCCGCGGTATGCGATTCAACTGGATCACCAGCCCGTCCTCCAGGATTCGCGCCTCGGCCTGGTGCGCGATGACGCGGATTTTTCCCGGGGCCTTCAACTCGTGTCGGTCTCACCCGCGGAATCCGTCCGGGACAAATACGAGATTCTGACCGCCAAGCGGCGGCTGAACGATTACCGGGCGAACCGCAAGGTGTTTCACCTGCAAACCCCCGCTGGCCGGAAGCTGGACATCATCTTCCAGGTCTCCAACGACGGCGTGGCTTCCCGTTATTTCTTCCCCGAAACCAACGCGGCAATCCACCGCCTCACGGAGGAGGTGACATCGTTCCATTTCCTGCCGGACACGCGCGCGTGGCTTCAGCCGATGTCCGTGGCCAAGAGCGGCTGGTCGCAGGTGAATCCCTGCTACGAGGAATTTTATGAGAAGGACATTCCCGTCGGCACGCCGTCCAAGTTGGGCGCGGGCTGGGTGTATCCGGCCCTGTTCCGCTCCGGCACCAACTGGCTGCTCGTGAGCGAAAGTTCGCTGCCGCGCAATTATTGCGGCACCCGGCTGCGCTCGGAATCGCCGGACGGCGAGTATTCCGTCGGCTTTCCCGATCCGCGCGAAATTTTCCCCGGTGGCCCCGTCAATCCCGAATCTTCGCTGCCCTGGCTCATGCCGTGGCGTTTCATCGTAGTCGGCAGCTTGAAAACCATCGCCGAATCCACGCTCGGCATCGATCTGGCTGACCCGCCGGCATACCCGATGAGTTCGTCCATCAAACCGGGCAAGGCGTCCTGGAGCTGGCCGTTGCTGGGCGACAGCCAGACCACCTACGACGTGCAGAAGCGGTTCATTGATTACGCCGCCGACATGGGCTGGCACTATTGCCTGATTGACTCGATGTGGGACAAGCAGATCGGCTACGACAAAATTGCCGAGCTGGTGAAATACGCCCACGGAAAAAACGTGCGCATCCTGCTGTGGTACAATTCCGCCGGCAACTGGAACACCGCGCCGCTGACGCCGCGCGACCGGATGCTCACGCACGCAAGCCGCATCGCCGAATTCGACAAGCTCAAGGCCATGGGCGTGGCCGGATTGAAAATCGATTTCTTCGGCGGCGACGGCCAATCCATGATCGATTACTACCTCGACATTCTGCAGGACGCGCAGCCATACGGGTTCGCGATGAATTTTCACGGCGCGACCCTGCCGCGCGGCTGGCAGCGGACGTATCCGAACCTGATGACGATGGAGGCCATCCGCGGACTGGAATACTGCACGTTCGAGCAAGCCAACGCCGACCAGGAACCCACCCATGCGACCCTGCTGCCGTTCACGCGTAATGTGTTCGACCCGATGGATTTCACGCCGATGGTGCTCGACCGCATCAGCGACCGCATCCAGCGCCGCACGACCAGCGCGTTCGAGCTGGCGTTGCCGGTGCTGTTTACGTCCGGCGTCACGCATTACGCGGAAATTCCCGACGGCATGGCCAAGGCGCCGGATTATGTGCGAAACTTCCTCAAGGGCATTCCCGGCGTGTGGGAAGACACGAAATTCATCGACGGTTATCCGGGGAAATTTGTCGTGCTCGCGCGCCGGGGCGGCGGCCGCTGGTACCTGGCCGGCATCAACGGCGAACCGACGGAACGGAAGCTCCAGTTGGATTTGAGCGGTTTGCGGGTTCATTCCGGCACGCTGATCGCCGACGGCAATGGCGGCAATCTCTCTTTCCGCCAGGAAGCGATTCAACTGCCGGCGGACAAAAAAGTGGACGTCACGCTGCCGCCGCGCGGCGGGTTTGTGATGGCCTGCAAATGACGAAATGACGGACGAAGCGAACCCCCTGCGAAACCAACACGAAATATTATGCCCCTGCTGAAACTTGAAACCACCGTCGCGCTCGCCGACGACAAAAAGAAGGCGTTGCTCGCGTCATTGTCCAAAATCGTGGCCGGCACCATCGGCAAGCCCGAGCAATATGTCATGGTCACCCTCACTCCGGCGGCCGGCCTCATGTCGGGCAAGCCCGGCGACGCCGCGTTCGTGGACGTCCGCAGCATCGGCGGCCTGAACGACAGCGTGAACCGGCAACTGGCACAGAAGCTCTGCGCGACTTTGAACGAAATGCTGGGCGTGGCGCCGGACCGGGTTTACCTGAATTTCACCGACGTCGCCGCCAGCCATTGGGGCTGGAACGGCGACACGTTTGGCTAAGACAGTTTGCCCTCCTCAGCGACGCGGCCAATCCGGCATGAAAAATACGAACATTGAACGCGCCCTTTTTTTTGCCGTCGCTTGCTGTGCCGTCGCCGCGTTGAGGGTCGCGGCCGCCGTCACCCGTCCGGCGGCCACCAACGATTCAGGCGATTTGCTCGTCGCCGGATTCAAGAATCCGCCGGGATCGGCCCGGCCCCTGACATTCTGGCAATGGATGAACGGTTGCGTGACCAAGGAGGGCATCACCGCCGATCTCGAATCCTTCAAGCGCGTTGGCCTGGGCGGAACGCAAAATTTTCTCGTCGGCGGCAGCGAAGCCGTCATCACCGACCCCAGCGTGGAGGTGCTCAACCCGAAGTGGCGCGAGCTGATGCGCTTTGCCATTTCGGAATCGGCCCGGCTGGGTTTGAGTTTCGGCACGCATAATTGCCCCGGCTGGTCGGCCAGCGGCGGGCCGGCGGTAAAGGTCGAAGCATCCATGCAGCAACTGGTCTGGACCACGGAGGACTTCAACGGTCCGGGCCTGTTTTCGGACGTGCTCCCCCGGCCGCCGGTGGATCCCAAGTGGAATTATTACGCAGACATTGCCGTGCTGGCCGTCACCACCAACCAGCCGGTCGCCCTGACCAACGTGATTGATTTAACGGGACGCATGGCCAGGGACGGCACGCTCGAATGGGACGCGCCGGCGGGCGCCTGGACGATTATCCGCTTTGGACACACCACCACCGGCCGGACCAACGGCACCGCCCCCGCCTCCGGCCAGGGCTTGGAATGTGACAAGTTGAGCCGGGCGGCGGTGGACGCATTCTGGGCGGGTTACCCGGCCCAAATCACAGCCATCGCAGGAACAAACACCGGCCGGACGTTTCAACGGCTGGAGCTGGACAGCTACGAAGCGGGCCCGCAGGACTGGACTCCCGCCCTGCGCGAATTGTTCCGCCAGCACTGCGGTTACGATTTGCTGCCCTGGCTGCCGGCGCTGACTCGACGCACGGTGCAAAGCCCGGAATTGACCGCCCGGTTTCTTTACGACTGGAGCCGCACGGTGTCGGATCTGTTCCGGGAAAATTATTTTAACGGCCTGGGCGAGCTGACCCGGAAAGCCGGCATGCAGTTCCTGCTGGAGCCGTACGCCACCGGACCGGACGAGCCCTTTGACACGCTGGCGGTTAGCGACACGGCCGATCTGCTGATGTGCGAATTCTGGCAGAAGCCGGCGGATTGGGGATGGGACTCGGTCAAGCCGATCGCCTCAGCGGCGCATACCCTGGGAAAGCCCCTGGTCCTCGCCGAAGCCTTCACCGGCCAGCCGCAATATGCCTGGCAGCAGGACCCCTACGCCCTGAAATCCACCGGCGACCGCGCGTTTTGCCTGGGCGTCAACCAGCTCGTGCTCCATGCCAGCCCGCATCAGCCCTGGAAGGACGCCGCGCCGGGCATGACCATGGGCTGGTGGGGAACGCAATTCGGCCGGGGCCAGACGTGGTGGGAACACGGCGGGCCCGAATGGATTGAATACCTGTCGCGTTGCCAGTTCCTGCTGCAGCAAGGGCGGTTCGTTGGCGATCTGTGTTATCTCACCGCCGGCCGGATGACCCCGAAACTGCCGGCGGGGTACGACGGCGACACCTGCGGCGAACGGGAGCTCGTGATGCGCCTGAGCGTCCAGGACAAGCGCCTGGTCCTGCCGGATGGCATGAGTTATCGCGTCCTTGTCCTGCCGGAACAGAAGCTGATGACGCCCGAAGTTGCCCGGACCGTTCGGGAGCTGGTCAAGGCCGGCGCCACCGTGCTGGGGCCCAAACCCGCCGGTTCTCCCAGCCTGCAAAACTATCCCGCCTGTGACCGGGAAGTTGCCGAAATCGCCGACGAAGTCTGGGGCGATTGCGACGGAGTAAACGTGCGCGAACACGGCTACGGCCAGGGCAAAGTTATTTGGGGCAAACCGCTGGCGCTGGTGCTCCTGCAAATGGGGATTGAACCAGATGTGCGGCTGGCCCAAGACCCGCTGCTCTGGATCCACCGGCGAATGAGCGACACTGATTTTTATTTCATTTCCAATCCACAGGACCAGCCGGTCGAAACGCTCATCTCGTTCCGCGTGGACGGCAAGGTTCCCGAGCTGTGGCATCCGGACACCGGCAGCATCGAACCGGCGCCCGGCTGGCAACGCGTTGCCGGCCGAACCTTGACGACGCTGCAACTGGACCCCGGGGGGTCGGTATTTGTGGTGTTCCGCCGCGCCGCAACGGATACGGGGCCGGGTCTGGTGCCGCCGGCCAAGATCATGTTGAACGTGCTGGAAGTGGCCGGGCCGTGGAAAGTCGAATTCCAGGCCGGCCGGGGCGCTCCCGGCAAAATATCGCTGGACCGGCTCATTTCCTGGACTGACAATCCTGATCCTGGCGTGAAGTATTTCTCGGGCACCGCGGTTTACCGCGCGAGCTTCAAAGTCACGCGCGGATTCATTCCCCCGGACAGCCGGGCCTGGCTGGACTTGGGTGACGTGAAAAACGTTGCCTCAGTCCGTTTGAATGGAAAGGACCTGGGCACGTTGTGGAAACCCCCGTTCCGGGTGGACGCCACCCCGGCCCTGAAACCGGGCCAGAACCGTCTCGAAGTCAAGGTGACCAACCTCTGGCCAAACCGCATGATCGGCGATGAACAGGAACCCGATGATTGCGAGTGGGGCAATGTGGAGTCCTTCCGCTACGTGCCGGGCAACCCGGCCATCGGCCGGCCCTTGCTGCGCATTCCCCGGTGGCTGCAGGACGGCACTCCGCGGCCGGCCAAAGGGCGCCAGGCCTTCACGACCTTCAAGTTCTTCACTCGTGATTCGCCCCTGCTGGAATCGGGTTTGCTCGGACCGGTGAAGCTGGAAGTGGCCGCCGAAGTTCGGCCGGCCGGCCCGTAAAACCTCCCATTGCCAGCCGCCAGTTGAAGCTGGTCGGGCGGCGCGAGTAACTGATACGTTGAACCCATGAGCCAGTTCCCCGTCAGCCCGGAAAAAGAGGACCAGCTCGCGCGGCGCATGGCCGCCCTGGGCGTGCGTGAAGCGGACCTCCAGGAAACCTTCGTCCGCTCGGGCGGGCACGGCGGTCAGAACGTCAACAAGAACGCCACCTGCGTCATGCTGCTTCATGTCCCGACCCAGTTGCGCGTCAAATGCCAGACGACCCGGCAGCAGGGACTCAACCGCTTTCTCGCCCGCCGGCTGCTGCTCGACAAAATCGAGGCGCGGCAAAAGGGCTACGCGGACGCCAAACGCGAGGCGTTCGAAAAAATCCGCCGGCAGAAGCGGCGCCGCAGCCGCCGGTCCAAACAGCGGATGCTGGCCGACAAATCCCATCAGGCGGCCAAAAAGGAAGCCCGCCGGTCGGTGACTCTGGAATAACCGGACGGATTCAGGCGGCCATGACATCGGCCTCGACCGCCGGCGTTTCGCGTTCGGCGATTTTCACGCGCATTTTCTGCAACGCCTCCTCCTGGATTTGCCGGATGCGCTCGCGCGTGACACCCAACTCTTCGCCGATTTCCTCCAAGGTCTTGGGGCGCCCGTCGTCGAGGCCAAACCGCATGGCAAGAATCGTGTTCTCCCGCGGCGTGAGCGTGGCGAGAACTTCCTGGACCAGTTGCGAGTCGTTCTCCCGGATGAGCCGGTCGAACGGCGCGGCGGCATTCGGGTCCGCCACCACCTCGGAAATCCGCTGCGGCTCGTCGGTCCCGACCGGGGCGTCGAGGGAAATCGGCGCCTTGGCGGCGGTGCGATATTGCTGGATGCGGCGCGGGTCAAGTCCCAGATGGTCCGCCACCTCCTGGTCGGTCGGGTCCCGGTCAAACGCCTCGCGCAGTTTCACCTCCGCCTTGCGGATGTGCGCCACCTTGTCCACCACGTGAACGGGCAGCCGGATGGTCTTGGATTGGTTGGCCAGCGCCCGCAGGATGGATTGCTTGATCCACCAGGACGCATACGTGGAAAGTTTCGCGCCCTTGCGCGGATTGAACCGTTCCACGCCTTTCATCAGGCCGATGTTGCCTTCGTTGATGAGGTCGAGCAGCGGCAGCCCGAGCCCTTCGTAATCATGGGCAATCTTCACCACCAGCCGCAGGTTGGCGGTAATCATCTGCTCGCGGGCGCGCTTGTCGCCGCGCCGGATCCGCCGGGCGAGGGCGATTTCCTCCCGGGGCGTGATCAATTTCACCCGCCCGATCTCGCGGAGGTACAATTGCAGCGTGTCGCCGCGGAGGGATTCCGACGACGCGGGCTCCGGCGTCACCTCGCCGGCTTCCGCCGCCGCCGATCGCAAGCGCCGGGGCGGATGCATCCGGACCAGCGGCCGGCGGGCTGGTTGCGTCCTGGCGCTGTTCAGCAGCCGTTGTGGTTTTAATTCTGTTCTCATTTTTTTTCTTTCAATTTTGGGTTAAATTCCCCGGTCGTCCGGCACAGGGCGGCGACGCCGGTTCCAGTCATTTCGCGGTAAAGCCGCCGTCCACGGTCAGGGATTGGCCGGTGACGAACGAAGCCTTGTCGGAACACAGCCAGACCACCGCCTCGGCGATTTCCTCGGGCGTGCCGGTCCGGCCCATCGGGTGCAGGGCGGTTAGTTGTTTGAAAAATTCGGTGTCCGCGCCACCGGTAAAGCGATCCAGCATCGGCGTCACGATGCCGCCGGGCGAGACGGCGTTCACCCGGATGCCCTGGGTGGCGTATTCCAGCGCCGCCGTCTTGGTCAAGCCCAGCACCGCGTGCTTGCTTGCCACATAAACACCCACGCCGGGAAATCCGATCAAGCCGCCGACCGACGACGTGTTGACGATGGCGCCGCCGCCGTTTTTCAGCATGGCCGGCACTTCGTGCTTCATGGCCAGCAAAACGCCGAGAACATTGATGTCCATCACCCGGTGATAGTTCGTCGTCGATTGCTCGTGCGTCGATTTGCCAACCTCGCCCTCGAAGCCGGCGTTGTTGAACGCAGCATCGAGCCGGCCGTAAGCGGCCAGCGTTTTCTCCACCAGCGCGGCCACTTCGGGTTCGTGGGCCACGTCCGCCTTGATGAATCTGGCGTCACCGCCGTTCCGCTGGAGCCGGGCAACCACTTCGTTTCCTTCCTGTTCACGCCGGCCCGAGACAACGACTTTCGCGCCGGCCCGGGCAAAGGCCAGTGCCGTCGCCGCGCCGATGCCGCTGGTGCCGCCGGTCACCAGCGCCACTTTGTTGGTCAATTCCTTCATGGAAATTCCTTGGGGTTGAGAGTCGATCCGGCTCAAGCCGCCACCGGCAACGCGCCGAGACGATTTAAAATGGTCTTTTTGCTGACGGCGCCCACGATCCGGTCCCGCGCTTCGCCGCCGGCAAAAAGAAGCAACGTTGGGATTGCCCGGATGTTGAAGCGTGCCGCCAGCGCGGGGTTTTCGTCCACGTTGACCTTCACAATTTTTATCCGGCCGGGATTTTGCGCGGCAATTTCCTCCAGGACGGGCGCCATCATCCTGCAGGGCCCGCACCATTCGGCCCAGAAATCCACCAGCACCGGTTGCCCGGGCTGGCGGACTTCGGCGTCAAAGTTGGCTTCGTTGATTTCAATGGTCGTTTTCATTTTGAATATGGGGCTGGATGGTCCCGCTCACGCAGCCAGCTGGGAAGCGAACCCGCGACGGACGAGGGATTGCTGTCGGGCGTGCCAGGCCGCAACCGATTGGATTTTTTCCGTCGCCAGATCCGGAAACACGAGATGCGGATAATCCGTCTGCCAGGCCAGCGCCTCGGCCTCGCCCAAGGCCAGGCGGAATAGTTGTTCGGGCACCTCAAAAGTCTCCCGCAACTCCGCCAGCAGGTTTTTCTTGGTATGTTCGATCTGGGTCGCCAGCTTCTGGCATGACGCCAGGCAAACATTCGCCACGGTTTCAACCGCGCTTGCTTTTTTTGCTCTTGGATTGTTCTTCATTTTTTCTCCTTGTTCTTCAGTAGTTGTCTGTTTAGTCAAATAAATGTTCAAAAAAAACTTAAACGGGTACTGCTTCGCTTTCTTTCACGCCTAGGATCGCAAATATGCCGCCGACGGTATCGCGCAGTACTTCCACGTCGTTTTGAATTCGCGCCTGAGTCAACAAACCTTCATAATAGGCGAGGATCATGCGCGCCTTGGCCGCCGGGTCCGGCGCCTTGATAACTCCGGCGGCATGGGCATCACGAATAGCCGACTCGAGGTACTTGCGCTTGTAATCCAGGATTTCCTGGATTTTCTTTCCCAGCCGGTCTTCCTGGGTGCAAACTTCGGCTCCCAAGGCAAACTGAGGGCAGCCCAGCACCCGCCCGTATTTGGCTTTAATATCGCGCTGCGCCCGATAGCTGAATTCGCAATATTTGCGCAGCCGCTCCAGCGGCGGAACCATCGGCGAAAAAATCGCGTCCAGTTCCACGCGTTTGAGCTGCCAGTTCGCATCGAACGCCTCCGCCGCCAGCTCGCATTTGGAATCAAAAAAGTAGTAAAAACTGCCCTTTTTGACCCCGGCCTTCTCACAAATCTGATCGATGGTGGTGCTACCGTAGGAACCGGTCCAAATTAACTCCGACACGGCATCCATCAATCTTTTCTTGGCATCGCTGACACGGCCCATAGTCTTTTTCTCTCGCTTAACTTTCACCCGGGCACCCCCGGGTCACAGCGCCAACCTACCAAACTAGACTAAATAGTCAACTATTATTTTCGGGATTTTTTAAGGTATTGAAAATACAAGCCGTTTTGGCAATCTGGACCGGCAATTAAGGAGGGCGGCAGCATTCGCGCCTTGGAACAAATGCAACCATCAGACATCAAAACAGGACTATGAAAAAACTCTTTGCATTCGCAATCGTGACGTCAGCGCTGGCCTGGTCGGTTCAAGCCGCCGACGTTTCCGTCAAACTCACCGATGTTCATCTCTGCTGCCAGAGCTGTGTCAAAGGCGTGCAGAAGGCCGTGGGCCAGGTCCCGGGAGTGACCGCCACGGCGGACATGGACGAAGGGACCGTCAGCCTGACCGGGCCGGACACTGCCGCAGTCCAAAAGGCGGTGGACGCGCTGACCGGCGCCGGTTATTTCGGCAAGAGCAGTGACCCCGCCATCAAGGTCAGTACGGACACCGGCACCAAAGACCAAAAGGTACAATCGCTTCAGGTTGAGGGCGTGCATCTGTGCTGCGGCAAATGCGTCAAGGCGGTGAACGAAGCGCTCGCTTCGGTTTCGGGCGTGACGACCAACACCGCCGCCAAGGGCGTCAAGTCCTTCACTGTCAGCGGCGACTTCAACGAGCAGGAAGTATTCGCCGCCTTGCAGAAAGCCGGCCTCACTGGCAAGGTCGGCAAGTAAGGAGTCGTTCCATTCTCTGCTTCCCTTCGCCGGTTTCTCCGGCGAGGGGATTTTTTTGAGCGGCATCCCGGGCCGACAAAAAATTCATCAACACCATTGCTTTGCGCGAACGGGAAATTAAACTCCGCGCGCGTGTTGAACCTGAATTCGCTCAATCCCCAGCAGCGCCAGGCCGTTGAAACCTTGAACGGACCGGTGCTGATCCTGGCTGGCGCCGGCACCGGCAAAACCCGGGTCATCACGTTCCGCATTGCGCACCTCATTGCCCAAGGCGTGCCGCCGCAAAACATTCTCGCCGTCACCTTCACCAACAAGGCCGCCCGCGAAATGCAGGAGCGCGTCCGCAAGCTTTTGCCCGACTCAAAACTCAAAACTCAAAACTCAGAACTGCCGCAGCGCCCCACCATTTGCACGTTTCATTCGCTGTGTGTGCGGATTCTGCGCCGGCACATCGAGCGGCTTGGCTACAAGCGGAATTTTGTCATCTACAACGAATCCGAGCAGCTTGGCGCGGTCAAAAAAATCCTCGCGCAAATTTCGGCGAAAGGCGAAAAGGCCGACCCGGCGGCCGTCCTGGCCCTGTTGAGCAAATTCAAGAACGGCGGCGAACGTGCCGCCGTGTTCGCCGACGAGAGCGTGCGCGCGCTGGCCCAGCATATCCGGTCGCGTTACGAAACGGCCTTGCACGCCTGCAACGCCGTGGATTTTGACGACCTCATTTTGCTCACGCTGCGGTTGTTTAAGGAACACCCCGAAGTACTTGACGCCTGCCGCGCCCAATATCAGTACGTCATGGCGGACGAATACCAGGACACCAATGCCACCCAGTTTCAACTTGTTCATGCCCTCACCGCCAAACATCGCAATTTCTGCGTGGTGGGCGACGACGACCAGAGCATCTACGGCTGGCGCGGCGCGGAAATCAGCAACCTGCTCGACCTGGAAAAAAGTTTTCCGGAGGTGAAAATCATCAAGCTCGAACAAAATTACCGTTCGACGAACACGATTCTCAACGCCGCCAACGCCCTGATCAAACACAACGCCCGCCGCCGCGCCAAACAGCTCTGGTCGAGCAAGGGCCAGGGCGACAAGATTATTTTACGCGCCTACGCCAGCGACGAGGAGGAGGCGCGCAACGTGGTCGAGCAGATTGAATTCGCCCGCCGGGCGCATCGGGTTCCCTGGGCGCACAACGCCGTCCTGTTCCGGACGAACATCCAATCGCGTCCGCTCGAAACCGCATTTCGCGCAGCCGGCGTGCGATATCACCTCATCGGCGGCCAGAGCTTTTTCGACCGGGCGGAAGTCCGCGATTTTCTCGCTTACCTGAAGGTGTTTCTCAATCCGCATGATGACGTCAGCCTGCTGCGGATTGCGAACGTGCCGGCGCGCGGCTTGAGCGACGTGACGATGGAACGCCTGCTGGCCGCCAGCCACGAGCGGAACAGTTCCGTCTTCGCCGCGATGAAAAATCCGGCAGTCCAGGCGGGTTTTCCGCTCAAGACGCGCCAGAGCATTGAGGCGTTTGGGGAATTTGTGGAGCGGACGCGGGCGCAATTAAACGGTAGGGCGGGCAGTCCCTTGCCCGCCGGCGGCGCGCACGGCTTGTCCCGCCATAGCCAGGCGACGGCGGAAGCGACGCGCCCTGCCCTTAAGTTGCAAACCTGGGCGGACCATTTTTTGAACGAGATCGGTTATTTCGCCGAACTTCGGCGGTTGGAGAAGGATCCCGAAAATGCCGAAAGCCGGATCCGCAATTTGAAGGAATTGATGGCGACGATGGATACCCTCACCCGGCCTGCGGCCACCCTCTCCCATCTGATGGGAGAGGGACGCGGTGAGGGCCTTTTTGACCGGTTGCATGCCTTCCTGGAAGACATCACACTGGACACCGAGCGCGAAGAGGAACAGGAAGCCGGCGACGCCGTGACGCTCATCACCATGCACAGTTGCAAGGGGCTGGAATTTCCGCGCGTCTTTGTGGTGGGGCTGGAAGATGGGCTGCTGCCGCACTCACGGTCCGCAGCGGAAGGCACCTTGGACGAGGAACGGCGGTTGTTTTACGTGGCGGTGACGCGCGCGATGCAATCGCTCGCGCTCTGCCACTGCGCCGCCCGGATGAAATATGGCCAGCTCATGCCGTGTCATCCCTCGCGTTTTCTCAAGGAATTGCCCGCCGAACTGATCGAAACCGAGGAAAGCAATACGCCGGTGGATCTTGCCGCCGGCAAAAAAATGTTCGACGTCATCCGTAGTGCCATTAACTGAACGGTGAGGTTCGGCTTTTGGCCTGGACGGGTTGAAACCGCGAGCTTTAATCAGCCCCTGCAAGGATTCAGAACCATGGCAGGTCAGGGACCGTGTTGATCTTCCTGGCCGGGAGCCAGCACGTTCAAGGTCACTGGATCGGAGGTTTCCACCTCGCCGGCGCTGCCATCGGTGGATTCCAACTGCGCCACCGCGGAAAGTTGGTGGGTGCCGGCGGCGAGGTCGTTGACGGTCAGATCGTATCCGCCGGTGGGCCCCGGCACGGCATCGCCCAGATAGATCGGGCCATCGTAGAATTTCACCCAGATGAGACCGCACGGGCCGATGGAAATGGCGCGCGCCAGCACCGGCGTATTGGTCAGCACCACGGTTCCGTCGTAAGGCAGGCTGATGCCCACGCAGCGTGCCGGCGGCAATTTCAGCCGGGTCGAACAGCAGCCAACCAGGTTCGTGTCGAGCGTGGTGAGATAAAACTCGTTCGTCCCGGGACACGGCGCCGTGCGTTGCACCTGCAGATTCAAGGTGCGGGTCTGGCTGGGCAACAACAGGCTCCCGCCGTACGCCGGCAACGTGAGGTCGAGCAAGGCCGGGAGGAACGTGACGCAAGACTGGCCGGCGCCAAAACCGACGAATTTCAGCGGCGTCGCGGTCACGTTTTGAATGGTGATGGAATAGTTGTAGGTGCTGACCAGTCCCGCGGTGCTGACGAAGGTGAGCGTATTGGTGATGACGTGGTTGCAACAGGTTGGAAGGCTCAGGCAGTTCGGGATGCTGCAGTTCAGGGGCAAACCTAGCTGGAGATAGCTGCCAACGCTGAAACAAAGATTGCTCATCGCCGCCGGGCCGAAGATGGTCACCGAAAGATTGGTGCTCTGTCCGACGCCCAGGGGAGAAACCAGGTTGATGAGCGCGGGCGCGAAGGCGACGTTTGTCGGGGCATTAAACAGGGAGATGGCGGCGAGCGGGGCGCCGTTCAGGTTCGTGACACAGAAGCGGTAGGTCCACGTGCCATCGGACAGACATTGCAGCTCGCCACAGCCCAGGCCGACGCACGCGCCCTGCCAGAGCTTGGTGACCGTGCCGGAACTAATCACATGATCCTGATTGTCCATGTACGAAGCCGTGATGTAGTCCACGCCCAGCCCGCCGTTGCCCACGTACGTGAAACAGGCCACGCCATTCGCATCGGTGACGGTGGAATAGTTGGTCACGGAATTCGGCCCGCTGACGATGGTGAACGTCACCAGCACGTTGGTCCGGGGCGCGACGTTCGTGGCGAGGGTCGCACAGACCGTGTGGGGGGTGCCGATGTTATTGGTGGCCGCGGGCGGCCCGAGTTCGATGGTGCTGATCACCTTCACGCCTTCACCGCGAACCAGGATGTAAGGCACGCCGTTGCTGCCGTCGGTCGCGGTAAAGGTGCCATTGGTCAGCGCGATGGTCAGCACCACAAAATTCGGCGGCCAGGCGTCAAAGCCTTCATGCGTCGAGCAACCCCAGTTGCTCAACAGGGCATCGGTCAGCGGTGGTGGCGCGGTGAAAACAGGATGCGTGGCCACAATATGGGCGCTGTCGAAACAGGTATAGCCGTAACCACGGACCATGAAGCTGCCGAAGCCCGTTAATTGCGGCACGAGAACGGCGTTGGTGAGCAAAGAAAAAGAGGAGTCGTAGTAGCAGCTGAGCGCGTAATAAAATCCGGTCTTGGTGGGATCGTTCACCGCGAAGGCGACGCCGCGGTTGATCGTCGTGGCCGCCCCGTTCGTGTTGTAGGCGTGAAAGACGTTGTCTATGCCCATGAGGATGACATTGCCGGCTGCCGCCGGCGTCCAGATCGTTTTCGTGGCGTTGAGCGCGGTCATCGCGGCCAGATAGTTTGAGGTGCCGACATTGCAGCTTGGATCGCCGATGATGATCGCGCGGTACTGGTCGAAGCCAAAGCCGGTGGGGCCACCCGTGCCCGTGCCAGGAATGCCATACCAGTTCGCCGCGGGGACGACGTCCACCGCGCAGCCGGGGATGGCCGCCTGCGCCGCCAGCGCTTCCCAGCTGTTGGTGCCGGAAACGACGGTTTCGTCCAGGATCAGCACGCGCGGCGGGGAATTGGTCGGCGTGGCGCGTCCCAACCAAGGCTGGAAAAGCGTCAGACCAGTCAAAATGGTAATGAGCGTACGCTCGCCCCGGCGGGCGGCGGCCCGGACGATTTTGGCACCGTTGAATCTCCAAAAGTTTTGCATGGCTTTCATACCGAGCCTGTCATTCAAGCCGGCGTTGCCGGCTCAAGGCTGCACAACGGCCCGGTAAAACCGGCTGTCGTCATTGGTCACCGAATCCGTGACAATCTTTACCGAACCGTTACCGCTGAAGGTTTGCAGCGTCTGCCAATCCCCGGCGACCAGGTTTGTCCGGTATTCAACCGTGTACTGGTGCCCGGAGGTCGTCGGCAGGCTGAGAAGGATGGTGTCGCCGGTCACTCCGGCCGAGAGCACCGGAGGATTGGGATTATCCTGGTCCGGGTTGGGCCCGGGCGCCAGAACCGTCAATTCCACCGGGTCGGAACTTTCAACCTCGCCCACCTCGCCCGTGCCTGAGTCGAGTTCTGCCACGGCCGAGAGCCAATGCGTTCCCGCCGGGAGGCTATCAAGAGTGAGATCGTACCCGCCACCGACCGGGCTGGGCACAGCGTCGCCCAGATACGTCGGACCATCGTAGAATTTCACCCATTTCAAATTGCACGGCCCGACAGCGATGGCACGCGCCAGCACGGCGGTGTTCGTCAGGATCACGGAACCGTCATAGGGCGAGATGATCCTCACACATTTGGCCGGCGGCATGGTCACCTTGGTTGAACAACAGGCCACAAGATTGCTGTCGAACGTGGCCAGGTGGAAGGTGTTCGTTCCCGGGCACGGTGCCGTCCGCTGTACCTGCAGGTTCAGGGTGCGGGTCTGACTGGGCAGCAGCAGGCTCCCGCCATAGGCCGGCAAGGTGAGATCCACCAGCGGCGGGAGGAACGTGACGCAGGATTGATCGGCTCCGAAGCCGACAAATTTCAGCGGATAGGCGGTCACGTTTTGAATGGTAATCGAATAATTGTAGGTGCTGACCAGGCCCACGGTGTACAGGAAGGTGAGCGAGTTGGTGATGACGCGGTTGCAGCACGCGGGCAGGTTGAGACAATTCGGGATGCTGCAATCGAGAACGCCGGTGGAGCCCGCAAACGCGCCGATCTTGAAACAGACATTGGACAAGGTGACCGGGCCGCTGATGGTCACCGACAGATTGGTGCCTTGCCCGATACCCAAGGGTGGAATGAAGTTGAAACCGCCCGGGGTGAAACTGACACCGGCAGGAGGATTCAGAAGGGAGAGGGCAGTCAGCGGAACACCCTCCAGATTCGTGACGCAGAAATTATAAATCCACGTGCCGTCCGAGACGCATTCCAGGCTCTGGCAACCGATGGCGACGCACGCCCCTTGCCAGAGTTTGGTCACCGTGCCGGAAGTGATTGCGTGATCATGATTGTCGGTGTAGGAAGCGGTGATATAGTCCACCCCGAGTCCCCCGTTGCCCACGTAGGTGAAACAAGCCACGCCGTTCGAGTCGGTCAAAGTCGTATAATTGGTCACGGCGTTCGGCCCGCTGGAGATGGTGAAGGTCACCGGCACGCCAATTCGCGGGAAGACGTTGGTGGCGATGGTCGCGCAGACGGTGTGCGGCGTGCCGATATTGTTGGTGGCTGCCGGCGGCCCGAGTTCGATCGTGCTGATGACCTTGACGCCTTCACCCCGCACCAGAATGTAGGGTACGCCGTTGCTGCCGTCGGTGGCTGTGTACATCCCGTTGGTCAGCGCGATGGCCAGCACCACAAAGCTCGACGGCCAGACATCGAAACCTTCGTGCGTCGAGCAACCCCAGTTACTCAGCTCGGCGTCGGTCAGCGGGGGTGCTGTCGTAAAGATCGGATGGGTGGCCACAATATGGGCGTCGTTGAAACACTGGTTCGGATAATTGCGGGTCAGGAAGGTGCCGAAGCCGGTGAGATGCGGCACGAGCGTCGCGTTCGTGGCGGGCGCCGTGTAGTCGTAATAGCAGCTGATCGCATAATAAAAGCCGGTTTTGGTGGGATCGTTCACGGCAAAAGCAACGCCGCGGTTGATCGTCTTGGCCGCCCCGTTGGTGGTCCAGGCGTGGCAGACATTGTCGATGCCCATGAGAATGACGTTGCCGTTTGCCGCCGGCGTCCAGAGGGTTTTAGTGGCGTTCAACGCGGTGAGGGCAGCAAGGTAATTTGACGTGCTGGTATTGCAGCTCGGGTCTCCAATAATAATGGCGCGGTATTGATCGAAGCCAAAGCCGGTGGGGCCGCCCGTGCCCGTACCGGGAATGCCATACCAGTTGGCTGCAGAGCAAACGTCCACCGCACAGCCGGGGATGGCCGCTTGCGCCGCCAGGGCCTCCCAACTGTTCGTGCCCCACAACACCGTCTCATCCAGAATCAGGACGCGGGGCGGGCTGCTGACCGGAGCGGCCTGGAGCGCCTCCGGCCGGAGCCCCATCCCGGCCAGGACAAGGACGAGCAGGGGAAGAAAACCCAAGCTACGAGGCTTGGTAAGGCCTCCGGGTAATGTCAGTCGAACAGATTTACGAGTGATCATACAATTGTCAGGTATTTGGTATGTCATACGGATTGCTTCTCCACGACTGTGTCCTCGACCAATGCCGGGAACCCGGTTACGACAGTCCACCCGCTTGGCAGGTCGGGGGAACTCGCCTGAATTCCCATTGGCGTGGATTGACGAGGCTTCTATCATAAACAATCCTTACAGTCAACATAAATAATTTAAAACATTTCTCCTGATGTATCTGCCTCTGGCCCAAAGGCCAAGCGCGGGTCGGTCGGCCGCAAGCGGTAATTCCGCAAGCGGTTTATTTTGATTTTAATGGATGGTATTAGAATATCACCCAAACCTTGGGGGGGTCCGCCTTGGGACATCCCCGTCCCGCGGAAACAACGGTTCCTTCTCGGCCGGCTATGGGTCAGCACGTGCGGTCCCGCACTGCCCGTCGATGAGCGTCCAGTTGGATCTGCATCAGCCGCAATTCCTTTCGCAGGCGCCAGCCGTTCTGTTTCCAGAATCTCATCCCGGCGGCATTGGTGGCAAAGATAAAAATGTTGCACTTGGGGATGCCCGCCCGACGCAATTTCGCCAGACAGGCCTCCACCAGTCGCCGGCCAAGGCCACACCGGCGATGGCCGCTGGCCACCGCCAAATGATGCAGGTAGCCGCGCCGGCCATCGTGACCGCCCAAAACCGCGCCGATGATGCGTCCTCGCTGCTCTGCCACAAAACTGAGACGCGGATTGCGCTGCAGGTAGGCCATGATCGCCGGGCGCGTATCGGATTCGTTCAGCCCGACACCTTTCGTGCCCTGCCAGAGAGCGAGTACAGCGTCGTAGTCCGAGATGCGAAAAACGCGCACGCTCGTTTTGAGGGCGCGGGGAAGACAGACGCGGTTTTTCCCTGGCCCACGGCAAAATCTGGTGGGGATATTCATGTTGCGGGCAACCGCCAAGGCGGCTACCGGGCGATGCTGATATGGAGCCGGCACGGGCGCAAGCGAAAGGAGTCCTCGCGGTGAAAAGAAATCCGTCGCCCAGGTGGGGTTATTCCGTGCAGTTGAGGCGTGGGAATCTATCGGCGTGCCGACATCACGGCCATCAAATTCCCGGGGCGGTTTGCCACTTTCCGGCCGCCTGATTTCGCTGGTTCCTCCCCTAACGCGTGATAAGCTCTTCACGGTTAAGACCAAACCCGATTCGCCGTTTTCAATTATGGATTGCGCGTCTGATTCCCGCTCTTCGGCCCATTCCCCGGGCAAGCCCGGCCCGTTGGCCTGGTTTGAGAGCATGATCGATCACTGCTGCGATTTCGCCGAGGCCGCCAAAGCGCAAGGCCGGCCGGTCGTCGGCATCATGTGTGAATTCACCCCGCGCGAAATCATCCTCGCCGCCGAGGCGGTGCCGGTCTGCCTGTGTGGCGGCTCGGCGGCCACCATTCCCGAGGCCGAGCAGTTTCTGCCGGCCAACCTGTGTCCCCTCATCAAATCCACTTTCGGCTACCACATCAAAGGCACGAACCCATTTCTGAAATGGGCGGACCTGGTCGTGGCCGAAACGACCTGCGACGGCAAGAAGAAAATGTTCGAGCTGCTGGGCGCCACGAAACCGATGTATGTGCTCGAACTGCCGCAAAAGGCCGATGACGCCGATGCGCTCGAACACTGGACGCAGGAAGTGCGCAAGTTCAAGGAGCATCTGGAACAGCGCTTCCAAACCCGTATCACCCAAGAAAAACTCCGTGCCGCCATCCGGCTGATGAATCGCGAGCGCGGCTTACGCCGGCAACTGGCCGACCTGATGGCTCGCGACCGGCCGCCGCTCACCGGCCGGCAATTGATTGAGTTCAAGGGCATCATCTCCGGCATTGAGGCCGACCTCCAACAATACGAAAAGGCGTTGGCCTTTTTTGATGGCGCAGATTCAAAATCCACCGCTTCGGGTTTGCCCGCTCCGGCAAAGGTCCGGGTGTTGTTGACCGGCGTACCGCTGGTTCACGGCGCGGAACGCGTCCTGGAAATCATCGAAAAGGCGGGCGCCGTGGTGGTGGCGATGGAAAATTGCACGGGCCTCAAACCCATTCTCGACGATGTGGACCCGGAGGCGCCGGACCCCGTTCGCGCCATCGCACATAAATATTACCATCTTCCTTGTTCGGTCCTGACGCCGAACACCCGGCGTTTCGAAACGCTCCGCGCGCTGGCGGCCAAATTCAGGCCGCAGTGTGTCATCGAACTCGTCTGGCAGGCGTGTCTGACCTACGACATTGAGTCACTCCAGGTCCGCAAGCTGGCCGAGGAGGAACTTCAATTGCCCTACTTGAAAATCACGACGGATTATTCGCCGTCCGACTCGGCGCGCATCGCGGCGCGCGTCGAAGCCCTGCTGGAAACCGTCCGCGCCCGACCGCCATTATGAAATCCGCACCGCAAGTTCACCTGTCCGATGTGCAAACCGTTTACTCCGGACCGGAAGGCCGGCTCTGGGAATTGCTCATGGGCCAGCAAATCCACATCGGAGGGTTTGCCTCCTCCATGGACTTGGCCCGGCAGGCCGGCATCGCCGCCGGCGGGTCAGGCGCGGATCTCTGCTGTTGCACCGGCGCAGGCATGCGGTTTCTGGTGCGCTTCCTCAACGTGGCCCGTATGACCGGCGTGGACGCCACGCGGACCGTGCTGGATTTGGGGCGCCAACGCTGCGGCGAGGAAGGTCTCTCGGACCGGATATCCTTCGTCGAAGCCAACGTCTGCGCCACCGGCCTGCCAGCGGCAAACTTCGATTTCGTCTGGGGCGAAGACGCGTGGTGTTACGTCGAGGACAAGGCCAGACTGATTGCCGAAGCCGCGCGACTCATCAAACCCAACGGGCTGATTGCCTTCACCGATTGGATGGAAGGCCCAGTGGAACTGACGGCCGACGAGGCGGCGCGGTATTTGACTTTCATGAAATTTCCCAACGTGCTCAGCCTGAAGGAATACACCGCGAGCCTCGAGGCCAACGGCTGCCGCGTGCGTATCGCCCAGGACACCGGACGGTTCCCGAAATATGTGCCGCTCTACCTCGACATGCTCGAAAAGCAACTGACCTACGACGCGCTGAAAATTATCGGTTTTGACATGGTGCTGGCGCAGGCATTGATTGGGGAAATGCGGTTTCTCCAATGCCTGGCGGAAAATCGGAAGATTATCCAGGGCCTGATTGTCGCCCAAAAAAGCGCTTAGGTTCCGATCTCCATATCTGGTTTGCCCTCCGCCACCATGAACGTTTATTACAGCAGCCCATGGATTCCGGCGGAATGGATTCAAGCCCACGGCTTCGAACCGCGCGGCGCCTGGGCTGCCGAAGATTTCGGCCGGGGCGCATTGCCACTCGCCGCCGGCGTCTGTGCTTTTTCTGAAGCCGTGCTTCGCTTTGCCGAAACCCATTCGGAAGCGGCGATGATTTTCACCACGACCTGCGATCAACTGCGGCGCAGTTTTGATGTCTTCGCCGCAACGCCTGGCCGGCGTGCCTTTCTCTTCAATATTCCAGCCACCTGGCAATCCACCGCCGCCGACCGGATGTTTCAATCGGAACTGGAACGGCTGGGCCGCTTTCTCGAAGAGTTGGGTGGCCATTCGCCAAGCACGACAGATTTGGCAAATATCATCGAACACCGTGGCCGGGTCCGGCAAGATTTGCTGGAACTGGCGCCGCGCTGTTCTGCCCGGCAGTTCGCCGAAGCCATTGCCCGGTTTCATGAGAACGGATCCTGCGCCGCGCCCGATCCGGTTTTGCCGCCGGCCGCCGGCGCGATTCCGCTCGCCCTCGTTGGCGGTCCGCTGACGGTGGCGCAAGGGGATGTGCTGGATCTGATCGAAGCTGCCGGCGCGCGCGTTGTGCTCAACGCCACCGAAACCGGCGAACGCAGCCTGTTGCCCGTCCTGGCCCCGGGAGACTTTCGTGACCATCCTTTCGCCGCCCTGGCGCGGCACTGTTTTGAGAATATTGCGGACGTTTTCCAGCGACCCAACACCCGCCTGTATTCCTGGTTGAAGGACCGTCTGGCGGCCCGCCGCGCGCGCGGCATCGTGCTCTGGGTCCACACCGGCTGCGACCTTTGGCGCGCTGAAGCCCAGAGCTTGCGCGAGACCTTCCAGTTGCCGGTTCTGGTGCTGGAAGCCGACGAGATGTCCGGCGGCTCCCGGCGGGAGGCCGACCGGATCCAGGCATTTGTGGAGACACGGCGATGAACGCGGTTCCCCGCAAACTGAGCCTGACGGACTGGGACGAGCGTTACGTCCAACTGCGGCACACTGGCCTGCGTGAACCGCCTTACGGTGGGCCGCTCCGCCGTCACGTCGCCCAGGAGCGGGATTATCGCCTCGAAAAGTTGCGCTTCGACAATTCGCCGGCGGCGCTCCGGCTCTGGAATTTTCTGCTCACTGAAAATGAGCGCCTGCATCAGGCCCGCGCCCGCGGTGAAAAAATCGTCGGCAGCATGAAGGACCTCGGCACGGTGCCGGTCATGGCTTATGCCCTGCCCGGCCTGCGGGCGTTTTATCCCGACGGAGCGTGGTGGACGCCGTGCCTCATGGAATGCAGCGACCGGCTGCTGCAACAGGCCGAAGGGCTGGGCATTGACGCGTCGTTCTGTCCGGTGCGCGCCATGCTGCCAGCGTTTTTGAACGGCGAACATTTCCCGCGGCCGGACCTGTTGATTTGCAGCACCGGCGCCGTTTGTGACGATTTCTCCGCCATCGCCCAGCGGCTGGAACGTATGGGGTTCCCGGTCGAATGGTGGGAAATGCCGCGCCGCCGCCGGCCTGATCCCGGCGAAGCTTCCTGCGCGCTGCCGGGAAATCTCAACGCTCCGCAGCTCCAGGTGGATTGCGTGCGCGAGGAATTGCGGCGCGTTGGCCAGTCATTGAGCAGCCTGGCCGGCCGGCCCTTGGAGGAAGCGATGCTCGCGGACGGAATCCGCAGGGCGAACGAAGTCCGCCGCCGGCTTCAGGCGCTGCGGACCGTCGCGTATTCCGCTCCCGGCGCTCCGCTGCCGGCGCTGGAAATGCTGGTCGCGGAAATGCTGGCCATCCATTTTTGTTCCGATCGTGAGGAAACCATCGCGGTGCTCGGCGAACTGCTGGCCGTGGCGCAAGCACGCGTCCGGCAAAGCCAGTTCGTCATCGGCGGGGATGCCGTGCGGATATTCTGGGTGAACCCGGTGGCGGATTTGCGGGCCATGAACCTGCTGGAGGACTGGGGCGGGCGCGTCTGCGGTTCGGATTACATGTTCGCGCACGCGCTGGATTTGATCCCCGAAGACCTGCCCCCGCTCGAAGCGCTGGCCCGGACGGCGCTGGCGGACCCGATGGTCGGCTCCACCGCGGACCGCGCCGCGCGTATCGTGGCCGACTGCCGGGAGTTCGGTGCGGAAGCCGTGGCGGTGTCGCGCATTCCCGGGGCCAGCCATTGCGCGCGCGAAGGTGAAATAATCCGGGAAATCGTGCAAAAAGCGCTGGGTCTCCCGACAATCGAGCTTGAAATCCCGCCGATCTGTGATGCCATGCTGCCGACGCTGGGCTCGCGGTTGCAGGCGTTGATGGAAACCGCGCGCGCCCGGAGGAAAAAATGATTTGCGCCGGCATAGATGCGGGATCACGCTCGATCAAGGTGGTGCTGTTCGACACCGAGCAGCAGCGCGTTCTCTCCAGCAGCATCGGTGACCAGGGCGTGGCCCAAGAGCAACTGGCGCGGGGACTTTTTGAACAGGCGCTGAGGGACGCCGGCCTCGAACGTTCGCGCGTTGCCGCCGTGGTGGCCACCGGGTACGGCCGCAATGCCGTCCGCTTCGCCGACACCACCATCACCGAAATCACCTGCCACGCGCGCGGCGTGCATCACGTGGCGCCGGACGCGCGCACGATCATCGAAATCGGCGGCCAGGACAGCAAGGTCATCCATCTTGAGGACGGCGGGCGGGTCCGGGATTTTGCCATGAACGACCGGTGCGCCGCCGGCACGGGCCGGTTTCTGGAAATGGTCGCAACGCGGCTGGGGGTGGACTGGCCGAAACTGGCGGAGCTGGGGCAGGCGAGTCAGAAGCCGGCGCTCATCAGCAACATGTGCGTCGTGTTTGCCGAAACGGAAATCATCGGGCTGCTGGCGGAAGGCGTGCCGGTGCCCGATGTGGTGGCCGGGGTGCAGAATGCGATGGCGACGCGGGTGGTCGCGCTGGCCGGGCGCTCGGCCGTTCCACCGGTCTATTTCACCGGCGGCGTGGCCCTGCAACCGGGCATGTCGCGCGCGCTGGCCGAAGCCCTGTCCGCGCCGCTCCGCGTGGCGCCGCAGCCGCAGTTCACCGGCGCGCTCGGCGCGGCGCTGCTCGCGGGCGACCGGCACAGAATGAAGGCTCCGCAATAAGCACCGCGTCTGACAGAGCGGCCGCTTTCTACAAACTGCTTCATGCCGCAGCCTGCTCTGGGCAAGACCGCTACTGCGGACCCGCAAGCAAGGTTGACCTGGCCGATTCGGGGAGTCATTCTGTCCGGGTTGCTTCACCTGAAACCGGCCCGCGAGGCAAAACCAATGTCAGACCCAAAACAGAAACTGCTCCGTAACCTGCCCTCGGTCACCGAATTGCTGAAGAGCCAAACTGTCGCCGGCTGGCTTCAACAACAGCCTGCGCCGCTCGTCACCGATTGCCTGCGCCGCGCTCTCGCCGAAACCCGACAACAGATTCTTGACGGCGAACGCCCGGGCAGCGCACCGGACATCAGCGCCGATGCTCTGTTAAACCGCGCCGCCGGCTTGCTGGAACGAGCCGCCGAACCCCGCGTGCGCGAAGCCATCAACGCCACCGGCATCATCCTTCACACCGGCCTGGGGCGCGCGGTGTTTCCCGCCGGCGTCGTGGACGCGATCGTTCCCGGGCTGAAAGGTTACGTGAACCTGGCCGTGGATCGCGATACGGGCGAACGCATCGAACGGGACGAGTTGGTTGAACCTCTGTTCACGGAACTGACCGGCGCCGAGGCGGCCACCGTCGTCAACAACAATGCCGGCGCCACGTTGCTGGTCCTGGCCGCGCTCGCCGCCCGGCGCGAGGTCATCGTCTCGCGCGGCCAGCTCATCGAGATCGGCGGCTCGTTCCGGCTGCCCGATGTGATGACGCAAAGCCGGGCGAAATTGGTCGAGGTGGGAACCACGAACCGGACGCACCTCAAGGATTATGAAACCGCCATCACGGAAAAGACCGCGGCGCTCATGCGCGTGCATCCGAGCAATTATCGCATCACCGGTTTCACCAGCGAAGTGTCGCTGGCCGAACTGGCCGAACTGGCGCACGGCAAGGGCTTGCTGTTGATTGACGATCTCGGGGCTGGCGCGCTGCTCGATCTGAAACCATTCGGCCTGCCGCACGAACCGACCGTCCGCGAATCCATCGCGGCCGGGGCGGATGTGGTCCTGTTCAGCGCCGACAAGCTGATCGGCGCCAACCAAAGCGGCATCATCGTCGGCCGCAAGCAGGCCATTGCGAAAATCAGAAAGCATCCGCTGATGCGCGCGCTGCGGGTGGACAAGACCGCCGTCATGGTGCTCGAGCGCACCCTGCGTCTATTCCGTGACCCGGACCTCCTGCGCCGCGCACATCCGACGTATCGCATGTTGACCACACCGACGGACGTCTTGCAGAAGCGCGCCGAGGCGCTTGCCGCAGCCATCCGGCAAAAGGCGCCTAGGGCGAGCGCAGAAATTCAGGAGAGCAGTGCCTACCTGGGCAGCGGTTCGCTGCCGGAACAGGCCATCCCCAGTTTGGTCGTGAGCGTCTCGTTGCCCGGGCGGAAAGCCGCGGATCTGGCACGCGCGCTGCGCCTGGACCCGGCGTGTGTCTTCGGCCGCATCGAGCGCGACCAGGTTCTGCTCGATGTGCGCACCATCACCGATGAGCAGTTGCCGGCCATCGCCGGGGCCATGGGAAGGATCGCGGCGTGATGGGGAATATCGAACAACGAACAATGAACGGCGAACGCCGAACTTGCAAACCGGCCCCGTGCGGTCATTCGTTCGAGGTTCGAGGTTCGAGGTTGAGCGTTCCATGTTGGATTTTATGAACGCCCCCCGCCGCAACATCATGCTCGGCACGGCCGGGCACGTGGATCACGGCAAAACCGCGCTGGTCAAAATGCTCACCGGCTGCGAAACCGACACGCTGGCCGAGGAAAAACAACGCGGCTTGACCATCGACCTGGGCTTCGCTCCCTGCCGGCTGGCGGACAAACGCATTGTCGGCGTGGTGGACGTGCCCGGCCACGTGGATTTCATCCGCAACATGGCCGCCGGCGCACACGGCATTGATGTCGTCATCTTTGTCGTCGCGGCCGATGACGGCATCATGCCGCAAACCCACGAGCATCTCCACATTCTCACGCTCATGGGCCTGCGCCATGGCTTGGTGGCGCTGACCAAGATTGACCTGGTGGATCCGGCCCGGCGCGCGTTCGTGCTCCAGGACCTGCGGCGATTGCTCGCGAACACGTTCCTGGCCGAAGCGCCGATTTGCCCGCTGTCCAACGTCACCGGCGAAGGGTTCGACGCATTTTTCGACGCGTTGAACGACGTGGTCGCCCGCTGCGAGGATCGTCCCTGTGCCGGCTGTTTTCGCATGTGGGTGGAGGATGTGTTTACCATTCGCGGTTCGGGCACGGTCATCACGGGCATCCCCACGCGCGGGCGCGTCCGGCCGGGCGATCACCTGCATTTGCTGCCGGCCGGCTTGTCCGGGCATGTCCGGCGGATGCAGGTTTACGGTGAAGACGCGGTGGAAGGACGCGCCGGAGAATGCGTGGCATTGAACATTCCTGAATTGGACCACGAAGCGGTGCGGCGCGGCATGGTCCTGAGCGAATCGAAGTTGCCGGCCCCGGTGACCATGGCCGAAGCCGAACTGCGCATCCTCGATGCCGTCAAAGGCAAGGTTCCCGATTACCTTGAGGCGCAGTTGCACGTCGGTACGGCAGCGGTATCGGCCCATCTGGCAATGCTCGAAAACACCGAAATGGCCGGCGGCCAGAAACAGATGATCCAGCTCCGGCTGGCGGAACCGCTGGCGCTGGCACCCGGCGAACGATTTGTCATCCGCGCCAATGTCGCCGGCTCCGGCATCGGCCTGACCACCATCGGCGGCGGTCAGATTCTTGGCATCGGCAACGTGCGCTTGCGCCGGAAAAAACAGTGGACGCTCGATCTGCTGGCAGCGCGGCGCAACGCCATCGGCGACCCGGTGCGCTGGGGCGAACTCATGCTGCGGGAAAGTACGCGGCCCGCAAGCATGGCCGAATTGCAGGAGAAATGCCTGATGCGCCCGGACGGGATGACCGCCCTGCTGGATTCATTACGCGCCGACGGCCGCGCGGTGCCGACCCCCGGCGGCGCTTGGCTGCACCGCGACGTCATTCAGAAAACCGCGACCGACATCCTCGCCGCCATTCAAGCGTTCCATTCCGCCAATCCGCAGCGGTCGGGCCTCGGACGGGAGGAATTGCTCGCCAGGCTGAAAACCGATGGGCTGTTGCTGGACGCGGCCGTGGAATCGCTGCTGCAGTCAAAACAGATCGAGCGGAACGGAACGGTTCTCGCACAGGCCGGGTCGAGCGCGCAGTTATCCGGGCGCGACCAGCAGTTGTGTGACCGGATTGCCGCGAAATTGCAGCAGTCCGGCTGGACACCACCCGCCCCGGAGGAACTGGCCGCAGCGCTCGGAGAACCGTTATCGCGCGTGACGGCGATGATCCGGCTGTTGACCGAGCGTGGCCTCGTCGTGCGGCTGGACGACCGGATCTGGATGCATCGTGACGCCGTGGAGACCGGCAAACAAACCGCCTTGAAACTTTTTGCCCGCGCGCCGATGTTTTCCACCATGGACTTCCGGGACGCCCTCGGCGTGAGTCGTAAATACGCCGTGCCGCTGGTGGATTATTTGGATAAAATCCGATTCACCGTCCGTTCCGGCAACCACCGGACCCCGGGGATGGAGGCGAAGAAACTGTTGAAACCGTAGCGGCTTTCGGCAGAAAGCCGGATTATTTTTGACGTTTGCGGCGCTCTGCCGAGACGCCGCCACGACAAAATATAAAATGAAAATTGATCTGGCCCGACGCCGGCGCGTGATGGAGCGGTCGCAATTGCTCGGACATTGCATCTGTGACGTCCGGCGGCCGTGCCCGTGCGACGTGTTTCGCGACGACGGCATCTGCCCGTGTGCCGGCGAGCGCCCGGACCCGGTGGACCTGTCGCAGGTGAAATTGATGTCATTCGTCCGCAATGCCGGATGCGCGTCCAAGATTGCCCCGGCGGAACTTGACGCGGTGCTGGGCCGGTTGCCCGCCGTGAACGATCCGGCGGTGATATCCGGCTTGGCGGCTGGCGACGATGCGGCGATTTACCGGCTGTCCGATGACCTCTGCCTGGTGCAGACGGTGGATGTGTTCACGCCGTGCGTGGATGACCCGCATTTGTTCGGACGGATTTGCGCGGCCAATTGCCTGTCGGACGTTTACGCGATGGGGGGGGAGCCGCGCACGGCCCTGAGCATTCTGGCGTTCCCGACCGAGAAACTCCCGGGCGAAGTGATGTACGAGATGCTCGCCGGCGCGATGGACGTTTTTGAGGAAGCCGGCGTGGCGCTCGTGGGCGGACACAGCGTCAAAGACGACGAAATCAAACTCGGTTTTGCGATCACCGGCCTGATCAATCCCAAAGTCGCCGCCGAATTGGAAACCCCAAAAGCCGGCGACGTGCTGGTACTGACCAAGCCGCTGGGCACCGGCGTGCTGACGTTTGCCCAACAAATCGGGCGCAGCAATTCGCCAGGCATGGCGGCCGCGGAAGCCTCAATGGTCACGCTGAACCGGGGGGCGGCGTCCGCGATGAAGGAAGCCGGCGCCTCGGCCTGCACGGACGTGACGGGTTTCGGGCTGTTCGCGCATCTGTATCGCATGCTGCGCCAAGGCAGACAGGGAGCGGAGGTGTTTGCCAACGCCTTGCCGGCATTCGACGGCGTGATGGCGGCCCTCGGGCAGGGCGTCATTCCGGGCGCCGTCGAGCGCAACCGCGAGTACGTGGGAGAAGCTCTCCGCATCGCGTCCGGCGTGGACGAAGCGTTGGTCAACCTGGGATTCGACGCTCAAACGTCCGGAGGCTTGTTAATTGCCATCCCCCCCGAGCGATTGAACGCGCTGCGCGAGGCCCTGGCCCGGTGTGGCGCAGGCGCGTTTGTGATCGGGCGAATTGCGGCAGACGCGGAGAAACAAATCGTGGTTCTGCCGGGCGGCGCGACTAAAGACAAAACCAAACCTGAGATTCATTCACCTGAAAGCAAATCCATGAAATCCTCCGCTACCGATTCCAATCCTCATCACGAAGGTTGTTGCGCGGACCTGTTCAAAGGCGACAGCGCGGGCAGTTCCGTCAACGAAACGCAAAAGGCGTTTGGCGCCCTGCTCCGGTCGGTGCAGGCCGGCGGCGCCCTGAGCGAGAAAGCCAAAGAGCTGATCCTGTTCAGCCTGGTCGTGCACAGCCGGTGTCAGCCGTGTTTTGATGCGCACTTCCGTCGCGCGCGCGAACTGGGTCTTACCGAGACAGAATTGGACGAGGCGGCCTGGTGCGCCATCGCCATGGGCGGCGCACCGGTGAAGATGTTTTATCAGGAGAATATGGAACGCTCCAAAAAGACCGAGGCGAAATTCTAAATGGCGGTCATTTTTTGAATTGGTCAATCGTCAATCCACCAGACACAACGAAAGTGAACAAATTATTCCTTCTCCACCTCGTCTTGGCGCTCGCCGCAGCCAAACCGTTTGCCGCGCGCGCGGCCGGGAGCACCAATCAACCGGTCACCGCCGGCCAACCGTTTACCTGTGTACTCGTCCACGGCGCGTGGGGCGGAGGCTGGGATTGGAAACCGGTGGACCAGTTGCTGACGGCTGACGGCGACAAGGTTTATCGCGCCACCTTGACGGGGCAGGGCGAGCGTTCCCACCTCGCCAACACGAACATTGACCTGAACACGCACATCCAGGACATCGTCAACATCATCCAGTGGGAGGACCTCCATGACGTGGTGCTGGTCGGCCACAGTTACGGCGGCATGGTCATCACCGGTGTGGCTGACCGCGTGCCTGACCGGATCAAGCGCCTGGTTTACCTTGATGCGTTTGTGCCCAACAATGGCGAAAGCGCTGACGCCATCCGCGGTCACACGGGGATTGATCTGCCGGCGACCAACGGCTTCATCCCCCCGGTGTGGGTCAAGGGCAACCCACCGCCGCCGCACGATGTGCCGCATCCGGCCAAGACCTTCAGCCAGCCCATCGTCCTGACCAACCAGGCCGTTGCCGGCAGATTACCGGTCACTTATATCCTGACCGTGGATCCCGGCAAGTCTCCGGAACAGGACGCCTTTTACCCATTTTATGAACGCGCCAAGGCCCGGGGCTGGACCGCGATGGTCATGGAAGGCGACCACAACGTGCAGCGGTCGCATCCCCGGGAACTGGTAAAGCTGATCGAACAGGAGCCGTGAGGGCTAACTGGCTGCTTTTCACACGTCATTCCTTGTCCAGCGCATACGACTCCAAACGGCCGCACTGCGCACAGCGGAAGGTTCGGATGCGATAGATGGCCTTGCCTTCGGTCTTGACCCGGCCGAGAAACCCGATGACCGGCGCTCCGGCCACCCAGACGGAAATGCCATTGCCACTCTGGCTCTCAGAAGGCACGAATCCTTCCGCCATCTCCCCGCCGCACTGGGAACATTTGGTGGGTGGAACCATAAGCGGTTTTAAAACGAACCGCCGGTGATCTCGTCAGCCGGATAGGGTTGAATCCTGTGCATGACGGAAAATTGTTCCGGTTCGTCCGGTTTGTCCAGCACCTTTTGGCCGCGAGGACGAAGACAGGTGTACGTCTCAACCTGCGCTCTTTAGAAATTTGTGGAATCCCCCTTTGCTAACTTGTCACGGGTCAACCGTCACTGGTCACTTTTCCGGCTGCGCACTGACAAATTCCCGATGCAACCGGGCGTAAACGCCGCCCTGCCGCAACAGGGTTTCGTGCGTGCCGCGCTCCACAATCCGGCCCTGGTCCAGCACCAGCACCAGGTCCGCCCGCCGGATGGTGCTCAGCCGGTGCGCCACGATGAAGGCCGTCCGGCCGCGCAGCAGCCGCTCCAGCGCCCGCTGCAGCCGTGCCTCGGTGACGGTGTCAATTGCGCTCGTCGCCTCATCCAACACCACGATGCGCGGGTCGGCCAGCATCGCGCGGGCGAAGCATACCAGTTGGCGCTCGCCGAACGACAATGACGCACCGCGCTCGGCAACCTGCGATTGCAGCCCGTCCGGCAGGCCGTCCAGCAGCTCGGCGCAATCCAAGGCCGCCAGGACCGCCCGCACGTCGGCTTCCGCCGCCGCCGGGCGGGCCAGCCGGATATTGTCCAGCACGGTGCCGGAAAACAGGAAATTGTTCTGCTGCACACTGCCCATTTGTGAACGGAGCGAATCGCCGGTGACCCCGTTCAAATTTGCGCCGTCCACAAGGATCTGGCCTTTGCCGGGCAGATAAAATTTCTGGAGCAGCGCCACCAGCGTCGTCTTGCCGCTGCCGGTGTGGCCGACCAGCGCCACCGTCTGGCCGGGCTCGGCAGTGAAGGAAATGCCGGTTAACACCGGCCGCCCCGGCTGGTATTCAAAATGCACGTCCCGGAATTCCACCCGGCCCTGGATGGCCGGCTGCGGTTTCGCGTCCGGCGCGTCCACCCATTCCGGTTGCTGGTCGAGCATTCGGAACAGCCGTTCCGCCCCCGCCATGGCCATAAACGCCTGGTTCAACTGGTTCCCGATCACCTGCACCGGGTCGAAGAACAGGTTGGCGAGAAAAAAGAACATTACCAGGTCGCCCACTTCCATGTGCAGCCACCCGTGCCAGCGCAAGGCTCCGAACGCACCCACCAGCGCCATGGCACCAAGGAAAAATTGGCTTTTCAATTGCAGCAGCGGCACGAACACCGCCGAGGCCTGGGCCACGCCCACGTTGTTTTCGCCATGCACGTCAATCAGCTTCCGGAAAAAACCCGCGTTGATTTCGTGGCGCACGAAAGCCTGCGTCACCCGGATGCCGCTCACCGACTCGGCGAGGGTGGACGACACGCGGCTCCAGGATTCCTGGACGAGGCGCAGCCGCCGGCTCATCTCCCGCCGGTAATTCTCGTTCACCACCCAGATGATCGGCGCCAGCAGCACCATCAGCGAAAACAGTTTCCAATCGTACCACGCCATCAACACCGCCGACGTCGTCATTTGCAGTCCCTGCACCACCAGGACAAAGGCCACGTCCTGCACGCCGGCGCGCACGCTGTCGATGTCCGACGTCATCCGGCTGATGATGCGGCCGAACTTGGTCTGGTTGAAAAACGCCATGGGCATGGTCATCAGCTTGCGAAACAAGTCCGACCGCATGTCGTGCACCACCGCCTCGCCGAGTTCGAGCGCGAACCGCTGGCGGAAGTGAAAGCAGCCCACCGTCACCAGCGCCAACGCGAAATACCCCGCCGCATAGCGGTAGATCCCCGGCAGGTCCTGCCCGGTAATCGGGCCATTGATGGTGCGGCCGATGAGCCAGGCCAGCGCCGGCAATTGCAGGCCGCGAATGAACGTCAACGCGAACAGCGCATTCCGCTTGGCGGCATAGGGCCGGGTGTAACCGAAAATCCGGCGAATCAGCGTTATCTGCAGCGGCGCCTTGTCCGCTTCGCGTTCTTCCAGCGGATTGTAATACGTAATCGCCTCCCGCGCCGAAAGGTCTTCCTTCGCGGCGGGCAATGGTTTATTTGCTGACGCGCTCATTTGTGCCCATCCGACAGTTCGACGTTCGGTGTTCGGTGTTCAATGTTCGGAGTTGCAGAAAGTTCCCGGCCCTCGCCCTTCGCCTCTCGATCCCCGTCCGCGTCTTCGTCCAAATCCATGATCTGCAGCAGCGCCGTTTCGTGGTACGGTCCGGGTTGATGCACGAGTTTGGCGTGCGTCCCCGACTGCGTCAGCCGGCCGTCTTCAAGCACCAGAACCAAATCTGCCCGCCGCAGCAAACTCAGCCGGCCCGACACCACGAACGTCGTCCGGCCGGCCATCGCCTCACGCAACGCCGACACAATCTCGCTTTCCGTCCGCGCATCCACCGAAGCCGTCGGGTCGTCGAGAATGAGAATCGGCGGTTGCAGCAACAGCGCCCGTGCCAGCGCCAGCCGCTGGCGCTGGCCGCCCGACAAATCCACGCCGGATTCGCCCAGCACTGTTTCGTAACCGCGCGGCAGCGCCCGGATGAACTCGTGCGCCGACGCAATCCGCGCCGCGCGTTCGATTTGTTCCATCGTGGCGTGCGGATGCCCGAACGCGATGTTGGCCGCCACCGTGTTGGAAAACAAAAAGCTTTCCTGGTACACAATCCCGATCTGCCGCCGGTAGGCGTCCAGGTCCAGTTGCCGCAAATCCTTGCCATCCGCCAGAATCCGGCCCGCCTGCGGGTCGTAAAACCGCGGAATCAAACCCAGCAGCGAGCTCTTGCCGGCGCCGGTCATGCCGAAAATGCCGATGACTTGGCCGGGCCTGACCTCGAACGATACCTCCGTCAGCACCGGGTGATCCACGGTGTAGCCGAATGTTACCTGTTCAAACACCATCCGCCCCGTGAGCCGGCCCGGCTTGACGGCATCCGGCCGGCTTTGCACTTCCACCGGCGTGTCCAGCACTTCGAACACGCGCCGGGCGGCCGCCAGGCTTTGCTGCACCGAGTTGGCAATGGTTGAGATGTTCGCCACCTGTCCCGTGAATTGCTGGAGCAGGCCCGCGAAGACGATCAGCCCGCCCCCCAGCGGGATCTTTCCCTGCACGTACAGCCAGCCGCCGTACGCGAACAAAATCACCAAGCTCAACTGCGACAGCAACTGCGTGCCCGGAGTGAACACGGACAAATCCCAGAAAATTTTCCGTTGCTGCGCCGACACCCGGTCATTGGCCTCCTCGAACCGCCGGACCTGGTGCGGTTCCGCGGCGAATCCCTTGACCGTCTGCATGCCGCGCACGCTCTCGCTGAACAGCAACACCATGTGGTCGGTCAATTCACGGTTGCGCAGGTAACCCGGCCGCAGCCGTGCCGAATAATAATGCGTCAGCCCCCACAGCGGCGCGGAGACGCTCAGACATGCCATCGTCAGCGCCGGGTGAATGCGCCACATGAACACCGCGTACGCCCCCAGCGTCAGGAGCATGGTCGCCCCCTGCAACAGCACGCCGTCCACGAACAGCCGCGTGTTCTGAACGTCGCCGGTCACCCGGTTGAAGATCGAGTTGGAGCCGTGCGTGTCGAAGAAGGTGAAACTGAGCCGTTGGAGCTTGGCGTAAAGCTGGGCGCGGAGTTCCGGCACGATTTCCCCCTGCGTCAGCCGAGCGGTAACCATGTTGTACGCGTAGGTGAGCACCGCGCGCAGGACCGCCTGTGCCACAATCGCCAGCGCCAATGCCGTGACGATTTGCAGCGCCGACCAGCTCACCGGCGGCAGCCAGCCGAACGGATACACCGGTGCGGAGAGCGACGGGTCGAGTGAATGCCGGATGACGTCAATGACCACGCCCAGCAATTTGAGGCCGGCGATGCCGAGGAGCAGCAGCACCACGCTCAATCCGAGCGACACCAGGCAATCCCCGCGGAACCGCCACGCCAGCGCGAGCAGGCGGCGAATCAGTTCTCCCGTGGGATACCGTTCGTCAGCGGACCGGAAACTGACTGGGCCGGACATTTTCAGAGCCGTAACATGCCGGAGCCCTGACCGGTAATCGAATCAAAAAGAGGACAAGGAAGGCCGAATGCGTGCCCGCGTTTACTGCCCCCGCACCCGGAAGAATCCCGTTGCGTTGGTCATGGGCACGCTCGCATTCTGCAGGCTCGTCGTCACCACCCCATTCCACAAGCCCAACGGCAGTGCGCCCGCCCGCTCGACTACGAACGGCGGCGTGCCGCCGGTCCAACTGAGGTTCAGGTTCATCCCGCTGCGCATCGCGGTCATGCTGATGCCGTTCGCCACCGTCATCACCGCCGCATCGTAAGCCACGGCGTGGATGCCGTCGTCAGCGCTCAATTCCAGCGTGTAGATACCCGGCGCACTGAACGTCGCCGTCGTGTTCGTCTGCGTTGCATTGCCAAACGTCACCGTACCCGGGCCGGAATACAACCTCCATTGGATCACCGGAGCTGAGTTCGAAAAGCTCACAAACCCCATCAACGCTGCCGCCTGCCCGAACGGCACTGTCCGGTCCGGCCCGGCATTCGCCACCGGCGCCCCTGCCGATCGCGGCCCTTCGTTCGTCCCCGTGGACTGGACGACCTCGAAGTTCGTGGCGCTGACGCCGGTCAGGTGGTCAAAACAGTGTGCCGGCCAGCGGTCGTCCGGCGTCACGGAGATGGAAAAGTAATTGCCATTGTCGGCCACCAGCGCGCCGTATTTCTTCAATCCGAGCAACACGGCCTTTTCCTCTTTGGTCCAGCCGAGCGGGATGACAAAGCCGGCTTTCAGCCGGAGTCGCTGGCCCATCTGCGGCAGGTTGGTGCTGGTGTTGCCGGACGGCGCGGCATAATGCGTCGCCGGATAAAGGTATTTCTGGTAACGCGATTTTTTCACCACGATGCGGCAGGCGTGCTCCACCATGCTGCGTTCGGCCTCGTCGAAGCGGACCAAGGCGGGGAACATCGGCAGGCCCGCCGCGTCACCCGAGGTCCAGCCAGCCGGCCGCAGCCCGTTCGTGTTCAGGTTGAATTTTGCGCCATTGGACGCTTCCCAGTTTGTGCCCACCCGCGTCGTTTCCCAGGTTTCCCAGATGAATCCGCCGCCGGGCGCGACCATGATGGCGTGCCGGTCGCTGCCATCGTTGTTCGTCTGCCATTGCAGCAGCGTGTTGGCGGTCCCGGCCGGCCAGGTCTCGATCGGCAGGTTGGTGGGAATGGGATACAGCCCGTTCGTACCCGTGCCGCCGTCCAAGTCCGATTCATCCGCGTAATTGAAGAAGGCGATCTGTTTTCGCGGCTGACTGTCCGGCACCAGCACGAAATTCATCTCGAATTCGGGCGTCAACACGGCCCGACTTGTGCCCAAGTCCGATACGATTTGCGCGATCATCGCATCCGAGTTCACCAGCACCGGCCGGTTGGAAACGCACTCGTTCCACGGGTTGGTCGCCGGGAAAATCTGCACCGCGGACACCACAGCGTCGGCGTTCGACGTGTTGAAGAGGATGGCATCGGTGACGGTGGGCGGGGGCCCGAGAAGGCGGCCTTCCTGGTTGATACGTTCGTTCGCGGCGTACAGGGGGAAAGTGTACAACAGCCAGACCAGGACCGGTGCGACCAGACTTTTCATCACAACAAAAACAACACAGCCGCTGGAGAGCAAAACACGTGCCCGGAGCTTTTGACGCGAATTGCGCGATCGAAAGCGAAAAACCGGAAGGCGAAGTCTGAAAACCGGACGCCCTTACGGCACGCTGATGCGATAGAACCGTTGCGGCACGCCGGGCGGAATGGCGTTGGTGAAAAACGCGTCGCCGACGAGGTCGGACACGTTTGTCCCGATACACGTCCATTGTGTTATCGGCAGGGTGACGTCGGTCGAGGCCATCAGATAATTCGTCGTGTTCGCCCAGCCGCTGGCGGTGTAAATCAGGTTCGCGCCGGACAGCGCCAGCACCGGCGACGGCGCGTTAGTGGGGCCAAATTCAAACGCACCCAGGTCCGGCGCAGCGGGATAAAATGCAAAACCAAGGTTCGTGCCCACGTCAATGCAATCGCTCGTGTTCGTCAGCCGCATGAAATCAATGTACGGCAGGCTGCCGTCAGCCCGGCGCGGCGCGGTGAGCAGGCTGGGGTCCAGACTGACAAAATCGCCGGCGGTCACGGTCACGGGCAGGGTGAAATAGTTGAAGGTGACGTCGTTGGAAGTGCCGAGATTGGAAACCTCGGCCGAGCGGGCCGAGTAGCCCAGATTGTTTTTCATCACGTGATTGAAGCCCGGCACGTCGTACGCCGAACTGCTGTTGTTCGTGCTGCACAGCATGTTGTAGTTGACGTTGTTCCGGTAAGCCGTGTTGTCGTACCAGACCTGGCCGTCCAGGTGATGGTTCGCGTAAAAGCCGTTCACCCGGTTGCTCACCGCCAGGCAGAATTCCGTGATGTGGTGCGGGACCGGGGTGGGATAGGCCGTGCCCGAAACGCCGTAGCCGCCCGATTTGAAGCCGTTCCCGTCGCCGGTCGAGTTGGCGAAGTTGGTGAAGTAACCGTTGTAGAACGACCAGCAGTGGTCGAACGTCACCACCGCGAACGCGTTGATGCAGTCGTAGCCGTCGTCGCTGTTGAACCATGCGCGGCAGCCCCGGATGATGTTGCCGGTCCCGCTGGTCTTGCCCGGATGACAGCCGAAGCCGTCCGTGTTGCCCAGCGAGCCGCTGTCCAGTCCGCGGTTGTTCCAGGCGTCGCAATTCAGCACGAGGTTGCTCGCGCCGCCCGTCAAATACCAGCCGTTGCCCATGCCGTCGTGCATCCGGAGTTGCTCGAAGTGATTGTTGCTGCCGCCGTCCACCCGGAAATTCTCCGACTGCGTATGGGTCCCGGCAATGGTGACCTGCACTCCCACGGTGTCGAAGCCATTGAACACGCAATTGTTCGCGGTCACGCGGAATGCCGTCACGCGCCAGCCAACGGGTTGTACAGCCGAAAAATCAAATACCGGCCGCTCGCCCGGGTAATCCAGATAGCTGATGCCGCTCTTGGTGATGTTGTTGACGATGGCCCACGCGCTGTTGGTTGTCGTCAGATTCGAATTATCCAGGTAGTAGGTTCCGCCGCGGAGATAGACCGTGTCGCCCGAACTCGCCGCCGTTTGCGCGCGCATGATGGTGGCAAACGGACTGTTGCTCGTGCCGAGGTTCGTATCCAGTCCGTTTGGGGCCACATACCAGTTCGCCGCCCGGGTGGAAACCGCCGAAAGCTGAAGTGCCAGTGCCAGCAACATCAGGATCCGGTGCGGGAAGATGGAGGTGAAACGAATCAAGCGCGCGGATGCTTTGAGTTGTTTGGCGGCACGGAACATTCTATCACCATCCGGTCAGAATTCAACCGCCTGCCGGGCCATGTGCGGTCCGGAGATGTGTTGCGAAGCTCCCCACAAATTGGGCTCCGGTCGCTGCCATCGTTGTCTTCTGCCATTGCAGCAGCGTGTTGGCGGTCCCGGCCGGCCAGGTCTCGATCGGCAGGTTGGTGGGAATGGGATACAGCCCGTTCGTACCCGTGCCGCCGTCCAAGTCCGATTC
>Ga0335069_10000195_pt1 | contig 104625 bp, 97 predicted proteins | sample Lox_Sample_11_FD_206714 | JGI IMG/M metagenome (GOLD analysis project Ga0335069, IMG submission 206714) | Soil microbial communities from Loxahatchee National Wildlife Refuge, Florida, United States - Lox_Sample_1.1 | ecosystem: Environmental > Terrestrial > Soil > Wetlands | place: USA...
GGCATGTACAACGTCCCGAATCATCTGGCGCAACAGCGAATCGCCGGCGCCATTGCGATGGCTGGGTTGGCCGGCCATGAGCACGACCTCACGGGCACGCTGGCCGGGGGATGGAAGCAGCGGCTCGCGCTTGGATGCGCGGTTCTGCACGAGCCGGCAATATTGTTCCTTGACGAGCCGACTTCAGGCGTCGATCCGATTTCGCGGCGCCATTTCTGGGAGCTGATTCATCAGCACGCCGCCGCCGGAGTGACCGTCTTTGTCTCGACCCATTACATGGACGAGGCCGAGTACTGCAACCGCCTTGCCTTGATAAATCGCGGCCGAATCGTCGCGATGGGCACGCCCGCTGAACTCAAGCGCCACGCGATGAAAGGCACCCTGCTGCTCGCGCGATGCGACCCGTTGGGCCCGGCGCTTGAGGCGGCGCAAACCGCACCGGGGGTGATGGAAGCGGCGGTCTTCGGCAATGCGCTGCATCTGACGGTTGGCGATCCGCGAACCGCAATCGCGGCGTTGCCCGCCTATTTCACGCGCAACGGCGTCCGATGCGCCGATCTCGAGCAGATTCGGCCCTCCCTTGAAGACGTATTCGTCGCGCTGACCGGCGTGCGGCCGCCGCCGGCGGGAGGACCGGCGCAATGAGCGCGGGCAGGCTAATCGCGATGGCCCGCAAGGAGTTCATCCAGATTCGGCGCGATCCGCGCAGCCTGCTGATTGCCCTGCTCCTGCCGATCATGCAGATGGCGCTGCTCGGCTACGGTATCAGCCTCGACGCCAAGCACCTCGCCCTTTACGTTTACGATCAGGAAGGCAGCCAGGACAGCCAGGCACTGCTCAAGCATTTTCAGGCCTCGCAGTATTTCGACCTGATTCGCACGGTGAACAATTATCACGATCTAAAGCGGGCGATTGATTCGGAGCAGTGCAAGCTCGGCGTGGTGATCCCGTTCGATTTTTCGAAACGCATACGCGATTCCGGCTCGGCCAGCGTGCAGGTGATCGTCGACGGCACCGACGACAACACCGCCAACCTGGCGATCGGTTATTCGCAGGCCGTGATTGCCGATTACTCCGCGGGCGTACAGCACGACTGGCTCACGACGCAGGGGTTGCCCGTTGCCGGCGGCGGCGGGCTCTCTATCGAGCCTCGCACTTGGTTTAACGAGGACCTCGAAAGCCGCAACTTCATCGTGCCGGGCATCATGGCGCTGGTTATGGCGCTGGTCGGCGCGCTGCTGACGTCGCTCACGATCGCGCGCGAATGGGAACGCGGCACGATGGAGCAGCTCATTTCAACGCCGGTGACCTCGCGCGAGGTAATGCTCGGCAAGCTGATTCCCTATTTCGTATTGGGCATGATCGATGCTGCGCTGTGCGCCGCGATCGGAGTTTGGTGGTTCGAGGTTCCCTTCCGCGGAACCGTCTGGATGCTCGCGCTTACGACCGCGCTGTTTCTGGCGGTGGTGCTGGCGATCGGGTTCGTAATCTCCGCGGGCCTGAAAAATCAGCTCGCCGCAAGCTCGATCGCGCTGATGGTGACGCTCCTGCCGACCTCGCTTTTGTCGGGATACGCGTTCCCAATCGAGCAGATGCCGGCGCCGATTCGGGCGATCACCTACCTGATCTATTCGCGCTACTACGTAACGATTCTCAAGGCCTTGTTCTTAAAGGGCGTCGGTGCGCGCGCGCTGTTGGGCGAGATGACGGCACTCGCGGTTTACGCCGTTATCGCCGGATTCTTTGCGACGCGGGCGTTTCGAAAGACGCTGGTGTGATGCCATGTGGCGGCGAATCTATCACCTTCTGGTCAAAGAGTTCCTTCAACTGAGGCGGAACAAGGAAGCGCGAATCCATCTGATTTTACTGCCGATCCTGCAGATGGTGATCTTCGGCTACGCGGCCACATTCGAAGTGACCCGTGTCGCCACTGCTGTGATCGACTTCGACCATAGCCAGGAAAGCCGCGAATTGATCTCCCGTTTCATCGCCAGCGGCCGATTCCAGCTGGCCGGCCTTCCTGCAAATCGCGAAGAAGCGCGCGAGATGATCGATCGCGGCCGGGCCGATATGGCGATCCAAATCAATCCGCGATTCGCGGAGCTCCTGCGCAAGGGACAGACCGCACCGGTACAGGTACTGGTCGATGCCGCCAACTCAAACAGCGCGCTTATTGCGCTCGGTTACATCGGCCAGATCGGCGCGCGGTTCGCGCAGGATTACCAAACCGATTATATGAACCGGCTGGCGCCCCGGTACGCCGCGCTGATGCCGTCGGCGACGATGGATGAGCGTCCGTGGTACAACCCCGATCTGGACAGCCAGTGGTTCTTTGTGCCCGGCGTAATGGGCAGCCTGACGCTGGTAATCGTCATGAACCTAACCGCGTTCGCGATTGTGCGCGAGCGCGAAATCGGAACGCTCGAACAGGTGATGGTCACGCCGATTCGGCCAGTCGAACTGATGCTCGGCAAGACCATCCCGTATTTCATCGTAGGATTGGCCGAGGTCGCGCTGGTTGCGGCCGTCGGCACGCTGTGGTTTCAAGTTCCGTTTCGCGGCAATCCGCTGGTCCTGCTGGCCGGGACTTCTCTGTTCCTCATCAGCACACTCGCCGTCGGACTGCTCATCTCGACGCTGTGCTCGACGCAACAACAAGCATTCGCCTCGGGATTCTTTTATCTGACGCCTGCCTTCACGCTCTCAGGTTTCGCCTTCCCGATTGCGAGCATGCCAACCGTGATGCAATGGCTCACATACCTTGACCCGCTGCGCTACTACCTCGTGGTTCTGCGCGGCACATTCTTGAAGGCGGTCGGGATGGACATCCTGTGGCCGCAGATGGTGGCGATGGCGCTACTTGGCGCGGTGCTGCTTGCGATCAGTGTCACGCGCTTCAGGAAGTCGCTCGATTAGGCGCGCAGGCGATACAAAGTCACGGCCGAAGCAAGGCCGCAAGTTCGCGCAGGTCGTTCAATTCCTCCAGCCGGGCGATCATCGCAGCAGCACGTTCCGCACGATCCGGGCCGATCGATTTTGTGGCGGTGATGACGAATTTTTTACGGACTGTGGCGCGGGTCTCCTCGGTCGGCCGTCCCGCGCCGCCGAGCGGAACTTCGCATGTCCCGGTGAAACTATCCCCGGCGCGCGTCTTGATCGTGAGCCGCACCGGAAACGCCATTCGGTAGTGCTCGAAACTTACCCCGTCGAGCGAGGGCCGGTAATCGCCGTCCGGCGCGGCCAGGATGCGGCGGAGATCGATTCCGACGCTGTCCAGTCCGGACATCTTCGCGGACATCTCTGAACTAAGTTCAACCTTCACGCGATCGGCAAGCCCGCAGATCCGATCGCGGTTTCGCGCGAGCCAGTCATGTTCGAGCATTTCGGGCGCCAGCGCGCCACCGGCTATTTTCACCGCAAGGCTGAGCGCAACCGAGAAATTCACCGTGATCGGCGAAAGCTCTTCGCGATTTCCGTATCGCTGCGAGAGCATTTCCATCCCCGACGTAAGGAAATTCGCTTCGCACCGGATCGACTCGACCTCATCGGCGGCAAATTGCGCGCCGCGAGCCGATTCGATCGCGTCGAAGGCGTCCATCGCGGTGTCGATATAGGCGCACCCGGGGAAAAGTTTGAAGCATAGGCTGTCGGTGAGCCATGCGGTTCCGTATCCGGAGAACTGGAAATAAAGCGGCCGTTCGGCGACACGCCGTATGAATCCGTCACGTCCGCCCAGGATGTCGCGTGCGCCGGTCACACCATGCGCCGCCATTTGCGCGGCCTGCGTACCGGCGATCGTCGGCGTTGCGGCAAGGATGGCTTTCGAGTCGGGGCCGAAGAACGCCGGGATCAACGGGTACGGCGGTTGGGAGAACGCGATCCCGATCGCGTGATTCATCGCGGCGGAATCGAGGCCGAGAAACCGTCCTGCAACGCACGCTGCCTCGAGTAGATGGATATACGACCACATCTGTCCGTTCTGCGGACCGAGCAGGAAAGCGGATCCCAATCGACCTCCGACTTCGTTCGCAACCGCCGCGGCGGTAATTACGTCGCGTCCGGACCGTCCTTGCTTCTCCGCCCATGAGAACGCCGGGAGAATCGCGCTATGCCCCGTATGTCCCGCGAAAAGATAATCGTCGAAATCGTGAACGATACTCTGCGCGGTGTTGATGTGGAGCGCCTGATGAATCGGCAATTTCTCGGCGCGGCCAACGACCGTTACCGCGTCGCTGCGATCCGGGTCGCCCCATTCGCGGACGGCGGCATAAATCTTCTCGCACACGCTCGAGCGTGACCCGGCGAAGCTTCCGCCGAGCACACTTAAGGCTTGCAGTTTGATTTTATCGGCGATGCGTGCCGGAATCCGGCCGTAGTCCAACTCCGCAGCAAACCGGGCAATATCCGGCGAAATTTCAGCGTGAGCCATCCCGGCCTACGCATTCATCGATTCGAGGAATTCTTCGTTGGTCTTGGTGCCCTGCATCTTGTCGATGAGGAATTCCATCGCCTCGACGGCGTTCAACTGCGAGAGCAGCTTGCGCAGAATCCATACGCGGTTGAGCGTCGAGCGCGGCAGCAGCAGTTCTTCCTTGCGGGTCGAGGAGCGCTGAATGTCGATAGTCGGGAAAATCCGCTTTTCTAGCAGACGCCGGTCGAGCGCGATCTGCTGATTGCCGGTGCCCTTGAACTCTTCGAAGATCACCTCGTCCATTCGGCTGCCGGTATCGACCAGGGCGGTCGCTATAATCGTCAGGCTGCCGCCGTCTTCGGTGTTGCGCGCCGCGCCGAAGAATTTCTTGGGCTTGTGAAGCGCGTTGGAATCGACGCCGCCGGACAGGATTTTTCCCGACGGCGGTATGACGGTGTTGTATGCGCGCGCAAGGCGCGTAATCGAATCCAGCAGGATCACCACGTCGCGCCCATGCTCGACCAGCCGCCGCGCCTTTTCGATGACCATCTCCGATACCTGCACGTGGCGTGTCGGCGGTTCGTCGAAGGTGGAGCTCACCACCTCGCCCTGCACCGAGCGCAGCATGTCTGTCACTTCTTCCGGTCGCTCATCGACGAGCAGCACGATCAGCACGATCTCCGGATGGTTGTGCGCGATCGCCTTGGCAATCGCCTGCAGCATCATCGTCTTGCCGGTGAACGGCGCAGCGACGATCAATCCGCGCTGGCCTTTTCCGATGGGAGCGACCAAATCGATGATCCGCGTGGTCAGATCGTCGTGGTTGTATTCCAGCTTGATCCGCTCCTCGGGATAGAGCGGAGTCAGGTTGTCAAACAGGATTTTGTCGCGCGCCTTTTCGGGATCCTCATAGTTGATCGATTCAACTTTGAGCAGCGCGAAGTAACGCTCGCCTTCTTTCGGCGGACGAATCAGGCCCGATACGACGTCGCCGGTGCGCAGATTGAATTTGCGGATTTGGCTGGGCGAGATGTAAATGTCGTCGGGACCGGGCAGATAGTTATAGTCGGGTGCGCGCAGGAATCCGAAACCGTCGGGCAGGATTTCGAGCACGCCTTCGGCCATTATCGAGCCGTTCTTGGCGGCCTGCGCCTGCAGGACCGCGAAGATCATCTCCTGCTTGCGCATGTTGGTGGCGCCATCGACGTTGAATTCGCGCGCCATGTTGGCCAGTTCGGTGATTCGGGACCGTTTCAGCGCCCGCAAATTCAGGACGCCGTCGTCGGTGATCACCGGGACGGTTTCGCCGCCTGCGACCTCGTTGGTCAGATTCACCTGGCGCGGCGCGTTGTTCTGCCCGTGCCCGTAACGGTCGTCCATGTCGCCTTTCGCAGCGCCTCTGCCCTTGCTCATATGCCTACCCCGCAACGTGATTTCTCCCTATGCAAATTGAGTTCATTTTGAATTTCGTGCCGCGATGGCCTTGCCGACCATCCCCCCCTCGGTTTGGTAACGCTATTTCAGGGCTGGATTTCCGCCCCGCGCGAATCGTCTATTGTTTGCCAAATTCCAAGCGGCCGGGAGCCGGAACAACTGATGCTCTGAGTTCGGAATTCGGACCGCTTGGAGACGGGCTAATTCCATCCCTGCCCGTCGTGCGTCCTTAATGCGGAAGCCTGAGTAAAACGGTACCCAAGCCCAGCATTCATGTCAACGGGGCCCCTTCTATCACGTGCCAACTCGGCGTCGGATTTCACGCGCATCAGCGTTATAGCCGTGCCCAATCAGCGTTGCGGCGAAATCTTTCGGCAGCGGCGCCAAGAATTCGCGACGGTCGCCGGTGCGTGGATGCTCAATCTCAAGCGCCAACGCATGGAGCGCCTGCCGATTGAAGCCTTCGCACTTCGCTCCGCCATACAACGGATCCCCGAGACAAGGATGGCCAATCGAAGCGAGATGCACTCGAATTTGATGCATCCTCCCGGTTTCCGGACGCACAGAAACAAGCGTTGAACCGGGATCGTCGCGATCCACCGGCTTGAAGCGATGCAGCACCGTGACGTGGCTGACCGCATCACGTGGAGCGTTCGAACGAATCGACATCCGCTTGCGCTCGACGGGATGCCGCCCAACCGGCCGCTCGATTGTTACGCGATCGCGCGCGACGATGCCGCGCACAATTGCGAGATAAATTTTCTTCACCGTGCGATCCTTGAACTGCTTCGACAATGACGCACGCGCAAACGGCGTCCGCGCGACGACCATCACGCCGGAGGTATCCTTGTCGAGGCGATGCACAATTCCGGGGCGCAACACACCATCTGGCTCTGCCATCATTGAAATATCGGGGAAGCGCGCAAGGAGCGCGTCGACGAGTGTGCCATCGGGGTGGCCGGGAGCGGGATGCACAGTCATTCCGGCAGGTTTGTCCACCACTATGATTTCATCGTCGGCGAATATTACAGAAATTTCCGGCGATTCACGAGAATTGTAATATTCCGCGGTCTCCGGTTGGCCGGCGGCGGGCGGCGCCGCGATCTCGATCCGGTCGCCCGCGTGAACCGCACTCGATGCGCGCGCCGGCGCGCCGCTGACGGTCACCAGCCCCGCTTTGATCATCCGCGCCGCCTGCGACCGGGAATACTCCGGCGCAAGCCACATCGCGATGAACACATCCAAGCGCATCCGATCGTGTTCCGGCGCAGCGATGATGGTCGCGGGAAGGGGCGCAGCGCCGGCGGCCGGGGTGGTGGGCACCGGCGTCAGCCTATGCCACAGGATACGGGACCGGATGCTTCGCCTCGTACGCGGCGATCTCCGCTTCATGTGCGAGCGTCAGCGCGACATCATCCAGTCCCTTGAGCAGGCATTCTTTCTCAAACGGCTCGATCTCGAAATGTGCGGTCCAGCCGAAATCGTCTGAAACCGTCTGCTTCTCGAGATCGATCGCCAGCCGGTATGCCTCGTAGTCCGCGGTCGCGCGAAAAATATGCTCAACCTCCTCGGGCTTGAGCGTGATCGGAAGCATCCCGTTCTTGAAGCAGTTGTTGTGGAAGATGTCTGCGAATTCGGGCGCGATGACCGCCTGAAAGCCAAAATCGTCGAGCGCCCAAACCGCATGCTCGCGCGAACTACCGCATCCGAAGTTGTTGCGCGCAACCAGAATCGATGAGCCCTGATAGCGCGGCTTGTTCAGCACGAAGTCGCGATTCTCGCTGCCGTCGGAATTAAGCCGCCAGTCGAAGAAGAGCCCTTTTTTCAGGCCGCTGCGTACGACCGCCTTCAAAAACTGTTTGGGAATGATCTGATCGGTATCGACGTTGGCGCGATCAAGCGGCGCAACCAGTCCGGTGAAATTCTTGAATGCCTTCATCGCGCAGCTCCCTGCCCCTTTTCCCATTTGCGGACGTCGACGAAATGGCCCGCGATCGCAGCCGCCGCCGCCATCTCGGGACTCACCAGATGCGTGCGGCCGCCCTTGCCCTGACGCCCCTCGAAGTTGCGATTCGACGTACTGGCGCATCGCTCACCCGGCTTCAGGATGTCTGGATTCATTCCCAGGCACATGCTGCATCCCGGCTCACGCCATTCGAAACCAGCCTCGCGGAAAATTCGATCTAATCCAATTTTTTCCGCTTCCGCCTTCACCATATGGGACCCCGGAACGACCATCGCGTGAACGTGATCGGACACATGCCGTCCCTTGACGATCGCCGCCGCCGCTTTCAAATCGGCGACGCGAGCATTGGTGCATGAACCGATGAAAACGCGGTCGATTTTAATGTCTTCGATTTTGGTTCCGGGTGACAGCGCCATGTAATCCAGCGCGTGTTCGGCTGTCTTGCGCTCGTCCGGATCTTTGAATGACGCGGGATATGGCACGGCTCCCGTCACTCCCGTCACCATCCCGGGATTGGTGCCCCAAGTGACTTGAGGGACGATCGACGGCGCATCGACGGTTATGCTGCGGTCGAAGCGCGCGCCGTCGTCGGTGCGGAACGAAAGCCAATTCTCCGCCGCGAGCTCGAAGTCTTTTCCTGACGGCGCATAGCGGCGGCCGCGCAGATACTCGACGGTGGTTTTGTCCGGCGCGATCATTCCGGCGCGAGCACCCGCCTCGATCGACATATTGCAGACCGTCATCCGCTGTTCCATCGAGAACGCCTCGATGGCGGCGCCGCGATATTCGATCACGTGGCCGGTGGCGCCTCCCGTCCCAATCTGCCCGATGATGCCAAGGATCAGGTCCTTCGCGGTCACGCCCAATCCGAGCTTTCCCTCGACTCGGATCTCCAGTGTCTTGGGCTTTTCCGCCCACAAGCATTGGGTGGCAAGCACGTGGCCGACTTCGCTGGTACCGATGCCGTACGCCAGCGCGCCGAACGCGCCGTGAGTCGCAGTATGGCTGTCGCCGCATACGATTGTCATTCCCGGCTGCGTCAACCCGAGGTCGGGACCGATGATGTGCACGATGCCCTGCTCGTTCGATCCGATATCGAACAGCGTGACGCCGAACTCGCGCGCGTTCTTGCGCATCATGTCGATCTGGATTCGGCTGTCAGGGTCGGCAATCGGTTTGTTCTGATCGATTGTCGGGACATTATGGTCGAGCGTCGCAAACGTCCTGCGTGGCGCGCGCACCTTGCGTCCGGTCTCGCGCATGCTCTCGAATGCCTGCGGCGACGTGACCTCGTGGATCAGGTGCAGGTCGATATAGAGGAGCGCGGGCTGCCCCGGCTTTTCAAGGACGACATGCTCGTTCCAGATTTTCTCGAAAAGAGTTTTTGCGGTCATGGCAATATGATGCGGCCTCGCATTGCTGTCACAAACTTCGATTATGCCTTGACGCGCCGCACGATTAAACTACGGCTAAGGTAGGTAGTGTCTCAGTTTGAAGATTCTGCTTCTGGTTCGGGCTCCTTGGGCCAAGCAAATTGAGCGACCCATTCGGGCGCTCGCACCATAATAAGGCCGAGCGTCAGCACAAGCAGGCAGTAAACCACGTCCTGTGGGTCAACGGGTCGCACATAGCCGTTAAGAGCTACGACCGGCCATGCCCAACCCATTAAAGTTTCGTAGTACGTGCGGACATGAGCGAAGATAACAGACATACCAAGAACACGTACAAGAACGCCAAAGAGTTGCCTGTCGCTCACATTGCTTCTCCTCTCAGGGGATTTCCCGTTTTCTGAGCCACTTCTTATTCATTCACGATTCCGATCACGTCTCAAACGGCCAGAGCCGGACTGTGACGCGAGCGGGCTTTCCTATTGTGAATAGTCCTTGGCCAATGCCTCTTCCAGCTCGCTGTCGTAGCCGTAAATATCGCCGTAAAACTGCACTTCGTTGGAGATGCGGACTGCGGCGGTGGCGTAGAGAATCAGCACCGGAATCGGCTTGGTGAGATTCACGCGGCGATTATCTTCGCCGCTGGTCATCGCGGCTTCGATGCGCTCCTTGGTCCACTCAGGCTGATCGCGCAGCACCCAATCCGCCAATCCCTCCGGGTTCTGCACCCGGATGCATCCGTGGCTGAAGTCGCGTTCCGATCTTGAAAACAATTCGGGCGCATCGGTGCTATGCAGATAAACACTGTAATCGTTCGGGAAAATGAACTTGACCAGCCCCAGCGCATTTTTGGGGCCCGGCTTCTGGCGAACCTGGACCGCACCCGATTCGATTTCATCCAGAGCGTCATCGCTCACGGCGCCGTCGGTCACCACCGTCCCGTCGCCGGCCGCCACTTCAAGATTGTTCTTGGACAGGTAGTCCGGGTCTCGTTCGATCTTGGGAACCATTTCGGCGCGGGCGATATCGGTTGGAACGTCCCAGTAGGGCCGGAAAATCAGGTACCGCATGTCACCGGTGAAAACCGGCGTCTTGTGATGATAGGCCTTGCCGACGATCACATTCATTTGCAGGACGTTATGAGCGTTCTCATCCCATGCACGCAGGATGAATTCGGGGATATTCACGATAATCGGCGGATGCGAGAAATGATGCGGCACCCAGCGCCATCGTTCCATCGCAAGTTTGATCTGCTCGACGCGCTGGCTCAGTGGAATATTGAGCTGTTTGATCGTCTGCGCGCCCAGGCGGCCGTCAGTGTCCAGTCCATGCCGGCGTTGAAATTTTTTAACCGCGTCGACGAGCGGCTGCTGGTAGATCGGCGGATCGATACTCACAGCGGCATCCGCCGGCAGATCGCCGATCAGTTTCAGGAAGCTCGCCAGCCGGGGAACCCCGCGATAGGTATCGCCGGGACGAACGCTTTTGGACACGGCGGGGAGCGTCCCGCCCCCGTCCCTTGCGGCCAGCACCTGATATATCGGAAGCGTGGCTTCCAGCCGCCGGTACGCATCGAAGGGCGGCTCGATACTCACCAGCCCAGTCTGCAAATCGGTTGGCGATGCGTTAATCAGCCGCTCGCGCAAAAATCGAGACAGATCGTATTGGCGCCCGTCCACGTCCAGCCCCAGCCCGAGCGATTTCGGATTCACGCGACCGGTGTGCAGATTCGAGACGTAGCGCATCGTGCACACAGTCATGTCAACATCGAATTTCGCAAAATCCGCATCCGACGGCGGCGCGCCTGATTGGTGCAATTGCGCAAGGCGGCCGGCCCATCGCGGCCCGTCGTAGTCCTCGGCGTTCAGGCCCTTGCTGTCGGCCTGCGACAACACTTCGGTAATCGCAATCGCCTGCGGTGTCGGCTGCCCGTTCTTCACCCACGCCAGCGTATAGCCGTCGCTGTCGTAAAAGCTTTTTACCTGATCTCTGTAGTTGCCGAAGCTCGGCCATCGCAGGTCGGTAAGGCTGCCGGCATCTACAATCACGTGCAATGCCGCACCTGTGGGAGATAGCTGCGATGATGCCGACGGTGCCGCAGTGGCGATTGCGGACGGCCCGTCCGCATGGGCAACTCCGCCAGTCCCGATGGCGAGAAACATCGCCACCAAAATCGCAAGGCCGGTCATGCCGTGATGCACTCGACGGTTCATATTGAAGTCTTTTCTCTTACCTCTGCGGCCGGGATTTCGACAAGCCCGCGACTAGGCGGAATTTCGGAAGTCATAACAAATTAATTTTTAACGAAGCAATGCGGTAGCCCGGTCACTTGATTCGCAATGTCGGCGCCGCGCGGTCGGCATGCGCCAGCCCGCGTGTGACCGCATCCTCACCGAATCGCTTGGCGACGGAATCGAGCGCCTGATTCAGCCGATCGCGGCGGGCGTCGCGCGGCGGCGGCGAATCGAATAGACCGGCCTGCCCCTTAGCCGCGCGTTCCAGGTTATGCGCATGCACGCCAGCCAGGCGAATCCGTTCGCGCTCCCGAATTCGCGCGAGCAGGCCGGTCGCGATGCGAGTAATCTCCGGGCCGTCGTCGGTCGGAACGTCCAGCGAAAAACTGCGCGTCAGGACCGGATAGCGGCCTTTTCCGAGCGGGCGTGCGAGCTTGACTTTGAGCGTGATGGTGCGGGCGCGCACGCCGTCGGCGCGCATCCGCCGGGCAATCGCGTCGCCGTGTGCGATAAGCGCGTCGCGCAGCTCCCTTGAATCGATTTCGAGGTCGCGCGCGAACGTATTCTCTTCTCCGTACGATTTGCGCTGCCAGTCCGCGATGACTTCCCGCGAATCGATTCCCATCGCAAGCTCACGCAGATGCGGTCCGGCGGTGCCGAATTTGCTCTCCAGCTCGGCCGGATCACGATTTGCAAGGTCGCCGATCGTCGTAATCCCCAACGCATTCATCCGCCCCAGCGTCACGCGCCCCACACCCCAAATTCGCTCCACCGGCAGAGGTGCCAGGAATTCACGCAACCGCTCCGGACCGACACATAGCAGGCCGTCGGGTTTGGACAGGTCGCTTAGAATTTTCGCCGCCATTTTCGTCGGCGCGACACCGACCGATACGACCAGACCGGTTTCGTCAAGGACCCGGCGCTTGATGCCGCCTCCGACCTCCACCGGGAAGCCGAGCAAGCGCTCGGTGCCGGTAAGATCGATAAACGCCTCATCGAGCGAGAGCGGCTCGACGATCGGGCTGAACGATTCGAAAACGCTGCGAATCTGCTTTGACAGTTCGGTGTACCGCTCCATCCGGCCCGGCAAAAAGACGCCGGATGGACATAGCTTGCGCGCCTGCGCCGACGGCATCGCCGAGCGAACGCCGAACTTGCGCGCCTCATACGATGCCGACGTAACCACGCCGCGCGCGCTTTTGCCGCCGACGATCACCGGCAATCCTCGCAGCGCGGGATTATCCAGCACCTCGACCGAAGCATAGAAGGCGTCCATGTCAGCATGCGCGATGACGCGCGGCCAATGCGCACCGGAGCCCGCGTAGGAGGTTTCCTCGACCTTCATCGGTCAGCCTGCGTGCGGCAGTTTCGCGAAGACAGCCTCGGCGGCCTGCTCGCCGCTGCGCACGCAATCGGGAATCCCCACCCCACGATACGCCGCACCGGCAGCGGCGAAGGACGGAACGTCGGCTATCAACCGCTCGATTTCCGCGACTCGCGCGAGATGGCCAACTTCGTACTGAGGCATCGAATCCGGCCATCGCCTGACGATCGTGAATTGCGGGGCCGCATTCACGCCGAGCAGCAGACGAAACTCATCGACTGCGGCGGCAGCGATCTCGTCGTCGGATAGATTCATCATGCCGCTTTGCAGCACGCCGCCCACGAAAGCGCGCGCCAGAATCATCCCGGCGGGCGCGCGCCCTTCGTATTTGAAGCTCGAGAAACTGCCCGCTATTATTTTGCGCCGCTCGGCAATCGGAACCACAAATCCGAACGCCGCCGGGGCACGCGGAAAGTCATCCGCGCGATACGCGATATTGACCGTCGCCGCCGACGCATAAGAGATCGTGCCAAGCAATTCCGCCGCCTTGGGTGCGATTGCCGACAAGATTCGAGCCGCGGCAGGCGCGGGCGCCGCACAGATTACCGCATCGGCAAGAATCGCATCGCCGCCTCCGGCGAGTTCGAGCCGCCACCGATTCCCTTCGCGCGTCATCGCGACGACTTCCGCCGAATTGCGGATCGAGCCGGAGAGGCGGGCTGCAAGCGCCTCGACCAGCGCGGCGACTCCGCCCTTGAAGCTCACGAACAGATTCCATCGCGCGCCGCTTGCGTCCCTGCTCTTCGATGCGCGCGCGCGTTCGGCCGCGCGCAGTCCCCGGATGAGGCTGCCGTAATGACGTTCCATCGCGACGAAACGTGGCATCGTCGCCGCGATGCTCAATTGATTTGGATCGGCGGTGTAGATGCCGCCGGCGAGTGGCTGGGCCACGCGCTCAAGGACTTCACGTCCGAGCCGTCGCGTTACAAATGAACCGAGGCTTTCATCGCCGGTGCCGCGGCGTGCGGGGATGAACGGTTCGAGCGCTATTCGAAGTTTGCCGACCGTTGAAAAAAGTTCGCTGCGAAGTATGGGGCCCAGACGCGCGGGGGCGAGCAATGAAAAGCCGGTGGGAATTTCGACCAGTTGCCCGCCACGGACGACGAACGTCTTGCGGTATTCCTCGCGGGTCGGAATTATTTCCGCATCAAGTCCAATCCGCCGCGCCAGATCGATTGCCCACGGTTTCTCGGACAAAATCGAGTCGGCGCCGGTCTCGATTACGAATCCGTCGCGACGAATCGTCTCCAGCGCCCCGCCGAGCCGGCCGTTCCGCTCCAGCAGCGTAACCTCAAGTGCGACTTTAGATTCCTCGGCGAGCTCGCGGATGCGATTCGCCGCGCTCAGGCCCGCAATTCCGCCGCCGATTACCGCAACCCGCGCCGTCATTTTCGCAGATGGGAACGCGCGATGCCGGCCATCATTTGGATGAACATCGGATGGTCGCCAACGGTCGGCGCACGTTCCATTCTTACGCCCGCTTGCCTTGCGATTTCGGCCGCCTCGATGTCGAGATCGTACAGCGCTTCGACGTGATCGACGAGAAATCCAATCGGAACCACAACTGCCACGCCACCGGAACCGATCTCGCGCAGCGCCGCGCCAATACTTGGTTCAAGCCACGGCTCGCTCGGATCGCCGCTGCGACTTTGGAACGCGACGCGCCAATTCGATATTCGAAGCTGCGCGGCCACAAGCCGCGCCGTTTCCACGACCTGTTCAGCGTACTTCGGCGCATTCTTCATCGCGATCGGAATACTGTGCGCGGTGAAGATGAGCCAAGCCGCCAATTGATCGTCCGGATCGAGCCGGGCCAGAGCTTCGCGTATTCGGGAAGCGATCGCATTTATGAACAGCGGATCAGTGTGCCACGGCGCAGGGTATTCAACTTGCACCGCGGCGCGGCTGACATTGAACTGCGCCTGGGCTACGGCTGCCAGGTAACGATCCCAACTGGCTTCCGAACGATGGGGAGCCATGATGAATCCCAGCGCTCGGCGAGCACCACGCTCGGCGAGTGATAACAGAGCGTCTTCGACATACGGTGGCGTGTTTCGCATGCCCACCTCGACCGGAACCTCGATGCCGCTTTTAGCGAGCGCGTCGCGCAAGGCCACCGCCTGGTTGATGGTCAGATCGTTGTACGGCGAGCGGTAGCCAATCCGCTCATAGTGGCGAACGACCTCCTCGTACCGTTCGCGCGGCACGTTGCGGCCGCGCAGCACGCGATCCAGGTAGGGGCGGACCTCTTCGGCGCACGATGGGGCGCCGAAACCAATTACGAGTACCGCGTCACATCCTTCGGCTTCGCTCGGAACACGACTTTTGAGCGCACCCATCTCTAACGCCGGCTCATCTCATGCACCGCATCGACCAGCGCGATCACATGATCGACGGGTGTCTCCGGCAGAATGCCGTGGCCGAGATTAAAGATGTGTCCGGGGCGGCCGGCGGCTTGATCCAGAATCGCGCGGGCGCGCGTGCGAATCTCCGCAACATCGGCAAACAGCGCGATCGGATCGAGGTTGCCCTGCACCGCGACGCCATAGCCCAGCCGCGCCCACGCTTCGGCCAGGTTCACACGCCAGTCCAACCCGATTACGTCGCCGCCGGCTTCGCGCATCAGCTCGAGCAGATTGCCGGTGACCGTGCCGAAGTGAATTACCGGGACATCGGCTGGAATCGCGGCGATCACCGCCGCCGTATGCGGCAGAACGAAGCGGCGATAGTCGTCGGGGCCAAGGCTCCCGACCCAGCTGTCGAAAATCTGGACCAAGTCCGCGCCCGCGGCGATTTGCATCTTCAGGTAGTCGGCGGTCACGCGCGCGAGCAGCTCCATCAGGCGATGCCACGTCTCCGGCTGCGTGTACATGAAGGTTTTGGTGGTCTGATATTGGCGCGAGCCGCCGCCCTCGATCAAATACGACGCAAGCGTGAAGGGCGCGCCCGCAAATCCAATCACCGGAGTTTTGGCGCCGATTGCCGAATGGACCAGCTTGATTGCCTCGCCAACAAACGCGAGATCTCCCATGTCGATTTCCGGAATCCGTTCGATATCGGCGGCCTTGCGGATGCGATGGTCGATCAGCGGACCGTCGCCCTTTTCGTAATGTAGCCCGACTTCCATCGGGAGCAACGGAAGCAGGATATCGGCGAAGATTATCGCGGCATCCACTCCGAGCCGCTCCACCGCCGTGACGGTGACCTCTGCTGCGAGTTCCGGCCGTCTGCACAAATCGAGAAATTCGTGTTGCTCCCGGACCTTGCGATACTCGGGCATGTATCGGCCCGCCTGCCGCATCAGCCAGATGGGAGTGTAAGGCGTCGCTTCGCGCCGGCATGCTTTTAGAATCGGATGGTCCCACAGCGGCGATCGCTGCCGGTCGCCGCGCGGCGCCTGCCGCGGTGCGGTCGCGGATGAAATTACAATTCCCGCCGCACCCCCATGCTTAGATTTCGCAATTGGAACACCGCGTTCCGCTGCCTCTTTGATCAGATGGCCGAGCTTGGGATGCACCGGCTCGAAATCGACGCCCAAACCGGATGCGCGCAGTTGTTCGGTGCAAACCGGCCCAATCGAGCCGATTGCCATACTGGCAAACCCGCGCTTTACCTCCGCGCCGATTCCAACTGCGTCGGCCATCTGAATTACGTTGGTAACCTGATTCGAACTGGTGAACAGGGCGATGTCTGCTTCGCCCGCGGCGATCTTCTCCAGCGCGTCGCGCAACGGGCCGCGATCGGACGGCATCGCCCATCGGTAGACCGGAACGATCGATACTTCCGCGCCACGAGCTTCGAGCGCGGCGGCCAGCTCACGATTGCTCGCCCCGTACTCCTGAACGGCAACGCGCTTGCCTTTGAGTTCGATCTTGGCGGTCAGCGCGGCCATCAGTTCGCGCCATGTGTTCGGCTCGGGCGCAATTACGCCGGGCTCGATGCCTAACTCGCGCAGCACGCGAACCGGCTTTGGACCGCGCGCCGCAACGACAGTCCGTGACAACGCGGCGACCAAGGCGGCGCGCTGATGCCGCGTTTCCATCGATTGGAACAACGCGTTGGTCCCGACCCCGGTCAGACAAATTACGACGTCGAATTCGCCGGCAAGCAGTCGTGCGGCAAAATCCAGCGCGGCGCGATTGTCTTCGAGCGGAACCTCGCGCATCGCGGGCGCAATAATCGGGATGCCACCGCGCCGCTCGATCATCTCCCGCACTTCGGCGGCCATCCGGCTTTCGAATGCGACGACGCGCAGGCCGCCAAAGCCGCCGGCTCCAGGCGCCTCATCAAGGTTGGTTTGTGGATTCATGAATGGACGCTACCCCGTCCAGTTCAATCTTGCCGCGACGCGGCTATTGAAGTCCACCCGGCGGCGAACGGAAGTCACTTATCATCCAGCGGAAAGAATTTCCCGGACTTTGCGAAGATCGAGCGCGATCTGGCGCTTAAGGGCGCCCGCAGAACCGAATTTTCGCTCCGAGCGGACGCGCTCTACGAGCTCGAGCTTGATGCGCCGGCCGTAGAGGTCGCGGTCGAAGCCGAAAATGTGCGCCTCGATCGAGCGCTCGGTTTCGGCAAACGTCGGACGCATCCCAATATTTGTGATCGACGGATACGCGCCGTCATCCAGAACCACCCGCGTGGCATATACGCCATCGGGCGGGATGCATTCGGTTTCGCTTTCGAGATTGGCGGTCGGGAAGCCGAGCGTGCGGCCGCGCTCGCGGCCGTGAACGACGCGGCCGTGAAGGAAATGGCATCGGCCGAGCAGGCGGGCCGCACCGGGCAGGTCACCGGTGTCGATCAGTTCGCGAATCTTGGTGGAACTGACCTCGGTGCCACCGACTTTGACCGGACCCACGACGGTCGTGTCGAAGCCGAGCTCACCCCCCAGCTCGACCATTACCGACGCATTCCCGCCGCGCTTGTGGCCAAAGCTCACGCTGTGGCCGACGACTACTTCACGCACGCCGATGCCGCCAAGGAGCCAATCGCGCACGAAATCACGCGGCTCCACACGGCTCAGCTTGACCGTGAAATCGAGGACGATCACGCCGTCGATGCCGGACAGTCGCAGCAGCTCGAGCTTGTCTTCGGTGGTCAAAATCAATTTTGGCGAACGTTCCGGAGCCAGGACCCGCGACGGCAAAGGATCGAATGTGAGCGCAAAGGCGGTCCCGCCCTTGGCACGCGCGCGATCGATTGCGGCTTTCAGGATCGCGCGATGGCCCAGATGTACGCCGTCGAAGTTTCCGATCGCAGTCACCGGATATGGATGTTTCGCAAGCGCTTTTAGGCCGCGGATTATTTCCATCTGAAAATGGTTCCGGACGCGGCCATCGAAATGCAAAGTCGATCGTGGATGCTGCGCACCTAATCGCGCCCAAGGTCCTTCATCAACACACCGGCGGAAACCGCCTGCGGCGACCCGCCGCAATCGGTGGAAAGCTTTTGCAGGGTCAGCCGCGCATCGATTCGATCGTTTAGCTTCAGAAAAGCCTGCGCCTCGCGCAACAGCGCGGCGCACGAGAAACGGCCCTTGGGATAGCGCATCACGAGATCGTTAAACTGCAGAATCGCCTGATCGTACTTGCCGGTTTCATACAGCGCATTGGCCGCGAAATATTCCGCCGGCTCGCTCAGAGCGGACTTGGGGAATTTGTGCTGCAGCTTGGTGAAGCGCGCGACCGCGAGCGGATATTTTCCATCCTTCATCGCATCCAGGCCGTCGCTGTAGAACTTCGCACCCGGCTCGGACGAACTCTTGGCCGACTCGATTTCGGCATCGAGCTCGGCGGGCCATGTCGGCGCGATTTCCGCCGGCGGCGCGGCCGGAGGCGGCGGCGCGGAGGGCGCGGAAGCCTCGACAGCTGGAGGTGAAGCCGCAACTGGCGCACCAGCGGCAGGATTAGCCGGCGGTGGCGGCGCGCCCGGCACTGCGGCCATGCCTGCCTGCAGCGATGTTACTTCGGACTCGAGCCGATTCAGCCGATCGCCGACCGATTGCGACTCATCGGTGCCGCCCGACGAGCTTTCATCCTGATGTTCCATCTCGGTCAGCTTGTCGTTGAGCCGGCGAATCTGCTGCTGGAGCGCGTCGATTTCCTGGTGATCGCTGGCGATCATGCTGCGCAGCGTGAATTCATTCTTGTTGAGCTGCTGGACGTCGTTCTGGGAGGCGCACCCGGGGGCGAGCATCGCCAGTCCAACTGTCGCGGCACACAATATCCGGCGTTGAAGCTTCATCGGCGTTCGTCCACTTATTGCGGCATGATTGCGAAGTGATCGCGGCGGTTCTGCGCCCAGCACGTCTCATCGTGCTCGGTGCATACCGGCAATTCCTTGCCATAGCTGATGGTTGAAATGCGGTTGGCCGGGATGCCGAGCGTCACCAGGTAATCCTTGGCCGCCTGCGCACGCTTAGCGCCAAGGGCGATGTTGTACTCTTCTGAACCGCGCTCATCGCAATGGCCTTCCACCTGGACCCGCGCACTGGAATTACTGTTCAGCCAGTCCGCGTTCTTCTTCAGGATCGCATCGTCCTGCGGCTCAACGGTGTATTCGTTGTAGGCAAAATGAATATCGTCAAGCGGCCCTTGCTCGCCGGTACCGCCGGGCACTTTTCCATGTTGGAACCCGACTAGCGAATTCGTATTCCCTCCTACTCCGTTTTCGCCGATGAGCGGGTTTTTGCCATTCGCACCGGCCCCGACGGGCTTGGATGACGAGCAACCCGCAATTGCAAGCGCACCGCCCAGCACCAGCGTCGCGCCGGCCCTGGCCATCCATCCGCTCCTCCTAGTCACCCAACCACCACGACCACGCTGGACATGAATCATCGCCTTTGCCCTCCGTCAATGGGGAAATTACTTTTCGATTACTGACCATCATAATATACGCGCGAGGCCGCCCCTCACGCGTCGAACTAAACGCAATATACCGGCCGTCGGGCGACCAGGACGGATGCTCGTTGGAACCGGCGCCCTCGGTTAGTTGCTCGGGCTCGCCACCGGCGACCGGAATCGACCAGATGTCGAAGCGGCTGTTTGCCCGGCTTTGGTAGGCAATCCGATCGCCCTTGGGTGAGAAAGCCGGCGTAGTGTTGTAATCGCCACTGTAGGTGACGCGATGGGCCTGCCCGCCCTCCAGCGGCATTGTGTAAATTTGCGGCGTTCCGGATCGATCGGACGTAAAGGCAAGCGTCGAGCCATCCTGGGAAATCGCGGGACTGACGTTGATTCCGGCGGTATCCGTCAACTGGCGGATTTGTGCGCCGGTTCCCGTCATCAAATAAAGATTGGTGGCGCCATCGCGCTCCACTGCGGCGACGACCCGGCTTGCATCGGCCGAAATCGCGCCGCCGATAACCTTGCCGTTCGGATTTTTGATTTGTATTTCACGCTCGGATTGAAGATCGGCCAGATAGAGCGCCGGCTCCATCGACTTGTACGACAGATAGAGCAGGTGATTCGTGGTGCGATCGAAGCCCGGAAACAAATTGATGGTTGGGTTGTCGGTCACGCGAAACAGCGTCTCGCCATCGAGCGTCTGCCAGTATACTTCCTTGAATCTGCCGCCGCGCGTCGAAACGAACGCCAGCTTGGAATCGAATGGGCCCAACTGTCCCGTGGTGGCTTCCAGAATCGAGTCGGCGAAGCGGCGCGCCATCGTGCGCACATCCTCCTCCCCACCCGTATAATTCTTCCCCATCATCCGCCGCTGCTGCGCGACATCATACAGGAATGCGGTCAGCTTTACGGTATCCCCTTTGCGGCTAACGGCGCCCTTTACCAAAAAGCTCGCGTTGATCGTATGCCAATCAGAAAAATTGAACTGGCCGAGTTCGTAGCCGGACTTTTGCGGATCCTCGATGTATGCCTGCGGCTTGATGAGCCTGAAATATCCCGACAGCTCCAAGTTGCGCTGCAGCGTGCCGTCGAATTCAGCCGAAAGGCGATGGTCGTCGTCGCCGTCCAGGTTCTTGAGCTCCGAGATCGCAATCGGCGAAAGTTCCGAGCCGGGCCCAACGATCATTATCTTGATCGGTTCGGCAGTCGCGGATCGCGCTGTCAGAGCAATCGCGGACAGGAACAGGATTGCAATCTGGAAAATGAATCGTTTCATGTCGTACCCAGCATCCCCATCTTCCACATCATCCGCAACGCAATATCGCGCTACGACTTAAGTTCGCCCAGCTTGAACACCGCTTCGATTCCGCCCTCGAACTGACTCTGAAACTTCTTCGGTGGCGGATCGAACGGCGCCGCCGCTCGAATCGCGCGCAGCACCGACTCATCGAATGCCGCGTCATCGGAACTGGTGCCGATCTTCGCCTCCGTAAGCTCGCCATCCGGACCGATTGAGAATTCCACGGTCGCGGTCAAATCGTTCGCACCGCTCGTGAACGACCATGCCCTTTTAATCCGATCCTGCACCGTTTGATAGTACAGGAGAAAATCGGGGTCTTGAAGAATCCCCATACTGCCCGTCCCCGGTCCGACTCCCATCCCCTGCCCCGGCCTGGCCACAGTCGCGGGAACCGGACCGCCGCCGGAGGGACCTTCGGCCGGTCTCTCGGGCGTCTGGCCCGATTCGTCCGGCGCCTCCCGGTTCTTATTCGCCTGATCCTTCAGATGATTCGCCATCATCTTTTGTTTTAGGGCTTCCAATTGAGCTTTGACGCTGCCGGGCGATTCCGTGTTTACAATTGCCGCAGTCGGTTCAGGCTTGGGCTTCTTCGTACTCTTCGACGCGGGAGCGGGTTTTGCGGCCGGGTGCGATTTGGGCGCGGGAGCCGGCTTGGCGGTCGGCGTCGGTTTCGGAGTTGGGACGACAGTCGGCGTCGGCTGCGGCGTCGGCTGCGGCGTCGGTTTCCGCGTCGGCGCCACAGTAGGCTCGATAGTTGGCGTAACCGTCGGCGTGAAGGTCGCCGCTTTCGTCGGAACGATGGTCGGGCTGGCGGTCGGAGTGGGATTCGCCTTCACGCCCTTAAGGGCGATTGCGTCCTTATCGTTGTCGGCGACGATCGCGGGTTTGGGCGGCTCCGATACCACCTTGGGCGGTTCGGGCTTGGATTTCTCTTGAGTATCGTGCGCCGACCTGGGCTTGGCGATGCGCGGAAGATGAGTCCCCAAGTCGCCGGCGGGAATGTTGTCGACAATTTTGACGGTATAAGACGGCGGGGTGACATCGGCGCGCAGCAAATATCGCGGCACGATGAAAAAAATTAGTGCGAACAGGGCCGCATGGCCGGCCGCCGAGACGAAGATCGCGCCGATGTATCCCGCACGGGGCGGGCGCTCGTCTTCCGGCTTATCGTCCTGTTCCGCCACTTTCGTGTGCGTCCGGCGCCGATTCGGGCATTTCCGTCACCATTCCGACGTTTTCGACTCCTGCGGCCTTGATCGCCGCCATCGTGCCGATCACCTTGCCGTAGGCAACGTTGGCGTCGGCACGGATAAAGACCTGCCGATCGGGACGTTCCTCGGAAATTGCCTTGAGCTTCTGGGTCAGCGCGTCGGTGCTGATCTTGGTGTCATTAAGGTAAACGTCGCCCGGCCGCGTTATCGACACGACGAATTGCTCTTCCTTGCCGGGCAATGCCGCCGCTTTGACCTTGGGAATCGAGACTTCGACACCCTGCTGGATAATCGGCGCGGTCACCATGAAAATCACCAGCAGCACCAGCATCACGTCGACCAGCGGCGTGACGTTGATCTGGGAAACGAACTGCCCGCGCTGTCCCGGTTCGAATGCCATCGGCTACGACAGGAAGTGACGTTCCGCGATGTTGAGAAATTCAGAGGTGAAATTGTCCATCTCGGTGGCGAGCAGCCGGACGCGGGCGATTAGGAAATTATAGAACATCTGTGCGGGAATCGCGGCGACCAGTCCAACCGCCGTGGTAATCAATGCCTCGGCGATTCCGGGCGCCACGGCTTGCACGCTCGAAGTATGCGAAGCCGCCAGTCCCAGAAACGCGGTCATGATTCCCCATACTGTTCCGAACAGGCCGATAAACGGACAGGTCGAACCGGTAGTTGCGAGAAACGTGATGCCCGTCTCAAGCTTGGTCAATTCCACGTTCTCCTGCCGTTTCATCGCGCGTTTGACGTTCTCGATGCCGCCCAAGTCGGTCGAAAATCCGCTCTCGGCTCCGACAGCCTGCCGCTTGGCACGGGTAAGCTGGAGCAATTCCTGATAACCGGCACGGAAGACCTGCGCGACCGGGCTGTGCTTCAGGCCGACGCTGGCGGTGTGAATTGCGGCCAGATTTTTCGATTCCCAGAAGATCGTGATAAATCGCTCGGATTGGCGCCGCGCACGAGAGATTTGAATCATCTTGTACAGGATGATTCCCCAGCTTCCGATTGAGAAGGCGACCAGAAGCCATAAGACCGCGGCGACGACCGGGCCGGTGCCCAGCACCAACTCCACCACGCCCAATCCACCTGCACCATTCACCTGGAGGAGCATATTAATCCCATTTCAGCCAACCATTATAAGGGCATCGCCACGGCCAAAACCAGCCGGGGGTGCGCATGTCGTGCTTTGCGCCTCGATTGGCAGTAATATGGGTTATTCGTCGACCTTGAATAGTTGAGCCGTACTTATCTAAGTTCGAGTCGATGCGTTTTGCAGAGCGAGAGTGAGATTGTAAATCAGGAGGGATTCGATCGGTGGCGATAAAAGTTGGAATCAACGGCTTTGGGCGGATTGGCAGGATGTTTCTACGTGCGGCGCTTGGCAAGAAAGAGCTTGATATCGTAGCCGTCAACGACATCACCGACGCGCACACGCTCGCGCATCTGCTCAAATACGATTCCGTTCACGGAACGTTAAAACATGACGTAAAGGCGGAGGGCGGCGCCATCCTGCTCGACGGCAAGCCGCTGAAGGTGCTTGCGGAGCGCGATCCCGCAAAGCTGCCATGGAAGGACCTTGGCGTCCAAGTTGTGGTGGAATCGACGGGGCTGTTCACTGCACGCGAGAAGGCCGCGCTGCACCTCGCCGCCGGCGCCAGGAAAGTCGTCATCAGCGCGCCGGCCGAAGGCGTCGACGCAACGCTGTGCTTGGGCGTGAATCAGGAGACCTACGATCCAAAGAAACATGACGTGATCTCAAACGCATCGTGCACGACCAATTGCCTCGCGCCGTTGGCGAAGGTCATCCACGAGAATTTCGGCATCGTCCACGGCCTGATGACCACCGTTCATGCGTATACCGCAGATCAGAACTTGCAGGATGGACCGCACAAAGATCTTCGGCGTGCGCGCGCGGCGGGGCTTTCGATGGTTCCGACCTCGACCGGCGCGGCCAAGGCGATCGGATTGGTCCTGCCCGCCCTCAAGGGCAAACTCGATGGGTTGGCAGTACGCGTTCCAACCGCCAACGTATCGGTTGTGGACCTAACCTTAATTGTTGAGAAGGATGCCGACGAAAAAACGATCAATGCAGCCGTGAAGGCGGCGGCCGATGGCCCCCTTAAGGGAATCCTGGCCTATAGCGAAATTCCAGCAGTCTCGATCGATTTCAACGGCAATCCTCATTCGTCGATCTTCGACGCGCCGCTCACCAAGGTGATCGGCAAGAAGCTGGTGAAAGTGTTTTCATGGTACGACAACGAATGGGGTTACTCGAACCGGCTCGCCGATGTCGCGACGTTTGTCGCGGGAAAGCTCTAATTCGCCATGGCCGTAGTACCCATCACGCGCCTTCAACTGAAAAATAAGAAGGTGCTCGTGCGATGCGACTTCAACGTGCCGCTCAAGCATGGTGAAGATGCCAAGGACATCAAGGTCGCCGAACCGGCGCGCATCGACGCGAGCCTGGATACCATTCGCCACATTCTCAAGGAGGGCGGCGCCGCCGTCTTGTGTTCGCATCTGGGCCGCCCCAAGGAACGCACTGCCGAACTCAGCCTTAAGCCGGTGGCCGAATATCTTTCCGCTACGCTCGGCAAAAAGGTTGCGCTGGCCCCCGACTGTATCGGGGACATCACCGGCAAGATGATCGACGCGCTCAACCCCGGCGACGCGATCCTGCTGGAGAACCTGCGCTTTCATCGGGAGGAAGAGGCCAACGATCGCGACTTCTCACACGAACTGGCGCGCCGTAAGCAGGTCTACGTCAACGACGCGTTCGGCACCGCGCATCGCGCCCATGCCTCGACGGTGGGCGTGACGCGATTCATCGGCGAACGCGGAGCGGGGTTCCTGATGATGCGCGAGTTGGAGGCGCTGCACGCGGTAATCGACAATCCGGAACGTCCGCAAGTCGCAATCGTGGGCGGAGCGAAAGTTTCGGACAAGATCGAACTGATCAAAAACCTGATGACGAAGGTCGATGCGATCCTGATCGGCGGCGCGATGGCCTACACGTTCCTTAAGGCGCAGGGCGTTCCGATCGGCGCTTCACGAATCGAGGCCGACAAGCTTGAACTGGCGCACGAACTGCTTGCGGAAGCTGCGCGCAAAGGAGTCAAAATTGTGCTGCCATCCGATCATCTGATCGCCGCATCCGTCGACGCCACCAGCGCCGCGGCCACCGTCGAGCAGATCCCGGACGAAATGATGGGGCTGGACATCGGCCCGGCGACTGCAGGCGCGTTCATCGCCGAAATCGCGCGCGCCAAGACCGTCGTATGGAATGGCCCGCTTGGGATGTTCGAGAATCCGGCATTCGCGGCCGGCACGTTGCGGGTGGGCGAGGCGCTGGCCAATCAGGCTGGTGTCAAGTCGATTCTGGGCGGCGGCGACACCGCGGCGGCACTGGCGCATGCACCGTGGGCGAAAAATTTCACCCACATTTCGACGGGCGGCGGCGCAACCCTGGAATTTCTCGAAGGCCGTGAACTCCCCGGCGTGAAAGCGCTGGAGGGGTGAGGTCGCAGTCGGGACGGAAATTCAAATGCGCAGGAAATTCATCGCCGGAAATTGGAAGATGCATCTCACCCCGGTGGAGGCACGCATGCTGGTCGCCTCAATTCGCGCCGAAATCGATAGCGATGCGACTGCGCTCTCCAAGGACCGCGACGTAATGGTCGCGCCGCCATCGATTCTAATTCCAGCCGTCGCACAGGCACTGGCCGGAGCATCGATTTTTCTCGCCGCGCAGAACATGCACTTCGAAGATAAGGGCGCCTTCACCGGCGAAGTATCGCCGCCGATGCTCAAAGCTTTCGGCGTGACTCACGTGATACTTGGCCATTCCGAGCGCCGCCATGTGTTTCACGAACCGGACGCGCTGATCAACAAGAAAGTGGCCGCCGCGCTCAAGCATCGCATAGCGCCGATACTTTGCGTCGGAGAAACGCTCGCCGAACGCGACGGCGGCCGCACGCTCGAAGTCGTGCTGGGGCAGTTGGAGCGCGGACTGGAAGGCATCGGCGAGGATGCGCTAAGGCCGGTAATCCTCGCCTACGAGCCGGTTTGGGCAATTGGGACCGGCCGCAACGCCACCCCGGAACAAGCCCACGAGGTTCATATCGCGATTCGCGGCGCGGTTGCCAAGCGATATGGGGATAGAGCCGCGGAAGCAATCCGGATTCTCTATGGCGGCAGCGTCAATCCCGAGAATGTTGACTCGCTCGTCTCCAGGCCCGATATTGACGGGGCTCTGGTCGGCGGGGCATCCTTAAAGGCTGACTCCTTCGCGCGGCTTGTGCGTGCGCGGATCAATTGAAGAAATTAAAATGGTACTGGCTGCAGCAACTATTCATATAATCGTCTGCGTCGCCCTGTGTGTCGTGGTTTTACTGCAACAGGGCAAGGGCGCGGATATCGGCGCGGTTTTCGGTGGTTCGAGCCAGACAGTCTTCGGAGCCGGCGGCGCGGGCAATGCGCTCACCAAGGCGACATGGACGCTGGCGGCGCTATTCTTCGCCACCTCGATCTTCCTGGCGATAACCTCGGCTCGCCGCACGACCGGGAGCATATTCGAAGGCGGACCGTTTTCATCGGCGCCTCAGGCCTTGACGACCACGGTGGCAAACGGCACTCCGGGCGCCAATGGAACACCGGCTTCGGCGCCTAAGCCAATGTCGGCTGCACCAGCGGCCCAAGCCGCAGGTCAGCCAAAGCCGGCTGCGCCCGCACCGGCGCCGGCTCAAAAGAAGCAGTAGCATCGCCGCTGCGGGATGCCCTCAAGTTCGTCTTTGGAAGCAGATGTGCGCGGGTGGTGGAACGGCAGACACGCCAGTTTGAGGGGCTGGTGGTAGCGATACCGTGCGGGTTCAAGTCCCGCCCCGCGCACCACAACAATTTCTCCCCGTCACGAGGTTAGCGAACGCCGCCAAGCGAAAGCTGTCGCGGCGGCTCCTGCGCCGGCGGAGGGCGTTCGCCGCCGCGCTCGTGCGCAGTCCGAAAGCCATACCGGGTTCGGATACGATCGAATAGTTCGTTCATCCGATCCTCATATTCACGCGGCGCGTAAACCGCATGCGAATAGAATGCGTCGATTCGCGGCGCATACTGCGGAAAGCGTTCCCGCATAAACGGGATGAACCGGCATGCAGCCGCCGGTTTCAAATACAGCGACCGCCACCAGACTGAGGAAGCGCCCGCCCGCCGCGCCGCGCGCACGACGATCTCGATCGCCGCCGGATCGTCGGTCAGCCCCGGTATCATCGGCATCACCAGCGCGTTGCATCTGATGCTGGCATTCGTGAGCGCGGCCATCGCGCGCAGGCGAAGGCCCGGCCGCGGCGCGCGCGGCTCGATTGCGCGCTGCAACCTGCGGCTGAGCGTAACAATTGAGAAGTTCACCGACAGATTCGAACGCCGGCTGATTTCGCGAAGCAGGTCGATATCGCGCACGACCAGCGCCGACTTGGTCGTGATTGAAAGATTCAGCCCGCTTAGCCCGGCGAAAATTTCCAGCATCGAGCGGGTCAGCCGATAAACCCGCTCGGCCGGCTGATAGGGATCGGTCGCGGTGCCAATTGCGATCGCGTCCGTCCCAATCGGCGTTCGCGAGAGCGTTCGCGCCAGCACCGATGCCGCTATCCGCTTTACGAAAATCTTGCGCTCGAAATCCATCGGGTCGCGCAATTCGAGAAATTCGTGCGTATAGCGCGCATAGCAGTAAACGCATCCGAACTCGCACCCACGATAAGGATTGATCGTCCAGTTAAACGGCATTCGCGAGCTTGAGCATCGGTTGAGAATGCTCCTAACCGGCATCTCGACGAACTCGACGCCGCCCCGGTCGGGCATTGGCTCAATTGCGGCGTCATGCAGCGGCAGTGGGATTGATCCCGTCATCGTTAAGGCGGATTTTCGCTATTTCTTCGCTTCACGTCAATGGGTCCAAGGAGCTGCCACTTCGCGTGTATTGCGTTAGCGGATGCACAGGCTTAGGCATTGGAGAGCATCAGGAGGACCTTGCGATGGCATCCACAAACCGCGGCTTTCGCACCAAGTATGGAGAATGGGCGCTGGTAACCGGCGCATCGGCTGGCATCGGCTTGGCATTTGCCAAGGCACTCGCGCACGACGAGAAAATGTCGATCGTTCTCACCGCGCGGCGCGAGGATCGCCTGCTCAAGCTCGCCGATGAATTCAAGCGCGAGCATGGCGTCGAGACGCGGGTGGTCGCCGCCGACCTTGCCGATCCGGGCGGCGCCATCCGCCTTGCCGACGCCGTCGCCGACCTTCCGATCGCGATGCTCGTGAACAACGCCGGTTTCGGTTATGCCGGCCGTTTCGACAAGCTGGAGACCGAGCGGCTGGCCAAAATGGTTATTGTCAATTGCCTCGCCCCCGTTGTGCTGACCAGCAAAATTCTGCCCGGGATGGTCAAGCGGGGGCGCGGCGCAGTGATCGTCGTTGGCTCGGTCGCGGGACGGCAGCCGCTGCCGCTCCATGCGGTATACAGCGCGACGAAGGGATTCGATTTGCTCTTCGGCGAGGGGCTATGGGGCGAACTGCGCGGCACCGGTGTCGATGCGATCGTGCTGGAGCCAGGCGCGACCAAGACTGAGTTTCAGGAAGTCGCCGGAGAGGTCGTCGGCGACAACCACGGCGAGCCGCCGGAGAACGTCGTGCGCGTCACCTTCGACGCGCTCGGCAAGCGGCCGAGCGTGGTCTCCGGATGGGGCAATTACATCCTGGCGAATGCGACACGGCTGGTTCCGCGCTCCACGGCCGCGCGCATCGCCAAGCGCGTGGTTCAAGGCAACACGCGCCCCGAATTGAGATGAAATCCCCCTCTCCCACCGGGACAGGGCAGCTCATTGCCGACGCGAAGTAGCGTTGGATCTTGCCGGTAGTCTGCTTCGACAACCACGCGCGCACTGGGTGAGGGGATTATTTGCGAGCGACCTCGGAGTACATCGCGATCTCAGGCCGGCCGGCAAGCAGCGCAGCGATCATTCCGCCAAATGCCTTCATATGCTCCGAGCCGCTATGCGCACCGAGCGCCGCCGGATCCGAATAGACTTCGTAATAGACGAACTCGGTCGGGTCGGCGTTATTCTTGTGTAGGACATATGAGAGTGTGCCCGCCTCGGACGGCCTAATCTTCTCGATCATTTCCATTGCAGCGGCTTCGAATGCGGCTTCGCTGCCGGGCTTAACTTTCAGCTTGGCAATTACGGTAATCGGCATCGCGGATCTCCTTGAAGGTCAAATTCAATCATCGTCGTAATTGGATGCGCGCGATTTTTCAAGGCGAATCGCAGGCCGGAAATCTTGCCCGGATCGCGTTCGCGAGCCGAAGATCACCTGTTCGCAGTAGCGCTAGGGAATAATCGCCAGATCGTATGCGGGCGGAAGTTTCTCCGCGATCGGGACAGCATGCGCGCCGTCTTCAGACAGGCGCAGCACAGCTCCAGAGTTGCTCACCGCGAAAAAGCCCGAACGTTCCGGGTCGGGACGCATCCGCATCACCATTCCGCGCCCCAGCCCCTGCTCGACCGCGATCTGTTCAAAGCTGCCGCCTCGATCGACGCTGCGATATATCGCAGCATCGGCGCCCACCGGTCCCACGGACCACATCGGCGGCGGCCCCGCCGCGGCCGCAATGAAAATTGTCTCACCCTCGGCGGCATTTGCGATCATCGGCACCGTATACGGACGGTCGATGCCATCGGCGACTTGCCGCCACGATTTGCCGCCATCACCGGAGCGGTAAAAGCCGCGGCCGGTCGTCGCGTATAGATGGGTTGCCTCGCGCCGATCGGTGGCGACAGTATGCACGTCGCGGTACAGGCCGGAGTTTAACGGCTCAAACGATTTTCCACCGTCGCGCGAGCGAAAGATTCCGCCCTCCTCGACGCCGGCGTAAATCGATTGCGGGCGGATCGGATCGAATGCGATCGAACGGACGTGCGGGATGTGCGGCGGCGGCGGAAAGGTCCACTTGTCGCGCCCGGAAATTTTCAGAAAGCCGTCGCACTCGTGAAAGCTCCGTCCGGCATCGTCGCTGCGCATCAGGCGCGCATGCGAGGTCCCGATGAAAACCTGGTCCTTGACCGCGGGTGATGCCGCAATCGCCCAGATTTCCTCCTCGCGGGCGAGCGGCGGCGTGATGTCGGCCCAGGATCGGCCGCCGTCGGTGGAGCGCGCGACGGCGTCCCGCCCTACCACATGCTCGATTGCGCCCGCATATATCAGCGCCGGTTCGATCGCGTCCTGCGCCATGCACCATACGTTGGCCGGATCGGCAAGGACCATAATCGGGGTTCCACCGCGGGCCGGGTCGAGAAATACGACCCCTTTAGCTGTCCCGACACAGAGGCGCATCGTAATGATCGTAACGAGCGCTGCGGGACTTCGCCAGAGACGGTCAGGTTAAACGGGCGCCGGCTGAGATTTCGCCTGACGTGGCCAGATCCGCAGGGGCAACCTTTTTTGGATTCGGATCGATGCGTGCGCGCTTTACCACCAGCGTTCCACCAATGAGGGCGACCTTCATGCTCGTTGCACCGATTTCAGTGATGGTTCCGGGAGCCGCTGAACACGGCGCCGCGTCGAGCGCCGCGTCATAAATGCGCACACGCTTTTCGCCGAGCGCGGCATAGGCCCCCGGCTGCGGATCGCATCCTCGGATCAAATTGAACACCTCGCGCGCGGGCTTGGTGAAATCGATGCTTGCGTGCTCGTCTCGGCACGGCGGCTCGTAGGTGGCCTGGCTCTCGTCCTGCGGCACGCTCGGCGGATGGCCCGCATTGATGAGGCCGATCGCCTCGATCATCGCGTCGATGCCCATGGGGAACAGCGTGTTGAAGTAGATCGAACCGGTCGTGTCGTTTTCATCGATCCGCACACGCTTCTGTACGAGGATCGGGCCGGTGTCGATTCCCTTATCGGGCCAGAACCACGTAACTCCCGTCTCGGCATCGCCCTGAATGATCGCCCAGTTGATTCCGCTGGCCCCGCGATGGCGCGGCAGGAGCGAGGGATGAAAACAGATCGATTTGTGGCGCGGCAGATAAAGAATTTTTTCCGGCACGATAATCGTGACGAAGGCGAGAATCGCAAGATCGGCGTTGAGCGCATTGAAGTGCTCGAAGGCTGCATCGCCCTTGAACGACTTCGGCTGACTGAGCGGAAGGCCCATTTGACGCGCCTTGGCGGTGAGCGGATCTACCTTGCCAGAGGGCGAATCGGGCGGCGAAAAGACATGGACGATCTCGTCGCCGTGGGCGGCCAGCGCCTCCAGCGCCCGCTCGGCAAATGCCGCTTGTCCAAGCAATGCGATCCGCACAGCGGCTTAAGCCTTATTCTTGAGAATGGCGGCTACAGCGGGAAATCCGGTATCGTGGAGAGTCATGCGATTCTTTTACCCGCCACGCGGAATAACCGCAAATGGCGGGAATTGTGTTACGGTCATGAATCGCGGTAGCGGTTTAAGCGTCTGAATGTTATGAAACCCGCGCTTAATTGGATCAATTCCGTCATCGCGATCGCTTTAATCGGAGGAATGACGATGGTTGCGTCTTCAACCAAAGCCGGCGATACCGCCATCGCTACTTTTGCTGGCGGATGCTTCTGGTGCATGGAACCGGCGTTCGACGGACTTCCCGGAGTTTTGAAAACGGAAGTCGGTTACACGGGCGGCCATACGGAAAACCCGACCTACGAAGAGGTATGCAGCGGCACCACCGGCCATGCCGAGGCGCTGCAGGTGACGTTCGACCCGGGCAAAATCAGCTATCGAAAGCTGCTCGACGTATACTGGCACAACATCGATCCGACGGTGATCGATCAGCAGTTTTGCGACACCGGACATCAATATCGAACTGCGATTTTTTATCACGGCGCCGAACAGGAGCGCGAAGCAAAGGAATCGCTGGCCGAGCTGGAGAAAACCAAGCCGTTCAGCGATCCGATCGTGACCGAAATCGTCCCCGCGTCCGCGTTCTATCCGGCCGAGGATTATCATCAGCAGTACTGCAAGACCCATCGAATCGCGTACGGGATTTACCGGGTCAATTGCGGACGTGACCAGCGGCTCCGTGAATTGTGGGGGGCTGCTGCCGGCGGACATTGAGAGCCACTTCCGCAATAGTATTCACGATCGCCGCCTCAATCGCGTTTGTAGCATCGCGCCCGGTGACTGTCCGGGCCGCCGATGAAGACGAAGGCGGCCGCCGGATCGCAGTTTTGATGGTTTGGGACGGACTGCGTCCCGATTCCGTCACCGAGCGGGATACGCCCAATCTCTACCGAATGGCGCGCCAAGGGGTGCGCTTTGACCGGCATCACTCGCTCTTCCCCACAGTCACAATGGTGAACGCCGCCGCTATAGCGACCGGCGCATCGCCCGGGACCAACGGCCTTGAGGGTAACCTTATCGATGCGATCCCGCCCAAGCGCAGCGATGGACGGCTTTATTCCGTTGAGGAATCCAAGTCGATCATGGATCTCAATGCGCCGGATTTCTACGCCGGGCGGCTCCTGGCGCTGGACACTGTCTCGCAGGAAATCGAGCGCGAAGGAGGCTATATCGCCGCACTCGGAAAGAAAGGCCCCGCGCTCATTTTCGACAATCGGCTGATGACGGTGCTCGGCGGCAAGGACGAAACCGGGGAGCCGCACAAGGACTATCTCTTTTTCTCCGATGATGTCGCCGCGCCGCAGCCGGCGGCGTCTAAATTTACGGCGGCATTTCCGCCCGAGGAAAAGTCCGGAGTGATCGACGGCGCTCGCGACGCCTACTTCACACGGCTTGCGATCGAGGATGCACTTCCGTCCGCGATTCGCGCGGCCGATTCCGGGCATCCCGCACTGATAGTTCTTTGGCAGCATAATCCCGACTTAACGGAACATGCGGCGGGCTTGGGGACCGCATCGTCGCTCGAGGCGCTCGCGCTGACCGATCGCAACCTTGGACAACTGCGCACCGCGATCGATTCATCGGGCGCGGGCGATCGCACTGATTTGATTGTCGTGTCCGACCACGGCTTCGCTACGATTCGGATGCGAATCGATCTGGGCGCAATGCTGGTGGCGGCCGGAATCAAGCACTCCGCCGACAGCACCGATATCGTCGTTGCGCCGGGCGGCGGCGCGGATCTCGTTTATCTCTCTCCGGCCGCATTCCCAACCCGGGCCGCGCAACGAGCCGTGCTCCAAAGAATTGTGAATTTCGCCGAGGCGCAGGAATGGTGCGGTCCGATATTTTCGCGCGATGCGGCCGAATCATCCGTGGCTGCAACCTCGCGCCGTGCGGCGCGCGGGCATCATGGCGGGAGCAGCCGCGCCAGCGGCCCCGACTTGGGATGGATCGACGGCACCTTCAGCCAAGCCGCAGCCGGGTTGTACAATCCGGCGCGCTCGCCCGATCTAATCATCTCGATGCGCGAGATTCCCGACGCCGACAACCGCGACTTCACCGGCCCCAGCCATCCGGCATTCATGATCGGCGCCAACGGCGAAGTATCGACTCCCAATCATTCCGAGCCGCTGCTGCATCCGGTAAAAGGCCTCGTGTACGAAGACAGCGGCGCGAGCACTCGATGGTCGGCCGGGATGGGAATGCATGGCGCGGCGGGCGAGCGCGAGATTCATAATTTCTGCGCGGCGATCGGACCGGACTTTCGCCGCGGCTTCGTCGATGTCAATCCGACCGCAAATACCGACATCGCGCCGACGATCGAGCAAATTCTCGGCATCCTGCCCAATGCCGGCCCCGGCGGGATCGCGCCGACCGGACGCACGATGACCGAGGCGCTGGAAGATGGCAGTCACGCGGCACCGCCGGCGCATATTCAGACATTGACAACCTCGCTGATGCTGCAGGGCATGGATGTTATCTCAACCATCCGCGTTGTCCACACCGCAGGAGAATCCTACCTCGACGGCTCCAGCACCGAGCGCAAGCCGCTGGGAAAATCACCATAGACCGGCGCATCCCCATTGCTGGCTCCATCGGGCCGGATCTGGGTATGGTTATTTGAGGCCGACGGCAAACCCACGGAGGGGCGAATGATCAAACGATTTTTGAAATGGATTTTGCGGACCACCTTGATGCTGGTCCTGCTGTTCGCCGTGCTCGCCATCTCCGATCACATGTCCCATCGCGTCGAGCCCGGATCGATCTTGCTGGTCACCCTCGACGGTCCCGTGGTTGAGCGCGGACGCACCGGCCTGATGAGCCTGTTCGGGGCGCAGGAGACGCCGCTTAATTCGCTGCGCAGCGCGATCAATCGCGCCGCCAAGGACACGCGAATCGCGGGGCTGGAAATCAAGGTGTACGACCCCGAAATGGAATTTTCGCAGGCGCAGGAAATCTCGGGACTGATCAAATCGTTCCGCAGCCGCGGGAAATTTACCTCCGCCTACATCGAGTCCGCCGGCGAGGGCGGTCCGGGCAACCTGCCCTTTCTCTCCGCGGCCGCCGCGGAAGAGGTTTCGATCATGCCGCAGGGGGAGCTCAACCTGGTCGGCATCGGCGTCCGCGAATTGTTCGCGCGCGGCACGCTCGACTGGGTCGGCATCACGCCCAACTTCGCCTCGATAGGCAAGTACAAGAGCGCCGCGAATATGTTCACCAACAAGGATTTCACGCCCGCGCAGAAGGAAGAGGATGAGGCATTAATCGGCAACCTGTTCGACCAGGTCGTATCGCTCGCGGCAATTGAGCGCGGTATTAGCGCCGATACCGTCAAGTCCCTGATCGATCAGGCCCCGCTTACCGCCCAAACCGGCCTGAAAGCGCATCTGGTCGATCGGGTCGAATACGAAGATCAATTCGACGATCGGGTGAAGAATCACGGCGGCATCAAGGATCGCGCAGTCGTCGATTATGAAAACTATGCACGCCCGACAATTTTCTCCAGCTTTAAGCGCGGCGGCGATCAAATTGCGATCATCTATGGCAACGGCACCATCGAGCGCGGCGACGACGGCGGCCCGTTCTCCGCTCCCGGCAGTGCCGCGATGACGCCGGATAGTGTCGGCAAAGCCTTCAAGGACGCGCGAGAGGATGACGCGGTCCGCGCGGTGGTCTTCCGGGTCAACTCGCCCGGCGGCTCGGTTATCGCCTCGGAACTGATTCGCCGCGAAGTCGAGTTGACCGCCAAGGAAAAGCCGGTCGTCGTCAGCATGTCCGGGTATGCGGCGTCGGGCGGCTATTGGGTGTCGGCGCCGGCCACCAAGATTTTCGCCGAGCCCGGCACGATTACCGGATCGATCGGCGTGCTCGGCGGGAAATTCAACATCTCTCCGGCCGCATCGAAGATTTACGTCAATACCGGCGCCGTCACGCGCGGCGCCAATGTCGAGATGTTCGACGAATGGACCGACTTCACACCCGCGCAGGCCCGCTTGTTCGAAGATCAAATTGGCGACACGTATCATGACTTCCTGAAAATCGTCTCCAAGGGCCGCCATATGAACGTCGAGGACGTCGACGCGGTTGCGCAAGGACGCGTATGGACCGGGCAGCAGGCCGCCGGCATCAAGCTCGTCGATTCCCTGGGCAGTTTTGACGACGCGCTGGCGGCGGCGAAAAAAATGGCGATGATGGAGCCAACCGAGCCGGCCGGCATCATCGAGTTGCCCGAGCAGCCGGGCCTGCTCCAGACGCTTCTCAGCGGGCGGATGTCCACTTTGTTCGAGCGCCCCGCCGCGGGACTTGCCGAGCCGATCGAGCAGATAATCCGGGCCGCACTTACCGGGCGCGGCCTCTACAGCGCCGCGTATTGCCCGATCGTGCCGATGATTTAACTTCGCGCAGTGTGGCAGACGGGAATCGGACTTGCGATGGCCGCGCTGGCGGCGGCCGTCCTTTATTTCATCGCGCGGCGGCGCTACCGGTGCCCTTATTGCACCAAAATCGTCCGGTGGAATGACGTCGACTGCTCGCATTGCGGCAACGACATGAAATTACGCCATCGCGCCGGCCCCGAATCGATTCCGCGCGCCGCAAGAAACCTCAAGCGCCAAACCCGCCGAAAGGCATAGCAGCGGAAGCACAAGATAATACCCGCGAAAACCAAACTGGTTTTCGCGCTTTCCGTCTTAATCGGACGGGAAGATTGAAACCTCGTTGAGGTTTCAAGAAAAACTAAATCCGCGTGGCCGCGGCGACGCGTTTGATTAAAGCGGATGCCTGCCGATCGGTATTGACGGGAAACCGGATGAAGTCATCACCGGCTCGCAAGTCGGCGAAGAGTCCCATCGGGTCTTCATGAAAATGGAGGAAGGCTTGGGAGCGCCGGTAAAAGACTCCACGCTTTTTTTCGGTCAATCCGGCGACCTTCCGGATTTTGGCAAGGACCGGTTCAATCCGATCGAGCGCCGCTGGACCCGCATGCTTCACGCGATGCCCAGATCTATCACATACAAGCGCCCAGCCTGATGCTGCCTGGATGCGGACGTTTATTCGTATGTCATCCTCGCGCCGCAGAGGCGCGATTGACGGTAGTGTCTTAAGTTGAGGTTGATCGGGTATCCGCTCGCTGAAGGCGCGCAGCATAATAGCCCGGCGCAACGCGCCGGGCTAACGCGGGCCAAACCATCCCGCCCTGTAGGGGCGGGAGGAATCCTCGCGCCCCTACAGGGCGCGAAAAAACCGCTCATAAACCCAGAGCGCTGCCCGATTAGCGCCTCGCATTGCCACCTATGGCCCGGTTTGCTAGCGATCCGCTAATCATGCTCATTCGACAGGCTACCGCAGTCGACTCCGATGCTGTCGCCCGGCTGCACGCCGATAGCTGGCGAGCGCATTATCGCGGCGCCTACCGCGACGAGTTCCTGGATGGCCCTGTCGTTGAGGATCGGCTTCGCGTATGGCGGGACCGGCTCACAATGCAGGCGCCGAATCAAATGGTCATTGTCGCTTATGAGGGCGATGAATTGATCGGCTTTATCTGCGCATACGGCGGACACGACAAGACCTGGGGATCGCTCATCGATAACCTCCACGTTCGCACCGAGCGCCATCGGCGGGGCATCGGCCGGCGGCTAATCGCGGAAGTCGCGGCATGGTGCCGCGCGAACTATACGGGCCACGGTCTTTACCTATGGGTGCTGGAGGATAATCGCCGCGCGCAGCGTTTCTACCAAGGCCTTGGCGCGATCGATCGAGGCGGTGAATTCGGCGAGCCGCCGGGTGGAGGACAAATCCACAAGCGGCGTTACGTGTGGAAGGTGATCCCGGATATTCCGCGAAATTGAGCGCGCCAATCGCCCGCCTCCCGCCATTTTTCATTCTCGGGCCCGCAGCGGCACAAGAATCCCGGATACTTTGCCGTCCTCACCGTGCCATTCGGAGCCTGCCCTGAGCCGACGGCTTAGGGCACGTGGTCGCCGCGCGAGGAATCCCCGACGGCTTGTCTCCCCTTCCGTCATACAAAGGCTAGGCCCTGAGTCATATCGGATAGGCCAACTAACAGCGCGCGCAACTGTTTTATGACACGTCAGTTATGGAAATCTATCGGAAGATCAGGTGATCACTTCGCTATCGATGATCGCAAAATCCGCCCCGGTATTCTGTTTGCGAGGGAATATAACAAGGTTCGCTGCTGAACCGCGAGCGGAAGGGACGAGTAGGCCGTCATGCTCCAGCCATTCAACTGCGCCGCCAATTCGCTGACAAGCGCTGTGATTGATATCGGCAAGCTGGCGCGCGTCGATACCTAGCTCCACTAGTCTCGATGGGCTTGAAAGATCAAGCATCTTCTCCAATCGGATATGCAGCTTATAGATGGTCCGTTTAACTGTAGGCCGCAAAGGCTGAACCGCAACGGCGTAATCACCTTCTGCGAGTGCGGTATCACGATCAAGGCTGCAATAAATGGCTGGAACATTCGGTGGATTCCAGCGCGCGCCTAAACGGTTTTGGTTGGTCGGAGAGTTGTCTCCGAACATGTGGCGCCAGACGAATCCATCCCAAGGTTGACTCTGAAAGGCTTCAAGAAGCCTTAGCAGGTCAGGCGCGGGCAAATATGCCACCGTGACCCCCTAAGTCCCACGCGGTTACACGTATGCCCCGTCTTTGAGTTGGGCGATCAGAGCACGAACGTCATCGACTTGACCAGCCCGAATCCTGTCCGCCGGCGTGTCTCCATTTAGGAGCGTGTGCGGCTTAAACAGCCAAAGGCGAGCCTGTTCCGGCGTATAGAATTCGGACAGCTGTTCCGCAAGCCATGTAAGAACCAGCAATTGCCTGAGGCGGTCCGGTTGAGGCTCGACCTTGCCGGACTTCCATCGTGAAACGGTCTGCGGCGTCGTGTCCAAGAGATGTGCGATTTCTCGAAACCGGACTCCAGCTCGTTCTTGCAGTTTGTCCAATTGGTTGGCAAGCGCCTCTGCCATTGGTCTTGTCACTCCCTACGCTATTCAGCCGAAGCTCGATGGCGCGCAACTACGCGCCGCCCGTTGGGCGGTTCCGACCAGCTCTGAAGGGGATTTTCGCGTTCTACCGCTCCCAGGGTACCGCGCCAAGATTCGACCCTTCGCCTCTGCTTGTCCAGCGCTGGGAAGACCCGGCTCGCTTGGAGCGCCAAGTCAGTAGCGGGCCTCACAATCTCCTCTAAGTAAATCTGCCGCCGCCTTGTTACAGGAACGGAACTGATTCGCGCCACCTCTCGAGCCCTCGTAACAATGAAATGTCTCCGTGGATCATCTAACGTGTCCTGCACACCGCGCGTACAGCAACTCTCACGGCAGCCAAAAAAGGCCTTCATTCCTCGAAGACTGAAGAACGCACGCGCCTGTTCGACAGACAGAAACGCGCCCAATTCTTTAACGTAAACGCGCGGAGGGGGGAGAAATGCCTTGCCCTTATTCGGCGGCCTAGTTAACCCAATCGCATTGAAGCTCTCTCCCGTCGTAATGCCGCTCTCAATTCCACCAACCGCGCCAAATGAAAGAAGCGCGATGCCGACCGTTCCCGTTCTTTCCGCCACAAGCGGAATTTTCAACTGATGAAACTCCTGACAGCCTTCGATATAGCCTGTAAGCGCGATTGGACCACTCGCAGTCGTGCCAAATGGGTGAATTCGAAGCCAAATTGAGTCGATTGGTACATCCCTAAGTGCACGCAGAATTTCTTTTCGCTGCGCGGAATTTCGGAAAATAGCTGAAGGAAGAGCTAGGGGATAATAAACTGGAATCTCCGTGGCTCCCATCGTGTCGAGGGAATCACGGAGCGCACTGGTCAGGAAGCAGTCGGCTGAGACCCAAGGATCCTCCGCGCGATTTAAGTAGTGTGTCGGCGCAACTACAGCACTAAAGCCGTTGTTGACCACAAATGCTGCGATCTTTCGCGCCGCCTCTTTTCCAACATTCGTCTTCAGCTCATCGGCACCTTTACGCCCAGCAAAAGCCCAATCGAGACCTGCGAGCTCTTTACGCCGTTCAACCATTTCGCTCGCAAGTTCGATCATGCGTGGGTCGAGGACGGTTTCGACACCTCTTCGGTCGGCCTCGTCACGTAGTTCCTGCTGAGGCTTGGGCCGACCTGGATCAAAAATAATTCCCCTTAAGCCGGTTAATCCCTCAGTTAGAGATTGCGCCAAAACTATGTGATCATTTCGTCCTGACCGCAAATACAAGGCTAGCGGCGGTTCGACAGCGCGAAGCAATCTTGGAAAAGCTCTCTGCTGTGCAGGTGCAATATCGTTATCCATTTACGTTAACCTTTTCGCTATTCTTTCAATGAACAGATTTAGCGCATTAGCGTTAACGCGTCAATATGGGCCACAGCCGCCGGGGTTCTCGCGCCGCAGCGGCGCAAGAATGACAAACAGGGGAGGCAAGATTAGGAATTCCTCAGGCGGCAGCCACACGCGGGAGTGACACACACGGGAATTCGAGGTTCCTTCGGCTTCGCTCAGGACCAGCCTACCGGTTACGCCGGTGCCGGGCGCAGGTGCATGGAGAGACCCTACACTTCGTTCAGGGCTTCGGCTTCAGAATGACAAAGGGAGAGCGGCGCGCCACTAGGCGCCGTGCTGGTTGCGGCAGTCGCGGCAGATGCCGTAAAGCTCCGTCTTATGCCGGGTCAGAATCGCGCCCAAATCCCGTGCGATCAGGTTCTGGATCCGCTCGATCGCGGCGTTCTCGAACTCGGTGATGCGGCCGCATCGCTCGCATATGAAATGGTCGTGATGGCGCTCGCCAGCCGCCTCGTAGCGCGCCTGTCCCTCATCGAAATGGCGCTCGAATAAAAGTTCGCATTCCTTGAGCAGCCGCAGCGTGCGATAGATGGTCGCGTAGCCGACGTGCGGATTGATCTTTTTGACCTCCGAGTACAGCTCTTCCGCGCTGATGTGATGGCCCATCCCGAAGAATGCGCGCGCAATATCGTCGCGCTGGCCGGTGGATTTGAGTCCGCGCTGCTTCAGGCGCGAATGGAACAGCTCCATCCGCTCCTCCGTGCTGATCGTCGGCTTGCGATCGATTACAGTATGGCCGCCACTTACGGTGTGGCCGCCGCTTGCGGTTTCACCCGTCCGATGCGGCATCACGGTACCCGTCTATTCCGCCGCCGGAGCCTGCGCGGCCGCGGCCGGAGACCCAATCGCGCGGCGCGCGGCGGGGGATAGAAAGATAGATTCAAGGCCGTCGCCGTGCAGGATGCGCAGCGCGGTCGCCAACACTTCGACTTGTTCGGAGGCGGGCAATTCAGGATCGACGATTACCAGGTTCTTTTCGCGCAGCCGGCATGATCCGCCGCGCACCCGGTAGCCGATTTCGCGCAGGATTCGCTCGCGCCGGACCGTCAGGCCCATCCGCGCGGCGGCGTCCGCCAATTCATCCACCAACCGCATCGCCCGAGATTCACCCTGTCCGCCCACTGTCACCACTCCTTGGAACTTTCCTCAGGACATGCCTCTTGAGCCATTCCCACGCCGCATGATATCGCGGAATCAGCAGGCTGCGGGAAAATTCCTCTCAACTCTTAATACCTTTCCACAGCCTGCGATAAAAGCTGTCTGCCTTCCTTTAGCTCTCTCCCTTCAGGGGGAGACTACAGAGGGGTGAGCCGGAGGTCCACGTCATGATTAAGAAGATCCTCATCGGCATCGATTCCTCCGAATATTCGCGCAACGCACAGGCCTATGCGTTCTATTTCGCGCGCCGCTTCGGCGCATCGCTGATTGGCCTGCACGTGGTCGACGTCGTATCGATCGAGGGATCGTTTTTCCATGATATATCAGGATCGCTTGGGCTGGAGCCATATCTGGATTTCTCCTCCAAGATGCGGGAGGCGCTGACCGAACGCGGACGGATGGTGCTGGGCAACTTCGCGGCCTCCGCAAAACACGAAAATATCCCCGCCGAGACGGTGCTGGACATGGGAATCGTCGCCAACCAAATCTGCGATCGGGCGCGCGGCGCCGACCTCGTAATGATTGGGCATCGCGGCGTAAACGAGAAATTCTCCACGGGGTTGCTGGGTTCTACCGCCGAAAGCGTCGCGCGCAAATGCCCGCGACCTCTATTCATCGCACCGATGGGCTTCAAGGAAATCGAGCGGCCGGTGCTGGCGTACGACGGCAGCGAGCGGGCCTCGCAGGCGATGCGCGCGGCGGCTGAATTCTCCAGCAACACCGGCATCCAGCTTACCGTCATCACGGTCGCACGCGACCTCAAGCTCGGAGAAAAGACGATCGCCGAGGCGCGCGCGTACTTCGAGCCCTACTCGCCGACGCCAGTGTTCAAGCTGATTCAGGGCCACGCCAATGAGGAGATCGTCCGCTTCCTGAAGGAGCACGATGCCGGCGTGCTCTTCATCGGTGCGTACGGTCATAGCCGCATAATCGAGATGGTGCTCGGCTCAACCACAGAGTACGTGCTGCGCAACTCGCCCTGCCCAGTCTTCCTGTCGCGGTGAGATGCGGATCGACCGCACATCGGTGCTGCGATGGATGGCCGTAATCAGTGGCCTCGCATACGTCATTCTCGTCGCAAATATCGGTGAAGTATCGAAGGAAGATCCCGCGACGGGCACGGTGTACATATCATTCACTGGTACAGATATCGTGATACAGTTGGCTGCGCTGTTCCCGATTGCGCTGGCGCTTACTTTCTTTGCTGGCCGGAAGCCCTGGCTAATTGCCCCTCTTGTATTAGCCGGAGTTGCCGCCGGAACGGTCATCGGCCCATTTTTGTTTTCGGTTTTGCGCCCACACCATTGCAATCCATCGTCATTTTCCAACACGGTATCCTGCTGGCTATCGACCCCCTCGGTGCTACTGTATGCACTCGCCTTTTCTTGGATATTGCCGGCCCCAAGCGTACTAACGGGTTCCGCGCTCGGCTGGTTGATGAACCGGATGAGAAGAAGGGAACATCCGCCGCTGGATGGCAGTGCCTGAGCCAGCGTCTCCGCGTGTGTCTATCGCGGTGAGATGCCCGCTCTTGTGTGATTCAACAAGCGCGGACATTGTTGAAAGATTATGGAACCGACTAATCGCCGCCCCATCCTTAAGCTCGGCCACGTCGATCTCGGTGTTGAAACGGCGCATCTACCCAACGGCGTCACGATCGAACTCGCCGTGATTCGCCATCCCGGCGCAAGCGCTATTGTCGCGCTCGACGCGGACGGCAATATTGCGCTGCTCAGCCAGTATCGCCATGCGATCGGCGGCTATATGCGGGAGGTTCCGGCAGGATGCCGCAACCCAGGCGAGGACTTTCTGGTATGCGCGCGGCGCGAATTGGCGGAGGAGGCTGGGCTTTCGGCGGCGCGATGGGATCGCACCGGGGCGATCATCACGATTCCAAGCGTATGCGACGAAGTGATCGAGCTGTTTTTGGCGCGCGACCTGTCCGATGGCGCGGGCGTGCCGGATCATGACGAGGTAATCAGCGTATCGCGGGTGCCGTTCGAAGAAACGTTCGAAATGATCCGGCGCGGCGAAATCGTCGATGCAAAATCGATCGCCGCGTTATATCGCGCGCGTGATTTCCTCGAACTCGAAGGCCGCGCCGGGAAAAAGTAACTCGGTGCGCGGTTATACCGCTTCGACTTCGTGCGGGAACAGGAAAGTAGTTGCGCCGTCGTCGAACTGAACAAGGAACATCCGCCGTCCGAGATTCATCACCTCGCGGATGATTCGCGGGTGCTCGGTGAATCTCATCCGCCCCTCATGGTCGCGCACCGGCTTGAGCAACCTGCAATTCCGCCCCACCACCGCCTCTGTATTTTCAGTCGCCATCTGCATAACCCCGTCCTTTCCATCCGGCCTTGTCCGGCAGCCCCGTCCGCGTCTGCAATTATAGCAAGCATCGGACCTGACTTTTAGACGGGTCTGCGCCGCCCAGGATTCATCGCCGCCGCCTCCGGAAAATCCGGCCATACAGGCGGAAAATCCGGCGATTTACTTGGTTTTCGCGGCGTTCCCTCGCTGCCAATAGATGACAAGGTTGCTCCAATATGAAACATCCATGGACGGGTTAGTGTTTCCATGTGGCAGCACGATATTTTCGATGTTGCCGCCTTTTTGGCCGTGGCGGCGATGCAACCGAATCGCGCGCGGATTGCAACTTTTGCCAATTGCGGCGCATCATGCGCATTCGATGCGTCGGAGGTGCCTCGCAATGATTATCAAGCAGTCAATCGTCGGTGCGATTCCCGTCCTAGCTTTCGCTCTGACGATGGCGGTCGCGCGCCTCGTCGCCGCCGCCGAGACGATCGATCCCGCCAAAATCGTCGATCTCACCTACCCGTTCGATGAAAAGACGATCTACTGGCCGACCGAAAAAACTTTCGTTCATCAATTCGAAAAATACGGCATGACCTCCGGAAAATATTTCTACTCATCGGCAAATTATGCCGCGCCCGAGCATGGAGGCACGCACACCGATGCGCCGCTTCATTTCAACAAGAACGGCCTGCCGCTCGATAAAGTGCCGCTCGCCGACTGTATCGGGCCTGCGGCAGTGATCGATTTTTCGGTGCGCGCCGCCAAAGATCGCAATGCCACCCTAAGCGTCGATGACATCAAGACCTACGAGGCCGCCTACGGCCAGATTCCAGATGGTGCAATCGTCGTGGCGCGATCGGGATGGGGCAAATATTGGCCCAACCGCAAGGACTACATGGGCACCGACAAACCGGGCGATGTGGCCGGCCTGACTTTTCCCGGCTTTTCGCCCGAGGCGATCGAATATCTGCTAAAGCATCGGCACGTTGTGGCAATCGCGATCGATACCGCCAGCATGGACCCAGGTGACTCTACGACGTTCCCGGTGCATCGGTTATGGCTGGGTGCGAATCATCCCGGGTTCGAAAATCTTGCGCACGCGGAAAAACTCCCGCCCAAAGGTGCGACGATATTCTGCATCCCAATGAAAATTGGCAAGGGCACTGGCGGCCCGGCCCGGATATTCGCCATCCTGCCCTGACCGGTGGTATACGAGACGGGTTGATTACACGACGAGAAGGTAGAAAACTGGAAGATGATATCTAGAGTTTGCTGCCTTCGGCATGGATAATTGGCCGGCCGGTCGAAGGCATGGAAACTGCTTGGGATGGAGGGATCACTATGCGGAAATATCAACAAGCGATTTGTGCGATTGCGTTGGCCGCATCGTTTGTCGCGGCGGGATGCTCCGGGCAGCCGATGACGACCCGTGAGGAAGGCACGCTGGGCGGAGCGGCGTTGGGCGCCGGTACGGGCGCTGCGATTGGCGCTGCCGCGGGCGGCGGCCCGGGTGCCGCAATCGGCGCCGCAATCGGCCTGGTTGCCGGCGGCGTCGGCGGTTATGCGGTGGGTAACTCGATGCAAAATCAGCAAGACGCAAATCAGCAGACTCAGCAGCAATTGCAGCAGCAACAACAGGAAATCGAGCGCCAGCGCCAGCAGATTCAGCAGCTTCAAAACCAGGGTGAAACCGAGTAGCGGCTCGATTCGTAACGATTTAGTGACGGAGGTTCGGTTATGCGTAAAAACAGGATGATTGCGACCGCCCTTGCGCTTGCGGGAACTCTCGCTATAGCCGGATGTACCGGGCAACCGCTGTCGACCCGCGAAGAGGGCACCTTGGGCGGCGCCGCCTTGGGCGCCGGCACGGGAGCCGCTCTGGGAGCGGTCGCCGGCGGCGGGACGGGCGCGGCGCTGGGCGCGGCTATCGGCGGCGTTGCAGGTGGCGCGGGCGGATATGCGATCGGCAACTCGATGCAGAATCAGGAGAATGCCAACCAGCAGACCCAGCAGCAGCTTCAGCAGCAGCAGCAACAGATCGAGCAGCAGCGCCAGCAGATCGAACAGCTGAAACAGCAGCAGCAGACCGAGTAGCGCCGCCGCGGCCCGGAAATGGTATCGGAACGGGAGATGCCCGTGTGGGCATTTCCCGTTTTTTCTTCAGGCCGCGATTACGCCGGCATGCATCGGCGGCATGCGCGAAGTCCAGCGCGAATGGCCGCATCGGCATCCGCGAATATCAAGCCGGAGTCGGTGGCCGATGGACATTCGGGGCGGCAGAAGATGCTGTTGGCGCGATTCCCAAATACCGCGCGTGGTCCAATCCGCAGGCCCGGACCGACTTTGAAACCCTCGATTCGCAGCATCCGCACCTTGTTGGGCACTCCGCCGCCGTAGTTTCCGATCGAGCCGTCAGACCGGACCACGCGATGGCATGGCACGAATATCGGCACCGGATTGGATGCCATCGTATTGCCGATCGCGCGCTGGCTATCGGGTTTGCCGACCGCGGCCGCCAAACCTGAATAGGAAATCACCGAGCCGGCCGGCACCGTGCGCAATTTCTCGAGCGCGCGTCGCTGAAAATCGCTTTCGACGATTCGCAAGTCCACCGGGCGCTGAGTCACCGCGATGTCGCCGTCGAAGTAGCGGCGGATATCCGTTGCGATCCGGCGCGAGGCCGGCTCGTTTTCGACCAATTCGAATTTTCGCCGCAGCCGATCGATTGTGCGATCGCCGCTGCCGGAGAACAGAAAATGAATCGCGGCTAATCCCCGATCGCTCTCCGCAAAAAAAAGCTTGCCTATCGGAGAAGGAATTTCCCCGGCGCGCGCCACCGGCCGCTTGATACTCCATAGCACGCGGCTTATTCCGACATGGGCATCACGGAGCATTTCGTCCACCGCAGCATCGTTCAACTCCGGTTCGTTCCCAATCGATTTCGCATTGCTGTGATTGTGCATCGCCGTCATCTCGCCGCCTTGAGTTTTCTCATCGCCTTGTAAACGGTCGCCCGCGCGCTGTCGGCGGAGCAGTTCAGCGCCGTTGCGATTTCGCCGTATTCCAATCCCTCGAACTTGCGCATCATGAGCGCCCTGCCCTGATTTTTCGGCAGCCGTGCAATCGCATGCTTCATGTTCAACAGCCCGGCATGATCGCTGTCGGCGCAGGCGCCGGCAACGCCGTCGGATGCAAGTACAATCACCCGTGTGCGCCGCACGCGATCGCGGGCGCGATTGCGGCATAGATTGGCAGCGATTTGGAATATCCACGGCCGAAATCCCACCGTCGATTTGAACGATGGGTACGCACGATAAGCGCGCAGCCAGGTATCCTGGAACAGATCCATCGCATCTTCGCGATCGCCGGCCGAGCGCAGGATAAAGCGCATTATTTCTCGCTCATGCCGCTTAATTGCCTCCTCGAAGGGAGGCGGGAAGATAGAGTTGCCGCTTGATGCCATCACACAGGCTATAACCCCGGAACGGCCGATTTGTGAACCGGGTATTTATTCAGGGAATTCAAAAAGACTCGCGGCATTCGCCGAAATTTGCGCACCCAGCGCAGCCGCATCGGCTTTTCGGAGCGCCGCCAGAGCCTCCAGCGTGCGTATCACGTACGCCGGTTCGTTGCGCTTGCCTCGATACGGCTCCGGCGCAAGATAAGGGGCGTCCGTCTCGATCATCACGCGATCGGCGGGAACGACTTGCGCGGCTTCACGAATCGGCGCGGCGTTCTTGAACGTCAGGATTCCCGAAAATGAGATGTGGAATCCGAGCGCGAGAAATTCGCGCGCCGCGGGCGCATCTCCTGTGAAGCAATGAATGACGCCGCCGCGCGGCGGCATACCGGTTTCGCGCACGATGTCCATCAACCGCTTTTCGCCGTCGCGACAATGAATCACGATCGGTTTGTTCAGTTCCATCGCCAACTCAAGATGACGCCGCAGCGCATCTTCCTGCGCATCCGCCGGCGAATGCATGTAATGGAAGTCAAGTCCGCTCTCACCGATCGCGACGACGCGCGCCGACTTCGCAAGCTCGCGCAGCGCCGCGATGCGATCGGGCGTGCAGTCTTTGGCGTCGTGCGGATGCACTCCGACGGCGGCGAACACATTCGGATGCCTTTCCGCGATTTCGACGGTCAGCCGGTCGGTTTCGATGGGTCCGATTGCACCCACCGATACCATTCGGACGACTCCGGCTTCCCCCGCGCGGGCGAGGACGGCCTCGACCTCGCCGCGCAACTTGGCATCGGCGAGATGGCAATGCGTATCGACCACGGAGCCCATCAGAAAAATACCCGTAATGACTGCGGAAATTGGGTTCGTTTCGTAATTTTTCTCGTGCGACTCTGAACAAACATCGCTCTATTAGCGTGCCGTGGGGTGAACCGGCGAGGGCGCTTTCTTCTCGATTCGCGGAAAAAGCGGAATCGCCGGCTTCACCCGATGACCGGATTTGATTGCCTCACGGTAGGGCGCGCGCGCCGTAGCCTCGTCCAAATTTAATAATTCCAAAATTCGCCACGAAGTTTTGGGCATATATGGCTCAAGCTCGACGGCTATGAGCCGTAGACCTTCGACAAGGTTTGCGAGAATCTTCGCGACTTCCGGTAGTTTTGTTTGATCCTTCGCAAGCGTGAACGGAGCGGTAACCACAATATAATGATCTGCTGCTCCAACCCTTTCCCAAATGAGATCCAGCGTTCCTTTGAAATGCAGGCATTCAAGGAAGGCCGCGGCCTTTGCTTGATACGAGGGGGGCGAGTCCACGATGGAGCCAAGAGAGCCGGGATATTCGTAAAAGTCAGTGTCTTGAAGTGAGGGGGGAGGAAACTCCGCCGTGATTTCGCCGCCGAAATACTTTGTCGCCATTGTCAGCACACGGCTGGTCAGATTACCGAGGCCGTTGGCCAAGTCGGCGTTGTAACGCTCGACGATGCGATCCTCGGTGAAATCGCCGTCGAGGCCATAGACGAACTCGCGCAGCACGAAATAACGCAACACGTCGGGGCCGTACTTATTCGCGAGCGCCATCGGATCGACGATATTGCCCGCGCTCTTGGACAGCCGCTCGCCGCCGAAATTCAAAAATCCGTGCACATTGAGATGGCCATACAGCGGCAGTCCCGCCGCCAACAGGATCGAAGGCCAATATACAGCGTGCGTCTTCAGAATGTCCTTGCCGATGAAATGATGCGTCGTTGGCAGTACCTGCGACAAAGCTTCGATGCTCGTGTCTTCCAGTTCGCTCAGGTAGGCGCAGAAGGCGTCGTACCAGACATAGGTGACGTACTTGTCATCGAACGGAAGCTCGATACCCCAATCCAGCCGCGATTTGGGCCGCGAGATGCACAGGTCTTCCAGCGGCTCAGTGAGCATCTGGAGCGCCTCGTTCTTATAACGCTCGGGCCGGATGAAATCGGGCTGCTCGGCGATGCGCTTGAGAATCGCCGCGCGATGCTTCTCCAGCTTGAGAAAATAATTCCCTTCGCGAACTGTCTCGACCGGCTGTTTATGCACCGGGCAGACGTTGCCTGGGAGCAGCTCCTTCTCGGTGTAGAAGCGCTCGCATCCGACGCAATACAGCCCCTCGTAATCCTTGAAGTAGATGTCGCCCCGCTCCTTGGTCAGCGTGAGCATCCGCTGCACGAACTTCTTGTGCGTGTCGTCGGTGGTGCGGACGAATTTGTCGTAACTGATTTCGAGCGTCGCGAACGCCTCTTTAAACAGCGTGCTCGTTCCATCGACGAATTCTCTCGGCGATTTGCCGGCCTTGACGGCGGCATCGCGATTTTTTTGGCCATGCTCGTCCGTGCCGGTTACGAACGTCACGTTGCCCTTGCCAAGTTTTCTCCGATAGTGGCGGGCGAACGTATCGGCGACGATCGCCTCGTAGGCGTGGCCCAGATGCGGCGGCCCGTTGCTGTAGTGGATCGCCGTGGTGATGTGGATGCGGTCAGCCATCAGGAGATCGAGAATACCGGCACAATTGCCTCGATGCGACTCCTGCTGCTCGAAGATCGGGCGGACCGGTGCGGCACGGATCCTATCTTAAGTCCCTCACTTTGATATGGTTGGCGTGGATTGCGGGCCGCCAAAAGCCGGTTCACGGCGTCATCAATTTGGAGAAGCGAGCGATGAACATCCGCGATATAAGAGCGAAGGGGTTGAACTTGCGTGTGCTCGGGATTGCGGCCGCGCTACTAATCGTCGCAACATACGCCGCGATCGTGATGGGAGCGGCGGGGGATACCACCGCCGACCGGGTCCTTGGCCAGCCTGACTTCGTTTCCAATTCCGGAGGGACCAGCGCAACGAAGTTGAATTACCCCTTCGGGCTGACGGTGGATGCCGCCGGGCATCTCTACATCGCCGATACCGATAACGACCGGGTATTGGGCTACCTGAGCGCCGCGTCATTCGCCACCGGAGCGGCGGCCGATCTGGTAATCGGCCAGGCGAACTTCAATTCGCAGGCATTCGCCACCACCGACCATAACTTCAACCAAACATACGGGGTCGCGGCCGACTCGGCGAATAATTTGTACGTCGCCGACGAGGCCAACAATCGGGTGCTCGAGTTCGATGCTCCTTTCGCCGCGTGCGTTTCATTTCCATGCATCGGAGGGTCCGCCAGCCGTGTTTTCGGCCAAGGCGGCAACTTTACGACCAAAATCTGCAGCGACGGCCAAAGCGGGGACCCGGCGCCAAGTGCGGACGGCCTGTGCCATCCGTTTCGTGTCGCGCTGGACAGCGGCGATCGCCTATACGTCGCCGACGAGGGAAACAATCGCGTATTGGAATTCGATACTCCGCTCTCCAGCCAGACCGCCAACCGGGTCTTTGGCCAGGGGGGAAATTTTGCCACGCGGGCCTGTGACAACGGCGGAATCAGCGCCAATAGCCTATGCGCACCCAACGGAATCGCGTTGGACAGCGCGAACCGCCTCTATATCGCGGACCTGAGCAACGACCGGGTCCTCGAATTCGATACTCCGCTCTCCAGCCAGACCGCCAGCCAGGTCTTCGGCCAAGGCGGCAGCTTCAGCGAAGCTTCGTGCACAGCCACCGCAACGGGATTGTGCGACCCCAGAGACGTTGCGGTGGACGGCAATGGCCATTTGTACATCGCGGACTTCAGCAACAGCCGGGTGCTCGAATTCGATACTCCCCTCTCGAGCCAAACGGCGAATCGAGTGTTTGGCCAGGGGGGCGACTTCACCGCTACCGTATGCAGCGACGGTTCCGGTATCGACCCCGTACCCAGCGCCGACGGCCTTTGCCTGCCGGAGGGTCTGGCGGTGGACGGGATTGGAAATCTCTATGTCGCGGACAGTAACAATACCCGCGTGCTTGCATTCGACCAACCGCTTGCCACGCCCAGCCCGAGCCCGACCGCAACTATCAGTCCGACGGTGACCGCAACCCCGTCGCCGACCGCAACTGTAACGAGAACCGCTACCACGACGGCAACCAAAACCCCGACTTCCACGCAAACTGTAACCGCGACGCCGACCGCAACCACGACGGCCACACCCACCGATACCGCCACCGCGACGCCGACCATCACCGTCACCACAACCCCGACCATCACTGTCACCGCAACGCCCACCTCCACCGCGACTGTAACGGCGACCGTAACCGCAACTGTGACTGCAACCGCAACGAGAACTGCCACGGCAACGGCAACGCCTACCGCCGTACCGGTGACGCTCAAAATCACGCCGAAGAAACTTCAGTTTCAAAAGACCGTGGTCGGATCGCCGAGCAAACCAAAATCCGTCAAGGTGTCCAATCCCAAGGGAAGCAAGAAGCATCCGGGAATTGCAGTGCAAATCGAGATGATTTCCGACCCGGGCGTTTTCACTCAGACAAACAACTGTCCTGTGTGGCCAACCGGGGGCTTGGCGGCCGGCGCCTCCTGTACGATTTCGGTGACGTTCACGCCCGGTGCACCGGGGAAGCAGACGGGGACATTGGCAATTACCGACAATGCCAATCGCAGTCCGCAGATGGTACCGCTGAGCGGAACTGGGAAGTAGCCGCGAAGCGAACGCTATCGGCTGTTTGGCGGCAAGGATTGCGGGGGCGGCTGCGAGCCCGGCGGCGCGGATTGCGGCTGCCGCTGCGTTACCAGATCGGTCAGCGTCGCCTCCACTACGCCGCCATCGTCCTCACGCTGGATGAGCACGGTCTGCTTCAGAATATTCTGGCGAACGACTTTGCCGTCGCCGACCACCGATTGCACCCGCTTTCCCAAGTTGGGCAGCGCCCGTTTCAACTCGGAGTAGGTGGCATATTCGTAGCGCAGGCAGCATTTCAGCCGCCCGCACATCCCCGCCAGCCGGGACGGATTGAGCGCCAACCCCTGTTCACGCGCCATCTTCACCGTTACCGCATCGAAGTCGCGCAGCCACGACGAACAGCACAGCTCGCGCCCGCATGGCCCGACCGCGCCGGTTACTTTCGATTCGTCGCGCGCACCGATCTGCTTCATCTCGACTCGCACGCGCAGCGTATTCGAGAGGTCGCGCACCAAGTCGCGGAAGTCGATCCGCGTTTCGGCGGCGAAGTAGAAGGTCGCCTTGCGGCCGTCGAGAGTGTAATCGACGCTGATCAGCTTCATCGAAAGTCCGCTCTCGCGGATTCGCTCGACGCACAGGCGGCGAGAACGCGCCTCGCGCGATAGATTCTCCTGTTCCGCGTCGAAGTCGCCCTCCGACGCGCGCCGCATTACTTTGCGAATTTGCGAAAGATCGAGCGTGCGCGCGGGTTCATGCGGTTCGATTTCGATCGTGCCGATTCGCGCGCCACCCTCGATCTCGACTACCACGCGATCGCCGCGCTTGAACGGCTCGCCACCGGACAAATAGTTGTACAGATGGCCGCAGCTCTGCAGGCTGACCGCGACGATCTTGGGTCCCGCGGGAGCGCCCTCAAACGGATCGATTCCCCGCTCCACTATGCCCCCCGCGCGGCGCGGCCCGCCGCGGTCCAGAATTTTTCCGCCTGCAGGCGCGGATTGGCCATGCCCTCGACTGCTTCCATCGCTTTTACCGCCGCCTCAATACATTCGACAATCGCCGTCGCGCCAAGTCCGTCCGCCAGCTTCGCAATCGCACGATCGCTTTCGTTCGCCGCGGACTTTGCGGCTTCCGATGGAGCGGCGGCGCCCAGCAGCTTGTAGCATAGTATTTCCTCAAGCAGTCTGGCGAGTAGCTCGAAATTGCCCGCGGCATCGTTGCGATTGGCGAAGTACTCCTGCGCAATCGAGTTCGCACGGGCAAAATCGATCGACTTTGCACCTGCCAGCGCGCTGAGCAGTTCCTTAATCGGCGGCTCCGCCCCTTCGATCATCGCAATTGCGCGCGCGGCACTGCCGCGTGACAGGCGCGCGATCGCGGCCGCGCGCGCCGGATCGCCTACCCCGCGCTCGGATAGAATCGCCTCAAGATCCGCCACATTGAGCGGCCCGAACCGCACCGCGCGCATCCGCGAGCGCACGGTATCCAGCAGGGTGCGCTCCCCCGCCGCGATCATGAAAATGATCGCATGGCCGGGCGGCTCTTCCAGCGTCTTGAGCAGCGCATTTTGCGCCGGGATGTTCAACGTGTCGGCGTCGTCGATAACCGCGATGCGCATCGGAGCACGCGCCGGCCGCTGCCCCAGCTGTGCAATCAGGCCGCGCACCTGCTCGATTCGCACATCGGTGCGGTCTTCCTCGCGCGCGATGTACGTGTAGTCCGGATGCACTCCCGCGGCGGCCTGAACGCATCCCGCGCAGCATTCGCATCGCGGCGCCGGTGGCGAGCCGGCGCGCGCGCGGCCGGTGGAGGGAGCCTGGCGCACGAGGCATCGCCCCGGCGTGCAGCAGAAATTTTCTCCCGGCGAGCGTTCGCACAGGATCGAATGCGCAAGCGATATGGCAACCAGCGCCTTGCCGGAACCGCGCGGCCCGGAAAAAAGATATGCGTGGGAGGGGCGTGCCGAGAGCTCGGCCAACAGCCGGTTTGCGGCATCGCGATGGCCGCGCAGCCAGTCTAGCGGCATCGGCGTCTAATGAGCACGTCGATCGCGCTCAGAATCGCGGCAGTGACGGCCTCGACCGGCTGGCTGGCATCGAGCACCGTGACGCGCGCCGGCTCCCGCTTTGCGATCGCAAGGAATCCTTCGCGAACCTTTTGATGGAATTCCTCGCGTTCGTTCTCGATTCGATCCGCGCCGCGCCCGGTCCCGCGCGCCCGCGCGGCGGTTCGCGCCAATCCGGTCTGTACAGGAATATCGAGCACCAAAGTCAAATCCGGCGCGATGCCATCGCTTGCCAGCGCATTGAGTTCGGTGAGCAGCTTCAGATCAAAGCCGCGGCCGTGGCCCTGATACGCGATGGTCGAGTCGGAGTAGCGATCGGAGATCACAATTTCACCGGCGGCCAGCGCGGGCCGCAGTTTTTCGCGGACATGCTGCGCGCGATCGGCCAGCACCAGCATCAGCTCGGTCCCGGGCGCAAGCGCGGCCGCGGGATCGAGGAAGATCGCGCGAATCGCTTCACCGACATGTGTTCCGCCGGGCTCATGCGTGACAGTTACGGAACGGTGCAGGCTTTTGCGCAATACGTCGCCGACGATTGCGGCTTGGGTGGTCTTTCCGGAGCCCTCGACCCCTTCAAGAGTGATGAACAGTCCCGGCTGCATCAGTGATGAAAATACAAATGCATCAATTGCGACTGAAACAAGGCGAAAATTGCCGCTGCCAGCGAAAGGAACGGCCCGAATGGCACCGTCGTTTGCATAATCGAAACGTCCGCCTCAACCGGTTCGCTCGCCGGATCGGCCGGGGGTACCGGCGTCTCCTTCTGGCCAAGGGCGTATGCGATACCGCCCACCGATCCGAGCAGCGACCCGGCGAACAGCGTAAAAAATACCCCTCGCCATCCGAGGAATGCCCCCACCATGCCTAGCAACCACACGTCGCCCAAGCCGACGCCCTCCTGCCCGCGGACCAGTTCGTATAAATAACCGGTGCCGTACAGCAACCCGGCGCCGAACAGAATTCCCAACAGCGAATTCTTCCATCCGATTTCCGGCATCATCAGCCACGCCGCGATAAAGCCAATCGGTATTCCCGGCCACGTGATCAAGTTGGGAATCAGCCGCCAATCGTAGTCGATCACCGCGCAAATCCAGAGTGCCGCACAGAACACGAATCTCGCGATCGCGCCCGGCAACGGAAAAGAAAAATACAGATACATCGCCGTTACGGCCAAGGCGAGTTCGCCAAGGAAGTGACGGAACGGAATCGCCGCGCCGCACATCAGGCACCGGCCGCGCAGGCCGACATACGCCAGGATGGGAATGTTCGCCCACCATGGAATCGCACGCTCGCAGCTTTCGCAAAACGAGCGCGGCGTGGAAATCGACATGTCTCGCGGCAACCGCCATGCGACGACGTTTGCAAAGCTGCCAACGCTCGCTCCGAACGCAAGGGCGAGCACCGCGCCAAGTAGCGGCGGTGTATCAGAATTCATCGATTCGGTCCCCTCCGTCCCATCGTCCGGTTTGAGATTTTATGTCGGCCCGCCCGCAAGTTCCATCGCCGCCGGCATATCACTGCTTGGCCGCGCACAAATCGGCGGCTAGATCATAGGTCGCCTTGATGCCCAAGTTCAGGTTGTCGGTTGATAGCCGTTCGTCGTCGCCGTGGATGCGGGCAAGTTCGCTCGCCGGGAGGATTACCGGAACAAAACCGTAGGCCGGCACGCCGTGTGCGCGAATAAAACGTGAATCGGTCCCGCCGGAAGTCATCCACGGTACGACGATCGAGCCGCCGAAATCGGCTTTGGCGACGTGCTGGATGGCCTCCCATGCCTCGCCGTCCGACGGCGAGGCCGGTGCGTCATCGGGCCGCTGGATATAATCAATTGAAATTTCGCCCGGCCCCAGCAGCTCCTCCATCCTGCGGATGAACGCCTCCGCGTCGGTGCCCGGCAACAGCCGGCAATCAAGGGAGGCCTCCGACGTGCTGGGCACGACATTAACCTTCATTCCGGCATTCAACATCGTCAGCGAAATCGTATCGCGCAGCAGCGCCTGAATCGGGTAGGAGCCGAGCACACTGCGCTGAGCCAGTCCGAGCATTCCCGGCCAGTCCGGATGAGTCAGTTCCATCGATTCGGGAAACGGCTCAAGCGGCGCAGCAATCTTGAACGCCTCGGCTACCACCGGCGTGAGTGAAATAGGCGGCTGTTCGGCGAGCAGCCGGTCGAGCGCTCGTACCATAATCAAGTTCGGATTATCGGGGCGCGGAACCGACCCGTGGCCGCCTTTGCCGTGTACCGTGAGGTGAAGCCACATCACGCGTTTTTCCGTCACCGCCACCGGAATCGTCGTTCCCTGAATTCCCAGCCATCCGGTGGTGGCGACCCCGCCTTCATTGAAGGCAAAGGCTGGATCGATCGCATCCCAGTGATTTTTAACCATCCATTGGGCCCCGTTGGCGCCGCCCGCCTCCTCGTCGGCATTGACCATCATCTCGATTCCGCGCCGCAGCGCAACGTGATTGCGCTTGAGGACAAGCATCGTCATCAGCGCCATGATGCCGTGGGCCTTGTTATCAATCGTGCCGCGGCCCCATACGTATCCGTCGGACAGATCGGCGCTGAATGGCTGATGCGTCCAGTTTTTCGCAACTACCGGGACAACGTCCGCATGCGACATCAGTATCAGCGGCTTGATCCCGGGCGGTCCGGGTATGCGCGCAACCAGCGAGACCATTCCGGGCGTGCTCTCGAACGTCTTGGTCTGAATTCCCTCGCCATCCAGAATTTCCTTCAGATACGCGATTGCCGCGGAAGTATTACCGGGAGGATTGGTCGTATCGAACCGAACATACGCGCGGAAATAATCCAATGCCTCCGCGTCGAGCTTGCCCCAGTCCGGCGCAGCCGCATTTTGGGCGACGGCCGGCGCAGCGCTCATCATTGCAATTGCGGCTGCGGCGGCAACCACTCGCAACACATGCTCGATTCGTCGATAGGTCTTCACGGCGCCCACCATGATTAGGTCAGCGTTGGCATTTTGGGCAATAGAAGCTGGACCGCTGGCCCACGGTTACATTCCTAATCGGTGTTCCGCAGCTGTAGCATGGTTTTCCGTCTCTGCCATACACGCGCAACCGCTCCGCGAAGCGGCCCGGCTGCCCGCGCGAGTCAAAGTAGCTGCGAAAGGTCGTACCGCGGCTGCCGATTGCGGCACGCAAAATGACGGGTGCGGCAGCTACAATCTTTTCGATCTCGGCTCGCGTAATGCGGCCCGAGCGGCGCGTGGGACGAACTCCGGCGCTCAACAGGATTTCGGCGGCGTAAATGTTGCCGATTCCAGCGACGATCCGTTGATCCATCAGCAGGTTTTTGATCGCGACGCGCCGCCCGCGCGCCTTGGACGCCAAATAATCGGCGTTGAACTCAGGCGACAACGGCTCCGGTCCAATGCCGGCCAACTCGGCGGATTTCGCAAGCTCGGAACGCACGATCATCCGCATGATTCCGAAGCGGCGCGGATCGTTAAAAACCAGGCGCGAGCCGTCATCGAGCGCGAACTCAATGTGATCGTGCCGCGGATCGACGCTGCCGTCGCGAAACCCGGTACCACGATGAGTGATGCTGCCGCTCATGCCGAGATGCGCGAGAATCACTTCCGGACCATCCAGCTCGATAATCAAATACTTTGCGCGGCGGGCGATTGCCTCGATTTTCCTGCCCGCGACCGCCGGCGCGAAATTGCCGGGCACCCGCCGGCGCAGGCGCGCTTCGCCGATTCGCGCGTGGGCGATCGTCCGCCCCACCGCGGAGCGCGCCAGAATCCGGCGCAGCGACTCGACCTCGGGCAGTTCAGGCATCGCGGGTTCCGACGGCGCCGCCAAAGGCGCGGGCAAGCGCGACGAAGCGAGCCGGTTCGAGAGTTTCGGCCCGTACGGAGGGGTCGATTCCAGCGCGACCGAGTGCCGCTGAAATTTTTCCGGCATCAAGTCCGGTCGCGACGGCAAGAGCGTTGCGAATCGTCTTGCGCGGCGCGGAGAACGCGGCGCGAACGGTCGCCAGCACCGCCGGCTCTTCGTCAGGCGCATACAATTGAGTTGTGCGTGGGCGAAATCGAATCACTTCCGCATCGACTTTGGGGCGCGGATGGAAGCTGCCGGCGGCAACGACGAAGTGAAGATCGATTTCCCAGTACAGCGCCGTGAATACGCTGAGCGCGCCATAGCTCTCGCAGTTCGGGCGGGCACGAATCCGCGCCGCTACCTCACGCTGAAACATCAGGACCATCCGCGCAATCGATCGCGAATGGCCGCACAGCTTGTGCAGCATCGCTGCCGCCGAGTTGAAGGGCAGATTGCCGATCACCTTGACGGGCGCGCCGCCCGCGATTTCGTTCAGATCCGCATGCAAAAAATCCTCGTTGACCACGCGCACGGCAGCATCCCAAGCAAATTTCTCCGCAAGCCGCTCGGCGAGCCTCGAATCGAGCTCGATGAGCGTGACTCCGCGTATAGGCGATATCACGATTCGCTCGGTCAAAATGCCAAGCCCCGGGCCGATTTCGATCACGTCGTCGCTGGGGCTGAGATCCGCCGCCGCGACAATCCGGTCGGCAACCGACGGGCTCACCAGAAAATTCTGCCCGCGCGATTTCGCCGGCCGCACCCCCGCCGCCGCCAGCGCAGTGACAGGACGCGCGGCTGCAGTCTTGCCTTGCGAAGCCAGCTGACGCCGGGATGTCGGTTTATGCACTCCGGCCATCGTGGCGCCAGCTACAGCGCCAAATTGGCTTCGGCGTCGATTGTGAGTTCGTCGCGCTCGCCGCGCAGCAGGCGCCATCCACCCGCCAGCGCGATCATCGCGGCATTATCGGTGCAAAACTTCAGCGCCGGCGCGACCATTTTGCGCCCCTCCTCAGCAGCCGCCGCAGCCAGACGCTCGCGCAGGCGCGAGTTCGCGGCGACACCGCCGGTTAGCGCAATTGCATCGGCGCCCATCTCGCGCGCGGCGACAAGCGTTGGCTTGACCAGCATATCGACGACGGCTTCCTGAAAGCTCGCCGCCAGGTCCTCCGGTGAGAGCGGCTCACCCGCCGGCGTGCGCAAAATCGTCGCGACGGCGGTTTTCACGCCACTGAAGCTGAAATCCAGCGGCGCGCCGCGCACATGCGCACGCGGAATCCGCACCCGCTTGCGGTTGCCGCGCCGCGACATTTGGTCGATCACTCTGCCACCCGGATAGCCAAGCCCCATCAGCTTGGCCGCCTTGTCGAACGCTTCCCCGGCGGCATCGTCACGCGTGTTGCCGATCCGCCGATAGCGCCCGAAATCCTCGACGGCGAAAAGCGACGTATGCCCTCCCGACACGACGAGCGCGAGATAGGGCATCGCGATGCGATGCTCCAGCAAGGGAGCGAGCAGATGGCCCTCGATGTGATTGACGCCCACCATCGGAAGGCCGGTGCTTTGCGAGAGTCCCTTGGCATACATCAAGCCGACCAGCAGCGAACCGGACAGCCCCGGGCCGCGTGTCACCGCGATTCCCTGAATGTCGGCCAGCGTGCAGCCCGCATCGGCCAGCGCCCGCTCGATCACCGGCATGATCGTGATCATGTGGCTACGGGATGCGAGTTCGGGAACGATTCCGCCAAAGGCGCGATGAATGTCATCCTGGTTGGCAACCGCGCTGGAGCGCACGGTGGCGATACCCGGCGCTGACGATTCGATCACCGCTGCCGCGTTATCATCGCATGAAGTTTCGATTCCGAGTATCAGCATTTGAAAACCTTCGACGTCACACGCCAGGCAATCAGTCGTCCGACGCAGGTGCCGGCGGCGCCTCTTTCGGTGCTGCCGGAATCGTATCGGCGGCAGCGGGTTGTTCTGCCTCGCCGGGCGATGGGCCCGCCGCGGGCGTTGGCGCGTATGCCGCCAGACGCGTGTATCCGGTTCGTGCGGTCAGATTGCCGGGCGACTCGGCAAGCGCCTTGCGATATGACGCGGCGGCATCGGCAGGCTGGCCCGCACGCTCATAGCACTGGCCCTCGAATGCATAAGTCTCGCCGAGCCAGGCGGGATCCTGCGCAAGACCAATTTCAGCACGCCTGAAAAACGTTACCGCTTGCGTAAAATCTTTCTTCGCTCCGTAGCCGCGCCCGAGGTAGAAGTACACGTACGGATTGGTCGGATCGATCGAAACTGCGTGGCTAAGCTCGCGGATTGCATCGTCATTGCGGCCACCCTCGATTTCAATTCGCGCCTGCTCGGCAATTTGCATCGACACGGCACGCGCGGGATCCTGCGCTGACTTGATTAATGGAGTAAGCGATACGTCGCTGACCTGCAATGCAGCCGCCATCGAGCCGGCATCCATCGCGGGAGGGACGTCAGTAGGTTCAGGCGTCGGACCGCTCGCCGCGACTGGAGCGGCCGGCGAAGCCCTCGCAGCCGGCGGTTGTTCGACGGCTGGAACTTCGACGGTTTTGGCGCCCGGCGACGCCTGCGACGCCGGCAATTGCTCCCAATCGGCTCCGCTCGGCGTCGCTTCTGACGCGGGAGACGGCGCAGGCGCGCCGGGAGAAGACAGGTCCGCGCCGGGAATCGATTCCTCTTCGAGCGATATGGTTATGGTTGCCGAGTGAGAATCAGGCGTAAATGGCGGCGCAATCGCGAGCGCGGCTGCGATTGCGAATGGAACGATTAGGGGCGGCCTGAGCGACATCAATCATTAGGCTCGGCGGAGCTGTCCGGCGCCTCCGGCATCGCGTGATCGGAGGCCGGGATCGCCGATGGACTTCTATGATACGGGCAGTATTCAATCGGCGCCATCCCCACCGGGAAGACCCCATCCACCGCGTCCGGACAATAATCCGTCGCCCGATAACCGGTGGTCGGATCGACGCGCTCCTCAACCATTCCCGGCGGCACGTTGAAATCGAGCGCCGGACGCGATGCGGTCGCGGCTTTCATGAATTCCGTCCATGCCGGCAGCGATGCCTGCGCGCCGGTCAATCCAAGCTCCTCCTTTTGATCGAAGCCAGTCCACACCACCGTGAGCAAATTCGGCGTAAAGCCCGCAAACCACGCATCCTTGGCGTCGTTGGTGGTCCCAGTCTTCCCGGCAGCGGGCCGCCGAAATCCGGCAGAACGCGCACCGGCGCCGGTGCCATGGTTGATCACCTGCTCAAGCATGAATTGCATCATGTATGCCAGTTGCGGCGACAACACCTGGCGCGCCGACAACTCATGGCCTTCGATCACCTTACCGTCTTCACCAACGACGGCGGTAACCGCAAACGGCTGCACCTCCATCCCATCATTTGCGATGATCGAGTAGGCGTGCGCGACCTGCATCGGCGTAACCTCTATGCCGCCCAGGACGATCGATGGGTAGGGCGGCAAATCGCCAAAGCCCAGCTTCGCCGCCATCGCGCGAACCCGATCGAGCCCGACGCTGCTGGCCAGCCGCGCGGTTGCACTGTTAAGCGATTCGGCCAGCGCAAACTCGAGCATGACGTGACCGAAGAAGCGATCGCGATAATTGTTCGGCGTCCAACTCATCGCATTGCCGTTGCCGTATTGCCATGTAAAGGGAGCGTCCTCGATGTATGTCGTCGGCAAAAAGCGGTCGGGACCGCCGCTCAACGTTTCATCGAATGCCGCCAAATAAGTCACCGGCTTGAAGACCGACCCGGGCTGGCGATGCGACTGCGTGATGCGATCGAACTGGCTTTCGCGATAATCGCGGCCGCCGACCATCGCGCGGATCTTGCCGCTCTGCGGCTCAAGCGAAAGCAGGCACGACTGCAAGCTCTGGTTCTCCTCGCGCCGCACGAGCTTTGGATGCCGATCTTCCAAATTGAGCAGATTCTGCTCGATTGCATGCTCTGCAACCTTCTCCATATGCACATCGAGCGTAGTGAAAATCCGGAGGCCCTCGCCGCTCAGAACCTGCGGCGGGTAGCGCTCGGCCAGTTCCTTTTTCACGTAATCTACGAAATACGGTGCGTCGCTATTTTCGGTGAAGACCTCGCGTGGATGAAGCGGCTCCGCGGCTGCCTGATCGTAGGCGGCCTTGCTGATGTATCCGTCCTGCAGCATGGAGGCGAGCACTTCATTACGCCGCTTGCGCGCGTCGGCGGGATGCTTAAGCGGATTCAGCCTATTCGGGGAACTGATCATCCCCGCGATCGTGGCCATCTCGCCGATTGTCAAATCGCGCGGCTCCTTCGAAAAGTAGAATTCGCCCGCCTCCCAAATGCCGTAGATGCCCTCCTGTCCGCGCTGGCCCAGGTAAATGTCATTGACGTAGTTCTCAAGGATTTCGTCTTTTGAGTAACGGCGCTCGGCGACGATCGCCATCATCGCTTCCTTGATCTTGCGCTTGTAGCTGCGCTCGCGCGTCAGGAAGAAATTCTTCATCAGTTGTTGGGTAAGCGTCGAGCCGCCCTGGCGCACGTGCCGGGAAATCATATCGACCCAAGCCGCTTTTATCGTGCGAACCAGATCGACGCCATGATGATCGTAAAAGCGATGGTCTTCGGCTGCCAGGATCGCGTCGATCATGAGTTGCGGCACCTGGCTAAGGCTAACCAGCCGGCGCTGCTCCCAATCGCCCTCGAAAATTCCGCTCAGCAGCTCCGGCTCCAGTTCAAACGAATTCATCGGCTGATGCGTCTGCGGGTTGGTCATCGACTGGATTGTGCCGTCTTTTAGAACGAGTTCGACTAGTTCGCCATTCGATTCGCCATAGGGATATGAAAAATTGTGCAGGAACAGCACCATCCGCCCGGTCTTGCGGTCGTAACTGTATTCGCCGCGCGAATTGACCTTTCCAGTGTCGACGGGATGATAATTCAGGCGTGCCAGACGCTGGAAAACTCCGAGATCGTCGAGATTCTGGCCGGGATAGACAAGCGTCGAATCCGAATAGATGCGCGATGGGATGTTCCAGCGCTTGCCGGAAAACCGCGCGACTACTTCGTCATCCAGCGCACGATAGTAATTGTAGAAGGTCCACAGCACCGGGACCGACGCAAACAATACGATCACGCCCATGATAATAAGCGCAATCTTCAGGATTCGTCTCAACTGCATCGGCGATGCGGTATCGTGTCGCCCCCCGGTGTTCCGCGAGAGTCGCTAGGCTTCCGGCGAAATGACCACAAAGAGCCGGTTTTGGCCCCGTGCGATCCACAACAGCACTTTCTTGCCCTTCTCGCCGTTCTTCACCTTGCTCTGAAATGACGTAACGTCCCGGACAGCTTGTTTGTTTACTTCCAAGACGACGTCGAGCGGGCGCAGGCCGGCGTCGTCGCCCCGGCTGCCCGGCGCAACCGATGAAATAACCACCCCGCTCTTCTCATCGATACCCAATTGCTGCGCCAAATCCGCGTTTAGATCTTTGACGTGCAGCCCAAAGACGGAACCGACGCCGGTCTCCGACTTCTCGGAATGTTCCGCTCCGGCAACCTCCGTCTCTCGTGACTGGGCAATCTTGATCTGGAGCTCAATCGTGCGTTTGTCGCGCACGATCTTGAGCTTGCCCTGATGGCCCAACTCGCACCGTCCAACCATCAGCGGCAACGCGCTCGAACTTTCGACCGGCTTGCCGTCCAATGCGACGATCACGTCGCCCGGGTGCACACCGGCGGCCTTGGCCGGCCCATTCTTGAGCACCTCCGCAACCAAGGCGCCGTGGGTATCGGCCAGTCCCATCGACTCCGCAAGTTCGGGCGTCATTTTCTGAACGTACACGCCCAGCCATCCGCGCACGACCTTGCCCGAGGTCTTAAGTTGCGGCAGTTCATCCTTGACCAGATTCACGGGAATCACGAATCCGATCCCCATGCTTGCTCCGGTATGCGTGTAAATCATCGAATTGACGCCAACGACTTCGCCGCGCAGATCGATAAGCGGGCCGCCCGAATTGCCCGGATCGATCCGGGTGTCGGTCTGGATGAAATTGTCGAGGTTGCCGGAAATAAACCGCCCCTTGGCGCTGACGATCCCGGCGGTCACGGAATGGTCAAACCCGTATGGATTCCCAATCGCGACCACCCACTCTCCAACTTTGACACTGTCGGAGTCGCCCAGCGGCGCAATCGGCAGATCGCCCTTGGCTTCGATCTTGATGAGCGCGATATCGCTCTTGGCATCATGGCCGATGACCTTCGCGTCGAAGTTGCGCCCGTCCTGCAGAGTCACCGTGACCTTGCCGCCGCTATCGACCACATGATCGTTGGTAACGATGTACCCGTCCTTGCTGACGATGAATCCCGAGCCCAGGCTCTTGCCGGGATGATGCGGTCCTTCGAAATCCTCGAATGGTCCGAAATGCGGGTTCTCGTGCTCTTCGGGGACTTCAGACGGCTCAGATTGCGATTCCGCCGAGTCCATCGAAATGCTAACCACCGCCGGCGAAAGCTTTTCCGCCAGCCCAACGAAATCGGGCAGCGTCTGCGCCTTGGCGATGTGGCCGGAATCGGGCAATTCGGTCCAGAAGCGGGATGCATCCGCGCCGTCCGCTGCGCGCGCGGCCGCGCCCGACGCGGCGAAGGCGAAAATTAATACGCTTACAATTGATACGGTCCGGAGTTTAATACTCGTCATTATTGATGGAACGGCGGCCTAACGGGCCGGCTGGTTCACTAATTCAACGTACTTCATTTGGAGCACCGAAAGAATCTCTCCGACCAGTGCCTGCTCATGCTCGTCGAGGTTGCCGCGCGTCTTATCGCGCAACATCCGGATGATGTCGATCATCTGCTGCGCCATCAGCAGGTCGCGCTTGGGAGCGCCGCCTGCCGGATCCGGTATTTCCCCCAACGCTTCGAGCGCCTGTTGCGACAGGCTCAATATGAAGGTTGCAAAATTTAATTCCGGCGCCGGCCCTTCGGCCTGGTGAACGTGTCCATGCGCCTGCGATTGCGCCCCGGGTTTCGGCTGTGCGGTTGCGGGACTCTCAGCCGGCGTGGGCTGCTCATCATCCGGCCGGGCCTCGCCTTCGGGTGAGAAACGGCGCCGATCTTGGACCTTGAAGCCGCGCGCTTTATCTTCGGTTTCTTCCATCGGGATGCCGCTAACTTCCTTTCGTGGCCATCTCTTCCAGCCGGTGAATTCGCTCCTCGATCGGAGGATGCGTGGAGAACAGCCGGGCCATTCCCTGAGCGGAGAGCGGATTTACGATGAACAAATGCGCGGTTGCCGGTCCCGCGTCCATCGGTACCCGTTCGTTGGCCGCCTCCAGCTTGCGCAGCGCTCCTGCAAGGTAGAGCGGCTGATGCGTCAACTTGGCGCCGCTCGCGTCGGCCTGGTACTCACGCGTGCGCGAGATGGCAAGCTGGATCAGGGATGCCGCAATCGGCGCGAGGATGATCACCACCAACAGTTCGGCAAGGCCGCCCTCTCGCTCGTCACGGTCGCCAAATCCGCCAAAAATCGCGCTCCATTTCAACATGTTGGCGATCATCATGACGGCGCCGGCCAGCGTGGCTGCGATCGAACTGGTCAGGATGTCGCGATTAATCACGTGTGACAGCTCGTGCCCGATGACGCCCTTCAATTCGTCGCGATCGCAAATCCGCATGATCCCACGCGTCACCGCGACGGCGGCATGGTTCGGATTGCGGCCGGTGGCGAACGCATTGGGAGTGTCCGTGTCGATCATGTATAGGCGGGGCATCGGGATGTTCGCCGCATGCGCCAATTCATTGACAATCGAGTAGAGCTCGGGCGCCGATGAAGCATCGATTTCCTGCGCGTTGTACGCGCGCAGGACCAGCTTGTCCGAAAACCAGTAGCTGACAAAATTCATCACGGCCGCGATGACGAAAAAGATTGCGGCGCCATGCGAGCCGCCAATCATCCCGCCGATCGCCACCAGCAAGCCGGTCATCAGCCCCAGCAGCAGCGTGGTTTTGAAAAAACTGGTCATTTGTTCTTGGTCTCGCGGCGCAATTCAGGGTGGTCTTTTCAAGTTACGCCACGCGATTTTTTCAGTCAACGCATCCGATTCAACCCATATCCTGTGACGGCTGAATCACAGCCGAAATTCATTGTTGCCCGGTTGCTTCACGCGGACAAAAAGTATGATCATTAATCGCGTCGGCGCCGGTTCCAGGCCGAATTGGGGGTCGCTCGGCAGCAAGAAAATGGGTGAAGACATCCGCTTGGTCATAGTTCTGGCAGCCTTGGCCGGGTTGGGAGTACTCGTCTACCGCGCCAACAACATTCCAACTTTGGCGACCATCAGCATCGCCCTAGGGGGTCTTGCATTCTTTGCGCTCACTTCCAGCGTCAGCGATCAATCCACCCGGCACATCGGCGAGCAGCCTCAAATCGAGTTCGACCGGCTCATAATCGCCGGATTTGCGGGCATCGCTGCAATGTTAGGTTTCCTAGGGATGTTTCTGATCGAACTTAGGTCAGACCTTTCAAAAATCAGAGCGAAATATTCCAACCAACCGCCGGCACCGGACACACCCAAGCAGCCAATCGAGAAACCGGCCGGCTAATCTCAACTTCTTAGATTCGAAATCGCGGCTCCGCTCAACTGCCGCATTAATGCACTCGCGACCGCCTCGGAAGTCACGGAATCCGGCGGATTGCCTTGCAATACTTCGATTGCCCCGATCGGGCGCCACCGTTCGGGATCAGTGGGCCCGAAGATCGCAATGCCCCGCGCTCCGCATGCCGCCGCCAAATGCGACACTCCCGAATCGTTCCCGATAAAGCCAGCGGCAAGCCGCGCTACGGCCGCGATCGTACCCAATTCAACATCGTTTACGACCTCGATTCGCCGCGCCCGCAGCGAAGGCTCCATCGATTGTTCAGCGGGCCCCAATACGAACAGTGTATTCCATCTGCTTGATAGCATGCTGGCAGCCGCGACGAAGTTTTCCAGTGGCCAATTTTTGCCAGAACTGCCGCTGCCGGGAAAAATGACAACGGTGCGAGCCGGCTCGCAGCCTGCGGCTTCGAACGCTCGCGATGCATTCGCAAAGTCCTCCGGCGTCGGCTCAATTCGGAATTTCAAATCGTCTTGAGTCTCGCCAATCGAGCAAAGATAGCCCGCGCTCACGTGGCCGGGCCCGTCTGGCCGAAACGGATGAAATGACACCGGGCCGCCGGCGGCCTTGGCCAGCGCGGCGCGAAATCGCGCGTCATCGGCCGCATAGAATGAATAGATCCGATTGAATACGCCAAGAAATTCTCGAACCGCGGCCGCCGCTTCGTCCGACTCAGTGAAGCATGCCGCGATCTCGCGACGATCGATGGAATGGCCGCGCGCAATGCCCATCCGTCCGTTCGCAAACCTCGCCAATTCCGCACGCGCAATCAGTTCGATTGATGCGCCGGAATGCCGCCGCGCAATCGCTGCAATCGCAGGCCCCGCGCAAATCAAATCGCCCAGCGCACCGGGAAAGACGATTGCGATCCGGGAGGAATTAACCGGATCCTTCAGCATGGTTCAGGGGCGCCGTTGACGCGGAAAAGCGAGCTTCGTCACGAAGGCATTTGGGCCGAGGCTCGTGGCGGCGTTGTTTTTGGTCTGAAACGCGCCGAGGGTGGAGGGAAAGTCCGTCGAACCGGCTTCGCCCGTCACATACGCGAAGCCGGCGGAATCTACGGCAATGCCATTGGCCCAATCAAAGTCGCTGCCGCCCAAGTAGGTCGAGTAGGCCAGTCCGGAGCCGTTTGCCTTAAGTTTGGCCACAAATGCATTGCTGGCAAAAGCCATGTTTTTGGTTTTGAATGCGCCACGAGTCGTCGGGAAGTTGGCTGAATCGGTCGATCCCGTTACGTAGGCGTAGCCTGCAGAGTCGACGGCAATGCCATTGGCCCAATCAAACTCGCTGCCGCCCAAGTAGGTCGAATACACCAGTCTCGAACCTGCACGGTTTATTTTCGTCGCGAAGGCATCGCAACCACCAGCAAAATGGCGTTGGAACGCGTGTACGGTAATTGGGAAGTCGGCTGATGCGGTTTGCCCCGTTATGTACGCGAAGCCCTTGGAATCAACAGCGATCCCTGTTCCGGAATCGCTCCGGCAAATACTGCTGTAGCCACTACCACCCAAGTAGGTCGAATAAACCAATGTCGAACCAGTAGTATCAAACTTAGTTACGAAGGCATTCGCACCGACTGGTGCAGGTGCATTACTTTTAGTTTGAAACGCGCCGGGGGTAGTGGGGAAATTGGTCGACTGCGCATAGCCCGTAACATAGGCGAAGCCTGCGGGATCGATGGCAATGCCGGCACCAAAATCCGCAATGTTGCCACCCAAATAGGTCGAATAGGCAAGCGCCGTTCCGGTTGTGTTCAATTTCGTTACAAAGGCGTTGCCGCCGATGCTGCCCAAGACGGTCTGGAATGCGCCACCTGTGATCGGGAAGTCGGACGATTGGGAAAGTCCTGTAACATAAGCGAAACCGGCGGAATCAATGGCAATGCCGTCGCCCTGGTCTCCAAGGCGCAAGATGTCGTTGCCACTACCACCTAAGTAGGTCGAATACACCAGTTGCGAACCATCGCTCGTCAGTTTTGTGACGAAGGCATTGGATCCGCCATCAGCAACGGCGTGGTAACTGGACTGGAACGCACTGGGAGTGGTTGGAAAATCGGTTGAGTAGGTTGATCCCGTCACATAGGCCGCGCCCGAGGAATCGACCGCAATGGCATTGCCTTCGCTCACAAAGCTTCCACCGAGGAAACTCGAATAGATCAGCGCAGTGCCGTCAGCCGTAAACTTTGTGACGAAGGCGTTATCATCACCCTTGAGTACGGTCTGGAAAGCGCCAGATGTAGTGGGAAAGTCGGCCGATCCGGCAATCCCCGTAACGTAGGCGTGGCCCGATGAATCGACCGCAATGCCATAGCCAATGTCGTAATAGCTGCCGCCCAGATACGTCGAATAGACCAACCCCGGATCGATGTAAACCGCGCGGGTAGGGTCGTAACCAGCAAGCTCGAAGCCAATGGTATCCTTTCCGCGCTGGACACACCGGCCATTGATTTTTTCGCGCTTGCCATCGCGCTCCTGATAGATCGCGGGGACATGATGGATTACTTCGGACCCGTCGGCGAGTTTCAGAGTCAGGTCGCCGTCAGGTTTTAGCGTCAGCGTCTTTGCCCCCTCGAAGCGCAGCTTGATCGCCTCGGGATTCGTGCCCGGCACGAGAATGAAATCGTATTCGAGTTGATCCTTGTTGCTCCCGTAATAGACCAGATCGATTCCCGGATAGACGTTGCGGTAGCGGACGCGCGCATAGGTCGGAACATTCGCGCGCCATTTCTTCGGATCGTTGCCGATGAAATAGTTGGCCTTGCCGGGAAGCGCATCGACACCCTCGATTAGGGCATTGGGACTCGCGCCGACCAGCTTCATGCGCAATACGAGCTCCCTCGCCCGTTCTGCTACCGGAGAGGGAGGCCGGCGCGGCTTTTGCGAGAGCTGTAATGGACGGGTGAGGTGGCTGGAAGGATGCGAGGACTCGGCGGCGGAGCGCAGCGACAAAACTGCCTCATCCGGCGTCAGGAACAGCGTGTATCCGTTCCCACGCGAGAGGAACTTCACCCGCGAATCGGTCTGGCCGTGGTTCGCCTCGAAGCTTAGCGGTATCTTGCCATAGAGATTGGCGGCTTGAGGAGCCGATTGCGTCGCCTGCACCGGTTTCCGCGGCGCGGCGGCATCCGGCGATGCGCTTTTCGCGTGAACCGCCTCAAGCGAGACGATGACCGCACTGGCGAGTGCGGCCGCAACAAGCGTCCGTCTTGCGTCCATAATCCCTCTCTGGCGCGACGCCAGCCCCGAAAAATTAAGAAACGCCCAAGTCATTCGAATCATGCTACCTCGAGTAGAAACGATCAAGGCTCGAGAGTGAGCATGGCTAACTCCCGCTTTGCGGCCATTCGCAAACCGCCCGGTTTCATTCTACAATAGCCGCCATGCCGATTTCCGTCGCACAATCCCCGCTGCAACTGGTGAACAATACGCCGGTGGTGCGCCTGAACCGGCTTCCGGGAAAAAACAATGCGGAAGTCTGGGCCAAACTCGAAAATTTCAATCCGGGCGGCAGCGTCAAAGATCGTATCTGTCTGGCAATGATCGAAACCGCCGAAAAATCCGGCCGGCTCAAGCCGGGCGACACGATCGTCGAGCCGACTTCCGGTAATACCGGCATCGGCTTGGCCTTGGTTTCAGCCGTCAAAGGATACAAGCTCATCCTCACGATGCCGGACACGATGAGTGAGGAACGGCGCTCGCTACTGGCAGCGTATGGGGCACAGCTGGTGCTCACACCCGATACACGCGGAATGCACGGGGCAATCGCCAAGGCGGAGGAATTGTGCCGCGACAATCCGGGCTACTTCATGCCGCAACAGTTCAACAATCCAGCCAACCCCTCCGTCCATTATCAGACCACTGGGCCCGAGCTGATGGAGCAATTTAGGCACATCGATGCTTTCGTGGCCGGAGTTGGCACCGGCGGCACGATCACCGGGGTTGGCCATTATCTGCGCGAGCACAGCAAATCGCCCGTGACAATTGCCGCAGTCGAGCCCAAGAATTCGCCGGTATTATCCGGCGGAGAGCCCGGCTATCACAAGATTCAGGGAATCGGCGCGGGCTTCATTCCCAAGAATCTGGATATCAAGGTTTACAACGAAATCATTCAAGTAAGCGACGAAGATGCCACGCTGTATGCGAGGCGGCTGGCGCGCGAGGAGGGCCTGCTGGTCGGAATCTCTTCGGGCGCCAACTGCTGCGCGGCTCTGCAACTGGCAAGACGCCTCGGGAAGGGCAAGATTGTCGTGACCGTATGCTGCGACACCGGCGAGCGCTATTTAACCACTGATCTATTCCAAGCTGAAGGCATTTAGCGGCAGTTATTCGCGCGCTGGCGAAGCTCGATGTGCTTCGCCGTGACGGCTTGGCGGTCCGGCGACATCGGCAGATGAGGCGGTGGGCCGTGAATTCTCAAAATTCATTGCCGCCAAGGTGTTTTCAAATCTTGCAAATGCGCTATTATTGCGGGGTGGTCCGGATGACGCCTGAGCCGGACGCAATAATATTACTCTGCGCCGCGCGCGGTTTGCGCTTCGCCTTGACTTGGGGGAGCCACGGGGTAACGCAATGACTACGCGCACGGGAGCAGTACGTACACCGGCTGGCAATAGCCAAACCGCGCCCATCGCGCCGCATACGCCTCGCGCGATGCTGCGCGATTCAAGCGTGAGCGAGGGCCGGTGTGTTTACGGAGCCGCGGCCACGGCCCTGTTATATGGGCTGGCGACCGTCAACCCTCATCTGTGGCCGCTCGCGCTGGTGGCGCCATTTCCGATACTCGCGACCGCCCCCGAAGTCTCGACCAATACGGCCGCCAAGCTTGCATTATTTTCCTATGCCTTGGGGAAAATTTTCGTAGTTGGAAGCGAGAGCCACCTCGTACCAATCCCGCTTCTAGTTGGTGCGCATCTAGTCTGTGCAATCGTTTTTGCCACCTCGGTCGCCGCCGCCGCGGAGGCGGCGCGCCGATGGCCTGGAGTGATGGCGGCGATGGTGTTCCCGGCGCTGATGGCTTCGTTCTACTTCGCCGCCGCTCGCGAATCGCCGTACGGCACTTGGGGCGACCCAGCCAACCTGCTGGCCGGATTTACGCCGCTGGTGCAAAGCGCCGCGCTGATCGGGACCAGCGGGATCACTTTCATCGGCTCGCTGCTGGCTTCGGGATTGGCGGTCGCGTGGTATCGGCGTCGTTGGAACATGGATTGGCAAATGCCCGCGTATGTGACCGCCGGCGTGTTTGGCATCGCAGTGCTGGCCGGAACGGTCCGGATGCTAATGGTCCCCAAAACCTCGACTCTGAAAATCGGCCTGGCGGTCGCCGGACAACCGGTTTCGGGGGCCGATTCCGGCGATATTTCCGCCGCCGCGAAGGTCGTAGCGCAGTACGCAAAGCTCGTGCACGACATGGCGCCGCAAGGGGTACAAGCGGTCGTGCTGCCGGAAAAGGTGGTCGCCGTTACGCCGCGTTATGAATTCGATGTCGAAGAAGGCTTTGCGCGAATCGCAAGCATGGCGCACGTTTGGCTGGCGGTCGGTTTCGATCAGATCGATCGCAGTCCCAGGCACAATATCGCCGTTCTATTCCAACCGGACGGAAAACCGGCGCTGGAATATAGCCAGCATCATATCAATCCCATGTTCCAGCCCAGCTACCAGAAAAACCAACTCGTTGCGATCGGTGACTATCTGCTAAACCACGAGAAGGATCCAGACGACTATCAGCCCGGCCATATGGTCGCTCTTGTCGATCCACCTTGGGGCCGCACTGCGGTGGTTACCGGCGAAGACCTGGCTTTTTCAGACACCACTCGCGAGCTTGCCGCAGTCGGCGTGAAGCTGGTGCTGGCGCCGGCGGTTGACTGGCCAGGCAGCCCTGCTGTGCGGCGCGAAAAGGCGGCGATGGTGGGCGGCGTGGAGGGCGGTTTTTCTGTCGCTCGCGCCGCGCGAGACGGCATGGTCTCCGCAACCGAATCACGCGGACGCGAACTTGCTGCCGCGATGACCCAGCCAGGCGCCGACGCGGTGGCGGTCGCCGAAGTGCCGGTCGGCTCGGGCCCAACGATCTATTCGCGCGGCACCGGACGCCTCTTCCCACACCTGCTGGTTCTCTTCACCGTATTGATGCTCGCTCGCCTTGGCATAAGCATCCGGCGCAACGCCCGGGTGCGCCAGATGTACGCCCTGAAAATCGCGACTCCGGTTGCGCAGCCGGTTGCCGCCGCACAGACGCCGAAGGAACCGGAAAAGCCCGCGAAGAAGGATGACGAAGAGCCCGAGATTTACCGCGCGATGACTCGTCCGCCGCCGGATCTGGAGTAGGATTCCGGGCGGCGCCTATCTCTTTCTAATCGACGCTGCGACTGCCGCTGCGATTAAAAGATCGGCAGGAGTGGTAACCTTAATATTTACGCCGGAAGTCTCAACTATCACGACCTTTCCACCGGCCTGTTCGACTAAATCAGCATCGTCGGTGGCAGAGAGCTTTTTCTCAGCCGCACGCCGATGTGCGGCGACCAGCAAATCCCGCCGGAACGCCTGCGGGGTCTGAGCCTGCCACAGTCCTGCACGCGTGACCGTGGCAACAACCGCGCCGCCATCCACCCGCTTGAGTGTATCCGATACAGGCACAGCCGCGATTGCCGCACCTTCGCGCCTGGCGGCTTCGATGCAGGCCTGAACTAGCTCCGGCGGCGCGAATGGGCGTGCCGCGTCGTGAACGACCACCACTTCTGCCTCGGCACTCACCAATTCGAGGGCAATCCGGACCGAATCTTGACGCTCGCGGCCGCCAGGGGTAATTTTCACGGGCAATTTAAGCTTCGCCGCGTCAACCTGCGCGCGCGCCTGCGGTTCGAACCCGGCAGGCACGGCGACTACAACTTCGCCGATTTCCGAAGTCCCCGCGATTGCCTCCAGCGAATAAGACAGCATCGCGCGGCCGGCGACCCTCACAAACGCCTTGGGGCCGTTTGCTCCCAGCCGCGTGCCGCCGCCCGCGGCAACGATTATCGCCGACGCCCGCATTGCAAGTTACCAAAAGAAAGGCCGGTGGGTTTCACCGGCCTTCTCGAACATGCGTTCTTCACCGCCACGTGGCGCTAGTTGGCAAAGATCGTCTTGAGTTCTTCCATGATCTTTTCTTCCGGGTGCGCCTTGGCGATCGACAGCTCCTTCACCAGCAACGACCGCGCCGTATCCAGCATCTTGCGCTCGCCGAAGGAAAGTTCCTTGTCGCTCTTTAGCACGAGCAAATCACGCAGCACCTTGGCGATCTCAAGCGGCGATCCGGTCTTGATCTTTTCGGTGTACTCGCGATAGCGGCGGTTCCAAGTCTGCGAATCCACTTCGACCTTTCGCTGGCGCAGAATCTTGTAGATTTTGTCCACCATGCTCTTGCCAATGACCCTTCTCAGTCCGACCGAGTCAACGTTCTCGGTCGGAATCATAATGGTCATCTTCTCGGTACCAAGAATCCGCAGCATGTAAAAACGCCGTTCGGTGCCGGAGATGGCCCGAACCTGGATATCTTCGATAACCGCCACGCCATGAGCGGGATAGACAACTTTTTCGCCCTTCTTGAACGGCAAATTCATCGTTATTTCCGCACTAATCGCAGGCTTGGAATTTCAAACGCAGTTGGCTACCTATGGTTAGCCACCGGTCCGAGCGGCCTCAATGTGCGTCGTTCATTATGCCATAAAAATTTGGCTTACGTAAGGCCGACAGCCTGAGAAACTGCAATCACGCCAAATTAGTGGAACATCATTTTAAAAGCCTGCCTTCTACTGCTCATCCAATTCTGAGTTCCATAACAATTGCGTCTTCACCTGGGCCATAATAATGCCTTCTCAAACGGCGTTCTTCAAACTCGAACTTTCGATAAAGCTGGCGCGCCGACAGGTTGGAACGCCTGACTTCGAGAGTCACTAATTCCGCGCCCGCGCCTTTTGCATCGGCAATTGCAGCATTTAGCAGCATCGCTCCGATCCCTTGGCGGCGGGACTCTGGATGTACCGCGACGTTGAGTACGTGGCATTCGTCGGCGACCAGCCATCGGCACAGAAACCCATCGGCAGGCAAATTCCCTTCGCCGCCGGAAACTGCCACCGTCACGCGCGAAAACGGGAGATTAAGTTCACGCTGAAAGGAATCGAGGCTCCATGGCGACGCAAAGGCAAGTCGCTCGATTTCGACGATCCGGGGTAAATCGCGCGGCACCGCGTCGCGAATTTGGATCGCCATTTGAATGATTCAACTCCGCCGGCAAGGCGGTCGTCCGGCCGCAAATTACCGGACCCGATTCCTAAGCTGCCGCCTGAAGTTCGGCGCCCTCGCCCTTCATTACGATAACATCCAGCATCTTGTCTTTCAGCCGATGCTTGAATGATGAAACCGGCTTTCCGAAATCGATCCGAGTTGCGAAATCCGCCGGAAACGAAGATGACACGTAGGACAGGCGCCTGAGCGCTTCGCCGCGAACGCTGGCATTGATCGACAAAACCCCGTCGGCCAGCGCGATGTTGTAATCGTAATCTGGCATCTCATCGGGCAGATTCCACAACCGCTTGAGTGAGGAGTGCGGCAGCTTTCGCGGCATCTCCAGTCTTACCAGATACGCATTGGCGAACTCTTTGACGGTATACACGGTGCCATAGCGCCGATCGCGTTCGAGCTTGTCGTCATGCATCGAGACTTCGTAGCCGTCGAACGCGACCTTACGGTCGACGCGATGGGACCCTCCGCCCGCTTTCGCCAGCATGGCCCCAATCGGCGCCAGCGCAAGCCCGTACCAGCATCCGCGATAGATCATTTCCGACACCGGCTTGGCATGGAGGATCCCCTCGCGCAGCCGCCACGCGGCTTCAGCAACCGCAACCGCCACGCCAAGTAGCACCCATCCGCTGGTCCCTTGAGAAAATAACTCATCCCCCAGCAAGGCGACTCCAAATCCGGCCAGAATTGCAGGATAGAGAATCAAGTTGAGAATCAAATTGAGAGCGGTCGCCCGAATTCGCGAAAACCCCAGCGGCGTTCCAACCGAATCCTCAAGCTGGCGCTTGACGCCATCGGGCATCGCGCCCAACACCGGTTCCGCGATTCTAAGCGCGATGCAAACGGGAATCGGCGCGGACCTGACTGCGGCGGCGTCGACTGACGCCATTACTGTCTCGAAATCAGCCTCCGCCTCTCCGGCAAAATGCTTCTCCCCAATCGGTCCCGGCAATGCGCCGACGTCCTTGGGCAGATTGAGCATCGCCAGCGGCGCCGCCGGACCAGCCGCAACCGCGGCTGGCGCTGCAGCAGCCTTCGGAGCCGCGGCTGGCTTTGGCGCCGCTGAGGGAGCGGCTGCGCCATTTGCGGCAGTGGCTTCGGCTGGCGCGGGTGCGGCCTCTCCGCCGCCTTCCTTGCGGAAGCGCGACGGCGCATCGTCGGCTATCGTCTTGTCGGGATGCAATTCGCGCGCGCGCGCGAGCAGGATCGCCTCGCTCTCAACGTTCTTCGGATCGGGCACGCAGCAATCGACGGGGCATACCGCAGCGCATGCTTCATGGTCGTAAAACCCAACGCATTCGGTACACTTTGAAGGCACGATGTAGAAGATGTCCTGCGCGATTGCCGGATGCTCTTCGCCCGCCATCGTCTTCCACGGAACTCCGCCCGCGTAAATCGCGGTATTGGGGCACTCGGGTTCGCACGCCCCGCAGTTGATGCATTCGCTGGTGATAGTAGTCGCCATTTTGGTGATTCGGCCTCAGTTTCAATCTTGAAGACAGCGGCCCGGTATAAGCAAGAGCGAGCCATTCCGCCCTGGCAGACGATAACTGGCGAAAGTTTTGCCTGTCAATCCTGTTTGGCTGGCCGGAATTCGGGGTCCACAGGGACCGATGCGCAATGATTTGTCACCGTAGACCAACCCTACATGATGTCAGCCGATGCAATCGTCCGTAAGGCTGAACCGTTCAGCCTTGAATTTCGGCGGGACAATTATGCACGATGGGCTATTTTTGATTTATGGCGTGATATTAGCTACCCTAACTGATCGTTCGAATTTGATTCGTTCCGTCGGGGAGCGCGGCGGTGAGAGGGCATTGGAATAAATCCCGAACCAGGATAATCGGTGGCGTGTACAGGGCCGCCGCGATTTTTCCGGTTCTTGTCGCCTCGCGAATCGCATACGCGCAATCGACCCCGACGCCGACGGCGGTGGCGGAGCAGGTTTCAATCTTCGTAAGCAATGAAAGCAATAACAGCGTGACTGGGTACTCGTACAACAGCAGCGGCAATGCCCAGCCTTTCGCCCTTATCAGCGGCGCCGGCACCAGCTTAAACGGGAACATTGGCGTCGCAATTGATTCGAGCGGGAATCTTTACGTAGCCAACAGCGGGAGTAACACCGTTACCATCTATCCAGCCGGCGGCGACGGCAATCAAGCGCCAACTGCCACAATCGCCGGTTCAAGCACCGGCCTAAGCAGCCCGCAAGGCATCGCGGTGGATTCGAGCGGAAACATCTATGTGATAAATAGCATCGGCCCTTCGGTCACTGTTTATGACGCCGGAAGTAACGGCAATGTAGCGCCGATTGCCACGATCAGCGGGTCTAGCACCCAACTCAACGTATCCGAAGGAATCGCGGTGGATTCGAGCGGGAATATCTATGTGGCCAACGTAGGCTTCTCCTGCAGGCTCCGTTGTAACCGCGTTGCCTGTGATTGGGAATGTAGCGGCGGCTACGGCGAGGTAACAATCTATCCACCGGGAAGCAGTGGCAATGTGGCACCCAGCGCCACCATTCCTTACCACAATTTCAATGGGTATCCCTACGGCGGCCCCACCGGCGTCGCGGTGGCTCCAGGCGGAAATATTATTGTGGGCAGCGTCAGCGAAAACGTCGAAGGTGGATTGGGTCCGCCCTCGGGTTCCTATTGGGCATCGATCGATGTCTATTCCCCCGGCAGTTACACGCTTGACTCCACCATCGCCGGTGCCGCACTCTCATGGCCCATTTTATCGATGTGTTCACCATTAGCTAACGTCTTCGTCTACATTTCCGTCGCGGCCGATTCCAGTGGGAACATCTACGTCGCCGGGCCTAACGAGGGCTGCCTGATTAACGGCAATGTTTGGGCTTTCTCCGCCGGCAGCAACGGCCTCAACCTATCGCCCGCCACGACCATCAGCGGATCCCACACCGCTCTACTTCAATCGGCGGGGATTGCAATTCTGCCGGGCAATTCAAGTCAGCTTCCGACATTAACCGCGACGTTGTCGCCAACGGCAACGTTTTCGCCGACTAAGACCGAAACCGTGACGCCGACGGCAACCGCTACGGCGACGATCACCACAACTCCAAGCGCAACGCTAAGCATCACGCCGACCACGACCATCACCGCCACGCCGACGCTGACGGAGACCGCAACCCCGACCGGGACGGTCACAATCACTACGACCCCAACGGACACTCAAACCCAAACCGCAACGCCAACTGAGGCCTCAACCGCAACTCTGACCGCAACTCTGACCGCAACTTTGACCGCAACTTTGACCGCGACGGTGACGGCCACCCGCACAACCACCGCAACCACGACGGCCACCGCGACTGCGACCGCGGTACCGGAAATTCTGAGAGTCTCGCCAAAGAGCCATAACTTCGGCACGGTGACGGCGGGAGTGAATAGCAAGCCGGTCACAATAACGATCTCGAACACCGCTCAAAACAGCGGCAACAAAAAACATATGCTGCCGGTGATAATCGAGATGATCGAAGGCGCGGAGGACTACCCAATTACATCAAACCATTGCCCGGTTCCTCCGAGCGAACTGGCGTTCAAGCAATCGTGTATCGTGATGGTCGCATGCAACCCGCCCGCTCCCAAGACCACCGTTCCCAAGGGCACGATGCTGATTCAGGGCAATGCGGCCAACGCGCCGAAATCGGTGACGTTTGCCTGTATGGGCAAGTGAAAGTTGACCGGCAAGGCGGTTGAATCTTTTCGCGGGAATTCCGCGATTGCATCCGGACCGGCCGGGTTCGCCTTGCTTTGAGAATCGGCTTTTGCAACTATCGAGGCGATTAGCAGGCTAGGATTAAATTCTGAAATTTGACCCTATTGGCATGGAACCCGGTTGTTTGACTGGAACTAGCAGGAGGAAATTTCAAATGAAGAAGTTGGTAAGTTTGCTTGGTGTGATGGCGATGGCTGGAATGCTGGCCGCATGCGGTCCGGACATGAAGGCCATCAGTGATGCCAGCGACCGGGCCGAAGCCGATGCGACCAAAGCCGAGGCATCCGCCAATTCGGCTGAAGCAGCGGCCAATCAGGCCGATGCAGCTGCCAAACAGGCCAGTGACGCTGCGGCAGGCGCCCAGGATGCGGTTCGCCGCGCGAACGACGCCGTGTCGAGCCTGGAAGCCAAGTTCTCGACCTCGGTTACGAAGTAAGCGATTAATTCAAATCGAAGCGGCGGAAGGGGGATCTTCCCTTCCGCCGCCTTTAATTCGTCTTCTTTATCTTGATCACCGGCGGATCACTTAGCGTCCGTACCGGCATTGTTCCGCAATAGCTTGCGCACCTGTTCGCGAACCAAATCATTGCCCTCAATGCGATTCTCCAGTTCCCTGAACTGAGAAATCGTCATCCCTTGCTGCAATGCCGCCTGCTCGGCCGTTAGGCCGTGATTCTTTTGCATCGCCTTGTACACCGCGACGTACTTGTCGATTTGGCTTTGCGGAACGTCTTTTTCTTCATCGGCGCCATCGTCTTGTGCAATCAGGAGGTCCGTCCGTTGCAGCAGGTGTCGACTAATTGCCGGATTTGCGAGTCCTGGCAACGCATGCGCCGCGGGCGCCGCCATCAGCGCGGAAAGAAATAGCGATGCGGCACTCAGCTCGCGGACCCTCGCGTGGAACTTCGATTTGGTCGGAAATTTCACCTAAGCTCGCCTCCGGCGACCATCTTGGCACGCGCCGCCTAGATCATAAAGGGCGCACCTCTTGCAAACTGCCGCATGATGCTTAACCTTCTTGGTGGCCGCCCGGCTGCGGATGCAGCGTTGATGCGGCAGATCGATAAACAAAAGAAAACAACGGAGATTTAGGCAAAATGCCGGCCAAAAAGGTTGAGCTTCATGAACAGGCACGCGCGGGGATCGTTGCGGGAGCGTCGGTGGTCGTACAGGCGGCCCGCGTAACACTGGGACCAAAGGGGCGTAACGTGATGCTCCAGAAGAGCTTCGGCGCACCAGCGATCACCAAGGACGGCGTGACCGTGGTCAAGGAAATCGACCTCGAAGACCACTTCGAAAACATGGGCGTGAAGATCATCCGCGAGGTCGCGCAGAAGACTTCCGAAACCGCCGGCGACGGCACTACCACCGCCACTGTCCTTGCGGGCGCGATCGTGCGCGAGGGCGTGCGGCTTTTGGCGGCGGGCTTCCCGGCAATGGAATTGCGGCGCGGAATCGAAACGGCGGTCAGCAAAGCTGTCGAAACAATCAAAGCGATGGCACGGCCGGTGAAGGAACGCGACCGGATGGAACAGGTCGCCACCGTTTCAGCCAACGGCGACGCGGCAATCGGCAAGATTGTCGCCGATGCAATGGACAAAGTTGGCAAGGAGGGCGTCATCACGGTCGAAGAGGCGCGCGGCTTGGATACGATTCTCGAATTGGCCGAAGGCATGCGCTTCGATCGCGGTTACCTGTCACCCTACTTCGTAACCAACCCCGAGAAGCAGACCGTCGAACTCGACGAGCCCGTGATTCTTCTGCATGAGAAGAAGTTATCGACCCTTCGCGAACTCGTACCGCTGCTCGAGCAGGTTGCACAGGCGCGCCGCCAGCTTTTGATCATCGCGGAAGACGTCGAGGGTGAGGCATTGACGGCACTGGTGGTCAACAAGCTGCGGGGAACATTGAAGGCCGCGGCCGTGAAGGCTCCGGGCTTTGGCGACCGGCGCAAGGAGATGCTGCAAGACTTGGCGATCCTCACCGGCGGGACCCTGATCGCCGAAGAGCTTGGATTTAAGATCGAGAACGCCTCGCTTAATTCCATGGGAAAGGCGCGCAAGGTAATCATCGACAAGGACAATACGACGGTTGCCGGCGGCGCGGGAAAGAAGGCCGACATCCAGGGCCGTATCGAGCAAATCCGCAAACAGATTCACGACACCACCTCCGATTACGATCGTGAGAAATTGCAGGAGCGACTGGCCAAGCTGACCGGTGGCGTCGCGGCAATTAAAGTCGGCGCCGCGACCGAGGTCGAACTTAAGGAAAAGAAAGCGCGAGTCGACGACGCCGTCCATGCGCTACGCGCCGCAGTCGAGGAGGGAATCGTACCGGGCGGCGGTGTGGCATTGGTTCGCGCGATCGCGTCGGTCCGTTCGCTCAAGCTCGACGAACATCGCAAGGCGGGCGCAAACATCGTCGCGGCGGCGATGGGCGAGCCGCTACGCCAGATTGCCCGCAACGCGGGGCTGGAACCGCAAATCGTCCTCAACAAAGTGCTCGAGGGAAAGGGCGACTTCGGATTCAACGCCGCTACCGAAACTTATGAAGATCTGGTCAAAGCGGGCGTCATCGATCCGGCGAAAGTCGTGCGTTCAGCGCTTGAGAATGCCGCCAGCGCGGCCGCGATGCTAATTACCACGGAAGCTGCGATCGCGGAGAAGCCCGCCAAGCTGGCCCCGCCGGCAGTCCCATCCCCCGGCGGAATGGCCGGCGGCATGGGTGGAATGGGCGGGATGGACGACTTCGGCGACGACTTTTAGGCCGACTCAGATTCTTGGCAGCAGGCTACTTATCGCGGGCGCGCTTTTCGCGCTCGGCCAACTCCAGGTCGGCATCGACCATCATCGCAATCAACTGCTGGAAGTTCACCTTCGGCTTCCAGTTCAGGACGCGCCTGGCCTTGGAGGGATCGCCGATCAGCTGATCGACTTCGGCCGGCCTGAAATGACGATCTTCGATCACGACGTAGTCGTCGATCTTTAGCTTTAGGCGATCGAAAACGATCTCTAGAAATTCCTGAACCGAATGCGTTTCGCCGGTTGCGACGACATAGTCGTCCGGCTTCTCCTGCTGGAGCATCAGCCACATCGCCTCGACATAGTCCCCGGCAAAGCCCCAGTCACGGCGGGCCGAAAGGTTTCCCAGCGCCAGTTTATCCTGCAGGCCCAGCTTGATCCGGGTGGCGCTGCGCGTGATCTTGCGGGTCACGAAATTTTCGCCGCGGCGTGGCGATTCGTGGTTGAACAGGATCCCGTTGCAGGCGAACATGTTGTAGGCCTCGCGATAATTGACCGCCTGCCAGTGCGCGTAAACCTTGGCGCATGCGTATGGACTGCGCGGATGAAACGGGGTGGTTTCGCGCTGCGGGATTTCAGCAACTTTGCCGAACATTTCCGAGGAACCGGCCTGATAAAACCGCGCCGAGCGCCCGCTGCGCTGATTGTGATCGCGCAATGCTTCCAACAGCCGCAGCGTGCCGACTCCAACCACGTCGGCGGTGTACTCAGCCTGGTCGAATGAAATCCGCACATGCGATTGTGCGGCAAGATTGTAAACTTCATCGGGCCGAACATGTTCGATAATCCGGCGCAATCCGGTTCCGTCGCCTAAATCGCCATAGTGAAGCTCAAGACCGCCGCCCGGAGCGCCAGGAGAATCTTTCCGCAGATGATCGATACGCCCGGTTGCGAAGCTCGACGTGCGCCGGACCATTCCGTGGACTTGGTAGCCCTTCTTCAGCAGCAGCTCGGCCAGGTACGAACCATCCTGTCCGGTGACGCCGGTTATAAGTGCAATTTTTGCCATTTACGCGCCTTCTTAACCCGATTCCCCCGAAGTTGGAGCCGGTTCACAGGGGAAATATAGCATCCCCGGCTTACCTGACAAACCCGGTTTGGGCAAGCCGGTCGATTGCGCCAATCTCGTTAATTCGCGCCAAAGTTAATACATACCGCACTGGAAGATTCCGCCGGGAGCGGTGAAATGTGGCTTCCGAGCCAACCTACTGACCCATGCAATTGATTAGATCCGCCTGAGCATCCGCAGGATCGACGAGCTCCAAGTTCACGCGCACCTGGGTAAATCCCGAATTGAGCGATTCCTTTACGTAATATGTCTCCCCCGGCTTGGCACTGATCGAGACCGACGAGGTGACTTCCGTGTGAGCGCTGCATTTCATCTCGCCCGGGTTGACAACGAATCTGTGATAGCCGCCGGGTACCAGACGTATCGAGCTATCTCCGCATATGACGGGCGGTAATGACGCCGGCGGAGTGAATTTGGGTACCAGCGGCATCAGCATCTCGTTAGGAATGTGGTCGTGCGTGCGGTACAGGTAAACTACGCTCTTGTCCGGTGGAACCGGCGGCCCCTGAAAAGCGCCGGTGCTGCATCCGCCGGCTGAAATCGCGGCTATCGCGAATACAATGGCGTGGCGGAAATTCATATCCATCGATCTTGGCATGTTGCCACGGAAGCGCAAAGCAACGATGGGATGTCCGATTTATTGTCGGACAACGGTTGGCGCGGCCAGTTCGGTTCAGTCTCCCCGAACAATCCGATGCGAATCGCTGTCAAAGTGCTCGGTTGAGAACTCGTATAGTTCGGCATCTTCAAGCGCTTCCATCTGATGAACCAAGCCCGGCGGCACGTCCATGCATTCGCCAGCGACCAGCTCAAATTGTTCAATGTCAGTGCTCTCCGGCGAGCCCTTGACCCGGATCAGGAGCCGTCCGCTTCGCAGATAAAAGGATTCCGTTTTCAGCATATGAAAATGCAGCGAGCACTTCTTACCCTTGTTGATTTCAAGAATTTTTCCGCAATAGAGGCCGCCGTTGGCGATCCACACCTCGCGGCCCCATCCTTTAGGTACGATTCGTACCGGCTGTCTTGCTCGACTCATAATGCTCTGATTAGAGACCGGGGCCGCAAACTGGCTCCCAAACGTTTTCGAGTTTATCCTCTACTCAGGCCCGATTACATAGCGTAATGCGGGCAAACATGGCATCGGACGGAACGTTCAATTCGAAGGTCATCGGATCTGATTCGCGGATTCAAGCCGGGATGGCCGCGATATTGGTTGCCACCGCTCTCGAATACTGTCCCAGCCTGAGCAATCAGTTCATCCTCGACGAGCGGGCAATCGTCGTCAACAACCGGTACATCGCCAATTGGTCGTACTTGTGGAAGTCTCTGGTCAACGACGAGTGGTGGTTTTTCGACCCGGCACATACTCCCGTCGGCTCATATTACCGGCCACTCACGAGCATCTGGTTCTGGCTAAACTTCCATCTTTTTGGGCTTCATCCGATGGGATGGTGCGCGGCGATGATTGCGATGCATCTGATCGCGGTTTGGCTGGTGTTCCGCGTCGCCTCATCGCTCAGCGATGACGCGTTGACGGGATTGTTCACCGCAACCCTCTTCGCGCTGATGCCGGTGCATACTGAAGCCGTGGCCGGCTCGTTTGCCTCGCTATTGTGCTCGGCATTCGAACTTGGCGCATTTCAAAATTCCCTGACGGGCTCGCGGCGCATTTGGCCGCTGATTCTGTATGCGTGCGCACTTCTAACCTACGAAAGCGCCCTCGTCTTCCCGCTGTTGATTGCAACACATGCGCTGCTCTTTCCCTCCGGTAACAACGCTGGAGAGCCGGAACCGGCATATGCGGATCGAATCCAAGGCGCGATCATCAAATTTTGGCCGTACGCCCTGGAAGCCGCGGCCTATGTAGCGCTTCGCATGTCGATCCTCGGTTTCTTTATGCGCAATGAGGCGAGCGAGCCGAATTCGCCCACGACATTGCAGGCTCTACTGACGATTCCATCCGCAGTTTCCAGCTACGGATGGCTGTTGATCGAACCGTGGGATGCAGGTCCAGCCCATCGCCTGACTTTCGCATCCGGGATCACCGCACAAGAATTTTTTCTGCCGACACTTGGGCTGCTCGTGCTCGGTTACGCGATATTTACCGTTTTGCGGCGACATCCGCACCGCAATCTTTATCTGTTCTGCGGCGCATGGTTCTTCATCACAATCGCTCCGACGCTCAACTTGGGAGGTCTTTTCGCGCAGTCGATTATCCAGGATCGATATCTCTACATGCCTTCGTTTGCATTCTGCCTGATTGCCGCTGATTTGTCAGTCACTTGGGGCCGTACTGACGACATCCGAATGAGAACGGTGGGTATCGCCGCCACTGCGCTGATTTTCGTCTATACCGTGTCACTGGTTCAGGTCCAAAAATATTGGCATGACGACGTCGCAGTCTTCACACAGTGCACGCAGCAGGATCCGTCGGTGATGCGGTGCCATTACCGCCTTGGCGTCGCCCTTGCCGAGCAAGGCGACTATGCCGAGGCCCGTGGCGAGCTTGAAACGGCCCATTACCTGTCGCCTGAAGATGGCTCGGTACTTTATGATTTAGGCTTGGCAGACGGACATCTGGGCGACCGCACAGCGGCCGCCCGCGAAATTGCTGAGGGAATTTCGCGGATCAAATACCCGACGATCGAACAGTACACCCAGCTTGCGCTCGCTGCCGATGCAGCCGGCGATACGAAAAGTGCGGATGCGGCGCTGGCTCAGGCCAAGACGCTTAGCGACGGAGCAAATGTCGCCGGGGTTCTTCGCGCGCAACTGCTATTTCGGCATGGTGACGCCAAGGGGGCTGAGACTGCGCTGCGGGAATTGCTGGAACGCGACCAGACGAATGCAGAAGCCCTCAAGGTATTGGGAGCCATAATGTCATCAGAGCATCGATACGATGACGCGCTGGGATTCTATCGGCGCGCGGTCGCGGCCTCGCCGAGCGACTCGACACTTCACTACCTGACGGCGCTGGCACTGCATCATCTGGGCCGCGACCGAGAGGCACTCGATGAATGCGCGATGGTGCTTTCAGGCACGCCCAATAATCCCGGCGCGCGGGCATTGATGGCTGAAATTAACCGGACGACCGCGGCAACTCCGTAGCAAGCTTTCGCGATTCTGCGTGAGCCGGCAGGTTTATGGTTTTGCAGCAGCCGTATCGGGTGCTTCCGCAGCCATCTGAGGCTCGCCCTTGGCAAGCTGGACCTTGAACGTATCCCAATGTTTCAAGATTTCGATGGCACGCGCGAGCTGAACGTCCTTGGCTTCCAAAGCCGCCATCTTACCGGACTTGTCATTGGCTCCGCCCGGCCCTTCGCTCTTGCCGCCATCCGACTTCGACGACGGCGCGGCGCCGGTTGCGGGATGCTTGGATTCGCTCTTCTGGCCGTTCTGGAAGTGATGCGGAAGGTCGGCTTCGTGAATTTCCGGATTTTCGTCGAACTGCGCGCCCTCCTTCTCCATGGCGGCAAGCGTCTCCTTGGGCAGTTCAACATCGACGTCTGGCGTGACTCCCACCGCCTGGATTGAGCGGCCGGCCGGCGTGTAGTAGCGCGCGGTCGTCAGGCGCAGGGCGGAATGATCGTCGAGCGGCAGAATCGTTTGAACGGAACCCTTTCCGAAAGTCTGGGTTCCCTCCAGCACCGCACGCTTCTGATCCTGCAGGGCGCCTGCAACGATTTCGCTCGCGCTTGCGCTTCCGCCATTGACCAGCACGACCATCGGGTAGTCGTCGAAATCGCTCTTCTTGCTCGCAAAGTATTTCTGCTGCTGGCTGTCCTGACGTCCCTGCGTATAGACGATCAGCCCGCCGTCGAGAAAATCGTCGGAGACTTTAATCGCCTGGTTAAGCAGGCCGCCCGGATTGTCGCGCAGATCCAGCACGAGCCCCTTAATGTGTCCGTGATGCTTGGAGCGAAATTCGGCCAGCGCCTTTTCAACCGCCTCATCGGTGCTCTCCTGAAAGGTCGTGATGCGCACGTACTCGAAACCGTCGGGCAGGTCCTTGCTTTTGACCGACTTGATTTGAATCACGTCGCGCTCAAGCGAAATGGTGAACAACTCGGGCACATCCTGCCGGTGAAGCGTCAGCTTGATTTTGGTGCCCTTGGGCCCGCGCATCCGCTTGACCGCCTCGGTCAGCGACATGTCCTTGGTGAAGTCGTCATCGATTTTTATGATCTGATCGCCCGACTTTATCCCGGCGCGATAGGCCGGCGTATCCTCGATCGGAGCGACCACGGTCAGCATCCCGTTTTTGATCGTGATTTCGATGCCCAATCCGCCGAAACTGCCGCGCGTCTCAACTTCAAGATCGCGGTAGAGTTCGGGCGTCAGATAAGCGCTGTGCGGGTCCAGCGAGGAGAGCATCCCACTGATCGCTCCGTCGATCAGCTTCTTGGTCGAAACCGGTTCGACGTAATTCTTTTGCACGATGGACAACACATGCGCGAAGGTGTCGAGCTCTTCGTAGGTGTTGTTGGGGAGCGCCTGTGCACGGCGCGTGAACACTACCGCGAGCGCGAGCGCAATGCCCACACAGGCCGCAACAACCAGGGACAATCGGTGCTGTCTAATCGATGACATTAATAATCCGTCCAAAACATGCTGAATGTATTCATTAAAGCAAATGGCGCCGCGCGATGCATCTCCCGCGTACCGCCGGTTTCATCCCTTCTTCGAATCGATCAGTTCCTGAAGCGCCTGCTTTACATCGGCCCGCGACCAGTCATAAGGACCCATGTGATGCGCGGCGATTTTGCCCTGTTGGTCAATTATAAACGTTTCCGGCACCCCGCTCACGTCGTAGCTTTCGCCCACCTGATTCTCCGGATCGAGTAAAACCGTGAATCCATAGCCGTTTTTCTCGATATAAGGCGCAACCGACTTCCGCCCCTGCGTGTCCTGGCTGACCGCCAGCATCACGAAGTTGGGATTATTCTTGAAGGTTTCATACAGCGTTTGCATCGAGGGCATTTCCTCCCGGCACGGACCGCACCAGGATGCCCATACGTTGAGAAACACGACTTTTCCGCGCAACGACTGCAGCGATACGGTATGGCCGTCAAGCGCCTCCAGCTTGAAGTCCGCGGCCACACTGCCCGCCGACACTGCCGGCTCGGATTCACCGGGTTCCGATATCTGAACGCCGCTGCTGTGCCGCCCGGTCATGATAATCATTACCAAGCCGGCGGCTACGATAATCGCCGCCGCAACATTCAGCAGTCTGTCACGATTCTCCATCGATCAGGCCTGCACGGCCTCCTTGATCATCTCCTCAGCGCGCGGAGCTTCCCGCCCTGCGGTGAGAGCCAGTACAATTGAGCCGCCGATAATCATCGCGACAGCGATCAATTGCGCCTCGCTAAGTCCCATGAAAACCCGCGGATTGATCCTCACGAACTCCACGATAAATCGCGCCACTCCGGCCAGCACGAAGTACCAGCACAACAGGCGCCCCGGTGGGTACGATGTCTTCCGCTTGGACCACAGAATCGCAAAAACACCCAGATACAGGATGGTCTCGTACAGGGGCGCGGGATGCACCCGCACGCCGGGGAAATAGCCGGATACGAGATGATAGTGCTCGTCGAGTTTCAGCACGGTGTCGGCGTTCCAGCCGATTATCGCGTGCGGATATTCCATTGCCCATGGCAATGTAGACGGCAGTCCCCAATCGCCATCGCCGGATAATAGGCACCCGACGCGCCCGATCGCCTGTCCGATTGCCAGCGCCGGCGCCGCCATGTCAGCCGTCGATGCGAAGGAAATTCCGTACCAGCGAGACACGAGGTAAACGCCGATCACGCCGCCGATCAGTCCGCCGTACCATACGAAGCCAGACCCCGACAAAATCGCCGTCAATGGGGCGTGATAGTAGGTCTGCCAATCGTCTATGACCGCATAGATTCGCGAGCCGGCCAGCCCGGCTATAGCGGCTACTATTACAACAGTTGACGCATATTCGGGATCGTATCCGCGGCGGTGACATTCCCGGTTCATCACCTCGCCCGCCGCGATAAATCCCAGCGCCATCATCAGGCCGAAGCTGTAGACCGTTATCGGGCCCACCTTGAACAAAACGGGAATCATGGTGCTCGTCTAATATACAATGTCGGCGTTGGGCTAAACCACAACCGCCCGGCTTGCGCCTGGAACGCCCGCCATTATAGGACGCAGATGTGCGGGCAGTTCTTCAACGTACGATCCGCGCCGAAGTCCGGGTCGATGGCAAAATTATTGCCCGGATTGGGCGGGGTTTTCTGGTTTTGCTCGGGGTTGCCCGTGGCGATACCGAGGACGACGCCGTGTTCCTTGCTGATCGAATCCTGGGCCTGCGCGTCTTCGCCGATGCGAGCGGCAAGATGAACCTGGCAATCGGCAACGTAGGCGGCGAGCTGCTGGTCGTCTCGCAATTCACTTTGCTCGCCGATACCGAATCCGGGCGCAGGCCGTCATTTACGGGCGCAGCGCCGCCTGAAGAGGCGCGCCGTCTGTACGAACATTTTCTCTCGCTCGCCGGCAAGAGTGGTGTTAAAGTCGAGCATGGCGAGTTCGGCGCGATGATGGAGGTCGAATTGGTAAACGACGGCCCGGTGACAATCCTCCTCGACAGCCGAAACCGCTAGCTTTTATGCCACGAGCGGGCTTTTACGCAGTCGAGTCGGGGAAAATTTCCTTCCGGCGCGATGGCAACTGGTACAGCGACGAGGAGCGGATCGACAACCAGCGCATCGCGCTGCTGTTCAGCCGGAGCATCAAGCGCAATCCGGACGGAAGCTATTTTCTCCAAGTCGCGGAGGAGCGCGCGCCCATCACCGTCGAGGACACGCCGTATGTCATTCGCACGCTTGAGGACGACGGCTGCGGCGGCTTCATCGCGATCCTAAACGATGGAGCGCGCGAGGAGCTCGACCCGTCAGCGCTCGAAACCGGCTCCGATAATGTCCTTTATACACGGGTAAAGGGCGGAAACTTCCGCGCCAGATTTTTGCGCCCCGCCTATTACCAATTGAGCGGGTATTTTGAATCGGGCGCCGACGGCCGCTTCTACGTGAGCCTGCACGGCAGACGTCATCCGCTAAAATCGGCCCAAGCCGCGACGGCGGACCGGTAACCACGACCGCGATGCGGCTTCAAGCGCCGAATTTCCATATCGTGCTGGTGCGTCCCGAGATTCCGCAGAACACAGGCTCGATCGCGCGGATGGCGGCGGCCACTCGCTCGCGACTGCATCTGATCGGCCCGCTGGGTTATTCGCTCGAAGACCGATACCTCAAACGCGCGGGCTTGGATTACTGGCCGCTGGTTGACTTGGAGACCTATTCGGGATGGGACGAGTTCGAGGCCGCACATCGCGATGTGTCCGCGAAATATTTTTCCGCTCGCGCACAGCCATCGTATCTTCAAGCGCGATACTCGCTCGGCGATTATCTGTTCTTCGGGAGCGAGACGAAGGGGCTGGGCGCGGAGTTTTTGAAATCGCGGACGACCGCGACCTACTGTATCCCAATTTTCGAGCCCGGCGTGCGCAGCCTCAATCTCGCCAGTGCAGCCGCAATCGTGGTGTACGAGGCGCTCCGCCAAACCGGCACGCTGGAGCGGAAGTAACGGCTTTCCGCCCACAGGCACCATTTCCGCTCAGGGTCCACACGATGCGGGCTGGTGGGTCCCTGATTCACGCCGATTCCGAGCGTCACGCTCTCCGGCCCTGCCGATAAGAATACAGCCATTAGAGCCGCATCCTAAAGGAATCCGCACGATCGGAAAATTCGAACTGAGACGCTACCAACCGTCTGATTGCCTTCCGGCTATACTGACTGCCATGCCGCTTTTGCAGAAAGCGGCGGTTTGTCCCGCAATGCCATCCCAATAGCGTACAACCCCACCGTCGCCAATTTGTGAAATCAGGTTAGACGGCTATTTTGCCGACGCACCCTCCCGATAGCGAAATGTCGCGGAAATCGGCCGCTACGCAATCGGAGCCAGGTGATGCGACAGATATGCGAACAGCAGAACCAGCGAGGTCAGCAGTACCGCCGCAATGATGAGCGGGAATACGAAGATGCCCGACAGCAGCCAGTCATCGTACTTGAGATGCATGTAGAACATCGCAACCAAGGCGAATTTCGCGGCGGCCAGGATCAGCAGCAGCGGCACCAGCACCGGGCGCAGCGCATGGACATAGAAGACGGTTATTTCCATCGCCGTCAGCACGACCAGAAATGCCGCGATGATCAGATAGGTGGCGGTGCCCGGATGGCGGGCCTGCTCGTGAGCCGCCTGTGTGCCAGCTTGCTCGCTCATCCGCCTTTCACCGTTTGCATCAGATAGACCAGTGTGAAGATTACGATCCAAACGACATCGACGAAATGCCAATATAGCCCGGCCAACTCGACCGACAGTGCTCGCGACGAATCCAGCCGGCCCATCAGCGCCGCCGCCATCAGCGCCGACAGCCAGATTACCCCGATCGCGACGTGCGCGCCGTGAAATCCCACCATCGTGTAGAACGATTGCGAAAAAAGGTTGGTCGAGAGTCCCATCCCTTCGTCGTAAAAATGAGTGAATTCATAAACCTGCCCCGCAAGGAAAATCATTCCGAACGCGATCGTCCCGCCCAGCCAGATTTTTTGCCATCGCGCATCGCCCCGCTGGGTCGCCGCCAGCGCCAGCACCATCAGGAGCGAACTCATCAGCAGGATGAACGTGCTGACCGACGTAAGCGGGATTTCCAGAATCTCCGGGCCGGGCGCGCCGATGCTTCTCGATTTGTACACGATGAAGGTCGATATAAGGCTGGCGAAGAAAACGCACTCCGATCCGATGAACGACCACACGCCGACTTTGCGCACATCAACTTCGCCGGCGGACGGCGCGTGCTCAGGATCGTGGACTTCCTTCCCATAGCCCGGATATTCGAAGCCCATCCCGATGACCGACACGATCGCGACTAGCACGCCCATCGCGATGATCCTGTACCACTCGATGATTAGGCCGAGCGCCGCAAGCACGATGCCGAGCGCGAGCACAATCGGAAAATACGACTGCGCGGGCATGTGGATCCCGCTGACATCCAGGGGTTCGGCCTCGGGCATCGCTGGCGGGCGGCCGGAAACATACGCTGCGATTCCGCGCGAACCCGCCCGTCCATACTTGATGATCCACCATGCGTCGCGGCCGCGGATGGCGGGAATCTTGGCGAAATTGTAAACCGGCGGCGGCGACGGGACGGACCATTCCAATCCGCGTCCATCCCAAGGATCGGCGGGCGCGCGCTCGCCCCAAATCAGGCTTCGCGCAATGTTAAAGTAAAAGATTAAGAATGAAAATCCGAGCACGAACGCCGAAAGCGTCTCGAACTGATTGAGCGTGGTCCATCCCATATCGGCGCCGTAGGTATAGATCCTCCGCGGCATCCCCCACATTCCAAGAAAATGCATTGGAAAAAACGTCCCGTTGAAGCCGATGACGGTCAGCCAAAATTGAATCTTCCCCAGCCGCTCATCCAGCATCCGCCCCGTGATCTTCGGCCACCAGTAATAGAAGGCGCCCAGGATCGTGAACATCACGCCGCCGAAGAGCACGTAATGAAAATGCGCGACGACGAAGTAAGAGTCGGTCTGTTGCAGATCGACCGGCGCGGATGCATGCATGATGCCCGAGAGCCCGCCGATCGTGAATTCAAGAATCATCCCGAGCGCGAAGTAAAACGCAACCGTCATCCGCAACGAGCCGCCCCAGATCGTTGCGATCCAACTGAAAATCTTCACGCCGGTCGGAATCGCGATGAGCATCGACGTGATTGCGAATGCACTGTCGGCCACCGGCCCCATCCCGGTCGCGAACATGTGATGCCCCCATACTCCGTACGAAAGAAATGCGATGAGCGCGATCGAATAGGCCATCATCGGATAGCCGAACAACGGCTTGCGTGAAAACGCGGGAATGATTTCCGAAATGATTCCGAAGGCGGGCAGCGCCATGATGTAAACTTCCGGATGGCCGAACAGCCAGAACAAATGCTGCCACAGGATCGGCGTCGCACCGGCGGTTGCGACATAAAAATGCGTGCCGAAGAACCGGTCCATCAGGAGGAAGATGAGGCCAACGGTGAGCGGCGGAAATGCGATCAGGATCAGGATCGACGTGACCATCAGCGCCCAAATGAACATCGGCATCCGTAGATAAGTCATCCCCGGCGCCCGCATCGTGACGATCGTGGTCAGGAAGTTGAGTCCCGTGAGCACCGTCGAGGTGCCGGAAATCAGCAGGCCGAGCACCCACCAATCGATCGCGAGATCGGGCGAGTAGTAGAGTTCGGTCAGGTTGGCGTACCCGAACCATCCCGCGTTGGGCAGCCCGCCGCGAATCCATCCCAAATGCAGCACGATCGCCGCTGCAATCGCGAGCCAGAAAGAGAGGGCATTGAGGCGCGGAAATGCGACGTCGCGCGCTCCGATCTGGAGCGGAATCATGAAGTTGCCGAAGAAGCCGAGCAGCAGCGGCATCACGACCAGGAAAACCATCGTCGTGCCGTGCATCGTAAACAGCATGTTGAACGTTGCGGCACTGACTAGATTGTTGTCCGGCTGCCACAGTTGCGCCCGAATCAGCATCGCCTCCATGCCGCCCACCGCCATGAACACCAGCGCGCTCGCGCCATACAGGACGGCGATCCGCTTATGGTCGGCAGTGGCGAGCCATCCGGCCAAGCCGCCGCCTTCGAGATAGCTTGGCTGCGTATTCGGGATCGATTTGGGGTGCGCTGCCATGGCCCTACTTGAGGCTCTCCAAATATGCCGTCAAAGCATCGAGCTTATGACCCGGCAGCAGCAGCGCCGGCATATTCGCGCCGGGTTTGATCTCCTCCGGATCGGAAATCCAGTGCGCCACGTTCATCGGATTGTTTTGAAGCAAGCCCGCCGCCAGCGTCGTCCGGCTGCCGAAATGGGTCAGGTTCGGACCGATGTAACCCTTCGATACGCCGTCAATTGTGTGACATGCCGTGCACGGACTATCGACGAAAATTTTTGCGCCGTATGCAGCCAGTTGATCGTTCGCCGCTGGTGCGGCCGGTGCCGCTATCTGCGCATTGTTCCATTTCGCGAAATCGTCTGGCGAATCAACGAACACGCGCATGCGCATGTTCGCATGCGAAAGGCCGCAGAACTCGGCGCATTGGCCGGGATACATTCCGGGGACGGTCGCAACAAATGTCAGCTCGTTGATTTGCCCGGGGACAACATCGCGTTTGCCGCCCAGTTCCGGCACCCAGAAGCTATGGATGATATCGGCCGACTCCAGATGCAACCGGATTGGCCGGCCCAGCGGAATGTGCAGCTCATTGGCGGTCTTCAGCCCGCCGGGATATTCGAATTCCCACCACCACTGATGCGCTGTCACCTTGATTTCGAGGGCGTTGGCGGGTGGATTGGGCGGTTGCGACCGGAAGATGGTCCGTACAGTCGGAATCGAGATCATCAGAAGGACCAGTGCAGGCCCGGCGGTCCACGCGATTTCCAGCGCCAAGTCTGACGACGGCGCGGCGGGCGGCGCGGCCTCCCCGACTCGCGTTGAGAACACGAACACCGCAAGAATGAACGCGACAATCACGATCGCGAAGATCAGCGCATCCCATGCCGTGACCTCCAGAAATAGCCGGTAAATCCAATCCGCGAGATCGGACTTCGGTGCAAGCGTTGTCATCGGCGGCTCCGGCGATTGCGAGCATCCGGCAAGCGCGAGCAGCGCGACGGTCCATGCGGCGCTCGGACTGAGCTTCATTCGCCGCCTCCGATCGCCTCGCCGGAGAGCGCGGCACGGGCCGTCAAATTGATCCCTGGAACCGCACAAACGATAAAGGCACCCAGAAATCCGACGGTTATCAGCAGTTGCGTGAGCCCCAATGGGAGTGCGTCGCGCGAGAGCGACGGCACCACCAGCACGTATCGTTCAAGCCACATGCCGATGAGTCCAAACATCGCGACACCGCCCAGCACTGCGGGCGTCTGCTTGGCCCGCACGCTCATCAGCACAGTAAACGGAACAACGAAAATCAGCAGCACGCATGCGATCGAGAGCGGTGACCACGGCATATGATGTACGCGCTGGACGATGAAGAACGTTTCGACGGGAATGTCGCCGTACCAAATTACAATGTATTGGGCGAAGAGCAGATAAACCCAGAAGACCGAAAATGCGAACACCATCTTCCCAAGATCGTGCATGAAAACGGGATTAGTGAAAACGTTTTCCTTTCCCAGACGGCCGCGCAGGACGACCGCGGTCAGCGCCATCGCCACAACCGCGCTCCAGAAGGCTCCTGCAAAGAAAAACCAGCCGAACAGCGAGCTGCGCCAAACCGGCGCCAGCGACATTACGAGATCGAATGCGATCAGCGAATAGATAATCGCGTACAGGACTGCGACGATTGGCGCCCAAAAACGAATCGCATGAGGCGGCAGATCGATTTCCTCACCCGCCACCGCCCATGTGCGCGCTTCCTCGCTGCGCGAAACGCGGATGAATGCAAAACTGGTCAGGGCCATCAGACCCAGGCCAATCCCATCGCGCGCGAACAGAAACGGCGTGTTCAGCCACGCCGCCTTTTGCGCGATCGGATGCAGCACCCATGGAAAAATCCCTGCCCGGCCGAAATACAAGCCGAAGAACAAAATGAATCCGATCCACAAAAACGGCGCGAACGCCTCGGCCAGCCGGTATGGAGTCGAGCCGCCCCATTTTGCCTGAGTCAGATAAAAGGCGGCCGACGCCACCACTCCGCCCTGCGCGATGCCGAGGAAGTACAGCAAATTGACCAGGTAAGCCTCCCACGCGATTTGCGCGTCGCCGCTCCAGAGCGCGATAGCGAATGAGATCGCGCCGATCGCCGCCATGACGGCGCCCGCTGCCATTAGCGTGGTGCCGGCTGGTTGAGCCTGCGCATCGGCGTTAGACGCCACGCACGACCTCCTCCGCTCCTGCCGTTTTGAGCATCGACTCAACGCCGTCGGCATCTTCCTTCGTGCATCGCACAACCAGCCCGAATCGATCCTCACCAAAGTGGGAGTTGTATCCGGAAGCCGACTCGAAGGCGGGCACACCCGACATGAACAGAAACGCCAGGAAGCCGGAAATGCCACCCAGCAGAATCATCAACTCAAACGTGATGACGATAAATGGCGGCCATGAGACCAGCGGCTTGCCGCCGGCGTTGAGCCGCCATTCGTAAGTCGTCCCGATCGTCACCGCGAGGCCGGTCAGGATGCCGGCAATGCCTCCCACAAGCGCTACCCATCGCGACGGACTCTTCGGCAGCTCAATCGCGGCTGCAATCTTATGGCTGGGAAACGGCGAGAACGTGTGGAAATCATCGATGCGGGCGGTGCGAACCGCTCTAACGGCGCGCGCGCATTCGCCCTCCCCGGAAAACGAACCGATGATCGTCACGGTGTTCATGCTCCGGTAGAGTAGCCCCGTTTGAGCGCCGCGCGCAGCCACACGATGCCTTCCTTCATTTCCGTCATCGAAACGATCGGCATAAATTTGGCGAACAGAGAGAACAGGCCCAGAAACCACGCGAACGAACCAACCGTGATCATTATCTCGGTAATCGACGGGACGTAGGGACCCCATTGCGACGGGATCGTATTAACCTTTAGCGAGCCCGCGATGATCACAAAGCGCTCCAGCCACATCCCGATGTTCACGAAAATCGAAATGACCCACAGCGCGCGCAGGTTGACGCGGATGCGTGGCGAGAAGAGCAACAGCGGGATCAGGCAGTTGCACAGCACCATCATCCAGAACATCCAGCCCCACGGCCCGAAATAGCGCATCTGGAATGTCATCTGCTCGATCGGATCGCCGGCATACCATGTCATGAAGGTTTCGGTCGCGTACGAGTACGACACGATCAGCGAGGTCAGCAGGATTACCTTGGCCAGGTTGTCGAAATGCCACGGCGTGAGCAGCTCTTCGAGCTTAAGCAGCTTGCGCATCGGAACCAGCAGCGTGATGACCATCGCGACACCGGAAAAGATCGCTCCCGCGACGAAATACGGAGCGAAGATCGTGCTGTGCCATCCGGGCAGCTGCGCCATTGCAAAGTCCCACGACACCACCGAATGAACCGAAATCACCAGCGGCGTCGCCAGGCCTGCCATCAGCAGATAGACCATCGAAAAGTGACGCCACTGGCGATCGGTGCCCTGCCACCCCATCGCCACGATCGTGTAGAACTTCTTGCGCCAGCCGGTGGCGGCTTCGCGCGCATTGGCGACGTCGGGTATCAGACCCATCGTCCAGAACAATGAACTGACGGTGAGGTAGGTGCTGACCGCAAACGCGTCCCACACCAGCGGCGAGCGAAAGTCCGGTTGCAGCGATCGCTCGTTTGGGTACGGCAGTAGCCAGTAGAAAAACCAGACGCGGCCAAGATGGATGAGTGGAAACAGGCCGGCCGTCGCGACCGCGAATATCGTCATCGTCTCCGCGGCGCGATACACCGCCGTGCGCCATCGCGTGCGGAACAAAAACAAGATCGCGGAGATGAGCGTTCCGGAATGTGCGATGCCAACCCAGAAAACGAAGTTGGTTATGTACACGGCCCAATTGACCGGTTGGCGCAACCCGGTGACGCCCAGGCCCTCGTAAATCTGGCGAAGCCAAAAGCCGGCTGCGATTGCGACCAGCGTGAAGCAAGAGGCGACCCAGATCCAATACGCGCGGCCAGCCGGCTCCATCGCCCGCAGGACGCCGCGATCGATGGCACGGAAATCCGGCTGAATAACTTCTTTTGGCGCCGCCGCCATCTATCTAGCCCTTTCCCTTTTCGCGATAGAGCGCACGAAGATAGGTGATCGCCGGCTGCGTGTTGAATTCGTCAAGTGAGCGATAATTGCGCAATTCATTGCGGCTGCGCCGGCGCATCATCGCGCTCGATTTATCGTTGATGTCGCCGAACGTAATCGCCTTGGCCGGACAGGTTTGCGCACAGGCCGGCACAATCTCGCCGTCGCGCAGGTCGCGGTCTTCGGTTCGCGCGCTAATCTCGGCGATCTGGATGCGCTGCACGCAGAAGGTGCACTTTTCCATTACGCCCGCGCCACGCACGGTCACGTCCGGATTAAGCTGTAAATTGAGTGGTGCGGGCCACTGCGGCTCAAAATAGTTGAAGTGGCGAACCTTGTACGGGCAGTTATTTTCGCAGTACCGCGTGCCGACGCATCGGTTGTAAACCTGGCCGTTCAATCCTTCCTGCGTATGGTACGAAGCAAACACGGGACAGACCGGCTCGCACGGCGCATGATCGCATTGCTGGCACAGCATCGGCGCCAGGGAGACCGGCGGCGAATGCTCCGCTTCGGCGGCATTTGGAAAATAGCGCTCGATGCGAATCCACGACATGATTCGCCCGCGCTCGACCTCCTCCCGCCCGACGAACGGGATGTTGTTCTCGGCATAGCAGGCGGTGATACATGCACCGCACCCGGTGCATGCATTCACATCGATAGTCATGCCCCACTTGTGGCCCGGATAATCCCAAGCCGGGTAAAATTCCGATGGACCGGGCGCTTCCTCTTCTTGCGCCGGAGATTTTCCGCGCACAAGCTGCTCAACGCTCATCGCTTCGACGATTGAGCGGCCCATCATGTCGCTGTTGCCAAGCGGCGTAACCAGCTTGCGTGAGTCTCCAGTTGCGCGCACGACCACCGGCACGCTACGCGCGCCAAGGGGAAGTATCGCGAACGGATTTGCACCAACGTCGGTTGCATAGCGGCCCAAAGCCTGATGGCCTTGTCCAAGCGGGATTGCAATCACGCCGGGCTGAACGGTGCCTTGCACCAGGACCGGCGCCGAAATCATGCCCAAGTCGGTTTTAATTTCAATAACATCGTCGCGTGAAACGCCGAGTTTGCTCGCAGTGTCGGGATGAATTTCCGCCCAACTGTCCCATACGATCTGAGTGATCGGCTCGGGCAATTCCTGCAGCCACGGTTTGTCGGCGCCGCGCCCATCGTAGAGGTAAATATGCGGGTAGGCGTATACCGTCAGCCCGCCCGCCACGGTCGTCGGCGCCGGAGCCTTGAGCGAGCCCAGGTTGAGCTTGATCGGCGCCACGCGCTGGTCTTCGAATAATCCGCCTTCACGTCGGGTCTGCACCCAAAAGTCTTCCGGCGTGGTTCCGCCGCCTTTTGGCGCCAACTCAAGCCACTGCGACTTCACGGCGTCCGCGGTAGTCTTCCATGGCAAGCTGGCACCGGACGCGGCGGCCGCGTTGAGCAGCACATCGCCAAGCGGCCGGCTGTCGACCACCGGCTGCATTACGGGCTGCCCAAGGCCATGCACTCCAGCACGCGGCGTGGAATCGCGCCAATGCTCGAGCGGGTGATGAATGGGGATCAGCAGATTGGCGCTTGCTGCAGTTTCATCCGGGACGACTCCCGCCCATACCACGAATGGAACCTTGGCGATCGCGTCGGCCACGCGCGCCGATGGTGGCATCGTGAACAACGGATTTGCGCCTGAGATTACGACGACATCGATTTTGCCATCGCGCATTGCCGCCACTGTCTCCCGAATCTCATCCGGCGTACTGCCGGCATCCGCGGGGGCATCGTCAAGGAACATGACGGTCCGGCCAAAATTTCCGGTAACCGCATTCAGCAGCATTGCGGCCATGTGTGCCGACGGATCGTCACCATCGGCGATCGCCAGCGCGGCATCCGCTTTGCCAAATGCCTCGCCCAGCCGGATAATCGACGCCGCCGATGCTCCCGTGCGGCCGCTTACCGCCGCAGGATCGTAGTCTGCGATCACTTTCGCGAGCATCCCGAGGTCGATGCCCGAACCTTCACGTACCCAACGCTGTTTGACCAGGACATTCAGGACGCTCCACGCGATGTCGTCGATGGCATCGGGCGCAACGGAAATCCATTCGTCGCACTTTGCTGCCGTCATCCCCAAGCGTGGACCGACGAAAGCCGACCGTCCAATCGTGAGAATTCCTCGCCGCTCACGCGGCTTGCGGAATTCGGAGTACTGGCGCCCGAATTCAACCGGCGATTGCCAAGTTTCAAGAAAATCGGCGCCAAAAGAAATGAGCACGTCCGCTTGATCGATGCGATACACCGGCAGGTCATTCCGTCCAAATAGCGCCTTGGCGGCGGCTTTTGCACCGTCGCGTCCAATCGCTTGATAAAAAAGGGCGCGCGATGATCCGTACGCGCCAAGCCAGCTGTTCAGAATCTTCGTGAACGTGGGGCCTGCGGACCGCCCGATGAACGCGACGCGATTCTTGCCCGCCTTCGAAGCGGCGGCGAGCTTTCTTGCAAACAGCTTTTCGGTTTCTTCCCACGAGACCGTGGAGAGAGCGCCGTCGGAACCGCGCAATTGTGGATGAGCGAGCCGGTCGGGATTGTATAGTCCCTGCAGAGCAGCCTGCCCGCGTGCACACAGAGTTCCGCCGCCAATCGGATCGGCGGGATTACCTTCCAGTTTTATTGCGCGGCCCTCCCGGACTCGCGCGACAACGCCGCATCCGGCGGGGCATTCGCCGCATGTGGTTGCATAGAAGCTGGGCACACCCGGTACCGAATTTTCGTCTGGAACGACGTATGGGATCAGCTTGCGCGCGGCTGGCTCGCACCCTGGTACCGCGGCAGCCGCGCCCGCCGTTGCGGCCAGCTTTAGAAACGATCGTCTGGAAAAGTCTTGCGGCATTGGCGCTCTCAGTGATGGCACCCTACGCAGTCCAAGGTCGCTTGGCGCTTGGTGTGGCAGTCGATACAAAATCCCATGTTGATTTCATACGCCGGCGTCACGCGATCCATCGTTTGCACGGGTCCGTGGCACTCTTGGCATTGAATGCCTGCATGAATGTGCGGCTGATGGGTGAATCGCACGAAATCGGGCAGCGTATAGACCCGATTCCATTGGATTTCGAATGGTGGGCGGGAGCTGTCGGACCACGGGCGGGTCACCGGTTGAATGCCGCTGCCCCCGAACGCGTCACCATGGCATCCCACGCATCGCGCGACAGCGGGGATTCCCGGCTCCGACGAGCGGCCTGCATACGAATGGCAGTGCTGGCAGGGAATTTGATTGACACCGGCATGGATCCGATGGCTGAACGGGATCTCCTGCACGACATCCTCGCGCGGAGCCCACGGCCGCTGCGACAGCGCCGCTATTGCAGCGCCGAACAGTAACAGAAATATGGCCAGCGGCATCACAACGCGGTTCATACTCAGGTCACTCCGGCTCGAACCATAGCCTCAGGGACAGGATCGTCGGACCACCGCTCAAGTAGCGCAAACCGACCGCGACGCGCCAGCGGTGAGTCTTAAAAATTTCTAACAATGCACCAATCGCAAATCAACTAATTCTAATATTAGAGCCTTGTCGAGCCTGTAAAACGCCCGTGCCTGTGGATTGTCATCAAAGTTGAAGCATAATTTTGCACCCGTGATGGTTTCGACCGCTCAAAAAGTGTGTTATTTAGCTGTGGAGTTGGTGGGCTGGCGGTCTTAAGCGGTGCAAATTAAAATTGCTTCCAGATTAGGTCTTTTACCCCCCTATCTGTTCGCGGAACTGGATCGCCTGAAGAAGGAGGTTCAGAAGACAGGCGTCGATGTCATCAGTCTGGGCATCGGTGACCCGGATCTGCCCACTCCAGCCCACATCGTCGAGAGCCTGCATCGAGCCGCGGTCGAGCCGAAGAACCATCGGTACCCCGACTACGAGGGGCTGCCGCATTTTCGCAAGGCGGCCACGCAATGGTTTCAGCGGCGTTTCGGGCAAAGCTTCGATCCCGGCCGCGAGGTATGCGCGCTAATCGGCTCAAAGGAAGGCATCGCGAACTTCTCCACCGCGATCGTCGACCCAGGCGATATCGTTCTCATCCCCGACCCCGGCTACCCGGTCTATTTCTCCGGGTGCGTCTTCAATGGCGGCGAACCGTACTTCCTTACGCTCAAGAAGGAAAATGGTTTCATTCCAGACCTCGCGGCGATACCGGCCGAGGTCGCGCGGCGCGCCAAGCTCTTGTGGCTCAATTACCCGAACAATCCGACCGGCGCGACAATCGAGTTGCCATTTTTCAACGAGGCAGTAAAATTTTGCCTCAAGCACAACATTATTCTGGCCCACGATTGCGCCTACTCTGAAATTGCTTATGACGGCTACCGGGCGCCAACCATCTTTCAGGCCGATGGCGCGCGCGAATGCGCAATCGAGTTCCATTCCCTGTCGAAGACTTTCTCGATGACCGGATGGCGGGTCGGGTTCGCAATCGGCAATGCCCAGCTAATCGCGGGGCTGGGCAAGGTCAAGACCAACGTCGATTCCGGCGTCTTTCAGGCGGTGCAGGAGGCGGCGATAACCGCGCTTGAAGGCGGAGATGGCGACAAACTGGCCGAATACTGCGCGATCTACAAGGAGCGGCGCGATCTCCTCTGCGGGGCGCTGCGAGGAATTGGTTTGGACTGTTCAATCCCGCGCGCCGCTTTCTACATCTGGGCTACTGTTCCACGTGGTTATACCTCGGCGTCGTTTGCCGAGCGGGTGCTCAAGGAGGCCGGGGTGGTAATCACACCTGGCTCAGGATTTGGCAAGGGTGGCGAGGGGTACGTTCGCTTTTCACTTACGGTGCCGAGCGAACGCTTGAAAGAGGCAGTGGAGCGGCTAAAAGCGCTGCGGTGATGATGGGCGGGGATGCCCAATCGGGCTTTCATCGGAATAGGCAGTAACTTAGGCGAGCGAGCCGCCAATTATCGTGAGGCGGTATCGCGCGTCGCAGAGATCCCGGAAACGAGGGTCGTGCGCCAATCCTCGATCTACGAGACCGAGCCGATGGGCGATCTCAAGGGCGCGTTTCTGAATGGCGTAGTTGAAGTCGACACCGAGCTGGGGCCGGAGGCACTGATGCGCCGGCTGCTGGCGATCGAGCGCGTGATGGGACGCAAGCGCGTCAAAGGTAAAAAGCCCGCGCGTGGAAAATATCGGCCACGGATCATCGACCTCGACCTGCTCTTCTTCAACAAAGAATCGATCGACACGCGTCTGGTCAAAGTTCCGCATCCACGGCTGCATGAGCGCCGCTTCGTGCTCGCTCCGATGAGCGAATTGGCGCCCGTGCTGATTCATCCAAAATTGAATGCATCGATTTCCGAAATGCTGGCGGGGCTGAAATCGCCCTACCGGGTAACGCTTGCACGTGCGGATCTGCTCCGCCCACCGGCGGCGAAACCAGAGGCCTCCAAACGATGAAGTTCTTTATCGACACTGCCGATGTCGCCGAAATTCGTGAGGCCGCAAGCTGGGGACTCGTCGACGGCGTCACAACCAATCCCTCCCTGATGGCGAAAACCGGGCGTCCGTATCATGACGTGCTGCGCGAGATTTGCGAGATCGTCGACGGGCCGATCAGCGCGGAGGTGGTTGCGACCGAGGCCGCCTTGATGATCGAAGAAGGTGAAAAACTCGCCCGCATTCACAAGAACATCGTCGTCAAATGCCCGCTGATTGTCGAAGGACTGAAGGCGACCCGCGCTCTCTCCAAGCGAGGAATCCGCGTCAACGTCACGCTGATCTTCACCCCTTTGCAGGCGCTGGCTGCCGCCAAATGCGGCGCATCGTTCTTGTCACCGTTCGTCGGCCGTCTTGATGACATCGGCGAGGATGGCTTTCAAGTCGTTGAGCAGATGATGCAAATCCTGTCCAATTACGATTATCCGGCTGAGGTGCTGGTCGCCTCGGTTCGGAGCCCGGTACATCTGTTGCGCGCAGCCGAGGTCGGCGCGGATGTCGCGACTGTGCCGTTCGCCGTGCTCAAGCAAATCCTGCATCACCCGCTGACCGACTTGGGGCTGGATCGCTTTCTGGCCGACTGGCGCAAGACCAATCAGAAGATTTGAACGCTCATTTCCATCCGCTTCGATTGCGCGGGACAAGCTTCGATCCGCCGACATAGACATAGTCGAGATCGAGCGAGGTCAGGGGACGGTCTCGCGCACCGATCGTCACGCCGATCGGTTCAGCAATGAAAATCGTGTGATCGCCCGCGGAAACGCTCCTGCTCACGCGCGCTTCGATTTTCACCATCGCGAGTTTCAACCACGGCACGCGGAGTTTCGGCGACAAAACGAACGCGACCGAGTCCAGATTGTCCATTCGTCGTGACTGCGCCGAGTAAAAGTAGTCTTCCAAGGCTTTTCCCCGCCGGCCCACGACGTTAAGACCGAATGCACCCGTGCGTTTTATCGCGCGGTGGCTGTGATGGCGCTTATCAACCGCGACGGTCAAAAGAGTCGGCTCTCCCGATGCCTGCGCCACCCACGACGCTGACATCCCATGGCAATGCTCATCCTCGCGGATTGTAAGAACGTAGATTCCGGTCGTAAGCGCGGCCATCGCGCGGGCAATATTTCGTTCCATTTCGCGCCAGAATACTATGCGGCGACCGTTTTCAAAATGTAAAATTGAAGTTCGAATCTGTGATGCTAAAGTATTTTTGGTTTTGATGAAGCGATTGCCTCGACTGTTAGCCGCCGTATTTGCGGCGATGTTGCTGTTGCCGGCGATCGCCGCGCACGCCGGCAACCCATGGCAGCGGAAATCAGATTGGCTGATGGCCACTCCGGCGCCGCACCCATCAGCCATGCCGCAACCCGTCCCGACGAATTCGGGTGCCCACGCGGGAGCATCCTCTCTTGTGCCTCCATATGCACCCGGTGCGAATCCGGCCGGCGAAGCCGTGCCTGATGTGCCGGTCGTCACGGACACCGGAAGGGTCAGTCCGTCCGCCTCCATACCAGCCGTAGACGGTATTACCACCGATCACGTTCTGACCCCGGGTCAGGTCGCATACCATGCGACGCGCGATACCTCGTATATCGATCCCACCAGTTGGTCGGTCACAGTCTACAAGCATCGTCATGAACTGGACGTTTATTACAAAGGCCATTTTTTCAAACGCTACCATTCCGTATCGGGGCGCAGCTTCGAGCCCGGCGCCAAGTCGTGGGAGGGGGATCGGCGTACGCCTGAGGGCATCTATACCATCGTCGAGAAGCATCCGAGCCGGCGCTTTCAATGGTTTCTCAAGCTTAGCTATCCCAACGATGACGATCGCGCTCGCTACGAGCAAATGTGCAGCGATCATCTCGTACCAATCTCGGATGGTCACCCGGTCGGTCTGGGTGACCGGATCGGAATCCACGGGACTGACAAGCCGATTCTCAACAGCGGCAACATCAATTGGACCACCGGCTGTATTTCCGTGGACAAGGCGGACATCGTCGAGCTTTACAAGCTGCTTCCTGTAGGCACGCTGGTAGTCATCAAGCCGTAATGAGCTAACGCCCCGCAGCGCTCCGCTCGATTGAGTCCATTAGCGCTCGGGCCTCGGAATTGCCGGGGGCGCCCGCGATCGCGAGCGCGCATTCGTCGCGAGCGTCGCGATCGTCACCGAGCCGATGCATCCCGAATGCGATTAGGTAATGAAACATCGGCATTGGCGGCGACATTTTTGCAGCACTCTGGAATGCATCGATCGCTTCCTCGCGGCGTCCCTGTGACGACAGCGCAGTGCCCAACAGGATAAGTGCCTGCGAATCCTCGGGATCGCGCTTTAGCTGTTCTCGCACTGCATCTTCGGCGCCCTTGCTGTCGCCATGCATCAATCGGATTTGCGCGCGAGTCATGTCGGC
>Ga0335069_10000196_pt1 | contig 104570 bp, 98 predicted proteins | sample Lox_Sample_11_FD_206714 | JGI IMG/M metagenome (GOLD analysis project Ga0335069, IMG submission 206714) | Soil microbial communities from Loxahatchee National Wildlife Refuge, Florida, United States - Lox_Sample_1.1 | ecosystem: Environmental > Terrestrial > Soil > Wetlands | place: USA...
TACCCGAGGCCTCCGTCTCCCCAGGCGACCGGCAAGAATTTCCGGAAAGGGACCGGCTAGAATTTTCGGAACCCGCACGAATCGACAAAGACACCCGAGTGAGTGTGTCCTCTCGCCGCGCCGTGCCATTTCTGGAGGTCCCCCGCGAGGGGATAGCGGCCGCGTTTGAGAAATGGGCCGCTACTGGAGACCGGTCGCACGGGTAGCGGGAGGTCGAGCGTGCAAAGCGCTCGACTCGGGGCGTGACCCGAAACGGGGTTGCATCGCCACTGCGCGTTCACACCTTCAGAAGGAAAGGAGGTTCCCATGAGCTTCCGCGTCTTTATTTTGGCTCTCGCAGTGGGTGTCGTAGGGTGCGGCGGCACCGGGACCGAAGAGGAGGAGGCCGCTGGAGCGCTCCCCGGTGAGCAGTTAGCGGCCCAGCCCGGGCACAGCATTTCCGGGACCGTAACCCTGACCCTATTCTCCCCGGCCAAGTTGACAGTCTGGCACGGCCCAGGCGTGGGCATCCCGATGCACCTAGGAGGCGCGAGCGCCGCCACGACCAAGACAGATGCATCGGGCCACTACACCTTCCCCGGTCTTGCCAGCGGCAGCTACACCGTCACGCCCTCAAACCCTCCGCTGATCTTCTTGAGCTTCGTTCCAGCCAGTCGGTCGGTCTCGCTTAGTGGCGCGGACGTTGGCAAGCAGGACTTCGCCGGACACAACCAGCTTCCGGTTCACCTGCAGTAAGTGGCGGCAGGCTGCAACCATCCAGGGACAAGGGTCCCCTCGGTAGTCTTCGGACTCCTTGTCTAGTGCGCCATGTCCAGCGCGACCGCCTGGATACGAAGCGGATTCTCTCCGACAAGAAAACTGGATGACTATCCGTGCCGTTAGCCTATTGTTGGGCGTACCGGGTGACCGATCACCCTTTCCGCACGCGAGTTCTGCCTCTCGCGGCGACCTCTCCGGAATGAAAGGACCTGAAAATGCGAAAGCTTCTCCTCGTCTCCTTTGTTTCTTGCCTCCTCGCCGGGACTGCCATGGCCGCCCCGGTTCACGATTGGAAGGATCTTCAGGACGTGCATGCGAAGGTGCAGAAGTGCATCAAGGAGATGGAGCGTGCTCGGGCTGCAAACCACTACGACATGGCCGGGCATGGAGCGAAGGCCGAGGACCTGCTTCGGCAGGTTGAACGCGAGCTGCACATGGCAATCGAGGCGGCGAAGAACGCCAAGTAGGGCTCTGATGCGACGGCGCCGCCTCTGAGGCGGCGCTTCCGTCCCAAGGTCTGATCCGGGCTACGTGATCCTACCTTGCCGCTCCGTGCCGCGCTCTCGGCGCCGCGTCAGTTGGGCGCTCCCCTGGCAATGAACCGCACGCCCCGGCCGCCGAGCCGGCGGGCAGGCGGCGTCCCGTTCTCCGCCTTGTGAAAGACACAGCTCGAGACGGCGATGCTGAGGGACGCGCGCTTGGACGATTCCTGAGCGGGCCGTCTGAGCCCCCGAAGGGCGGGCGCGGCTCGCCTCCCGGGACATGCGGGGCCACCCGACTGCGCCGGAATGCTCTACGACTGGGCGGCCGTCGTTGCAGTCGTCGCTCGGGACGGCAATCATCAACCGAGTGCACCGCGGGCAGCGGAGAACCGCGTTCCACCAGGAGGGTTTCAGATGACGACCAGGATTCTTTCTCGGGGCACGGTTCTCCCGCTTGGCCTCCCCCGCCCGCGCGGAAGTCCTCGGCTGGCGTCGCGGCTGACCCGCCACGCCCGGGACCTTTCGGATTCCGCGGGGGCCGTTCCCGGTGCACGAGAAGGGGCATCGCCATGACGAGGCAGCGAACGCCTTCGGTCGTGCTCGAGACCATGCAGGCGCTCTGGGGCCTCGCCCACGCTCTCGAGGCCCGCTCCAAGTGGATGCACCGGCGGTTCGGCGTGACCGGTCCCCAGCGGCTGCTCATCCGTGTCATCGGGGATTCCCCGGGCTGCTCGCCCGGCGAGGCTGCACGCCAGCTCCGCCTTCACAAGGGCACCGTCACGCGCCTTCTCGGAGGGCTCGAGCGCCTCAAGCTCGTCGAGCGCCACGCGGACGCGATCGACGGCAGGCGACAGCGCCTCGCCCTGACGGCCCGGGGCCGGCGGGTCTACGCCCTCCGGGAAGGCACGGTGGAAGCGGCCGTGCAGGGCACCTTGGACTCCACCTCCTCCCGCGAGCGCCGGGCTGCCCTCGCCTTCGTCTCCCGCCTCACGTCCGAGCTGACGCCAACGGGCGATGTCCCGGACGCGTGAGCGGCCCGCGAGGTGACGCGGTCCCTCGCACCGGTGGCGTTGCGCTCGGTCGTACGGTCGATTCCAGCCTGGCGCCCCGCAGCCGGCCGCTTGCCAAGAAATGCCCCTTCCGTTAGCTTACGGTTGCATATGCAACTTACTGGGGGCAGGAAGCCCCTGTTCCCTTGCCGATCGAGCCAACCCGGCTTTCGGAAACGTCCGCTTGACGCGGACCCTCGGAGGATCACGTGCGCAATATATGGCTCCTAGCAGCCCCCCTCGCCCTGCTTCTCGCTACCGCCCCCGGATGCGCGAAGCACTGGAAGAACGGGGAGTGCGAGACGAACGACAACTGCAAGGAACAGGAGGGGTACGGGAAGGTCTGCGTGCAGGGTCACTGCCAGGAGTGCGGGGGGGACGCGGACTGCAAGGCGGGCTTCGCCTGCAAGGAGTTCCGGTGCGTCCCCCGCCCCGAGTGCGAGAGCACGAAGGACTGCCCGTCGGGCAAGATGTGCAGCGCGGGCCGATGCGTGGTCGACCCCGATGACTGCAGCTCCGGTACGCCGTGCAGCGGCGGGCGCGAGTGCGTCCAGGGACGGTGTGTGGCGCGCGCGCCCGTGGCGCCGGCGAAGGGCCCCTGTGACGAGCTGCAGAGCGTCCACTTCGCCTTTGACTCGGCAGTCCTCGACGGAGCCGCCCGGGCGGCTCTGCAGCAGGACGTCCACTGCATCAACTCCCAGAGCGTCCACCTGGTGATCGAGGGCAACTGCGACGAACGCGGCACCGTGGAGTACAACCTGCACCTCGGACAGCGCCGGGCCGACTCCGCGAAGAAGTACCTGCACGGGCTCGGCGTCGCGTCGAAGCGGATCGCGACCGTGAGCTACGGCAAGGAGCGGCCCGTGTGCACGGAGTCGACGGAGGCCTGCTGGCAGAAGAACCGAAGGGCCGACGTGAGGGTCCAGCAGCACTGAGCGATCCCGACGGCACCGGACATGCGGGGCGCCGAAGGACGGCGCGCCCGCCCGATGGCCAACTCGCGGAGACACGACTCCCGAGATCGATCCCGCCGGGCCCGGGCCCCGGGGCGCGTCACCGCGGGCGCGAGGGCGGTTGCGCATGCAACCGGCCCCTCGAAGCCCCTGTGGGATTCGCGACGAGGGGAGGTCCGCCGGAACCGCCTCCGGCTCTCGCGCGGGCTTCCAGTCGGTCTACCGCGGTCCCCACCTACGGTTGGCGTGGGAGCGGCGACCTCGGTCGGGGGGCTCCGTCCGATCAGGCGCGGTCGAAGCGATCGAGGTCCATCCGCTCGCTCCACGCCGCCACGAAGTCCTCGACGAGCTTCCTCGGCGCGGACCGGCACACTGGAGTTGCCCGTCGTTCGGTCGCGCGGGACGGGGCCCGCGCGGGGCGTCGCTCGATCCTCGGATCGGGGAGACGGCGGCCGCGTCGCGAAGCGCCGGCGGCCCTAGCGAACCCGCGCGAGCACCGATGCGCGAATGGCGTCCTGGGCGGCGTGCCTCCAGGCGCGGAGCGCGGGAGCCACGGGGGCGCTCCGGCCGCAGCCGAGCGCGCCGTGCCAGAACCCGTGGATCTCGCGGGCGATCCGCTCGAGCGCGTCGACGAACGCTTGCCAGCTCGGGTCGGCGTCGGCGGCGCTCATCAGGACGAGCACAGTGGCGGCGGCGAGGACCGCTGCGCAGACGAGCCTGCGGTGGTCGGCGACGGATCGGACCGCGTTGTCGTTCATCGGCGTCATGGCGACCTCCAGCTCGTTCCCAAGGCCCCTGCGCTTCCGACGTAGGGACAGGACGGGGAGGCAAAGCTGACGGGCTGGGCACGCGCTCGGATGCAGCTGGGGGGATCCGACCGCGTCCATCCACAATGAACCCAGCAAATTCAGTAACTTGGGCTCCCGAACGTCCCAGGAGGGGAACTCGCGGATGCGGCGCCCCGAAGAGTCTGGAGGGGTTCCTCGAGCTCGCTCGCGCGTGGCAAGGCGAGAGGTCCCTCGGCCTCCCGGGTGGCGCGAGGCCGATCGCGACGGGCGTTCGTCAAAGGCGAGCACCCCGGTGCGGGGCTCGCCAGCCATCGCTCACGCGAGGAAGTGGTCGCGGCCCGTCCGGACGAAGACGATCGCGCCTCGCACGCCGAGCCGATCCCGGGACGGGGCGATGGCCGTGGAGAGCATGTCGGCCGGGAGCTGGAACCCGAGCGCCCGAGACAGGTGGCGGGCGAGGATCCGGCGCACTGCGCCGAACCCGCGCTCACCGCCCGCCGCGAGCCGATCCGCGAGGGCCGCGATGCCGCGAACGCCTCCGAGGGTGACGACGCCCGCCCCCAAGGCCCGAGCCGGTGGCGGCGACACACTTCACCGTCGTGAAGGGCACCCCTCGGCCACCGCAAAGCGCGTGGCGCCTCTGCCACGGGTCTCACGGGGCGCCGGCCCGTCTCGAGGACGAAAAATGGCGTCGAGCCCCGGATGCGGCGCCCCGTCGGCACGGTTCTCCCGTAGGATCGCCGCCCGCGCGAAGGAGGTCACATGGCGACCCCGAAGAAGGCTCTCGCTACCCCGGGCCGGCCGGAGCGGCTCAAGAGGCGGCTCTACTAGAAGCAGCTCGCGAAGCTCCACGTCGAGCTCGTGAAGCTCCAGGAGTGGGTGAAGGAGGAGAAGGCAAAGATCTGCGTCATCTTCGAGGGGCGGGACGGGGCGGGCAAGGGGGGCACCATCAAGGCCATCACCGAGCGCGTGAGCCCGCGCGTGTTCCGGGTGGTGGCGCTCCCGGCCCCCACGGATCGGGAACGCTCGCAGATGTACGCGCAGCGGTACCTCGCCCACCTGCCGGCCGGCGGCGAGGTCGTGATCTTCGATCGCAGCTGGTACAACCGCGCGGGCGTCGAGCGGGTGATGGGCTTCTGCTCGGAGAAGGCCGCGAAGCGGTTTCTGAAGGTCGCCCCCGAGTTCGAGCACGCCATGGTCGAGTCCGGGATACAGCTCATCAAGTACTGGCTCGAGGTGAGCCCCGAGGAGCAGACCAGGCGCCTCCAGGCGCGGATCGACGACGGCCGGAAGATCTGGAAGCTGTCGCCCATGGACCTCGAGTCCTACAAGCGCTGGCACGACTATTCGAGGGCGCGCGACGAGATGTTCGCGGCGACGGACCGGGACTTTGCGCCCTGGTACGTCGTCCGGTCCGACGACAAGCGGCGCGCCCGGCTGAACGTCATCCGCCACCTGCTCTCGCATATCCGCTACCGGGACGTGATCCGGAAGCGAAAGCGCCCCGAGCTTCCCCGGCGCCAGGGCCGGGGAAAATACAGGGAGCCTGCCTACCCGTTCAAGTTCGTCGCGGAGAAGTACTGACCGAGACCGCCCGGGGCGACTCAGGGGTCCGCGCCGCCGTCGCGCGCGGGCGATGGCGGCCACGCGGGGAGGACGACGCCCAGGGACACGATGAGGCGGAAGGCTTCCTCCACGCTCATCGCGAGTTCCACGGCGTCCCGCCGGGGAACCATGACCAGGAAGCCGGACGTCGGGTTCGGCGTCGTGGGCACGAACGCCGACACCATGTCCTCCGAGGTCGTGGCCCGGACCTCCTCCGGCCCGTTCCCGGTCACGAAGGCCACGCTCCGGGCTCCGGCGTGGGGCCACGGAATGAGAACGACCTTGCGAAAGGACTTGCTGCCGGGCGCGAGCAGCGTCTCCGTGACCTGCTTCGACCCCCGGTAGATGGCTCCGACGAACGGGATTCGGCCGAGCTGCGCCTCGGAGATCGCGACCAGCCGCCGTCCGATGAAGTTCGAGAACAGCATTCCGGTCGCGAGCAGCAGCGCCGCCGCGAGGACGACGCCCAGGCCGGGCACGCGGAAGCCCAAGAGCGCCTCGGGCCGCAGCGGCCCCGGCAGCAAGACGAGGGTCTGGTCCACCACGTTCACGAGCAGGCGCAGGACGAAGAGCGTGACCGTGATGGGGACCCAGATGATGAGCCCCGTGACGAGGTACTTCCGAAGGTTCCGCCAGCGCCCTCCGCCGTCGGCCATGTGCGTCCTCCTCCTCGGGGCGTCGGACCCGCCCCCCAACGTCCCCTGCTGCCCCGGGACGCGCTGTCTACCACTTTCGGAGCGAGATGGCGGTGCGGTCGGGGCCCATCGGACAGGAGACCCCACCGGCGGCGACGGTCAGGGCTCCCCCAAGACGAACGGCTCCTCCGGCAACGCCGGCGGCAGCGAGAGCCGCTCGCGCATCGCCCGGAACTCCGCCTCGAGCAGCATGGGCTTCGCCATCCCCGTGGCGAGCTCGTTCGCGCGGGCTCGCAGGCTCGCCACGCGGTCTGGATGCTTGTCGGCGACGTTGTCCTTCTCGGAAGGGTCCTCCGCGAGGTTGTACAGCTCGACCGCCTCCGGCAGCGGCGTCCTCCAGATGAGCTTCCAGTCCCCCTGGCGGACCGCGGCCCGGAACGGCTCCACGTTGTAGACGACCTCCGTGCGCGGAGAGGGCCGCCCCTGCGCGACAGCCTCCCACACGTCGAGCCCGTCGAGCGGCTTCCCTCCGTCCGTCCGGGCCCCTGCCAGGCGAGCGAGCGTGGGGTACATGTCGACGACGTGCATCGGGCCCGTGCGGATGCCGGGACGGATCCGTCCGCGCCAGGTCGCGAAGGCGGCGACGCGGGTTCCTCCCTCGTAGAGGGAGCCTTTCCCCTCCCGGAACGGTCCGTTGTCGCAGGGGATGACCACCTTGCTCGCGTCGCCTTCCCCGGCGAACAGGGGGTTGCTCGTGCCGCCGTTGTCGCTCTGGAAGACGACGAGCGTGTCGTCGAGCATCTTCCTCCTCTCGAGCTCGGCGACCACCCGGCCAACCTGCTCGTCGAGGGCCGTCACCTGCGCGGCGTACGCTCGCCGGCTGGGATCGGCGATGGCGCGGTAGCGCTCCTGGTCCCGGACCGGCGCCTGGTAGGGCGCGTGAGGGGCGTTGAAGGCGAGGTAGAGAAAGAGGGGAGTCCCGGGGTCATGCGCCGCGATGACCCTCACCGCCTCGTCGCCGAGCAGGGTCGTCGAGTAGCCGTTCTCGTGGACCCGTTGCCCGTCCCGGTACCAGTCGAGGACCCCGTGCTGCCTGTGCGTGAAGTAGTCGATCTCGCCGATGAGGGGTCCGTACTGGTGGTCGAAGCCCCTCTGATTCGGCCAGTACTTCCGGTCGGCGTGGCCGAGGTGCCACTTGCCGACGATCGCGGTCGCGTAGCCGGCCTGCCGGAGAGCCTGGGGCAGAAGCCACTCGTCCGTCGGCAGCCCGTAGGTGTGCGCGGAGAGGATGACCGCGGTCTGCAGCCCGTAGCGAAACGGGTAGCGTCCCGTCATCAGAGCGGCCCTCGTGGGGGTGCACATGGGCTGCGCGTAGAACTCTTCGAGGCGGGCCCCCGCCTCCGCCAGCCTGTCGAGGTTGGGCGTCTTGATGTCCGATCCGTGGAACCCCACGTCCTTCCAGCCCAGGTCGTCGGCGACGATGTAGACGATGTGGGGCCGGCTTGCCGCCGCGCCCGCCGCGAGCGGCGCTGCGCTGGCGACGGCGGCGAGGAGTCCCAGAACTCGGGGTCGTGTCATGGCCCCCTACCTATCGGCCCGGCGAGCCGCTCGCCAGCCGCAGATCGGCTATCGTCGGCGCATGGAGAGCCGTCGCGTCGCAAGGCCGGGCGGTCGCCCGTACTCCCTGGTGCAGGTCGACGTGTTCACCGACCGGCCGCTCGCCGGAAACCCGCTCGCGGTCTTCCCCGACGCTCGAGGGCTCTCGGATGGGGAGATGCAGGCCATCGCCCGCGAGATGAACCTCTCGGAGACCACCTTCGTCCTCCCGCGCGATCCGAAGATCGAGCGGGCGCGCGGCATCCGGGTACGGATCTTCACGGTGAGGGAGGAGCTTCCGTTCGCCGGTCACCCCACGCTGGGGACGGCCTTCGTCCTGCGGGGCCAGGGAGGAGGCCCCGAGGTCGCGCTCGAGCTCGGCGTCGGGCGGGTGCCGGTGCGGTTCGAGGAGGCTCCCGGGCGCCCACCCTTCGGAGAGATGACGCAGGTCGACCCCGTCCTCGGCGAGGCGCACGACCGCACCGAGGTCGCGCGCGCCCTGGGCGTGCCCGTCGAGGCGCTCCACCCGCACCTCCCGGTCCAGACGGTCTCGACCGGCCTTCCGTTCGTCGTCGTCCCGTTCCGATCCCTGGCGGTACTTCGCGACCTGGTCCTCGACGTGCAGAGGTCGGACGCCTGGCTCCTCCCGCGCGATGCCCGCCACTTCTACCTCGTCGCGCTCGAAACCGAGAGCCCGGCCGCTCGACTGCACGCGCGCATGATCTTCTACGGGGGCGAGGACCCGGCGACGGGCTCTGCCTCCGGGTGCGCCGCGGCCTGGATGGTGGCCCACGGCGTGGCCGCCCCGGACGAGCGCGTCCTCATCGAACAGGGTCTGGAGGTCCGGCGCCCGAGCCGCATCCACGTCCGCGCCTCCCGCACCGGTAGCCGGGTGCATTCCGTGCGGGTGGGCGGAAACGCGGTGGAAATCCTTCGCGGCGAGCTCACCCTCTAGGACGCGCCGCCTGCCGCGCCCCGCCCCGTGAGGCCCTTCGTCGCGATCCTGGCCCTCGCCTCGGCGTTCCTCCACGCGCTCTGGAACGCCGCCCTGAAACGCCAGAGAGACCCGGAGGCGGCCTCGGTCGCCATCATCGCCGCCGCCGTGGTCTTCGCGGCCGGCGCGATCCCACTCGCCGGACCCCCGTCGTTCACGACCGCGCGCGCCGTCGCCTGGTCGATCTCGGCCGGGCTCTTCGAGGGAGGCTACTTCGCGACGCTGGCGCTCTCGATGCGCGAGGCGCCTCTGGCGGTTGCCTACACGATCGCCCGCGGCGGCGCACTCGTCGCAGTGTGGCCCGCCTCCGTCCTGTGGCTCGGGGAGGGAGTCACAGGTCCCTCGGCCCTCGGCGCTCTCGCGGTCGGGTCCGGCCTCGTGCTCCTGGGCTCCGAGCACGCGGGCGTGGCGCGAGCGCGCGGCGTCCTCTGGGCGGGCGCGTGCGCGCTGTTCGTTGCCGGATACCACGTCTCCTACAAGTGCGCGCTCGGCGCGGGGGCCGAGCCGACGGCTCTCTTCGCGGTCGCGCTCGGGCTGGCACTCCCCATCAACCTGGCGAGGCTCGGCCCCGCCGGGTTGACGCGGATTCGGTCGGCGATTCGCGGGAACGGCCCGGCCCTCGCGGCCGCCGGCGCCCTGTGCACGGCGTCCTTCCTGCTCTTCCTCGCTGCCCTCGCGCGCGGAGGTGCCGGGACGGTGATGACGCTCCGGAACGCGTCGGTGGTCTTCGCGCTGCTCCTCGCCTACGCGATCGGAGAGCGCCCCAGCCGGCGCCAGGTCGCTGGCACGGCCGTCGTGGCACTCGGGGCTCTGCTCCTCGCGTGGCCTGCGTGACGCGAGGCGAGCACGCCTGGGCGCCCCGGCCGCACGGGGGGGACGGCCGACCCGCCTTCGGCGGGCATGGCAAGCCCGCCTTGGTGCGTGCCCGACCTCCGTGCAATCATGAGGGCCTCGCCGCGCCCGACGGGGCAGTCCCGGAGGCCCCTCGTGCAACGCATCCCACCCGCCCGCGTCCGGCGGGGAGTCGCGGCGGAGCGCTCCTCGCCGCGATAGGAGGCCCGGATGTTCCTCCACCACCGGACGGTCCAGCCCCGCGCGCCTTCGAGACGGCTGCCGCTCCTCGTGCTCCTGCACGGGATCGGGGCCGACGAGACGGACCTCCTGCCACTCGCGGCTTCGTTCGACCCGCGCCTTCTCGTCGTCTCGGTGCGCGCGCCTCACGCGCTCGAGCCGGTGGGGTACGCGTGGTACGCGATCGACTGGACCGCCTCGCCACCGAGGGGCGATCCCGCCGAGATGGTCGCGAGCCGGGACCTTGTCGCCCGGTTCGTCGAAGAAACCGTCGCCACCCATGGCGCGGACCCCAGCGCCGTGTTCCTGCTCGGGTTCAGCCAGGGCGCGGTCATGTCGCTGTCACTCCTCCTCGCGAGGCCCGAGCTCCTGCGGGGGGTCGTCGCGCACTCCGGGCAGCTCGCCCGACTTCCCGGGCAGGACCCGTCCCCGCCGGCGCTCTCGAACACGAGCGTTCTCCTTCTCCACGGAGCGAGAGACGAGGTGGTTCCGGTCGATCTCGCCAGGAAGGCCCACCAGGTCCTCGCGCCGCTGCTCGGCACACGGGTCGCCTTGCGGGTCTTCGAGGACCTCGGCCACGGCACCTCCGCGGAGAGCGTGTCGACCGCGGCGTCCTGGCTCGCCGCCCGCCTCGGCGACGGATGAGCCGCCGCCCCCCTCAGGCAAAGCGCCTGATGAGCGCCTCGAGGTAGCGGGACCGGACCTGGTCGGTCGCGAGCACGCGCTTTGCGGGCGGCAGGCGAAGGATGACCCCGAGCAGCGCGGCGAGCGCCCGGTGGCTGAAGAGCACCTGGTTGTCGAAGACGAGGTCCTGGAGCTTCCCTCGCTCGATCGCCATCAGGACCGCGCGGTGCGCGCCGTTGAGCGGAGTGAGCCTTCGCGCCGGCCGCTCCGCGAGGGAGAGCGCTCCGGTCCGGCAGCTTCGGACGCAGACCCCGCACCCGAGGCAGCGCTCCTCGTCCACGCGGGCGACTGTGCGCTTCGGCTGGCGCGGGTCGTTCGCGGAGACCGCGGCGAGAGCCTCGACCGGACATGCACGTACGCACCGTTCGCACCCGTTGCACGAGGCGTCCTCGACCCGGGGCAGGAAGTGCGTCGTGTGAATCGGGTGGGCCGCCGCGAAGCGGCGAGCCGCGATCATCGCCTCGCAGCAGCAAGCGCAGCAGTTGCAGATGAAGTTCACGCCCTCCCGCACGTTCTCCCCGAACTGGACGAGGCCGTGCTCGTGGCTCTGGCGCAAGAGGTCGAGACCCTCGGCGACGTCCACGGCCCGCGCGTGTCCGTGACGGACGAGCGCCTGCGCGGTGGTGTTGAAGGTCATGCAGATGTCCTGCGGCGCGTCGCAGGCGCGGCCCATGTGCTCCATCTTGTGCCGGCAGTAGCAGAGGCTGACACCGCGGTGCGAGGCCGTCCGGATGACCTCACTCGCGCGCTCGTAGTCGAGCACGTGCAGCGCGTTCTCCTCCGAGAGGGCGGGCTCGTGCACGAAGACCCGCCCGAGCTGGGTTTCGCCTCCCGCGAAGAGCGCCCGTACGAAATCCTCTTCGACGTTCAGGTACTGGTAGAACATCTCGGCGAGCGCCTTCTGGTCCACGTCGGTCCGCACCCGCATCATCGAGAACTCGAAGAAGCCCGCCATGGGCGGGGGCAACACGTACTCCGTGCCCCGGGGGCCGTCCCAGTCGACGAGCAGCGCCCGCGAGGCGAGGGCGTCGAGGTTCGCGCGCGCCTCGGCCTCGCCCACCTTCCAGATCGCCGCGGCCTTTGCGGCGGTGAACGGCCGGATGGGGAGCTGCGCCACGAGGGCCGCCTCGCGTTCGCTGAACAGGGTCCGCAGGATCTGGAAGAGGCTCTCGGACGCCGGAGCCCCCTGGGGGCAGCGATTCAGCCGATCCGTGAGCCGCGCGTAGGCGGATCGGCCGGTCTGGTGGGCCATGTCGATTCTCCAGGCGCGCTGTTGCGCCGGCCCGATTCGACGACGCCCTCCCCGCCGGGTCAAGCCCGGCCGCCCGGACCCTCCCCGGTGGGACGTGCGCCGTCGGGGCCCGAGGGCGCCCGCACCGACGGTCCCCTCCCCCTGGGTGATGGCGGGCGCCCTTGCGCCGGGCTAAGGCCTTCGCGGGGGCCATCGCCGGCCAGTGTGGCCGCTTCCGACCGGCCCAGGGAGAAAGACATGATCCGACGCCTGTCCGTCGCCTTCCTTGGCCTGTGCCTCTCGCCGGCGGCGCTCGCCCAGTCCGCTCCCGCGGGCGCGCCGGCGCCACCCCCGCCGTCCATGGCACCACCCACGAGCGCGGCGCAGAGCCTCGACCGGCAGCTCGGCTTCGCGGAGAACGACCTCCTGTCGCTCGCCGAGGCCATGCCAGCGGACAAGTACGACTTCGCACCGTCCGGACCCGGGTTCAAGGACGTCCGCACGTTCAAGCAGCAGCTCGGCCACGTGGCGGCGACGATCTACGCGGCTGCCGCCTCGCTGCTCGGCGAGCCCCCCAACCTGAAGGAGGCGGACCTCTCCGGCGGACCGTCCGGGCTGCGCTCCAAGGAGGACTTCGTCGGCTACTTGAAGGGCGCCTTCGCCAAGGGACACAAGGCCATCGCCACGGTGGACGAGAAGAACCTGATCGAGGTCGTCGGTCCGAAGGACGGCATGCGTGGGACGAGGCTCGGGCTCTCGAACCTCATGACCTGGCACACCTTCGACCACTACGGCCAGCTCGTCATCTACGCGCGCATGAACGGGGTCGTCCCGCCGGCGAGCATGCGAAAGTAACGGCCGCCGCGGCGCTCGCCTCAGGCCGGATCCCGAATCCTCTGGAAGAACCACCAGTGGTGCCCGCCCGGGTCGGAGCACTCGTAGCCTCGATCGGCCCAGTGCTCCGGCCCGTAGTCGATCGTGGCGGGCGGGGAGACGATCTGCGCGCCGGCCTCCCGGGCGCGGCGGTAGTGCGCCTCCACGTCGTCCACGTAGACCATGAGGTTCTGGGTGTTCCCGCCGCCCACCCGGCCCGGGCTCCGGCGGTACGGGTACTTGTCCGCCCGCCCGGCCTCGCCCACCATGACGAGCCCGTCGCCGTAGGTGAGCTCGGAGTGCGCGACGCGGCCGTCGGGCCCGTTCACGCGGATGCGGACCTCGAACCCGAAGGCCCTGCAGAGCCAGTCGATGGCCTCGCCCGCATCGTCGTAGTAGAGCCCGGACGAGATCCGCGGCCATCCGGTCGGCGTGGGCTTCATTTCTTCCTCCTGTCCATGGGCGAACCCGTCGCCCCGCCCGCGGTGGGCACGACTTGTCTCTTTCGGCGCCGGACCGGGCGGCGCATCGCCCCGAAGGGGCGTGGCGCCTCCCCGCCCGGAAGCCACGGGTTGAAAGCCCCTCGGGGCGACGGGCGTACAATGGGATCGCAGCAGGTGCCCATTGCGATCCACCGCCCTGGCCCCGGGCAGAACGGCCGGCTCCGGTCCGGCGAGGGTGGCGATCGCGCTCGCGGCCTTGGTCCTCGCGCTCGGGACGGGCGCCAGCGAGCCGCCCGCCCCGCTCCCGTTCCAGGAGCCGGGTGGCCTGCAGCGCCTCTTCCTGCAGTTCCCGTTCGAGGCCCCTTCCGTCGCGGCACCCGGTGCCTTCGAGGGCGAGGTCCGCCTGCTCTACTCGAACACCATCCTCCTCGCCTCCGGTCCGGCGGCCTCCGTCGACGTGGACCTCGAGACGGCGCAGTTCACGGGGTTCCTCCGCGTGGGCATCGCGACGAACGTGGAGGTCCAGGTCGCGGTGCCGTTCACGGTGGACTACGGAGGATTCCTGGACCCGGTCATCGAGGCCGTGGAGGGCCTCTTCCACGCGGCGAACCCAGCCCGCCAGGGGAGGCCGAACGGGCTCACCCGCTTCCGCGTCACCTACCTGGGGCAGTCCGCCTGGGTGGACGGCTCCGACGCCGGGCTGGGCGACGTCTGGTTCGGCGTGAAGGGCCTCGTGCTCGAGCCGCTGGGCGCCCGGCCGGCGATCGCCCTGCGCGGCGCGGTGAAGCTCCCCACCGGACGCTACCCGTTCGGCAGCGGGGAGCCGGACGTGGGCGCGAGCCTCCTCGTTGGCTGGTCCGTCGGGCGGCTCGCGGCGCGGGTCGAGGTCGATGGCGCGACGGCGACGGCCGCGCTGCGCGCCGCGGGGATCGGGACCCGCCCCTACGGCGCGCTCGACCTGGGGCTCACCTATTCCGCGACCGACGCCCTCGCGCTGCATCTCCAGGGGAGCGCTTCGACGTCGCCGCTCCGGGGCACCGGCCTCGACGAGATGGACGCGGGCGTCCGCTACCTGCTTCTCGGCCTCTCCGCCAGGGTCTCGCCGACCTGGGAGCTCGAGTTCGCGATGGTCGAGAACGTCTTCAGTCCCTTCCGCGGCGCCGACTTCACGTTGCTCCTCGGCGGACGGGGACGGCTCTAGCTCGCGCTTCAGGCGGTGCGCAGGCGGGGAAGTCCCTTTCGCTCGAGGCCGCGCTCGATCGCCTCCGCGATGGTCCGCATGGTCTTCACCCGCGCCCAGTTCTTGTCGTTCGCCTCGACGATGGTCCACGGCGCGTAGCTCGTGCTCGTGTTGGTGATCATGTCTTCCACCGCCACGCGGTAGAGATCCCACTTCTTGCGGTTGCGCCAGTCCTCGTCGGTGATCTTGTATTGCTTGAAGGCCAGGTGCTGGCGCTCCCGGAAGCGGCGGAGCTGTTCCTCCTTCGTGATGTGCAGCCAGAACTTCACGAGCACCGCCCCGAAGTTCGCGAGCGACAGCTCGAACTCTTTGATCTCGTGGTAGGCGCGGCGCCACTCCGCCTCGGAGCAGAACCCCTCGACGCGCTCCACGAGGACCCGGCCGTACCAGGAACGGTCGAAGATGGCGAGATGGCCGGCCTTGGGGATGTTCCGCCAGAAGCGCCAGAGGTAGTGGTGGGTCGCGTCGTCCCCCTTCGGGGCGGCGATGGGGATGACCGAATAGCCGCGGGGGTCGAGGGCGCCGATGACCCGCTTGATGTTCCCGCCCTTTCCCGCGGCATCCCACCCCTCGTACGCCACGACGACCGGCCGGCGGCTCTCGTAGCAGGCGAACTCGAGCTCGCGCAGCCGCGCCTGGTACTTCCGGAGGTCGTTGCGGTAGCGCCGGTCTGGGAGGCTTCGGCGGAGGTCCACTGCGTCGACGAGGCTCGTGTGGAGGCGGCGCGCGGCCCGGAGCGCCGCGCGCTGCGACTCGGGCCCCGGGGGATGGGCCGGGCCGACCTGCGCGCGCTTGCGCGCGTCGAGCGCGTCCTCCATGAGGCGCGCGAGCTCCTCGAAGACCTTCAGGCGCCGGTAGTGCTTGTCGGTCGCCTCGACGACGACCCAGGGAGCCATCGGCGTGCTCGTCCGCTCGAGCATCTCCTCCGCCGCCTCCAGGTAGTCGCGGTATCGCCCGTGGGCCTTCCAGTCCTTCTTCGTGACCCGCCAGCGGTCGAACTTGCTCCGCTCGAGCTTCTTGAACCGGCGCTTCTGCTCCTCGGCCGAGATGTGGAGCCAGAACTTCACGACGAGCGCCCCATCGTCGGAGAGCATGCGCTCGAAGGCGTTGATCTCCGAGTAGGCCTGCTGCCACGCCCAGCGCGCTGCGTCCCCCTCGACGCGGTCGACGAGGACCCGGTGGTACCAGGACCGGTCGAAGATCGCGATCTCGCCTCGCCCCGGCAGGCGGGTCCAGAACCGCCAGAGGAAGGGGCGCATCGCCTCCTCGGGGGTCGGCTCGTGGATGGCGTGCACCTTGTAGCCCCGGGGGTCGAGCCGCCCCACCAGCTTCTCGATGGCGTCGCCCTTCCCGGCGGCGTCCCAGCCCTCGAGGACGATGACCAGGGGCAGGCGCGCCTCGTACAGGTCGCGCTGCAGCCGCTGCAGGCGGTCCCGCACCTCGCGGAAGGCCTTCTCGTAGCTCGCGCGGTCGATGGACCGGGCGAGATCGACCATCTCCAGCATGCGTCCTCCCGGTGATCCCCGATCGAGCAGAGCACGGGAGTCGCCGACCGTCGAAAAAAGGGAGCCGGGGGCCGGGAGGCCTCCCCGCCTCAGCCTGGCTGGCTCGGGAGGTCGGCCTCGAAGGACACGTTCCAGCCCTCGCGGTCGCGCACGGCGATGGTCCCGCCGTGGAGCTCGGCCACGAGCCGGCACAGGTACAGGCCGAGGCCGACGTTCCGCCAGTCCCGACGCCCGTGCGTCGCGTACTTCTCGAAGATCCGGTCCCGGAGCTCGTGTGGCACCGGCGGACCCGAGTTGCGGACCGCGATGCGCACGCCTCCGTCGATGGCCTCCGCCGAGAGCTCGATGCGGTCGCCCGAGTCCACGTAGCGCAGGGCGTTGGCGACGAGGTTGTCGACCATGCGCCGCACGAGCGTCTCGTCGAGCCGGGTCGTCGACACGGCCGTCCGCACCTCCAGGCGCACGCCGGCGGCACGGGCCTGTGATTCCGCCGCCCGGGCGACGCCCTCCAGGAGCCGGGCCAGGTCCACCGACACGGGCCCGGCGGTCATGCCGCCCTCCAGACGGGCGATGACGAGCAGGTCGCCGAGCATGTCCGCGAGGCGACCCACCTCGTCCCGCGCGATCTCCAGCGCCTCCGCGCCGTCGGGCCCGACGATCGGGCGCAAGACCTCGAGGCTCATGCCCACGGTGGAGACGGGGTTTCGCAGGTCGTGGACGATGAGCTGGGTGAGCGTCTCCGCTTGCGCCTGGGCGGCCCGCAGCGCGTCCTGCGCCTTCTGCAGCTCGTCCCGGTGGCGACGAATGAGGCGCCCCGTGTAGGCCTCGACGGCATTGCGCACCGCGAGGTCGACCATTCGCGCCCCGGCCCAGGTGACGGCGAGCGAGAAGGCGACGAGCGTGACGAGGAGAAGGCCGCTCGAGCTGAGGGCCATCTCCGACCGCACCGCCAGGACGGCGAGGAAGGCCGAGGAGAGGGCCGCAAAGACGAGCACCGGGCGCCGCGGGAGCGTCAGGGCCGCGAAGAGCAGCATGAGCTCGAAGACGCCCATGAAGTACACGGTGCCGGTCTCGGCGTCCGGCCGCCCCGCCGCCCGCCAGGCGCCGATGAACACCGCCGCGAAGTCCGAGATCGCGCCTGCGTAGATGGCGGCCTGCACCGCGCGCCGGTTCCGCAGGAGCCAGAGCACGGCCAGCGCGACCAGGATGTGGGCGCTGTTCACGGCCATCGCCACCGGCATCGGCGCTTCCTGGTAGCGCAGCCACGCGTAGGCGTAGAGGGCGAGCGTCACCACGCGCAGGCCGAGCCGGAACCACGCGAGCACGAGCGCGTTCGCCGTGCGGACCTCGGCCACGTTCAGGCGCACGAACGCCGCGAGCTCGGCGCGGTCCGGGTCCGACGAGCCAGGACCGAGAGTCCCGGCGGCGGTCTCGGGGGGTCTGTCCAAGGGTTCCTCCCGGTGCAGTTTAGCCCGGAGGGAGCGCCGCGCCACGGAACGTCCTCGGCCGCGGGGTTGACCCTGGCGCCGAGGTGCGGCAGTTTCGTCGCGTGGCTCTTCCGCGGGGGACGCGCGTCTGCGTCGTAGACGACGACCCCGGGTTCCGCAGGACGCTCGAGGGGTTCCTGAGCGCCGCCGGGCTCGAGGTCGAGAGCTTCCGCTCGCCGGGCGACTTCCTGGCGGCGGCACCGGCCTCCGCGTCCGCGGCCTGTCTCGTGCTCGACCTGGAGCTCCCGGGCATGACCGGACTCGAGCTGCAGGAGGCCCTCGCCGCGACCGCCCCGGACCTGCCCATCGTCTTCATCAGCGGGACGGCGGACGTGCGCTCCGGCGTGCAGGCGATGAGGTCGGGTGCGGTCGACTTCCTGGAGAAGCCGTTCGACGGCAGCCAGCTCCTCGCCGCCATCGATCGCGCGGTCGCGAAGGGCGGCCGCGAGAGGGCGGAGCGGGCGGCCCGGGAGGAGGCCCGCGCTCTGCTCGCGCGCCTCACCCCGCGCGAGCGGCAGGTCTGCGACCTCGTGGCGCAGGGGCTCCTCAACAAGCAGATCGCGGCGCTCGTCGGGACGAGCGAGCACACGGTGAAGGTCCACCGCGCCCACGCGCTCGAGAAGCTGAAGGCCGACTCGGTCCCCGACCTCGTGCGGATCCTCGACCGGGCGCGCTAGCGGCGCCGGCCGCTCCCCCCGGCGACGGCGACGGGCCGCTCCAGGTTCCTGCGGGCCTTCTCCGCCGCCGGCCGCACGTGGCAGCCCTCGAGGTGGTCGTTCACGAGCCCCATCGCCTGCATGAACGCGTAGGCCGTGGTGGGACCGACGAAAGCGAAGCCGCGGCGCCGAAGGTCCTTCGACATGGCGTCCGCCTCCGGCGCCCGATATCCCCGGGCGAGAGCGGCCCCGGTGACTCGGCGCGGCCGCGATCCCGGCGCCGGCTCGAAGCGCCACACGTAGGCGGCGAGCGTTCCGAACTCGCGCTCGAGCTCGAGCACGAGCCGGGCGTTCCCGACGGCGGCGGCGATCTTTCCACGGTGGCGGACGATGGACGGGTCCCGCAGCAACCGCTCGACGTCGCGCCGCCCGTACCGGGCCACCTCTCGGGCGTCGAACCCCGCGAAGGCGCGCCGGAACGCATCGCGCTTGCGGAGGATGGTGAGCCAGGAGAGCCCGGACTGGAAGCCCTCGAGGCACAGCTTCTCGAAGAGCCTCCGGTCTTCCGCGACCGGGAAGCCCCATTCCCGGTCGTGGTAGGCCTCGTAGTCCGGGGCGGACGCGGCCCAGGCGCACCGAACCCGCCCGTCCGCACCCTTCGCGAGTCCCCTTCCCACGTCGCCCATGGCGGTTCCGCCTCCCCTCCGACATATAGCGGCCCGTTGCCGCGCCACCATCCGGTGGCGCATCATGTCGCGGTCCGCGAGAGCGGTCGAGGAGACTCCATGAACGCTGCCGAGCTGAACGCCCATCTCGAGAAGCACCTCCGGGTTGCGACCTTTCCGGTGGGAATCCGATCGCTCAAGCCCGGCGAGCCCGTCCCGCCGAAGGCGAAGCGACCCCAGAAGAACCTCGGCGTGAAGGTCGCCATCTGTCAGGGCCTTGGGCTCGCCCGCCGCTATGGCTGGACGCTCGCGTTCGCGGGCGAGGACCTCTCTTGCCCCATCGCCAAGGCCGTGTTCGGCTTCGAGGAGCGCAACGACTACTACGCCTCGGGTGCGCTCGCCGACGGCATGTACGCGTCCTGCCGCGAGGCCGGTGCCCGCTTCGAGGCGGCGCTCGCGAAGTACCAACCCGGGGAGATCTCGCACGTGGTGGCGGGGCCGCTCGGCCGCATCGACTTCGAGCCCCAGACGGTCCTCGTCTACGGCAACTCGGCCCAGGTCATGCGCCTGCTCAACGCCTGCCTGTTCGAGAAGGGCGGCAGCCTCAAGTCGGAGTTCTCGGGGCGCGGGGACTGCTCGGACATCATCATCCGCTCCGGGCAGACCGGCGAGCCCCAGGTGATCCTTCCCTGTTACGGCGACCGCATCTTCGGCATGACCGGTGACGACGAGATGGCGTTCACCTTCCCCTTCGCCATGGGCGCGCAGGTCGTCAAGGGGCTCGAGGGCACCCACGCGGGCGGCGTCCGCTACCCGGTCCCGGTCTTCCTCCGCTACCAGGCGGAGTTCCCGACCTCCTACCAGGAGCTCGAGCGCCTCTGGGAGGAGGCGAACAAGACCTGACCTTCACGGGCGCCGCTTGCGCCCCTTCGCCCTGCGGTCGCCCTTTCCCGGCCGGGCGGCGGCCGGCGCCCGCCTCTCGCCTCGCTCGCCGCGCGAGGCGCGCCGCTCGGCGATGCCCTCGACGAGGAAGGCCGCGATCCACAGCGACGCCGCCACCGAGACGGGCAGCATCTGGCGATGGACGGTGCTCTGATCCACCGTGAAACGGGGGAAGAGCCACAGCGACGTCACCGCCACCTCCGCGAGGAGGATCGCGACCGCCCCGAGCGTCCACGCGGCCCGGCGCTGCGCGAGCGACCGGAACTGGAGAACCGCGACGGCCGGCAGGATCCAGTAGAGGACCCCTGCGCTGCCGGAGCTGAACACCGCCCACAGGAAGGCGGACCCCGCGAGGGAGCGGTCGAGGAGCGCCTCCCGGCCCACGGGCGCCGGCGCCCCCTGCGCGGCTTGGCGTGCGGCCGCGCCCACGAACGGGAAGGCTCCTTCCCATCCGACGGCCGCCACCCGGGCGACCACGAGGAGGAGGTAGGGAAGGCAGATGAGCCCGGCGCGCCAGAAGAATGGCGTCCCGAGGCGGCGCCGCTCCCAGGTGACCTGCGCGAGGAGGGCCGCGGCCACCGCGCCGGCGACGAGCTCGCCCTCGCGCTTCACCATCGCCGCCGCGAGCAGGAGCAGCAGCGACCGCAGCGCGTCGTCCGGCTCCCCGCCCACCCCGAACTCGAGGAAGAAGAGGAACGCCGCCCCGACGTATGTGGCGAGCAGCGCGTCGGCGTAGGTCGTCGTGAGGTGGTAGACGAAGAGAGGAAGCGAGCAGACGGCGAACGCGTACGCCCAACCCCGCTCCGGCCGGCCCCGCGACGAAGGCAGGGCGACGGCGAGGGCCAGGAGCGCGATGAAGCTCGCGACGATGGCGCCGTTCACGTGAAAGTGGTCGACGCGTCCGCTGAGCCGCCACCCGAGGGAAGGGACGTAGGTCGGCAGCGCCCCCGCCATCGAGAGCACGACACGCGCGGCTTCGTTCCACTCGTCGCGGAAGGCGAGGATGGGCGCGAAGGCCCGCACCCGCAAGGCGTCATCGGTCTGGGTCGGCGTCCCGAGCCCGACCTGGAAGACGACCAAGGCGACCCCCGCCGCGTAGGCCGCGAGGGGCGCGAAGAGCCACAGGGGCCGCGGGAGCCACCGGCCGGGTGGCTCTGCCGCCTGCGGGGCCGGAGCCGCACCGCGCCGGCGGAAGGCCCGGACCGCGAGCGCGGCGGCCGGGAGGGCGAGCACCGTGACGGCCGTCGCGCGCGTGTAGCGCAGGCCCGCGAGGAACCGGAGGACGAAGGAGCCGAGCGCGAAGAATCCCGTCCCCGCGAACCAGGAGAAGGGTGTGTCGACCGCGGCCCGGCCGGTCTCGAGGCGGAGGAGGCGCAGGAGGGCGTAGCCGCTCGCGCCCAGCGCGGCGAGTGCGAGGAAGAAGCTCATCGGCGGCGGGCCACGTAGGCGCCCGGGCTCACCTCCGCGACCCTGGCGAAGCCCGGGGGCAGGGGCTCGGCGGAGTCGATGGACACGACGGCGTCGACCTCGTCCGGTCGCAGCCGGTCGACCTGGGATGGTCCGACGTACTCCGCCGCCCCCGGCGCGAGAGTCGCGCACCGGCGCGGCGCGAGGTTGAAGCACAGGACCTCGGGGGCGAACCAGTCGTTCGGGAAGCTCCGGACGGCGACCCGGTCTCCCGGCGGGAGCGTGCGCCGGGCAAGGGCCGCGAGCGCCCCCAGCTTGGGCGCGTAGCGATGGTTCTCCCGGATGCGCGCCTCGGGGTCGAGCGGGAACGTGAGCTCGACGGACGGCAGGAGCTTCGCCAGGAACACGGCATCGGAGGCGGCCGTGGCGAGGATCGCGGCCCCGGCGATGGCCCCGACGAGCGGGATCCGCCGGCTCGCGAGGGCCGCGACCGCGCCGACCGCCACGAGGCCGAGGAAGAGGAGGCCGAGCCGGTCGTACAGGAAGGTCCGTTCCGACTGGCTCCACCACGGCGCGTAGAGGAGGTTGACGGTCGTGTAGCCGATCGCGATCGGCGCGAGGAAGGCAGACCGGTCGAGTGCGGCACGGACCGAGGCCTCGTCCGGGGGCCTCGGCCGGTAGCGGAGCCCGGTGATGGTGAACCGGCCGGAGCCCTCGAGGAGGAGGTAGGGTTCGCGCCGCGTGCTCCAGTTGGCCGTCTCCCGCAGGTCGAGGCGAACCCGGCCGCGCCCCGGCGCGAGGCGGCGATACCGGTACGGCGGCCCGCGATGGTCGGGAAGCTTGCCGGATTCGGCGTCGACGGTGTTGTAGGTCAGCAGAAGGATGCCCGAGGCCTGGTACTCGATCTCCAGCTCCTGCGCCCCGCGGATGGGGAGCACGAGCGCGCTCGGCTGCTCGACGTCGAGGCCGAGCTCGCCTTCGCCCGCGCGGATCGGGACATTGCTCCAGCTCGCCTTCGCGAGAGGAAGGAGGGGCGCGTCCTGCATCCCGGGAGACTCGGGGCGGCCGCACCCGAAGAGGAGCAGGGCGAGCGAGGCGGCGAGCCGCCCGGACCACGCCGAGCCCCCCCCACCTCCCGCACGTCGCCTGGCCATGGAGGCGCCCTCCCCTTCGAGGCGCAGGCGTACCGGACGAACGGGCGCTTGGCAAGGAGCCTGGCGCGGCGAGGGCGCGGGCGTCGTTGCCTCGGCTCGTCCCACCTGCTAGACGTCGGCAGCTCGAGGGAGCGCGATGCCGAGGGAGTGGCCCGCCTACCAGGTCGTCGGGGCGTTCTTCGCACTCATCGCCTCGGCGGCCTTGGGCCTGTGGGTCCTCGTCGCCCGGGCGAAGAAGCGCATCGTCCACCGGCACGTGGTGATCGACGCGTGGATCCCGGTCGTCGAGGAGCTCGTGCGCCGCGGGGTCGCGGAGCCGCACGTGCTGGCGGCGCTCCTCGCAGGCTACGACCTCCGCCTCGAGAGCCCCGTCGCGGTGGCAGCGCGGTTGCCAGCGGCGGTGGCGAGCGTCTCCGACGCCCTGCAGGTGCAGCTGCACGAGATCGCCCGCCCCCTCGTCGCGCGTGCTTCCGACGAAGCCGGCGCGGCCGCGCTCCTCGCGGAGCTGCGCGTCCTTCGCCCCCGCCTCGACGGCCTGCCGGGGGTGGTCTCGGTCGGCGCCCTGTGGCCGGACGACCCGGCGACGCTCGCCCGCCTGGTGGCGCGCTACGCCTCGATGGTGGCGATCCCGCTGCCGCGCCCCGCCCCGCGGCCGGAGGCACCGCCCGGCTAGGACCGTCGGGGTCGGCTACCTCCAGCCCGCCTGCCGAAACACGGCGTGGCACTCCTCGCTGCCGAGGAACGCGATGAACGCCAGCGCGAGTTCGCGGCGCGTGGTCCGCGCCGTCGCGGCGACGGGGGTTCCGCGGTAGAGGCGTTGGGCCTCGGGAAGCTCCACGGCGTCGGCCTCGTCGGCGAGCCGGTCCCGCCAGCTCGTGAACGTGATCCACGCGTCGAGCTCCGGGCGGGTGCGCCAGGCCGCGATGGCCTCCGAGGTGTTGGTGACGGCGACCGCGATGTTCCGCTGGATGGCGGGGATGAGGCCGAGGCGCCCCGCGAGGTCCTCCCACAGGCCGGTCTGGGCCGACCCGTTGACGTCGAGGAGCTTCACGCCGGGCCGGGCCAGGTCCTCGAGTCCTTTGATCCGCTTGGGGTTCCCGCGGCGCACCAAGATCCCCGCCGGGCGCACCCACAGGCTCGTCCGGGTCGCGCCGTCGAGGAAGCCGGGGTGGCGGCGGTCGAGGTCGGTCAGCATGTACTCGGAAGCCTCGAACACGACGTCGGCGTCCTTCTCGGCGCGCGCCCACCACCGCTCCTCGGGTCCACCGTCGATGACGACCCTCACGGCCCGGGCGCGCGCGAACCGCTCGGCGCAGCCCCGGACCGGGGTGAGCGGGCCCCCGGGTCCGTACACGCGCAGTTCCGGCTGCGGCCCGCCGTCGGGCGCAGCGGCACCCGCCCCGCCGACGGCGGCGACGAGGAGAGCAACGGCGAAGCTGGAGTGGCACATGACGACCCCCCGGGGCGGCAGCATCCGGTCCGGGCGCATTGTATCCGCCGGCGCCCAACGGGGCCGCACGCTCTGCTATGGTCGCCGGCCGAGGAGGTGCGCCGTGCAGACCGTCTCCGCCGAAGAGGCCGTCGCGGCCGTCCAGTCGGGCAGCCGCGTCTTCATCCACAGCGTCGCGGCGGCGCCGCGGCGCCTCGTCGAGGCCCTGACGGCCCGCGGGCGCTCCCTCCGCGTGGTGGAGGTCGTGCAGCTGCACACCGAAGGGGACGCCCCGTATGCGGCGCCGGAGATGGCCCACAGCTTCCGGGTGAACACGGTCTTCGTGGGCCCGAACGTACGGCGCGCCGTCCAGGAGGGGCGGGCCGACTACCTTCCGGTGTTCCTCTCGGAAGTCCCGAAGCTCTTCCGGTCCGGGCTCCTCCCGCTCGACGTGGCGCTCGTCCAGGTGTCGCGGCCCGACCGCCACGGGTTCTGCTCCCTCGGGGTGTCCGTGGACGCGTCGCGGGCTGCGGTGCAGACGGCCAAGGTCGTGATCGCGCAGGTGAACCGGTTCATGCCCCGCACCCACGGCGACGGCCTCATCCACGTGGACGACATCGACTTCGCCGTGGAGGCCGACGAGCAGCTGCCGGAGCTCCACCACCATCCCCTCGGGGAGGTCGACCTCGCCATCGGCCGGCACTGTGCCGAGCTCGTGGACGACGGGGCGACCCTCCAGCTCGGCATCGGAACCGTCCCGGACGCGACGCTGCAGGCGCTCTCCGACCACCAGAGGCTCGGCATCCACACCGAGATGCTCTCGGAGGGCATCGTGGACCTCGTCGAGCGGGGCGTGGTCACCGGCGAGATGAAGCGCGTCCACCCGGGCAAGGTGGTCGCCGGGTTCGCGCTCGGCACGAGGCGCCTGTACGACTTCCTCGACGACAACCCCCTCGTGCAGATGCTCGACATCGCGTACGTGAACGACCCTGAGGTGATCCGCCGCAACCCCAAGGTGACGGCGATCAACGGGGCGCTCGAGGTCGACCTGACCGGGCAGGTGTGCGCGGACTCGATCGGCGAGGCGCAGTACTCGGGGGTCGGTGGCCAGATGGACTTCATCCGCGCCGCGGCCCTCTCGGAGGGCGGCAAGCCCATCGTCGCGCTGCACTCCACGACCTCGAACGGCGATTCCCGGATCGTCTCCCACCTGAAGCCGGGCGCCGGCGTGGTGACCACCCGCGCGCACGTCCACTACGTCGTCACCGAGCACGGGATCGCCGACCTGTTCGGGAAGAACCTCCGCCAGCGCGCGGAAGCGCTCATTGCGGTCGCGCACCCGCGCCACCGCGATGCGCTGGCCGCGGAGGCCCGGAGGCGCTTCGGGACCTGGTGAGGGGCGCCCTAGGAGCGCCGGGCCTCGAGAGCCGCCAGCACGCGCTCGAGGCCCTGGTGGAGCTCTCGCCCGTCCCAGAGCGCGGGCAGGACGGCGCCGCCGCCGTGTGCGAGGAGCGCCTCCCGGTGGCCCGAGAAGTGGACGTTGCGAAGCTCGATGCGGTCGAGGAGTCCGAGCTCCGCGGCTCGCCGCCGCGCCGCGGCGGAGTCCTCGTCGTGAATGGCGTGGAAGAGCTGCAGGCGCAGCTATGGGAAAGTGGGCCTACCGCGCCTCGGCGCCGCCGAGCACGGGCAGGCGAAGCCGCAGCGGCTCGAGCTCCTTCTCCGCGCTCACCTGCACGACCGCATGGCACGTCGGGTCACCGAGCACCTTGCGGACGAGGGCCTGGTTGAGCCCGTGGCCGCTCTTGTAGGCCTGAAAGCGCCCGATGATCGGCAGGCCGGCCAGGGACAGGTCGCCGATGGCGTCGAGGACCTTGTGGCGGGCGAACTCGTCGGGGAACCGCAGCCCCTCGGGGTTCAGGATCGAGAAGTCGTCGACGACGATGGCGTTCTCGAGGCTGCCGCCCTTCGCGAGCCCCATCGCCTTCATCTGCTCGATGTCGCGGAGGAAGCAGAAGGTTCGCGCCCGGGCGACCTCGCGCTCGTAGGCCCGGTCGGAGAAGGCGAAGCGGAAGGCCTGGTCGGTCACGAGCGGGTGCTTGAAGTCGACGGTGAACTCGATCGAGAGCGAGTCGGCCGGCTCCAGGCGCGCGAACTTGTCGCCGTCCCGGACCTCGACGGGCCGCTCGACGACGAGGAAGCGCTTCCCCCGGCGCTGCTCGGCAATCCCGGCCTCGCGGACCATGGCGACGAACGGGGCCGCCGAGCCGTCCAGGATCGGGATCTCGGGGCCGTCCACCTCGACACGGCAGTTGTCGATCCCCATCCCGGTGAGGGCCGAGAGGACGTGCTCGACGGTGTGCACGCGGGCCGCGCCCACGCCCAGGTTCGTCGACAGGGTCGTGTCCGTGACGCGCGCCGCGTGCGCCGGGATCTCGACGCCGAGGTCCATGCGAACGAAGGAGATGCCCGAGTCCGCGACGGCCGGGGCGAGCGTCAGGGTGACGGGCGCGCCGGAGTGGAGACCGACCCCGGTGCAGCTCACCCGCTTCGCCACCGTTCGCTGGTGCCAGTACGCCATCGTGGAGCCTCCGCTATCGCACACCGCCTGCTACGACGCACCGCGGCACACGCGGAGCGGCATAGATACAAGCAATAAAAGTACCGTTGGGTCGCCTCGTCCGTGCCCTGTCTTCCAAGTACACGGAATCAATTAGCTATGTCGACGACGGCCTGGGCCCGAATCCGACCCGACCCAGGCTCTCAGCCGGAAAACCGCGACAGGGCTGTCAGGTCAGTGCGAGACACCGCCATCCGTTCGGCGGCGTTTTATAGCAAATCCGCGCCGAGGCGCCAGGCGGGAACGGCACGACCCCGATCCGGGGACGACTCGGGCCTAGAGGAGTGCCCCCTGCTTGCCTCGGGGGCGGTCCCTGCCCAGGTGGGCGTACGCGGCGGGCAAGGCCACGCGACCCCGCGGGGACCTCGCGAGATACCCCTCGCGGACGAGGAACGGCTCGTAGACGTCCTCGAGCGTGTCCCCCTCCTCGCCCACTGCGGCCGCGACGGCGTCGATCCCCACGGGGCCGCCTCCGAACACGTCGATGACCGTCGAGAGGATTCGCCGGTCCATGGCGTCGAGCCCGCGCTCGTCCACCTCGAGCCGCTCGAGCGTGCGCTCCACGATGGCACGGGTGAGCGTGCCATCCCCCTCGACCTCGGCGAAGTCGCGGGCGCGGAGCAGGAGCCGGATGGCGATCCGTGGGGTGCCCCGGGCCCTCCGCGCCAACTCCTCCGCGCCGTCCGGGTCGACGGGCAGGGAGAGCTTCCGCGCCGCGCGCTTTGCGATCTCCTTCAGGTCGGGGACCGCGTAGTAGTCGAGCCGCTCCTGGATGGGAAAGCGGTCGCGCAGGGGGCTCGCGAGGAGCCCGGTCCGCGTGGTGGCGCCGACGAGCGTGAAGCGCTCGAGCTTCATCTCCATCGTCTGGGCACCGAGCCCGGCGCCGAGCACCACGTCGAAGCGGAAGTCCTCCATGGCCGGGTAGAGCGCCTCCTCGACCGCAGGCGAGAGGCGGTGGATCTCGTCGATGAAGAGGATGTCGCGCGGCGCGAGCGCCGTGAGCAGGCCGGCGAGGTCGCCCTTCTTCACGAGCGCCGGCCCGCTCGTCACGTGGAGCGCGACGCCAAGCTCGGTGGCGAGGATGTGCGCGAGGGACGTCTTCCCGAGGCCGGGCGGACCCGACAGGAGCACGTGGTCGAGCGCCTCCCCCCGCTGCCGCGCCGCCTGCGCGTAGACGCGCACGTTGTCGACGAGCTTCTTCTGCCCGACGTACTCGTCGAAGGTGGCGGGGCGCAGCGACTGCTCGAGCCGCTCCTCACCCGGCTGGGCCTTTCCCGAAAGCTCCCGCACCGAGCGCACCGACATGGGGGTAACCTACCACCCGTGTCCGACCGCCGCGACTGGCCCGCGCTCGCCCTCCCCCTTCTCGCGGCCGTCGTCGCCTGCCAGCCGCTGAACCAGCCGGTGCCTCCCCCGGTCTCCGACGGGGGTACGCCGTGTAGCGCGAGCACGGCGGTGGCGGCGGACACGGTCGTGGTCACGAATGGCATCTGCAACCCGTGGTGCCTCTCCGCGCACGCCGGGGCGAGCGTCATGTTCCTGAACCAGGACGGTATGCTCTACCTCCTCGACGGGACCGGCGCGTCCACGTTCGAGATCGCGCTCGCACCCCAGAGCGCCGTGGAGACGCCGCCGCTCCCGAGCGGCGTCGTCCTCGTGACGGCCGTCGAGAACCCCGCGGCCACGGTCACGATCCTCGTCGAATGAGGCAGCCTCAGCCGCGCAATAGCTTCAGCGCCTCGCGCAGGAGCTCGTCGAGGGGCCGGCCCGCGCTCCGGTCGGCCACGGCCTCCACCGCCTGCGCGGCCTGCGGCGGCCGGTAGCCGAGCCCGAGCAGCGCCTGCTCGAGCTGCTCGAGGAGCGGGCCCCGCTCCGAACCGGCTCGCGGCGAGGCCGAGCGCGCGAGCGCGACGAGCTTTTCCTTGAGCTCCACGACCAGGCGCTCGGCGGTCTTCTTGCCGATCCCCGGCACCTTCGTGAGCCGGGCGAGGTCTCCGCCGGCGACGGCGGCTGCGAGCTCGCGCGCCTCGATCCCGGAGAGGATGTTCTGCGCGGCGCGGGGGCCCACCGCCTTCACGGCGATGAGCTCCCGGAACACGGCTTCCTCCTCCTCTCCGAGGAAACCGTAGAGGTCGAGGGCGTCCTCCCGCACGTGCGTGTACGTGCGCAGGAGCACCTTCTCCCCGCGCGCGGGCATGGCGGCGAGGCAGTTCTGCGAGACGTGGACGCGGTACCCGACCCCGTTCACGTCGACGACCACCTCGCCCTCGCGCTTGTCGGCGACGACCCCCGAGACGTGCGCGATCAAGCGATGTTCCTCGCCGGCCGGCACCCGGGCGGTGGCGCGGGACGCCGCGGGGCGCGAGAGAGGTGGCAGACGGCGAGCGCGATGGCATCGGCCTCGTCCGGGAGCGACGCGTCAACGCCGAAGAGGGCGCGGGCCATCCGGACCATCTGCGGCTTTTCCGCGCGCCCGTTCCCGGTGAGAGCGAGCTTCGCCTGGGAGGGGGCGTACTCGAAGACGGGCACGCCGGCGCGCGCGGCCGCTGCGAGGACGACCCCGCGCGCCTGGCCGAGGACCAGCGCCGACCGCGGCGAGACGCCGGAGAACACCGACTCCACCGCGACCGCCTCCGCGCCGGCCCGAGCGAGCAACGCCTCGAGCCCGTCGAGCAGGAAGGAGAGGCGGTGCGGCAGGGAGAGAGCGCGAGGCCCGGGCGCGAGAACGCCCGACTCGACCACGCTGAGCCGGGACCCCGCCCTCGCCACCACCCCGTACCCGCATCGCTGCGTTCCCGGGTCGATGCCCACGACCACCACGGCGCGCATCGTGCCATGCCTCTGAAAGCCCGTCCAGTGAGGGCCGGCGCCGCGCCCTGCCGCACTCGCCGCCTCGGGAACGCGGCGGCCGACTCGCCCCGCACCTTCCCCCGCCGGGACGGGACGGTTATGTTCCCGCGCCCATGCCGCACTCCGCGCCGACGGTTCGCGAGGAGCTCTCCGCCCTCGGCCGGCTCGCCCTCCCGCTCGGCCTTGCCGCGGCGGCCCAGTCGCTCATGGGCGTCGTCGACACGGCGGTCGTGGGGCGCGCCGGCGCTGCGGCCCTCGCCGGAACGGGCCTTGGCAACGTCCTCTTCTTCGCGGTCACCGTGTTCGGCATGGGGCTCATGATGGGCATCGACCCCCTCGTGTCGCAGGCGCTCGGAGCGCGCGACCCCGGACGCGCCCGCCACCTCCTCTGGCAGGGGGTCTGGCTCTCCGGCGCGGCCGGGGTCGCGCTCGCCATCCCGCTCGCGTTCGCCCCCCTGGTTCTCGTCCCGGGCGGCATCGCTCCCGAGGTCGCCCGCCAGGCGTCCGGGTATCTCTGGGCGCGGCTGCCCGGGCTCCCGCCCCTCCTCTTCTTCTTCGCCGCCCGTTCCTACCTCCAGGCCGCGGGGGGGCCCCGCGCCGTGCTCGCCTCCGCGGTCCTCGCGAACGTCGCGAACCTGCTCCTCGACCTCCTCCTCGTCTTCGGCGGGTCCGGGCTCGGGACCTGGCCCGGGCCGCTTCGCGCGGTGCCTGCCCTGGGCGCGACCGGCTCGGGGATCGCAACCACGCTCGCCACCTTCCTCCAGACCGCCTTCCTCGCGCTCGCGGTGCGCTCCCGGCCTGCCGGGGCCCCCTTCTCCCGGCGGCCGACGCGAGACGAACTCGCCCGGGCGCTCCGCGTCGGCTTCCCGGTCGGGCTCCACATGGGAGCCGAGGTCGGCATCTTCGCGCTCGTCGGGTTCCTTGCGGGCCGGCTCGGGACGAGCGCCCTCGCCGCACACCAGGTGGTCATCGCGGTCGCGAGCCTCTCCTTCAACGCCGCGGTCGGCATCGGGAACGCCGGTTCGGTCCGCGTCGGCTGGGCTGTCGGCGCAGGCGACACCGCGGCCGCTCGGCGCGCCGGCCTCGTGGCCTTCGGGGCCGGCGCCGGATTCATGGCCCTATGGGGAACGGCATTCCTCGGCTTCCCCGGGGCCTTCGCCCGGGCGATGTGCGACGATGCCGGCGTGATCGCAGTCGCCACGCCCCTGTTCCGCGTCGCCGGCGTCTTCCAGGTCGCGGACGGCATCCAGGGCGTCGGCGCCGGTGTTCTGCGCGGCGCCGGGGACACCCGCTTCACCTTCGCCGCCAACATGGTCGGGCACTGGGCGCTCGGGCTTCCTGCGGCGCTCGCCCTGGGCCTCGTGCTCGGATGGGGCGTGACCGGCCTGTGGTGGGGGCTCTGCGCGGGGCTCGTGTTCGTGGCGACCGCCCTCTTCGCCCGCTTCCGGCGGATCTCGTCGCGCGCCATCGCGCCGCTGCACGCGGCCTCGGACCTCGGCGCGGCGGGGGAACCGGCGCCGTGAACGTCCTCGTCGTGGGCGGCAACCGTTTCGTCGGCCTCCTCGCCACCTGGCGCCTGCTCGCGGGTGGCCACGCGGTCACGCTCCTCAACCGGGGCAACCTCGGCGACCCGTTCGGCGATCGCGTGGAGCGGCTTCGCGGCGACCGCGCCGTGGACCTCGCACGGCTCGCCGCGGGCCGGCACTTCGACGCGGCGATCGACCTCGCCTGCTACACGGGCGACCACGCACGCGGTGCCGTCGCGGCGCTCGGGGGCCGGGTCGGCCGGTACGTCATGGTGAGCACCGGCCAGGTGTACCTCGTCCGGCGGGACGCCCCGCACCCGGCCCGAGAGGCAGACTACGAAGGACCGCTCCTGCCGCGACCGGCCGCGCCGAAGGACCTCAGGGAGTGGGAGTACGGGATCGGCAAGCGGGACGCCGAGGATGTGCTCGCGAGGGCATGGGCGGAGGCCCGATTCCCCGCCGTCCGCGTGCGCATCCCCATGGTGAACGGCGAGCTCGACTACTTCCGGCGGCTCGAGAGCTACTTCTGGCGGCTCCTCGACGGAGGCCCTCTCCTCCTGCCGGACGGCGAGCTCCATCCGGTCCGCCACGTGTACGGCGGCGAGGTGGCGCGGCTTCTCGTGGAGCTCGCGCTCGAAGGCGAGGGCACCGGGCAGGCCTACAACGTGGCGCAGGAAGAGGCGCCCTCCCTCGCGGGGCTCCTCTCCGAGCTCCGCAGCCTCCTCGGGTCCCGCTCGAGGTTCGTGCCCGTCCGCGCGGATGCCCTCGCCGAGGCGGAGCTCGATCCGGTCGCCATCTCCCCGTTCAGCGGGCGCTGGATGTCCTTCCTCGACCCGTCGAGGGCCCGCGACGAGCTCGGTTTCCGCCACGAGTCGCTCCGCGGCTACCTCGGAAAGGTCGTGGCGAGCTTCCTCGCCCACCCGCCAGCCTCTCCACCGGACGGGTACCGCTCCCGCCCGGCGGAGCTGCGCCTCGCCGGACGCCTCGGCGCATGAGGGAGGGACCGATGCCCCGCAGGGACCTCGAGCATGGCGAGCGGATCCCCCTCCTCAAGACTCTGGGGATCCACCTCACCGAGGTCGGCGAGCGCCACGCGGTGATGGAGGTCGACGTCGCCGACCTGCACCGAAACTACTACGGCGGCGCCCACGGCGGTCTCATCGCGACCCTGGTCGACACCGTGTCCTTCTTCCCGCGGCCCCTCGTACCCTCCGGCCTGCGCCTCACGACCACGAGCCTCACCGTCGCCTACATTCGGCCGGCAAAGGTCGGGGACCATCTCATCGCCCGCTCGGAGCTCCTCCACCTGGGCCGGAGGACGGCGAGCGTGGCGGCCCGCGTCACGGACGGGTCGGGAAGGCTCGTGGCTCACGGCACGGCCACCCTGATGGTCCTCGAGGGACCTCGAGGCGGCTCGGCGGTCTAGGCGACCCGGAGAGGCGCTTGCCGCGGGCGCAGGCCGCGCCGAAACTCGAGGGCGTGCGCCTCCACCTGCCGCAGCCGTACGAGGAGATCTCGCACACCGCCGACGTCGGGATCGCGGCGGTCGGAGCGACCCCGGAGGAGGCGCTCGCCCGCCTCGTCCTCGCCCTCGGGGCGCTGCTCGCCGGGGGTGGCGCGGTCGAACCCGCGGGCGAGCGGGGGATCTCGGTCTCCGGCGCGGCCGATCTCCCGCAGACGGCCGTGGCGCTGCTCCGCGAAGTCCTCTTCGGCTTCGCCACCCGCCGCGAGGTCCCGTGCTCGTGCGAGGTCCGCTCGCTCGCGCCCGGCCGGGCCGAGGCGGCGATCGGGTTCGGGCGCTACGATCCCGCCCTGCACGCGGAGGGAGTCGACGTCAAGGCGGTCACCTACCACGGGGCGCGCTTCGAGCCCGGCGAGCGGGGCTACCGCGCCCAGGTCATCCTGGACATCTGAGCCATGGACCGCCGCGCGCAGAGGCTCCGGAAGATCCGCGACTGGCTGTGGGAGATCCCGCCCGAGGGAGCGATGAAGGTGCCGGGGCGCGTGTACGCCGACGGTCCCCCCGCACCCGACGACCCCGCGCTCGAGCAGGTGGCGAACGTCGCCTGCCTGCCAGGCATCGTGAAGTGGTCCCTGGCGATGCCCGACTTCCACTGGGGCTACGGATTTCCCATCGGCGGCGTCGCGGCGGTCGACGTCGAGCATGGCGCCATCTCCCCGGGAGGCGTCGGGTACGACATCAACTGCGGCGTCCGGGTCGTGACGACGCGGGTGGAGGCGGCGCGAGTGCGCACCCGCCGCCACGAGGTCACGGCGGAGCTCTACCGGACCATCCCCACCGGCGTCGGCTCGAGCCACGCCATCCCCCGCCTCTCCCGGGACGAGATGGATGCCGTCCTCGCCAAGGGCGCGCGCTGGGCGGTCGGGCGAGGGTACTTCGCGTCGGGCGGGGACCTCGCCCACTGCGAAGAGGGTGGCTCGCTCCCCGGCGCCGACCCGGGGACCGTAAGCGAACGCGCCCGCGAGCGAGGATCGGACCAGCTCGGAACGCTCGGCAGCGGGAACCACTTCCTCGAGGTCGACGAGGTCGCCGAGATCTACGACCCGGCGGTCGCCGAGGCCTTCGGGTTGCACGAGGGACAGCTCGCCATGCAGATCCACTCCGGGTCCCGAGGCCTCGGCTACCAGGTCTGCGACGAGGCCCTCGCCGAGCTCACGCCCGCGATGGGTCGCTACGGCGTCGACTACGCGGCCCTGCCCGACCCGCAGCTCGCCTGCGCTCCCATTGGCAGCCCGGCGGGGCAGCGCTACCTCGGCGCCATGCAGGCCGCCGCCAACTTCGCCTGGGCGAACCGACAGGTGATGACGGGCCTCGCGGTGCGTGCGCTGTGCCGGTCCCTCGAGATCTCGGAGGGGGAGCTCTCGGCCGCACTCCTCTACGACGTCTGCCACAACGTCGCCAAGGTGGAGGAGCACCTCGTGGACGGCGAGCGTCGCCGGCTGCTCGTGCACCGCAAGGGCGCGACGAGGGCGTTCGGGCCCGGGGACCCTCGCGTGCCCCCGGCCTACCGAGACGTGGGCCAGCCCGTCCTCATCCCGGGCGACATGGGGCGCTACTCCTACGTGCTCGCGGGCACGGCGGCGGCGATGGAGGAGACGTTCGGCAGCTCCTGCCACGGGGCCGGGCGCCTCCTGTCCCGCCACCAGGCGATGCGGCTCGCACGGGGGCGATCCATCCACCGCGAGCTGCTCGACCGTGGAATCGAGGTCATCTCCCGCGGCAAGAAGACGCTCGCCGAGGAGATGAGCGAGGCGTACAAGGACGTCGCCCGGGTCGTGGGGGTCGTCGCTGCGGCCGGCATCTCGCGGCTCGTGGCGCGCCTCGAACCCATCGGCGTCATCAAGGGGTAGGGAGCCGCCCTGGGCACGGGCGGCGCCGCGGCGTTAAGCCACCCGCGCCTTTCCGCGGAGGTGGTGCCCTTGTCCGAGCCGAAGCTCCTCGCCCCTCCCGGGGCCGACCCCCTGCCCGAGGAGCTCGCCGCCCGCATCGCTGCGGCCCCCGCCTCCGCCCGCACGCGACACCTCCGGGACGGGCGCCCGCTGTTCGCGAACCGCCTCGCGCTCGAGACGAGCCCCTACCTTCGGCAGCACGCGCACAACCCGGTCAACTGGTACCCGTGGGGGGACGAGGCGTTCGCCGAGGCGAGGCGGCGCGGCCGCCCGGTGTTCCTCTCCATCGGCTACTCCACCTGCCACTGGTGCCACGTCATGGAGGAGGAGTCGTTCGAGGACCTCGAGGTGGCCCGCGCCCTGAACGAGGAGTACGTGGCGGTGAAGGTCGACCGGGAGGAGCGGCCGGACGTCGACGCCGTGTACATGACGGCGGTCCAAGCGCTCACGGGGCGCGGCGGCTGGCCGATGAGCGTGTGGCTCGACGCCGACCGCCGCCCGTTCTTCGCCGGCACCTATTTCCCCGCCCGCGATGGGGACCGCGGAGCGCCGCGCGGCTTCCTCTCCCTGCTTCGGGAGCTCGCCGCCATCCATCGCGCCGACCCCGGGCGCGTCGCCGAGGCGGCGTCGTCGATCACCAGCGCCGTTCGGGAGGCGATGGCTTCGGGTTCCCCCGGGACCGTCGTCCCCGGACCGGAGGCCGTCGAGGCCGCCGTCGCCTTCGCACGGCGGGTACACGATCCGGTCCACGGCGGCGTGCGCGGGGCGCCCAAGTTCCCATCCAGCCTCCCGGTGCGCCTGCTCCTCCGGCACCACCGGCGGATCGGCGACGCGGCCTCGCTCGAGATGGCGGTCCGCGCCCTCGAGGGGATGGCGGCGGGAGGGATCCACGACCAGATCTCGGGCGGCTTCCACCGCTACGCCGTCGACGAGCGCTGGCTCGTGCCCCACTTCGAAAAGATGCTCTACGACAACGCGCTCCTCGCGGTGGCCTACGCCGAGGCTTACCAGGCGACCGGGCGCCCCTCCTTCGCCCGCGTGCTCCGCACCACGCTCGACTACGCGTGCCGGGAGATGTCCGCCCCTGACGGGGGCTTCTACTCCGCCACCGACGCCGACTCCGAGGGCGAGGAGGGACGCTACTTCGTCTGGACCGAGGGCGAGGTCCGCTCGGAGCTGGGGACGCGGGCCGACCGGTTCATCCGGTACTACGGGGTCACGGCGTCCGGCAACTTCGAGGGCGGGAACGTGCTCCACGTCCCGCGCCCCGACGAGCGGGAGTGGGAGGCCCTTGCCGAGGAGCGGGAGGTCCTCCGCTTCGCCCGGGACAGGCGGCCTCCCCCGCTGCGCGACGAGAAGGTCCTCGTCGCCTGGAACGGGCTCATGATCTCCGCGCTCGCCGTCGGCGGGCGCGTGCTCGCCGAGCCGCGCTACCTCGACAGGGCGGTGCTTGCGGCCGACTTCGCTCTCGGTCTCGCCCGCGGCGGCAGACGCCTCCCGCGCAGCGTGAAGGACGGCCGCCCGTCCGGCCCGGGTTTCCTCGAGGACCACGCCTTCCTGGTCCAGGGCCTGCTCGACCTCCACCAGGCGCGCTTCGGCGCGCAGTGGCTCGCCCAGGCCGTCCGCCTCGCCGAGGAGACCGATGCGCTGTTCGCCGACCCGGACGGCGGCGGGTGGTTCCGCAGCGCCACCGACCACGAGCGGCTCCTGGCCCGCGAGAAGCCCGCCCACGACGGGGCGGAACCGAGCGGGGCGTCGATCGCGGCGCTGAACGCGCTTCGCCTCGAGGCCTTCACGTCCGACGACCGTTGGCGGCGGACCGCCGAGCACGCGCTGCGCGCCAGCTCGGTCGCGTTGGCGCACCACCCCGCCGCCCTGCACGACCTCCTGCTCGCCGTCGACCTCCTCGGCGACGAGGCCCTCCAGGTCGTGCTCGTGTGGCCGGCTGGCGCCGCTCCTCCCCGACCCTTCCTGGACGTGCTCGGCCGGACGTTCGCACCGGGGGCCGTCCTCACCGGCGGCGAGGTGGGCGCTCCCCTCGCCGAGGTTGCGCGGCTCGCGCCCGCCGCGCGAGACAAGGGCGTCGTCGACGGCCAGGCCGCGGCCTACGTCTGCGAGCGGGGCCTGTGCGGGAGCCCGACGACCGACCCGGAGGAGCTCCGCCGAAGGCTCGCGGCGGGGCGGGCGAGCCCGCCTACCGCGTAAGCTGCCCAGCGCGACCGGCACGGGACAAGGCCTCGCGAACCGCGCGGGGGTCGTTCGTGATGATCGCGGCGACGCCGAGGCCACCCAGCCGCACCGCGTCCGCGGCATCGTCGACCGTCCAGACGGCGAGCGCGAGGCCGCGCGTCCGCCAGGCCTCCGCGCGCGCCTCGGTCACGAGCTCGCGCGCAGGGTGCAGGGCGCGGATGCCGAGGACGCGCGTGCAGGCGGCCGCCCGCAACGCCCAGGCTCGCCTCCGGTCGACGAGATATCCGGCTGGCACCTCCGGGGCGGCGAGGCGGAACGCGCCGAGCAGCGCGCAGCTGAAGCTCGATACCACCACCCGGTGCGTCGCCCGCACCTGCCGCACGATGCGGGCGACGGCGGTAGCGAGGCGGAGGTCGGGAAGGCGGGCGGCCTTCAGCTCGACGTTCACGACGGCGGCGGGAAAGCGCTCGAGGACCTCCTCGAGCAGCGGCACCCGCTCGCCCGCGAACTCTCGGCCGCGCCAGACGCCCACGTCGAGCGCACGCAGCCGCGCGACCGGCTCGTGCGCGATCGCGAGGGGCTCCCCGGAGACGCGCCGCGCGTCCTCGTCGTGGATGACGACCACCTCGCCGCTCCCGCACCGCCAGACGTCGAGCTCGAAGCCGTCGGCTCCCTCCTCCATCGCGCACGCGAACGCCGCGAGGGTGTTCTCCGGAGCGCGGGCGCTCGCCCCGCGATGGCCGAGGACGAGCGGCCGGCCCGCGGCGCACGGGAACGGTATCGGGGCTCTCGGGTCGGCTGGCATCGGGATGCGCCCGGGAGGTATGCTACCCGCCATGCGACTTGGCTTCGGCGAGATTCTCATCATCCTGGTCGTCGTCCTCCTCATCTTCGGAGCCAACAAGATCCCCCAGCTCGGCGACGCCCTGGGCAAGGGAATCCGCAACTTTCGCCGGGCGACCCGCGAGGAGGACTCGATCGACGTGACGCCCGATAAGGGATCGGCGGAGAGGCTGTCCGCGAGCCGCCCGCCGCAGGCGCCGGCGTCGCAGGCCCCCTCCGAGAGCAAGAAGGCCTAGGGGCAATGCCTAGGGCCGACCGTCGTCGCGCGGCGGACGCTCGGCCGCGAGGCGCGCCGCGAGCGAGCGGACGGCGGCGTGGAGCGAGCCGTCCTCGGCGATCTCCCCGAGCTCGCGGGCGGCGAGCGTCGGCAGGATGAGCAGCGCGATCTCCGTCTCGACGAAGGGGTTCCGGGCGAGCGCGAGACGGACCGCGCGCCGGTTCCTCCATCGCCGCTCCTGGTAGAGGCAGCGGAGGGTCTCCGGGCGGATGGGGCGACGTGCCGCGATCCGGACCGCGAGCGCCTCCGTGAGCAGCGGGTTCCTGAGGAGTTCGCGCACGACGGCCGGCTCGCCCTCGGCGGCGAGGCGCGCGATGAGGTCGGGGTCGCGCCGCGCCCGGGCGAGCGCCTTCTTGTGGCCCAGCGAGAGGTGGGCGAGCCGGGGGTCGGCCTTGTCTCGCGGCTCCTCGAACGCGCGCCTCGGACCCGGGGACAGCAGGAGCGCCGCCACCTCGGGCAGGTCGAGGGCGAGCGCCGCCGCGTAGAGCTCCGCCCGCCACTCGTAGGCAAGGCCGCCCTCGGGATCGGAGAGGGCCTGGCCCACGGCGGCGACCGCGGCCGCCGCGGCGGCGCCCTTCTCGAGCAGCGCGGCGAGCAGGAGGGCCGCCCGGTCGGGTGCCATCCTCGCGAGCCGCCGCCCCGCGGCGCGCGCCCGCATGGTCCCCTCGTCGAGCGCCGAGAGCCGGCGGACCACGCGAGCCGCCTCGGCGGCCATGTCCTTCCGGACCGACACGCCCTCAGGGCGCTCCCGCCGGGCGGGCGGCGACGCGGAAGGTCACGTCGCCGAGGTAGGCCGGGTAGTCGACGAAGGTGACGAGGAACGGAACCTCCTGCCCCGGGACGACCCGGCGCGCCGCCCGCGGGGCAACCGCCTGGAGGAGGCGGTCCGCGTCCTCTCGCGAGCCGAGGGCCGCGAGTTCCTCGGCGGTCGGAACGGCCCCCGCGAGTCCCTCCGCCCGCGCCACCACGGTCCCGCCCTGCAGCATCTCCGCGCTCACGCGCACCGGCCCGGCGGCGGGCTGCCCCTCCGAGCGGACCTCCCCCCGGAGGACCACGAGGAGGCGGCCGGAGGACGCCTCGTAGTAGCCGTTCCCCCGGGCCACGGCGGAGAGCGGCGCCGGGGCGGCGTGGCCTGCCCTGCGAACGGCGGTGAGGACGCTCTCGCCTCGCCACCACAGGAGGATCCCTGCCGTGAACACGAGGAGAAGCGCGAGCGACAGCGCGTTCAGGAATACCCCGCGCAGCCTCTTCGCTGCGAACGCGTCGGACTCCACCGGCGCCGGCTCCTCGACGGGCGGCGGACGCGCGACCCGCGGCGCCTCCGGCTCCGCCGGAGGGTGCGGCGCGGACGCCCGGGACGCTGCCGCCGGAGGCGGGAGCGGAGGCGGGACGACCGCGGGCGCGACGGCCGGGGTTGGCTCGGGCGGAGCGGGCGTTCCGGACTCGAGGCCGGGGACGGCCTCCGGGAACGGGAACCCGCCCTCGAAGGGGTCCGCCGCCGTCGGCATGGTCTCCGAGACCATCCCGTCCAGCGCTGGGATGCCGACCGGCGTCCGCTCCTCGAGCGAGAGGTCCGCGTCGGGCGCGGACGCGGCGACGGCCGCCGCCTCCGCGCCCGGGAACGCCCGTGCGCCCGTGCGCTCCAGGTCGGCGAGGTTCGTCACCGGGAGGGATCCGAGGAAGGGAGGCAACTCCATCGGCGCCGACACATCCGGCGGCGCCGGCTCTGCCCCCGGGAGGGGTGGTGGCTCGGGGGCCGGGGCGGGCGAGGCCGAGAGGAAGCCCGCGAAGGGATCCGTCGCCTGCTCTGCCTCGGGGAGCCCCGGCGCGCTCGCCGCGAAGGGGTCCTCCCGGACCGGCAGGGGCGGCACGACGTCGACGCCAGTCGCGGCCTTCTCCGCGGGCGGCGGCGGGCCGACCGTGAAGGCATTTCGGCACTTGCTGCATCGGACGCGGGCGCCTCGGGGGCCGATCTTGTCGTCGGCGATGCGGAAGCGGGCGCGGCACGACGTGCAGACGACGATCACTGCGCGGCCTCTCCGGGTGTCCCGTACACACTACACCCGCTTCCCCTTGACACAAAGGAGCGTGCCACACACAATGCCGCACTGCGGCACAGCGCATCCCTGCGAAACTACCTGGGGTAGAGATGACCGAGCAGACCATGGCCGCCGAGGCGACCGCGGCCTCCCGCGAGCCGAAGGTGATCAAGCGGTACACGAACCGTAAGCTCTACGACACGGTCGAGTCCCGGTACGTGACGCTCGAGGAGATCGCCGACATGGTGAAGGCCGGGGCCGAGGTGAAGATCCTCGACAACCGGACCAAGGAGGACCTGACGAGCGTGACGCTCGCCCAGATCATCTTCGAGGAGGAGAAGAAGACCTCGAAGATGAGCCTGCGGACCCTCCGCGACCTCATCCGCCACGGGGGCGAGCGCGCCCAGCAGTTCGTGGAGGACACGCAGGCCGAGTTCCGCGACAAGGTGGAGGGGCTCCGCCACGTGGCCGAGCAGCGGGTGGCGACGCTCATCACCAAGGGGCAGGCGACCGGCGATCGCGCGAAGGACCTGGTCTCCGCCTCCCAGGAGGCGGTGGGTCAGTTCCAGCGCCGTGTCGACGAGCGGGTCCGCGCCGCCATCGAGGGGATCGCGAACCTCCCGGACATGCGCAAGGAGATGCAGCAGATCCTCGGCCGCCTCGAGGAGCTCGAGAAGCGCCTCAAGGACCTCGGGCGGTAGGCGCGCCCCGCGCTACCGCGCGACGCCCCGGGTCCAGATCTCGTCCGCGAGCTCCGCCAGGGCGTGCGCGCCGCTCGAGCGCGGCGCGTACTCGAAGATCGTCTGCCCGTGGCTCTGGGCCTCGTCGATCTTCACGGAGAACCCGAGCACGGTGCGCGCCAGCTGTCGAGGGAACCGCTCGCGCAGCTTCGCGAGGATCTCGTCGGCGAGCTGCGTCCTGCGGTAGAGCGTGGGCACGACGAGCGTGAGCGGCGGGGCGCGGCCCAGGTCGCGCCGCATGCGCTCCAGGCTGTCGAGGATCTCGGCGCATCCGTCCAAGGCGAGGTAGGTGAGCGCCACCGGGATGACGACCTCGGTCGCGGCCCGCAGCACGTTCTCGGTGACGAGCGAGACCGACGGCGGGGCGTCGATGAGGATGGCGTCCCACGCGTCCGGCGCGAGCGCGTCGAGGCGTTCGCGAAGCCGGTCGGCCCGGTCCGGCGCGTTCGCCACCTCGACCGGGAAGGCGGCGAGGTCCTTGTTGGCCGGGAGCACGTCGAGGCCCGGGATGGCGGTCTGGCGCACCGCGGCGCGGAAGGGCAGCGTCGGGTCGACGAGCACGTCGCGCACCGTCGGAGAGATGCCGCGGACGTCGAGCCCGACCGCCTTGCCGGCGTGCCCCTGCGTGTCGAGGTCCGCCACGAGAACGCGACGCCCCTGGGCGCGCGCGATCCAGGCACCGGTACTCACGCAGAGCGTGGTCTTGCAGGTCCCGCCCTTCTCGTTGACGAAGGCGATGCGCCGCATGCGGTCGAGGGCTCCGGCTAGCCGCCGTCCGTCGCCCCGGGCGCCTCGTCGTCCCCGGCTCCCCGGGTGTCCTCGCCCGCCTCGGCCCTCGCGAGTCTCCCGGCGAGCTGGTCGAGGAGCTCCTCCATCTCGCCGAGCCGGCGCTTCAGGTCCGCGACGTCCTGCGCCGAAGGCACCTGCGCCGCATCGAGCGCCGCCCGGAGTCCTCGGTCGAGCCGCTGCCGGGCCTCCCCCGCCGCCGCGAGCACCGTCTGGAAGGCGGAGCCGGCGCGGTCGCCGGAGAACAGCTGGGCGACCGCCTTCCCGACGCGTTCCTCGCCGGCGGCGCGGGCCTGCTTCACGATGGGATGGTTGAGGAGCGAGCGGAGCATGTGGACTTCTCGCCCCCCCGACGATAGCTTGTCAAGCTCCGTGGCCGATCCCGCACTGCTCGATCGTCGCCTGCTCATCGTCACGGGCAAGGGGGGCGTGGGGAAGAGCACGGTGTCGGCGGCGCTCGCGCTGGTCGCCGCCCGCCGCGGGAAGCGCGTCCTCGTCGCCGAGGTGAACGCCCAGGAGCGGGTCGCGCCGCTCCTCGGCGCCCCGCAGGCAGGGCCCGCCGTCCGCCAGGCGATCCCGGGCGTCTCCACCGTCAACGTCGACCCGCGGCACGCCCTGGAGGAGTACGGCCTCATGGTTCTCCGGTACCGGGCGCTCTACCACGCGGTATTCGAGAACCGCGTCGTGAAGTTCTTCCTTCGCATGATCCCGTCGCTCCCGGAGACGCTGATGCTCGGCAAGATCCTCCACGAGGCGCGGGCCGAGAACGCCGGCCACCCCCGCTGGGACCTGGTGGTCGTGGACGCTCCCTCGACCGGACACGCGGTCCAGCTGCTGCGCGTGCCGTCGGCCCTCCTCGACACGGTGCCCGGCGGGCCGATGCGGCGTGACGCGGAGTGGATGCAGCGGCTCCTGACCGATCCGGCTCGCACCGCCCTCTCCATCGTGGCCATCCCCGAGGAAATGCCGGTCAGCGAGACCATCGACCTGAACGCGCAGGTGCGGGACGTCCTCCGCATCCCGCGCGGCCCGCTCTTTTTGAACGCCATGCCGGACGCGCGCTTCTCGCCCGAGGAGGTGAGGCGCCTGGAGGGGCTCCGGGAGGCCCCGCCGCCGCTCGGACCCGCCTCCCGCGCGGCGCTCCTCCAGGCGGAGCGAGCGGAGCAGGCCGGGCGGCATGCCGCGCGCCTCGCCGAGGCCGTGGACCTCCCCGCGGTCACCCTGCCGCTCCTCGCCGTCGACCGGTGGGGCCGGGAGGCCGTCGAGGGCATCGCCGGCGCCCTGGAGGCGCGCGTCTGATGGGCGCGCTGCTCGACGCCTTCGCGGGCAAGCGGATCGCCGTCGTGGTGGGGAGCGGCGGCGTCGGCAAGACGACCGTGGCCGCGGCCATCGCGCTGTCGCGCGCGCTCGCCGGGGGCCGGGCGCTCGTGTGCACCATCGACCCGGCCCGCCGGCTCGCCTCCGCGCTCGGGCTCGCGTCGCTCGGCAACGTCGAGAGCCGGGTCCCCACGCAGGAATTCGACAGGGCCAGCCTCCTCGCCCGCGGCGAGCTCTGGGCGATGATGCTCGACGTGAAGCGAACCTGGGACGACCTCATCGCCCGCCACGCGCCGAGCGAGGCGCAGCGGGACCGCATCCTGCAGAGCCGCATCTACCAGCAGGTGTCCGGCGCACTCGCCGGGTCGCAGGAGTACATGGCGATGGAGAAGCTCTACGAGCTCGCCACCGAGCGCGACTACGACCTGGTCGTGCTCGACACGCCACCCACGGCCCACGCCCTCGACTTCCTCGAGGCTCCCGACCGGATCCTGGACTTCCTGGGGAACGACACGGCGCGGATGCTGCTCGCACCCGCCGTCGGTGCGGGCAAGCTCGGGCTCAAGCTCTTCCAGCTCTCCGGGAGCTACGTGGCGAAGACCCTCTCGCGCTTCACCGGCTCGGACGTCCTGCGCGACGTCGCCGACTTCATGGACAACTTCCAGGGCATGTACGAGGGGTTCAAGTCGCGGGCCGCCGCGGTGCGCGGCCTCCTCGGCCAGCCCGAGGTCGGGTTCGTGCTCGTCTCGAGCGCGAGCCCGCTGTCCATCGACGAAGCCCTGTTCTTCCACGGACACCTTCGGGCGGGGGCCATGCCCGTGGCCGGCGTGGTCGCGAACCGCGTCACGCCCGACCTCTGGACCGGGGATGCCCCGCTCCCTTCGGCCTCCAGCCTCGCCGCCTCGCTCGGCGGGGGCGGGGAGGCCGACGCGGCCCTCGCCGCACGGCTCGCGCGGACGCTCGCCGAGCACCAGGTGTTCGCCCGGTCGGACGGCCGGGAGCTCAAGCGGCTCTGGCGCGGGACGAGCGGGGCGCAGGTCGCGATCCCGCGCCTGCGCAGCGACGTCCACGACCTCGGCGGCCTCGCGGCCCTCGCCTCCTGGCTGTAGGGCGGTCGCGGCGCTCTGGCGCGCGCCACGCACCTGGGTAGGATGGGCAGATGGAGATCGCCCGCCTGGAGGTGGAGACCCGGCAGCGCGCGGAGATGGTGGACGTCACGGATCGCGTGCGGGCGGCGGTGGCGGGCTCGGGGATCCGCGAAGGGGTGGCGTGGGTCTATTGCCCGCATACCACGGCCGGCGTGACGGTCCAGGAGAACGCCGACCCCGACGTGCGGCACGACCTCCTCCTCGCCCTCGAGAACGCCGTGCCGGTGGCTGCCCCCCGCGGTCGCTACCACCACGGCGAGGGGAACGCGGACGCCCACGTGAAGGCCTCGCTCGTCGGCTCGTCGGCGGCACTGCTCGTCACCGACGGCGCTCCGTTGCTCGGAACGTGGCAGGGCGTGTTCCTCTGCGAGTTCGACGGTCCGCGCCACCGCTCGCTGCTCGTCAAGGTCATCCCGGGATGAGCACCCGCTGCCGAGCGAGGGGGGCCGGCGCCCTGGCGGTGGCCCTCTGCCTCTCCACCGCCTGTGCGAGCGCGCGGCCGGCCGCGCGCGGCCCACAGGACGCACCCCCGGCCACCGAGGTCTCCTTCGCCGAGGGCACCGCGGTCGACGTCTCCCGCCTCGACCTCGAGCTCGCCGGCAAGAACGACGAGGAGCTCTTCGCGATCGCGCAGGCCGCGTTCGCCGCCGGCGACTACCGGCGAGCCGCCGCCGCCTTCGGCCGGGTCGCCGACCTCCACCCCGCCTCCTCCCGTCGGGCGGCCGCCCTCTTCGACGCCGGTCTCTCCCACGAGCGGCTGGCCGAGTGGCGCGACGCGCTCCGGCGGTTCGAGCAGTTCGACGCCGGCTACGCGGGCCCCGACGCCGACGAGGCCGCTTTCCACGCCGCGGCAGCGCTCTGGCGCCTCGCGGAGCTCGCCAGCGCCCGCGCCGCGCTCGAGCGGCTCGCCGCCCGCGGGGATCTTTCCGACGCGAACCGGATCCGTGCGTTCACCGAGCTCGGCGTCGTCCAGATCGACCTCGCGGATCTGGACGCGGCCGAGCAGAGCCTGCGAAGGGCCGTCTCGCTGTGGACCGACGCGCGCGACCGCGAGCGGCTCGACCCGTACCACCCGGCCCAGGCCCATTACTACCTCGGCGAGGTGGCGCGGCGCCGGTTCCGCGCCGTTGCCCTCGACCCGTCGCGGGAAGCGGACTCCGCCCTCGAGGCGGCCCTCGAGCGGAAGTCGGAGTTCCTGCTCGCGGCGCAGGGCTACTACCTGCGCGCCATCCGCGTCGGCGATCCCGACTGGGCGGTGGCCTCGGGCTACCGGATCGGCGAGCTCTACGACGAGCTCCACGCCCAGATGACGGCGGCGCCGCTGCCGCCGGGGCTCCCGGACGAGGAGGCCAAGGTCTACCGCGAGGAGCTCGCGCGCAAGGTCCGGGTGCTCCTCGTCAAGGCCATCACCGTCTACGAGCAGACGCTGCAGGCGGCCCGCCAGGGCGGGGTGGACAACCGCTTCGTCGAGGAAGCGCAGCGGGCCGTGGAGCGGATGAAGCGCTCGCTCGTCGAGGCGGATGCCCTGCCCGGCGACGCGGGGGCCGCGGCGCCCGCGCCGGCCGCGCCGCCTCACCCGGCGGCCCCGGCGTCGCCCCGCGGGTAGAGGGAGTCGAGCCGTTCCCTGTGCCTCTCTTCGATGACCTTGCGCCGGAGCTTCTGGCTCGGCGTCACCTCGCCGTCCGCCTCGGAGAACTCCCGCTCCAGGATCACGAACCTCTTCAGGGTCGCGTAGCGGGGAAGCGTCGCGTTCAGGTCCTTGACGGCACGCTGCACGAGCGCGTGCACCTCGGGATGACGGGAGAGCTCCGCCGGGGAGAGGCCTCCGAGGTCCGCCTCCTTCGCCCATTTCGAGATCGCCTCCGGGTCGAGCGTCACGAGCGCGACGCAGTAGTTGCGCCGGTCGCCGTGGACCAAGGCCTGGCTCACCCAGGGGGAAAGCGCCTTCAGACGCCCCTCGAGTTCCTGGGGCGCCACGTACTTGCCCCCGGACGTCTTGATGAGGTCCTTCTTCCGATCGGTGATGGCGAGGTAGCCGTCCGCGTCCGTGGCGCCGATGTCCCCGGTGTGGAGCCACCCGTCGGCGAGCGCCTCCCGGCTCTCCGCCTCCATCCGGTGGTACCCGCGCATGATCCACGGCGCCCGCATCAGGATCTCCCCGTCGGGGGCGAGCCGGACCTCGGCGCCGGGCAGCGGCGGCCCGACGGTCCCCACCTTGCAGCGCCACGGCAGGTTCACGTGGGTCGCGGCCGACGACTCGGTGAGCCCGTAGCCCTCGAGGATCTGGACCCCCAGGGCGTCGAAGAACTCCGCGATCTCCCGTGCGAGCGGAGCGCTCCCGGAGACGAAGAACTTGAGCCGGCCGCCGAAGAGCGCGCGGAACTTCGAGAAGACGAGACGGTCGGCCGTCGCGTGCTGGAGGGCGAGCAGGGGGCCCGGACGGCGCCCTTCGCGCAGCAACCGGGACCTCTCGCGGCCGACGGCGAGCGCCCAGCCGACGAGCGCACGCCGCGCCGCCCCCCCTTCCCGGGCCGAGGCGTTCACCCTCGCGTATATCTTCTCGAAGATGCGGGGAACGGCGCAGACGAAGGTGGGGCGGATCGCCGCCAGGTTCTCCATGATCCGCTCCACCCGTCCGTCGACGGCGGTGGGGAACCCGATGCGCAGCTGGGCCGTCCCGATCATCTTGCCGAAGGAGTGGGCGAGGGGAAGCCAGAAGAGCTGCGAGGCCCCCTCGTGGTCCAGGATGCCGCTCTGCTCGACGGCGGCGGACTGCGAGACCCAGCAATCGTGCGTGAGCTCGACGCCCTTGGGGCGGCCGGTGGTCCCCGACGTGTAGATCACGGTCGCGAGCGAGTCCGGCCCGGGCCGGTGCGCCGCCCGGTCGAAGGAGCCGGGGTTCTTCGCCTCGTGTGCGCGTCCGCGCTCGAGGAGCTCCTCGTACGTGATGACCCGGCCGTCCCCGCTCGCGCGGCCGTCGAACGTGACGATGGCTCGGAGCCGCGCGAGCGCCTCCGGCCTCGACGAGATCTTCGCGACCTGCGCGTCGTCCTCCGCGAAGACCACCGCCGACTCCGAGTCGGAGACGATGTAGCCGGCCTCGTCGGCCGTGCTCGAGGGGTAGATGGTCGTCGTGGCGCCGCCCGCGCACAGGACGCCGTAGTCGGCGAGCATCCACTCGATCCGCGTGGCCGAGGCGATGGCGACGCGCTCCTCGGGCTCGAGGCCGAGGGCGAGGAGGCCGGCGCTCACCGCGCGGATGCGCTCGAGAGCCCCCCTCCAGGTGAGCGTGACCCAGCGCTCCTCCGCGCGGTAGCGGAAGGCCTCGCTGTCGGGAGTCAGCTCGACCCTCCGGAGCAGGAGCTCCGGCACGCTGCGCGGCGGGCTCGTCGTCACCCGCGCCGATGCTAGCCCGCGGAGGGCGGGAGCTGCCCGAAAAACCCCGGGCCGGCCCGGCGCGGCGTCCGCTTGACAGGACACCCGTCCACTATCTAGGATGCGCGCTCCATCGACGAAAGGCGAGAAGACCGCATGGCACTCCCCCCAAACCGCAAGCCCCGCTTCGAGACGCTGCAGGTCCACGCCGGCCAGGAGCCGGCACCTGGCACGAACGCCCGCGCGGTGCCCATCTACCAGACCACCTCCTACACCTTCGACTCGGCCGAGCACGGGGCGAACCTCTTCGCGCTGAAGGAGTTCGGCAACATCTACACCCGGATCATGAATCCGACGACAGACGTCTTCGAGAAGCGCGTCGCCGCGCTCGAGGGCGGCGTCGCGGCGCTCGCGACGTCCTCCGGGCAGGCGGCGCAGTTCCTCGCCATCTCCAACATCGCGCAAGCGGGAGACAACCTCGTCTCGACGAGCCTTCTCTACGGGGGCACCTACAACCAGTTCAAGGTGACGCTCCCGCGGCTGGGGATCGGCGTGAAGCTCGTCGAGGGCGACGACGCCGCGCAGCTCGGGAAGGCGATCGACGCGAAGACGAAGGCGCTCTACGTCGAGTCCATCGGCAATCCCGCCGGCAACGTCCCGGACTTCGAGGCCCTCTCGAAGCTCGCCCACGACAACGGCATCCCCCTCATCGTCGACAACACCTTCGGCGCCGCCGGCTACCTCCTGCGCCCCATCGAGCACGGCGCGGACATCGTCGTCGAGTCCGCGACGAAGTGGATCGGCGGCCACGGAACCTCGATCGGCGGCGTGATCGTCGACTCGGGCAAGTTCGACTGGGCGAAGAGCGGCAAGTTCCCGGTCTTCACGCAGCCCTCGCCCGGCTACCACGGCCTCGTGTTCAACGACGTCTTCGGCCCCCGCGGACCGTTCGGCAACATCCAGTTCATCATCCGCGCGCGCGTGGAGGGGCTGCGCGACCTCGGCCCGGCGCTCTCCCCGTTCAACGCCTTCCTCCTCCTGCAGGGGCTCGAGACGCTCTCGCTCCGCGTGGACCGGCACGGGCAGAACACGCTCGCCCTCGCCAAGTGGCTGAAGGGGCACCCCCAGGTCGCCTGGGTGAACTACACCGGGCTCGAGGAGCACCCCTACCACGCGCGCGCCCGCAAGTACCTGCGGAACGGCTTCGGAAGCGTGTTCACGTTCGGGATCCGGGGCGGCTACGAGGCGGGCAAGAGGTTCATCGACAACGTGAAGCTCGCGAGCCACCTCGCGAACGTCGGCGACGCGAAGACGCTCGTCATCCACCCGGCGTCGACCACCCACCAGCAGCTCTCGGAGTCGGAGCAGAAGGCGGCGGGCGTCTCCCCCGACCAGATCCGGGTGTCCACCGGCATCGAGCACATCGAGGACATCAAGGAGGACTTCGCCGAGGCCTTCGCGGCCGCGAAGTAGGCCGCCAGCACCGTCCGCAAGGGCACTCGCCTGTCCGCTATGGCGGACAGGGGGCGGCCACCCGGTCAGCCCGCGGCCGCGACCCTGGCGGGCGCGGCTGCGGGGCGGTATGGAAGGTCCGGGAAGGCCGGGGGCAACCGCAGGCCGGGGCGACCGCCCCGGCGCCCGGCATCCCAAGGACGGGACGTTGGCCGACACGCTTCCCCCGCTCGATGCGGACGAGGTCGAGCGCTATGGCCGGCACCTGGCCCTCCCGGAGTTCGGCCTCGAAGGGCAGCGCCGGCTCAAGGCCGCTCGCGTGCTGCTCGTCGGCGCAGGCGGGCTCGGGTCGCCCGCCGCCCTGTACCTCGCCGCCGCCGGCGTCGGCCACATCTCGGTCGTGGACTTCGACGCCGTCGAGGCGACGAACCTCCAGAGGCAGGTCCTGCACGGCACGAGGGACGTGGGGCACCCCAAGGTGGAGTCGGCGCGCCGTCGACTCCTCGACCTGAACCCCCACGTCTCGCTCTCCGTCCACCAGGCCCGGTTCTCCGCCGCGAACGCCCTCCCGCTCGTCCGCGACCACGACCTCGTGGTCGACGGCACGGACAATTTCACGACCCGCTACCTCGTGAACGACGCCTGCGTCCTCGCCGGCCGGCCGAACGTCCATGCGAGCGTGTTCCGGTTCGAGGGGCAGGCGTCGGTCTTCGCCACCGCGAGCGGCCCCTGCTACCGGTGCCTCTACCCCACCCCGCCACCGCCCGGTCTCGTGCCGAGCTGCGCCGAGGGCGGCGTCCTGGGCGTCCTTCCGGGACTGCTCGGCACCGTGCAGGCCACCGAGGCGATCAAGCTCGCCGCCGGTATCGGTCGGCCGCTCATCGGCCGCCTGCTCCTCGTCGATGCCCTGTCGATGGAGTTCCGCACGATGTCGATCCGTCGCGACCCCCGCTGCCCGGCGTGCGGGACCCGCGAGATCCGGGAGCTCCGGGACGAGCCCGTCGCCTGCGCCGCCCCGCAGCGGGTCCCCGAGATCGCGCCCGCCGAGCTCGAGGCGCGCCTGCGCCGCGGGGATCCCTTCACGCTCCTCGACGTCCGCGAGGACGACGAGTGGGCCCGGGGGAGCATCCCCGGCGCCCGTCCCGCCCCGCTCTCGCGCCTCGCGGAGGAGGTCCGCGCCCTCGATCGCGGCCGCGACGTCGTCGTCTACTGCCAGGCCGGCGTGCGGAGTCAGGAGGCCGGCGCGCGCCTTCGCGCCGCCGGCTTCGCCCATGTGCTCTCGCTCGCGGGCGGCTTCCTCCGCTACCGCGCCGAGGTCGACCCCTCGCTCCCCGGCGCCTGAGGGGCAATCGCTGCGGCGGCGGCACCCATCGGGGCCGGGCCGATCGGCTTGCAAGGATGGCCCGGTGCGATAGGCACGACGGGTGCCGCCGCTCCGCCTCGCCGACCTCGTGCACGCTCCCGTCCACGCGGGCCCGCTCGACGGCGCCGACGCCTTCGGCGAGGCCTCCGGGGGCGACCGGCTCGTCCAGGTGGGACTCTGGATCGACGCCGGCGGCGGCGTGCAGCGTGCGCGCCACCGGGCGACGAGCTGCGCCGCGCTCATCGGTTACGCCGAGGCCGCCTGCCGGCTCGCCGAGGCCGGCGAGCCGCTCGAAGCGATCGACGGCGGCCGCCTCCAGGCGGCCGTCTCTGGCGCCCACCCTCTCCACGGTGACCGAGCCGGGCTCGTGGCGCTCGCTCTCGAGCGGGCGCGCCTTGCCCGCCCCGCTTCCCCGGAGGCTCCATGAACGTGGCGTACGTGTTCTCGACCCCCAACGCGTCGTTCATCCTCGAGAAGATGATCGTCCCCCAGCTCGAGGAGCGGCGCCACGGCGCGACGGTCGTCGGGATGTTCTTCTTCGTCGACAACAACTACCTGCTCGTCCGCGGCAACCCGACCGGCGAGCGGCTCGCCCGGATCTCGCGGGAGACCGGGATGCTCCTCATGGGCTGCGATCAGTGCTGCTACCAGCGCAGCATCGCCGACCGGCTCATCGAGGGGATCCCCATCGGCTGCTTCCCCGACCTCTACAAGGCGCTCGGCGGCGTCCGCGTCGACCAGGTCGTCACCCTGTAGCCATGACCCGCTCCGCCGCGGCCGTGCCTCACGCGCCGTGAACCTCGCGGAGGAAGCTCTTGCCCTGGTCGGCCGATAGGCCGAAGTACTCCGCAACGGTCGCCCCGAGGTCGGCGAAGCTGCCGCGGACCCCGAGCGGCCGCCCGGGCGCGCCCGGAGCGAGTACGAGGAGCGGGACGTACTCGCGCGAGTGGTCGGTCGAGGCGGTGGTGGGGTCGCAGCCGTGGTCCGCCGTGAGGGCGAGCACGTCCCCCTGCCCGAGCAGCGCCCGGAGATCGGGGAGCGCCCGGTCGAGTTCCTCGAGCGCGCGGGCGAACCCGGTCGGGTCGTTCCGGTGGCCGTAGAGCATGTCGAAGTCCACCAGGTTCACGAACAGGAGCCCGCGCTCGAGCCGCCGGAGCGCCTCGGCCGTCCGCGCGAGGCCGTCCGCGTTGCCCTCGGTGTGCACCTCCGTCCCGATCCCTCGGCGATCGAAGATGTCGGCGATCTTCCCGACCGCGACCACGTCCACCGCCCGCTCCTGCAGCCTCTCCAGGACCGTTCGCCGCGGCGGCGGCAGGGAGAAGTCCCGGCGGTGGTAGGTCCGGCGGTAGCTCCCCGGCCTTCCGGAGAAAGGGCGCGCGATCACCCGGGCCACGTTCCACGGATCGAGGATGCGACGCGCCTGCCGGCACCAGGCGTACAGCGTCTCGAGGGAGACGGTCTCCTCGTGGGCGGCGACCTGGAACACGGAGTCGGCCGAGGTGTAGACGATGGGGAGCCCGGTCCGCTGGTGCTCCGCGCCGAGCGCCTCGATGATGGCGGTTCCGCTCGCCGGCCGGTTGCCGAGGACGCCGGGCCGACCGATGGCGCGGAGCCAGGGCTCGATCACATCGGGGGGAAATCCGCGCGGGAAGAGCGCGAGCGGACGGTCGAGGACGACGCCCATCATCTCCCAGTGGCCGGTGGTCGTGTCCTTTCCCGGGGAGCGCCCCGCCATGCGGCCATAGGACGCGATGGGCGTCGCATCGGGGGGTACCCCGGCCACGTCCGCGACGTTCCCGAGCCCCATCCGTCCGAGCTCGGGGAGGGAGAGGCCCCCGACCGCGCGGCTCACGTTGCCGATGGTGTCCGACCCGGCGTCGCCGTAGGCGGCCGCGTCGGGCATCGCCCCGACCCCGGCCCCGTCAGCGACGAGGATGACGAAGCGCCCGCCCGGCACGTCGCGGATGCTAAGGGAGGTCTCTCGCGGGCGCCAGGCGACCCCGCCGGCTACCTCCCGTGGACGATGTCCACCGAGGCACTCGTCCCGATCCGATCCGCGCCTGCGCGCACCATCCGCAGGGCATCCGCCGCCGAGCGGATCCCCCCGGAGGCCTTCACGCCGAACCCGGGGCCGACGACCGACCGCAGCAGCGACACGTCCTCCTCCGTGGCGCCGGCGCCGGCAAAGCCCGTGGAGGTCTTCACGGAGGCCGCCCCCGCCGCCTTCGCGAGCGCCGAAGCGATGACCTTCTCGTCGCGGGACAGCAGACACGTCTCGAGGATGACCTTGACGGGGACCCCGGCCGCCGCGACCTCTGCGATGTCGCGGACCACCGCGGCGTAGTCCCGCTCCCGGAGCGCCCGCAGGGACAGGACGACGTCGATCTCGTCGGCGCCCGACCTCGCGACCGCCCGGGCCTCCGCGGCCCGCGCCTCGGTCGACGACCGGCCCTCCGGAAAGTCGACCACGGCGACGACGCGGACCCCGGAGCTGCGGAGTGCCCGGGAGGCGACTGCGACGAAGGCCGGACGGACGCACACGCCGCCGAGGCCGTGCTCGACAGCCTCCTCGCACGCCCGTTCCACGTCGCCCTCGCCGGCCTCGGGGCGGAGGACCGAATGCTCGAGGAGCGGGGCAAGGGCCGCGGGGCTCGAGACCGAGCCGGGTTCGGTGGACATGCCCGCAGCATAGCCCGCCCGTCCCACCCGCTATGGCGCGCCCTCGGAGAGCGGCAGGTCGACCCGCCTCGGCTCTCCCTCGAACGACGGCGCGGAGAGGCGGCGCGCGGCCGCCTTGAGACACGCGCCGAGGTCCGACTGCGCGAGTTCCGGGTCGTCGAGCGCCGGCGAGCCCACGCTCCCGTTCGGCGCCACCGTGACCTGCAGCGTCACCCTTCGCCCGGCGAAGCCACGGCCGGGGTCGCGGCGCGCCGCCTCCGCGAAGCAGGCGTCAAACCCGCCCGCGTCGTCCGACAGGGCGCGCGCGATGTCCTCGCTCGAGACCCGGCCCGCGAGCACTCGCCGGGGGGCCTCCGGAGCGGACGCGCCGGCCGGCGCGGGGGCCTCGGACGGGATCCGGACCGCGGGCATCGGTTCCGCCGTCGTCGGGGCCACCGTGTCGGTGGCGACCCCGGTCCCGGCCGGGCCCTCGAAGGGCGCCGCCGGCTGCGGCCCGCCGCCCGCCGCAACGGCCTCCGCGACCGGGGCGGCGTCGCCGCCCCGCCCGTGGAGGAGGACGACCGCGGCGGCGATGGCGACGACCGCGAGCGCGGCGACGCCGAGCGCGATCCGCGGCCCGGCGGTCGGCTTAAGGGGCAGGGCGAGGCTTCCCGTCCTGCGCTGCTGCGGCCAGGGCTCGAGGCGTGGCACCCGTCGCTCCCCGCTCGTTCGGGCGACGGGGCCCGCCGGAGGGGGCCGGCGCGCCGGGGCCGCAGCGGGTGCCGCGGCGAGCGCCGCCGCATCGGCCGCCAAGGCCTCGGAGAGCGTGCGGCCGATGTCCTCGAACTCGTCACGGCCGCCCGGAGCAGGCGCCGGCAACGCGGACGGAGAGGGCACCGGTGCGGGCGCGGGGGCCGCGGCCTCTGCGGACGGCAGCGGGGGTACCGTGACGGGCGCCGCAACGAACGGGTTCGGGTCGGGCGGGGCGGCGGGCGGCGACTGCCGCGCGGCCCGCTCCGGTCTCGCGACGAGGTCGTGGCCGCAGGCGCGGCACTTCGGCTGCAGGGCCTTGCCCCGCACCTCGCCCGGGAGCGTGTAGACGCGCCCACAGAACTCGCAGGTGAACCGCACGTGAGAATCCTACCGAGTTCGATTCCAGCGCGACTGCTGCCGAAAGGCTAGTACCCGTCCTTACGTCCCAGGCTCACGGGACGGCCGCCGGCGTCCTCCTCGTCGAGCCACGGGTCGAGGCCTCGCGACTCGACCGCCCCCGCGAGCCGGCGGTCGAGCAGGTGGCTCGGGACCACGGTGGCGAGGGCGTGTAGGAGATTCCCCTTCACGGCGGGGTGGTCCAGGGAGAGCTCCCGGAGCAGCGCCTTCACCCGCTGGCGCTGGAGGTTCGGCTGGGAGCCGCACAGGTCGCACGGCACGACGGGGAACCGGGCGAGGGCCGCGAAGGCCTCGATGTCCTCCTCCGCGGCGTAGCACATGGGGCGGATGACGACGTTGCGGCCGTCGTCGGAGCGCAGCTTCGGCGGCATGCTCTTCAGGCGGCCGGCGTAGAGCGCCGAGAGGAGCAGCGTCTCGACCAGGTCGTCCCGGTGGTGGCCGAGCGCGATCTTGTTGCAGCCGAGCTCCTGGGCGGCGTTGTAGAGGATCCCCCGCCTGAGCCGCGAGCACGCGGAGCAGTAGGTTCCCCCCTCCGGCACGACCCGGCGAACGATGGAGAGCGTGTCCTCCCGGAGCATCCGGTAGGGGACGCCCACGGCGCGGAAGTGGCCCTCGACGGTCGCGGCCGGGAAGCCGGGGTGCCCCTGGTCCAGGTTCACCGCCACGAGCTCGAAGTGGACGGGCGCCCGCTCGCGAAGCCGCATGAGGAGGTGGAGCAGCGTGTAGCTGTCCTTCCCCCCGGAGACCGCGACGAGGATGCGGTCGCCCGCGCCGACGAGGTCGAAGTCCTGGATGGCGCGCGAGGTCGCCTTGAGGAGCCTCTTCTCGAGCCGCTCCGCCTCGGTCACGCGGGGGGTATATCACCGGCCCCCCCCCCGCGGAGCGCACTCCTTTTTCTCTTTGACGATGCGCCGGTCTTTGGATAAACGGCCCCCCGCACGGGAGACGACCATGCCGGCGAAGGATCTCGGGACCAAGCACACCTGCTTCAAGTGCGCGGCCAAGTTCTACGACTTGAGGAAGCCGCAGGCCATCTGCCCGAAGTGCGGCGCAGACCAGCGAGACGCTCCGGTGCACAAGCCCTCCGCCGCGGAGAAGCGCCCCAAGCCCGTCGCCCCGACGCCCGCGCCCGAGGCCGAGGAGGCGGAGGAGTCCGAGGAGGTCTTCGAGGAGCTCGACGAGGACCTCGGCGACGACGACGAGCCGTGACTCCCTGGGGTGAGAACGCCACCACCCTCCCCCTCCTCGCCGGCCCCCTCCCCGGGCCACCCGCCGGCGCAAGCACGCTTGACCGCGATCAGTGGCCTTCTTAAAAGGACGTTCACGCATGCTCGAGCTCCGGCTCGCACGGGCCACCGCGCTCGCGACCTTCCTGCTCCTCGTCATCGGGGGTCTCGTCCACGCGACCGGCTCGTCGCTCGCGTGCCCGGACTGGCCGCTGTGCTACGGCCAGTTCTTCCCCGCGATGGAGGGCGGCGTCCTCTTCGAGCACGGCCACCGCCTCGTGGCCCTCGCCGTCGTGGTCCTCACCGTGCTCCTCGCCCTCGCCACCTGGCGACGACACCGCGACGGGGGACTCCGGGCGCTCGCCGCCGCCGCCATCCTGCTCGTCCTCGTTCAGGCTGCGCTCGGCGGGATCACGGTGATGTGGAAGCTTCCCCTCATCGTGTCCTCGGCGCACCTCGCGGTCTCGATGGCCTTCTTCTCGACGATTGTCGCCCTCGCCTTTCGGCTCGCGCCGCCCGCCGCGGACCGGGCGTCCGCCCCACCGGCCGGGCTGCGCCTCCTCGCGGGGCTCGCCGCGGCGGCCGTGTACGCGCAGATCGTCCTCGGGGCGGTGGTGCGCCACAGCGGCTCGGGACTCGCCTGCGGAACCGAGGCCCTCCTCTGCCAGGGCGCCGTCTGGCCCCTCGGCGGGCCGGCGCAGCTCCAGATGGCCCACCGCCTCGCCGGCGTCGCGGCCGCGCTCCTTGCCGCCGCCGCAGGCCTTCTGGCGCTTCGCCTCGGACCCGCCCGGGCGCGCGCCGCGGCCCTCCTCGCACCGGTCCTCGCCCTCGTGCAGCTCGGCCTCGGGGCCTGGACGGTCTGGAGCCTGATCGCCGTACCGGTCGTCAGCCTGCACCTCGCGGCGGGGGCCCTGCTCCTCGCCGACTCGCTGACGCTCTACCTCTCGCTCGGCTCCCGCCCCGTCCCCGCAACCGCGGCGGCGGAGGGCGCGGCCGGCCTCGTTCCCGCAGGGGGTGACGCGTGATGGCCCGCAGCCGGACCGCCGTCCACAGCGCCGCCGTTCCGGCCCAGGGGATCGCCGCGCTCGGCGAGCTCGTCGCCCTCGCCAAGCCCAGGCTCTCGGGGATGGTGGTGTCGACCGCCGCGGCCGGCTTGTGGCTCGCCCCGGTCCGCCTCTCCGCGATGCGGGCCGCCGCGTTCCTTCTCGGGACGGCCACGGTCGTCGGCGCCGCGAACGTCATGAACAACTACCTCGAGCGCGACGTCGACGGCCGCATGCGGCGGACCCGCGACCGTCCGCTGCCATCCGGGCGCGTGGAGCCCGCCGCGGCGCTGGCGCTGGGGTTCGTGCTCCCCACCTTCGCCGTCCCCGTGCTGGCGCTGTCGGCGAACCCGCTCACGGCGCTGCTCGCGAGCGTCGCGTTCGTGACCTACGCGTTCGTCTACACGCCGCTCAAGCGCGTGAGCACGGTCGCCCTGTTCGTCGGCGCCGTCCCCGGGGCCATCCCCCCGCTCATGGGCTGGACCGCGGCGACCGGCGGGGTGGGCGCGAGAGGGCTCGCGCTCTTCGCGCTCCTCTTCGTCTGGCAGATCCCCCACTTCCTCGCCATCTCCATCTACCTCAAGGAGGACTACGCGCGGGGCGGCCTCAAGGTCTTCGCGCTCGTCCACGGCGAGCGCGCCGCACGCCGGTTCGCGGTCGCCTCGAGCGCGCTGCTCGTTCCGGTGGGGATGCTCCCGTCCTTCCTGGGCATGGCGGGTCCTCTCTACGGGGCCGCGGCCGCCGCGCTCGGCACGGGCCTCACCGCGGTAGCCGTCGCCGGGCTCCGGCTCCCCGAGGGATCGGCGCGATGGGCGCGCGGCTTCTTCCTCTCGACCCTGCTCTACCTCGTCCTCCTCTTCATCGCCCTGTTCCTCGGGGCTCGGTAGCCCGCTTGCGCGCAGAAGCCGTCGAGTCGGCGCCCGCGGGCGAGGCGGCGCGCCTGGCCGCCCGCGCCCTCGCCTTCTCCTACGGGGACCGCGTCGCCCTCGGCGGGGTCTCCTTCGAGGTGCGCCGGGGAGAAGTGTTCGGGTTCCTGGGCCCGAACGGCGCCGGGAAGAGCACGCTCTTCGCCATCCTGGCCGGGCTCTTGCCCGCGCGGTCGGGGGAGCTCTTCCTCGACGGTGCGCGGCTCGACCCCTCCTCGGCCTCGCTCCGCGCCCGCATGGGCGTCGTGTTCCAGGAGCCGAGCCTGGACGCCAAGCTGAGCTGCCGGGAGAACCTGCTCCTCGGCGCGGCGCTCTTTCGCGTGCCTCGCCGGAAGGCGGAGGAGCGGACCGCGGAGCTCCTCGCCGCGGCCGGGCTCGCGGACCGGGCTCGCGAGGCCGCGGGCAAGCTCTCCGGCGGGCTGCGCCGGCGTCTCGAGCTCGCCCGGGCGCTCGTGCACGGCCCGGAGGTGCTGCTCCTCGACGAGCCCACGACCGGTCTCGACGCGCCCTCCTTCGCCCGGACCTGGGACGAGCTCGCCCGGCTGGGAACGTCGGAGGGCCTGACCGTGGTCCTCACCACCCACCGGCCCGACGAGGCCGAGCGCTGCGACCGCCTGGCGGTGCTCTCCCACGGGCGCGTGGTGGCGGAGGAGACGCCCGAGTCGCTGCGGTCGAGCATCGCCGGGGACGTCGTGTACGTGGAGGGCGACGAGCCGGAGCAGCTCGCGGCCGAGATCGAGGCGCGCTTCGGGCTTCCCGCCCGGCCGTCCGCCGGCGGCGTGGCGGTGAGCCGCGAGCGCGGCCACGAGCTCGTGCCCAGGCTCGTCGAGGCCTTCCCGCCGGGCCGCTTCCGATCCGTGTCGGTGAGGCGCCCGACGCTCGCCGACGCCTTCCTCAAGCTCACCGGCGAGGCGCTCGTCGAGGAGGAGAGGCCGTGACCCCGTCGCGCCAGGTGCTCGCGCCGCGCTTCGCCTTCGACCTCGCGGCCGTCCGCGTCCTGTGGCGGCGCGACCTCGTGCGATTCTTTCGCCAGCCGTCCCGGCTCGTCGGCGCGCTCGGCCAGCCGGTCATCTTCTGGCTCGTCATCGGCTCGGGCATGGGCGCCACGTTCCGAATGGCGGGCCCCCCGGTCGGCTACCTGCAGTACTTCTACCCGGGCGTGGTCCTGATGGTCGTCCTGTTCGCGGCGATCTTCACCACCCTCTCGGTCATCGAGGACCGCCACGCGGGCTTCCTGCAGGCGGTGCTCGCCGGACCGGCCTCGCGCGGGGCGCTCGCAGCCGGGAAGGTCCTCGGCTCGGCGAGCGTGGCGCTCACGCAGGCCGCCCTCTTTCTGGTGCTCGCGCCGGTGGCAGGGGTCTCCCCGGCCGGGGCGAACTGGCTGCTGCTCCTCGCCTCGCTCTCGCTCGCGGCCGTGGCCCTCGCCGCCATCGGGTTCACGGTGGCCTGGGTCGTCGACAACGTGCAGGGCTACCACGCGATCCAGATGACGCTCTTCGTGCCCGCGTGGATCGTGTCGGGGGCCATGTTCCCGGCCGGGCCGGAGCGGCCGGTCCTGGAAGGGATCATGCGCGCGAACCCCATCGCCTACGCGGTCTCGGCCGCCCGCCGTGCGCTCTTCGGACCACACGCCCCGGGCGCCCTCCCCGGCTCCGCGGGACGGGACCTCGCGGTGCTCGCGGTCTTCGCGGCGGCGAGCCTCGCGGTCGCGGCGACCGTCGCCCGGCGGCGCGGAGGTGGCCGATGACGCTCGGCGAGCTCCTGCCTCCCGTGAACGCGAGCCTAAACGCGGCGAGCGCGGTCCTGCTCGTGGCCGGCTGGCGCGCCATCCGGCGCGGGCGCCGCTCGCTCCACCGCGCCCTCATGCTCTCCGCCCTCGCCACGTCGGCCCTGTTCCTCGTGGGCTACCTCGTGCGGGTGGCGCTGACGGGCACGCACCGCTTCCCGGGAACGGGCGCCCTTCGGGCGGCCTACCTCGCTCTCCTGGGCAGCCACACGATCCTCGCGGCGGCGGCCCTGCCCCTCGTGCTGCGCGCGCTCTGGCTCGCCCTCCGGGAGCGCTTCGACGCGCACCGCCGGATCGCACGGGTCACGCTCCCGGTCTGGCTCTACGTCTCGGCGACCGGCGTCCTCGTCTACGTCGTCCTCTACCACGTCGCGCCCCGGTAGGCGCGGCGGTGCTCATGCCGCGCGGAGGGCCTCCTCGATCCGGGAGAGCGCCTCGTCGGAGAGCGCAACCCCCGAGGCGGCCGCGTTCTCCTCGACCTGCTCGGGGCGCGAGGCGCCGATGATGGCCGAGGACACCTCCGGGCGCCTGAGGACCCAGGCAAGCGCGAGCTGCGCGAGCGACAGCCGGAGATCGGCGGCGATGGGACGCAGCCTTTCAACCGCGGCGAGCGTCCGGTCGTCGAGACGGCCCCGGAGGAAGGTGCCCATGGCCGGGCTCGCCCCACGGGAATCCGGGGGCGGCGGGAGACCGGGGCGGTACTTGCCGGAGAGGATCCCCTGCTTGAGGGGCGACCAGACGATCTGGCCGATGCCCTCCCGGGCGCACAACGGGAACACCTCTCGCTCGGGTCCGCGCTCGAGGAGCGAGTACTGGGGCTGGCTGGATACGAACCGTTCGCCGGGAAGGGCGAGCGCGGCCCGGATCTGGGCCGGTGTCCACTCGGAGAAGCCCAGGTAGCGCACCTTCCCCTGGCGCACCGCCTCCGTGAGCGCGGCCATCGTCTCCTCGAGCGGCGTTTCGGGGTCGTACCGGTGGCACTGGTAGAGATCGACGTAGCTCACGCGAAGCCGGCGCAGGGAATCGTCGAGCTGCTTGCGGATCTGCGCCGCCGAGAGCCCGCGCTCTCCCGACGGCATCGGGAAGAACACCTTGGTCGCGAGCACGTAGCTGTCGCGGGGGCGCCCGGCGAGTGCCTCGCCGAGGAAGGCCTCGGCCGCGCCGCCCGAGTAGACGTTGGCGGTGTCGATGAAGTTGATGCCGAGCTCGAAGGCGCGCTGGACGCACGCCTCCGCCCGCTCCCGCGAGACCCCGCCTCCGTAGGTGAGCCAGGACCCGAGCGAGATCTCCGACACCCACAGTTCGCTCGCGCCGAGCCGTCGCCGCCGCATCCGCGCCTCCCCGCCCGGGCCGAAGGCGGCCCCGGCACGCCGGATCTAATCGGGCCCGGCCCGGGCGCTCGCGGCCGGGCCGGGCGCCGGACTGGCCGTCGCGTGGCCGCGCGGTACGATGGACCCGTGCCCCGCCTCCCCCTCCTCGCCACCCTTCTCGCCCTTGCCGGCTGCGAGCGCCCCTCCCGCGTCACGCTCGAGCCGGGCTCCCTTCGGCTCTACGCGCGCGGGCAGGCGACCACGATCCGGGCCACCGTCCTCGGGGCCGGCGGAAAACCTCTCCCGTCCGCCACGTGCCAGTGGTCGAGCGCCGACGGCCGCGTCGCCTCCGTGGCGGGCCGGGGGCGCGAGGCCACGGTCACCGCGAGCGGGCCTGGCACCACCACGGTCGTCTGCGCGGCGGGCGCCGCCTCGGCGAGCGCTCCGCTCTCCGTCCGCATCGCCTCCCGGGTCGAGGCCTCGCCCCCGCGGCTCGAGGTGGGCCTCGGCGACGAGCCCGCGCCTGCCGCCCTCGAGATCTCCGTCCTGGACACCGACGGGCGCCCCTTCCCCGGTCGACCGGCCCAGACGCGCTGCGAGGACGAGTCGATCTGCCGGGGGGACGACCGCGGCCAGGTCTGGCCCGTCGGCCCGGGCGAGACCCGCGCGGTCGTGGAGGTCGACGGGGCGCGTGCCATCGTCCTCGTGAAGGTGAAAGACGCGCGCAGCGCCGCGGCAAGGCCGAGGCGCGTCCAGGGAAACCCCATGGCGGACGTGGAGCGGGCCTTCGCCCCCGCCGGCAAGTAGCCCCTACCGGAGGCCGGCGGCGAGCTGCGCCGCCTCGGCCACGTGCGCGCCCTTCGGGCATACGCGCGCGTAGTCGAGCAGCATCTGCTTCGCGAGGTCGCGCTGATCCTTCTCCGGGCGGCTCGCCCGCTCGCGCCCGAGCGCCCAGAGGGCCGGGCAGCACGTCGGGTCGACCGCGAGCGCCTTGCGGTACAGCTCGCCGACGCGACCGGCGTCCGAACCGCGCTGGGCCTCCACCTCCGCCATCTCCGCGAAGGCCTGCGCGGCCCCGTCGACGCCCGCCTCGCCGTACTCGCGGGCGGCCTTCTCGTACTCGGAAAGCGCCTCGGCGGCCTTGCCCTGCGCCCGGAGCAGGCGTGCGAGCGCCATGCGCGCGTCCGGGTACCGGCCCGAGAGAGCCCGCTCGTACTCCGCGCGGGCGCGCTCCGCATCGCCGTCGGCCCGGTAGGCGTCGCCGAGCAGCTTCGCCACCCGGGCGTTCCCGGGCAGGCGGGCCTGCGCGGCGCGCAGCGCCTCGACGGCCTGCTTCGCGCCCCCGGGTGCCGAGAGCAGCGCCGAGGTCAGGTCCACGTAGAACGCCACCCGCTGCGGATCCATCTCGATGGCCTTCTGGATCGAGGCGGCGGCGCCCGCCGCGTCTCCGCCGGCGAGCTTTCGACGGCCGACCTGGTCCTGGATGTCCGGGTTCGAGGGGTCGAGCGTGGTCGCGTCCTGCTCGTCCTTCGCGCCCTCGGCCGCCCGGCCCTGCGCGAAGAGGATGGTGCCCCGAAGCGCCTGGGCGAGCGCCCGCTGGCGCGGCGACACGTCGGGCGAGTCGAGCACGGTCTGCACGAAGCGGATGGCGGTGTCGTACTGGCCCTCGTCGATGTAGACCGAGGCCGCGCCCAGCAGGGTGGGGACGTGCTCGCGGGAGAGCGCGTAGGCCGCGTCGTAGAAGGTCTTGGCCTTTCGCGCCTGGCCGGCGCGCCGGTACTGCTCGGCGAGCATCTGGTTCACCCGGACGTCGCGGTCCGCGAACTTTCGGGCGGTCGTGAGCGACTCCCGGGCGCCGTCGAGGTCGCCGGACTTCATCTGCAGGACGCCGAGCGCGCCGTAGAGCAGCCCGCTCGTGCCGCCCTCCGGACCCTTCAGCACCCGGTTCAGGTCGGCGATGGCGCCCTGCGGATCGCCGCCGTAGGCCTTCAGGTAGGCGTCCGCCGCGATCATGTGGGAGTGGGAGGACGCCTCCCGGCGCGCCGCGGCGAGGTGCTTCTTCGCCTCGTCCCGGAAGGTGTCGCCCTCCCCGTGCTCTCCCCAGCGCAGCGCGTCGATGTAGGCGAGGAACGAGTGCCCGGCGAGCGAGGTCGGGTCCTTCTGCAGGACCTGCTCGAGCATGCTCGCCGCCTGCTTGTAGGCGCCGTGGCTGTCCTTGGCGATGAGCTCCCCCGCGTCCTTGAGAAGGTGCGCGACCTTCTCGTCGCGGTCGCGCTTCCAGCTGGTCCACGACCACCATCCGCCGAGGAGGATCGCCATCCCGACGACGAGCAGCAGCGTGGTCCGCAGCGAGTGGCTCTTCTTCGGGGCCTTCCCGAGGGCGAGCTCCTCCGTCTTCCCCGAGGGGAGCTGCCAGTCCTGGGTCTCGTACTTGTCCGCGAGCTCGCGCGCGTACTCCAGGTTCTGCTCGAGCCGAGGGCGGCGGGGGGCGGGGCGCGCGGCCGGGCCCGGCGTGGGCACGGGAGCCTTGGGCGGGAGCGCGGGCTCGCGGGTGAGCACGGGAGGCGGCGGGGGCGCGGGGACCGGGGGAGCCGGGGCCGCCGCAGGCGCCGGACCGCTCGCCGCCGCGGGGATCGGCGGAGGCGCGGGAGGAGGAGGAGGAGGAGGGCGCCTCACGGGCGGGGCGACGCCCCAGCGCGCGAGCGCCGTCCGAACGTCGGGATCCTCGGGCGCCGCCTCGGCGGCCCTCTCGAGCGCTTTCACGCCGAGGTCCTTCTCGCCGAGCCGCATGTGAAGGGTGCCGGCCATCGCGTTCGCCGCCGGGCTCTCCGGGTGGGCGGAGAGCGCTCCCTGGACCTCGTCGAGCGCCTTGCGGTCCTTTCCCTGGTCGGCGTAGACGCGGGCGAGCACCAGTCGGGCCGCCACGTCGCCGGGGTTCGCCTTGACGCCCTTCTTGGCGACGACCATCGCCTCCATGAACCGGCCCATGGAGAGGTAGGCCTCGGTCAGCGGGAGCCAGGCTCCAGAGGACGGGTCGGAAGCGAAGGCGCGCTCGAGGCTGGCGAGCTCCGCCGGCGTGGGTTTCCTCGGCGCGTCCATGGGGATCGATTTCTGGTTACCAGGGGGACGGAGGGCAGTCAAACAACGGCAACCCCGCTCGCTCGCACCACTTCCCACCTCGGCTCACCCGGCAGAATGGGCGTGCGAGGTCTCGCGGCGCTCGCGCGGCCGGGCGGCCACCTCCGTCCGCGCGCGCCCCGACCGCCCCGGCCGACGCCGCAACGCGCTTGACACCCGGAGGCCCGGCCCGTAAACAAGGCTCCCCGCCCGACCTCGGGGACCCGTGTTCCGTGGGGCTGTAGCTCAGCTGGGAGAGCGCTAGAATCGCACTCTAGAGGTCGTCGGTTCGATCCCGATCAGCTCCACCATTTCGAGGGGCCCGGTCCGCGAGGACCGGGCCTTCCTCGTCTCCGCCCTCGCGCGGGGCGCCCGGCGGCTCGACGGCGCGACGCGGCTGATCCAGGATGCGCCATGGCGCGCGCCGCGTCCCCGGGGAACCGGCCTTGAGGCCGATCGAGGCTGCGGGCGGACTCCTGTGGCGCGCCTCCCCGGAGGGGCCGCGGCTCGCGCTCGTCCACCGACCCCGCCGCCGCGACTGGTCGCTCCCCAAGGGGAAGCTCGAGCCGGGGGAGACCTTCGAGGAGGCCGCCCTGCGCGAGGTGCTCGAGGAGACGGGCTGCGAGGCCCGCCTGGGCCCGCTCGCGGGCGTGAGCCTCTACGAGGTCGGCGGCCACCCCAAGGTCGTCGTCTACTGGCACATGGAGCTCCTCGTCGAGCACCCGTTCACCGCGGGCGAGGAGATCGACGCCGTCGCGTGGCTCGCGCCCCGCCAGGCGCTCGCGCGCCTCGACCATCCATCGGAGCGGGACCTCGTCTCGCGTCCCGCGCGCCCCTTCCCGGTCGGCCGCGCTCCGTGAAGCGTGCCATCATGGAGCGGTGAGGTCCGCCCGCAACCTGCTCGCCGTCGCCGCACTCCTTCCGCTCGCGGCGGGCGCCGGGGAGACGGCCCGCCTCGACCGCTCCACCGAGAGGCTCGACCTCGTGAAGGCGACGGACGTGCTCGTCGACCCGACCTGCTCGCTCGACGCCGCCCACGCCAGCGCGCCGCCGCTCTCGGGGCGGTACGTGCCGCTCGCCCGCGCGCGGAACCTCGGCTTCACCTCCGCCTGCGCCTGGGTCCGCGTCTCGCTCGAGAACGCGGTCCCCGACCCGCGGACCTGGTCGCTCACCTGGTCGTACCCGCTCGTCGAGAACCTGGACCTCTACGTCCCCGGCCCGGGCGGCTACCGGGAGGTGCGCGGTGGACTCGCCATCCCCCCCGCCGAGCGGGGGATCGTCCACCGCGGGTTCCTCCACGAGGCTCGCGTGGGCCTCGGGCCCGGGGAGCGGGTGGAGCTGCTCTTGCGCGTGCGCACGCGCGCGGCCCTGCTCCTCGGCGTCGACGCCTGGGCGCCGAGCTCCCTCGACGCCTTCGAGCGGACGATGGTGCTCGTCGTCGGCCTGAACCTGGGCGCGCTGATCGTGCTCGCCCTGCTCGCCCTCTACTCCTTCCTCACGCGGCGCGACCAGAGCAGCCTGTGGTTCTTCGCGGTGCTGGTGACGTTCGGGGCCTACCAGCTCGCCGAGACGGGCATCGCCGCAGCCTGGCTTCATCCCGGCGCCCACGCCTGGAACATGCGCGCCCCGTCCCTGCTCGCGAGCCTCGCGGTCGCGTCGGCGCTCGCCTTCGCGCGGCGCTTCCTCGACACGCGGCGGCTGCTGCCCCGGCTCGACGAGGGGGGCCTCCTCCTCGCCTGGGCAACCCCGGCGGCGGGGCTGGCCGGGCTCGTCAGCCTCCGCTTCGCGAACGTGGCCGTGGCCCTTCTCGGCGGCGCGGCCATGGTGCTCGTCGCGGCGTACGCCGCCGTGGCGGTTGCCTCGGGCTCGCGCGCGGCCCGCTACTTCCTCGCGGCGGCGGCGACGTTCCTCGTCGGCGGGATGGCGTTCGTGCTCACCGTCCTCGGCGTCCTGTCTCCGAACGCCTTCTCGATAAACGGGATCCACATCGGCCTCACGGTCGCGGGCGTGATCTTCACGTTCGCGCTCGCCGACCGGCTGCGCGCGCTCGAGGGGCGCGCCCGAGACGAACTCGAGGGGGAGGTCCGGGCGCGGACCCGGACGCTAAGCGAGACCGTGGAGGAGCTCCGCCGCCAGGTCGACGTGCGCCGCCGGGCGGAGGCTGCCCGGACCGAGACGGAGGAGCGCTTTCGCCTGGCCTTCAAGACGAGCCCGGACGCCATCGCCATCCGCCGCCTCGAGGACGGCCGGTACGTGGCGGTGAACGACGGGTTCGTCGAGGCCACGGGCTTCGCCGCATCGGAGGCGATCGGACGGACGGCGGAGGAGCTCGGCGTCTGGGAAGCGGCCAACTGGGAGCGCCTGCTCGCGGTCCTCTCCGACGAGGGCCAGGCGCGCAGCATGGAGGTGCCCATCCGGCGTCGCGACGGAGAGGTCCGCGCCGGGGTCGTGTCTGCCAACGTGGTCACCGTGGACGGGGAGCCGCTCGTGCTCTCGATCGTCCGCGACGTCACCGAGCAGAAGCGCGCGGACGACGAGCGGAGGCGGCTCGAGGACGAGCTCAAGGCCGCGCAGCGCATGGAGGCGGTCGGGCGCCTCGCGGCCGGCGTGGCCCACCACTTCAACAACCTGCTCACCGCCATCTCCTCGCAGGTGGCGATCGTGCTGATGGAGACGCCCGAGGGCCACCCCGGTCGCGCGGCCATCCTCGAGATCCAGGACGCCGTGCAGGGGGCGGCGACCTTCACGCGCCAGCTGCTCGCGCTCGGGCGCCGCCAGGTGCTCGAGATGCGCCCCGCCTCCCTGAACGCGCTCGTATCGAACCTCGGCCAGCTCCTCGGGCGGCTCGTCGGCGAGCACGTGGATCTCTCGCTCGACCTTGCCCCGGAGCTTCCCGCGGTCCTCTGCGACGGCGCGCTCGTCGAGCAGGTCCTCCTGAACCTCGTGGTTCGCGCCCGCGACGCGATGCCGACGGGCGGAGGCATCCGGGTCTCGACCGGCGCCGTCGTCGTCGCGCCGGAGGCGGCGACCGCGGAGCGCCGGCCCGGGCGCTACGTGGTCCTCTCGGTGGCGGACAGCGGCCCGGGCATGGACGAGGAGACGCTGCGCCATGTCTTCGAGCCCTTCTTCCCGACGGCCACCGTCGGCGAGCTCCCGGGGCTGGGCCTGTCGGCCGTGCACGCCATCGCCCGGCAGCACGGAGGCTTCGCCGAGGCGGAGAGCCGGGAAGGACGCGGGTCGACGTTCCGGGTACTTCTTCCGGCGGCGGACGTCGCCGCCGCCCCCGCACGCTCGCTCGAGGGGCCGGCGCTCCCCGGCGGGGGCGAGACGATCCTGCTCGCAGAGGATGAGCGGGAGGTGCGCGAACGAACGGCCTCCCTGCTCGAGAGGCTCGGGTACCGGGTGCACGCTGCGCCGGACGGCAGGGCCGCGCTCGAGCTCGCCGAGCGGCTCGGCGGCGGCGTCGACCTCCTCGTCACCGACGTCGTCCTGCCGCGCATGGGCGGACGGGAGCTCGCCCGGGCGATCCGGGCCCGCTGGCCGCGGGTGCGGTTCCTGTTCCTGTCGGGCTACGCGGCCGAGGCCCTCGCCGTGCGCGAGGTGGCCGGAGACGGATTCGCCCTCCTCGCGAAGCCCTGGAGCGCGGCTGCGCTCGCTGCGAAGCTGCGGGAGGTGCTCGGCGGCGCGTGACGGCGGCTAGCGCCGATGGGCGAGCATCGTGTCGCCGCGGCCCAGCCCGTGGGCGGCGTGGAACGTGCGCGAGAAGGCGCGGAGCTGCCGGGCGAGCACCTCGTCGACGGTCTTCGCGAGCCGCCGCGGGTCGCTGCGCACGAGCGTGCCGTGCGACCATGTCGTCGCCCAGGCGCGCTCGCCCGACGACAGCGAGACGAGCTGCAGGAGCTGCACCTCGACGGAGGCCGCGCAGCGGGCCTTGGTCACGGGCACCATCTGGACGCGCACGTAGAGCATCGGCGCGTTCGGCTCGCGCTCGAGCGCCTCGTCGTCGAGGAGCGCGATCCCCCCTGTGAGGAGGCGGTCCTCCACGTGCAGCCGAATCACCTGCGGGTGGAGGCCGAGCTTCGCGGCTCGGCGGTCGACGTCCTCGACGAGCACGGAGACGCCGTCCACGGCGCCGAGCGTGTCGGCGCGATTTACGATGGGTGTGGGCTCGGCCGCGAGGGCAAGCGCGAGTGCGACCGGTGCGATCATCTGACGCCCCTTCGATGCGGCGAGCTTGGACTACTACTTGAAGGTTAACAGGCGAGGCGCTCGCCGATATCGTCACACGAGGGTATCCCAGGCGACCGGGTGTGCGACCCGCCCTGTTTGCCCTGCGAATACCCGGCCTTTCGCCGGCCCCGCGGCTGCATCCTGTTCATGGTATTGAGGATTTCCGCCTCCACCGATACCTCTGTCCCGCGTCGATCGCGCACCCCTGGACGGGCCAGGGGCGCGGGGTGGGTACGCCTCCTCCGGGGGGAGCACGTTCATGGCGGAAGTCGCCCAGGTCAGCGCCGGCCACACCGCGTCCCACGACGCGTTCATCGCCGTGCGCAACGGGGTGAAGCTCGGGCTCTCGCTCGTGCTCACCTGGTCGGTCGCGCTCGGGGTCCGCATCCTCCTCCCCCGCTACCTGGGACCGGAAGCGTTCGGCCCCATGAACTTCGCCGACGCCTTCTCCGCGACCGTCTTCGTGCTCTTGAACCTCGGCGTCGAGATGTACATCCGCAAGGAGATCCCCGTCCGCCCGCAGATGGCGAGCGAGTTCTTCGCGGGCACGCTCCTCGTCCGCCTCGCGCTCTCCGTGGTCCTGTTCGCGGGGATCGCCGTCGCCATGGAGCTCTCGCACCGCCCGCCGGAACTGCGGCTGCTCGTCTACATCTTCGGCATCGGTCAGCTCTTCTTCACGCTCGACGGGACCCTGTCGGCCCTCCTCCACGCGCACGGGACCGTCGACGGCCTGTCGGTCATGAACGTCGTCGGCAAGGTGCTCTGGGGGGTCGGCATCCTCGTCGGCATCGCCCTTCACCACGCGGTCGTCGGGGTGGCGCTCGCATTCGTCATCTCCGAGGTCGCGAAGTGCGCCGTGCTCTGGCAGCTCGCGAAGAAGCACCTGGGCCTCGGGCTTCGCCTCGACTGGGCGGGCACCAAGACCGCGATCAAGGCGAGCCTTCCCTTCTACCTGAACGCGGTCGCGTTCGTGGCCTACGGTCGGCTCGACGTGACCATGCTCGAGTTCATCACGAGCAACCCGCAGGAGCTCGGGTGGTACGGCGCCGCGAGCAACCTCGCCACTCTCACGCTCCTCATCGTGCCCGTCATCGGCTGGGTCCTCATGCCCTTCTACGCTCGCGCGCTTCACCGCTCGCGCGAGGAGATGGAGGTGGCGCTCGCCCGCTCGGTGGAGCTCATCCTGGCGATCGCCATCCCCGGCTCCCTCTTCATCGTGCTCGGGGCCGACCTCTGGATCCGAATCATGTTCGGGCCCGCCTTCGCGCCCGCCGCCGTGCCGCTGCGCATCATGTCGCCGCTGTTCGTCCTCACCTACGTGGCGACCGTGAACGCGATCGGCCTCATCCTCCTCGGCCGCGGCTGGACGGTCACCAAGGTGTCGACGATGGGGGTCTTGCTCGCGCCGACGCTCGCACTGGTGTTCATCCCCTTCGGCGCCGCGCACCTCGGCGGCGAGTTCCACCGGGGCGGGCCCGGTGCCGGCGCCGCGCTCGCGAACCTCACCACCGAGTCGTGCGTCACCATCGTCATGACGTCCCTCATCGGCTTCAAGACCTTCGACCGCGTGAGCCTCATCCTCTTGGGCCGCACCGCCGTGGTGTGCGCCCTCGTCATCGCCCTGCACCTCTCCATGCCCTCGCTGGGCCACCTCCGACTCTTCCTGGATGCCGTGGCCTACGTGGCACTCGCGATCGCGCTCCGGGCGGTGCGCTGGCGCGAGATGCTGGACTTCGCCCTCACCGCCTGGAAAAGACCTCGTGACCTTCCGACCTGAGAAGTGGGCGCCCCTGTGCGCCCTGCTGGCCCTCGCCCCGGCGTGCAAGCACTCGGGCGACTACGTCTGGGTGGACGACCTGCCCCAGACCCCGCAGGCCGCCGACAAGGAGTACGTCATCCAGCCGGGCGACACCATCAGCGTGCGCGTCTGGAACCAGGAGGGCATGTCGGCGAAGGCCCGCGTCCGCCAGGACGGCAAGATCTCGCTGCCGTTCCTGAACGACGTCGAGGCGGCGGGCATTCCTCCCAACGTCCTCGCCCGCCGCCTGCAGGCGCGCCTCAAGGACTTCATCGTGAACCCGGTCGTGACCATCTCCCTCGAGGAGCTGAAGCCCATCCAGGTCTCGGTCCTCGGCGAGGTGTCGCGCGCCGGCATCTTCCAGCTGGAGCCCGGGGCCGGCATCCTCCAGGCACTCGCCACCGCCGGCGGCATGAACGAGTTCGCCTCCAAGGACTCCATCTACGTCATCCGCCAGACCCAGGGGGAGGCCGGCCCCCCCCTGCGGATCCGGTTCACCTACGAGTCGCTCACCCAGGTCCGGGGGCGAGCCGCGACCTTCCGCCTCCAGGGCGGCGACGTGGTCGTGGTCGAGTAGCCTTGACGCTCGCCGCCGCAGCCCTCCTCTGGATGACCGCCGCCCAGACCGGGCCGGCGGCGGGGGGCACGGGCTCGTCGACCGGCGCGGACCAGGCACCGGCGGCGCCGGAGGCCACGCTCTCCGCGCCGCCGGGCATGTCGAACGCGATCCCGGGAACGATGAAGACCCGCTCGGGCACCACGACCGCGGGCATCGACCTCGCGCTCTCGGCACAGGTGCTCACGCAGAGCATCAACCTCACGGGGGGCACCACCCCGCAGCTGCAGACCGGGCTGCTCGCCGCCCCCCTCGTCGGGCTCGGCCTCACCGCACCCCGCTTCGGCTTCAGCGTCGCCTACAACCCGCAGTTCTACCTCGTCGACATCTCGCAGGGCCCGCTCGACATCATGCACAGGGGCTGGATCCTCGCGGAGTGGAAGGCGACCTCCGCCTGGCGCATCTACCTCGCGGAGCGGCTGAGCTACGGGAACACGAACCTCGCGACCCCGACCACCTCCATCTCGAGCGGCGGCACCGGCCAGCAGCCGCCCCAGCTCGCCCCGACCCGGCTCGCCTCGCTGCTCTACGAGAACAACGACTCCTCGGTGGGAACGGCCGTTCGCCTCTCCAAGGCGCTCAAGTTCTCCGTGCTCGCCGGGTACGTGAACTCGGGGGGCATCGGGACCGCGGCCGAGCAGGTCATGCCCCACCAGCAGGGGCCCCGCGCCGAGGCGACGCTCGACTACCAGCCGAGCGCGGCGAGCACGCTCGGGACCGCTCTCGCGGCCCAGGCGAACTACTTCTCGGTCGGGCGCGACGTCTACGTGGCGACCCTCGCCGAGACCTGGCGGGTCCGGCTCTCGCGCGAGACGAGCGCCTGGATCATCGGCGGGCTCGGCGCGACGAACACCGACGCCACCACCGGTCTCGCCTACAAGAAGCTCGACCCGATCGCGGCCCTGGGGATGGAGAGCGGAACCAAGACCCGGCTGCCCGTGACCGCGTTCCTGCAGCTCATGCTCGCCCCCTACGTGGACCCGTACCTCGCGGTCGCCTACCAGCGACTCACCCTGGACGCGAACATCACCTGGCGGCTCGCATCCAAGTGGGCGTTCGGGATCGCCGCGAACGCCGCGCTCGTCCCCTATCTCGGGCAGGTCGCGCAGAAGTACGGGTCCGCGAACGCCAACCTCGCCTGGTCGTTCGCGAAGGACATGAGCGTCTCGTTCGGCGGCTACTGGATGTGGCAGCTCGGCACCGCGACAGCGGCCGCGAACTTCAACCAGTGGGGCGCCTACGTATCGGTCAGCGTGGCCGACTTCGAGCACATCTAGCCATGACGCTCAGCAAGCTCCTGCTCCTCTCGCTGCTCGTGGCCACCGTCGGCATCCCGGTGCTGGCGGCGCGCGACCCGAACCCGCGCCGGGGCATGAAGCGACTCTTCTTCTACACGGTCGTGTTCAACCTCTTCTACGTGACGGCACTTCTCACCGTGGTCATACGGGGGATCTGAACCTATGGAGAAGGCACTGACCCTGACGCAGCCGGCCGAGCACGCGCCGGGACCGCAGGCGGCCCCGCTCCCGCCCGCCCCGCCTTCTCGGGAGCCCGGACCGGACGACCTGTTCGACTGGCCGCTGCTCCGCGACTGGTCGGTCTTCGTGCTGCGCGCGCCGCGCCGCCACCCGACGCTGGCCACGGCGACCGTGCTCACCATCCTCGCACTTGCGGTCCTCTCCCTGTGGGCGCTGCCGAAGACCTACCACGTCGAGTCGAAGATCCTGACCCAGAAGAACCAGGTCATGACCGGGCTCGCGAACCCGAACCGCGCCATCCCCAGCGAGGCGGACGCCCCGACCCGGGCCGCCTCCGACACGGTGCTTCGGCGCGAGAACCTCGTCGCGCTCATCAACCAGACCGACCTCGTCGAGAACTGGCAGCGGAGCCGCGCCCCGGCGCTGCGCCTCAAGGACGCGGTGCTTCGCGTCTTCACGGGGCCGCTCTCGGACGAGGAGAAGGTCGACGCGCTCGTGGGCCTGCTCGAGAAGAAGCTCACGGTGACCACCGGGGAGGGCACGGTCACCATCGGCATCGACTGGCCCGAGGCCGAGATGGCCTACCACCTCGTCGAGGCGGCGCAGCAGAACTTCCTCGAGACCCGCCACGCCATGGAGGTCTCGATCATCGCCGAGGCCATCTCCATCCTCGAGGGGCACGCCCAGACCGCGCACGACGCGGTCCTCGTCGCGTACGAGGGGGTGAAGAAGGCGAAGGAGGGGCGCCCGACGCGAGAGTCCCCCTCGGCGCGCCCGGCCTCGGTCGCGAGGCCCCAGGGGGAGTCCCAGGAGCTCGCCCAGATCAAGGTGATGGTCCTCGCCAAGCGGCGCGCGCTCGCGGACCTCGAGCAGTTCCGCCAGAAGCGGCTCACCGAGCTGCAGACCCAGATGGCCGAGCTCCGCGCCATGTACGCCCCGGGCCACCCGGCCGTGGCGAGCGTGAAGCAGAGCATCGACAGCCTCATGCGCGAGTCGCCCCAGATCGCGACCCTCAGGAAGGAGGAGCAGGACCTGCTCGCCGAGTACGCGCGGCGCGGCGGCCGCAACCCGGACGACATCCCGCAGGCACCCGCCCCGCTGCCGGAGCGCGCGGTCGTCATCAACAACTCCGCGCCCGAGGACGACAGCATGTCCTACCCGCGCGAGCAGCTGAAGGTGGGCATCCGCAAGTACTACGACCTCGCAGATCGCATCGAGGCGGCGCGCATCGAGCTCGAGACCGCCCGGGCGGCGTTCAAGTACCGCTACAGCATCGTCCGCCCGGCCCAGGTCCCGAAGAAGCCCGAGAAGCCGAACAAGCCGCTCACCGTCATCGGCGGGCTGCTCGCCGGCCTCGTCCTCGCGTTCATCGTGCCCTCGCTGCTCGACCTCTACCGGCGCACGGTGGCCGAGCCCTGGCAGATCGGGAGGCAGCTCGGGCTCCCGCTGCTGGTCGTCACCCGGCGCGCCCCGGGCGGCAAGGCCCCGCCCGCCAAGCCCGCGCCCTGACCGTGGAGGAGGCGAGCCGAATGCCGAGCGTCCCGTCCCTGAGCCCAGGCGAGGCGCCCCTCGCGGGAGCGGCCGGGCCTCGCCCCGCCGCTCCCGGCTCGGACGAAGGCGGGCTTCGCCCGCACCTCGTCATCGCCGCCTTCCTCTTCATCGTCACGGCCGCGGCCGTCTTCGCCTTCCAGGGCGACCCGCTGCTCTCGCTCGTCCCCCTCGTCGTCTTCGGCCTCGCGTTCCTGCTCTGGCGCACGCCGCTGCGCTACATCGCCGCCGCGCTGCTCTTCTTGTCGCTCGCTCTCGACGCCGACACGAACGGCGTGCGGGACCGCTGGAGCTACCCGCTCGAGCCGCTCCGGGTCCTCTTCTTCGAGAACCTGCACAAGATCATCCCGATCAGCGCGCTGAAGCTCTCGCTCCTCGACCTCCTCGTCGCGCTGGTCGTGGCCCTCGTCGTCTACCGGCGGGCGATGGCGCGGGGGACCGACGGCCACGGCGTGCGCAGCGTCAACTGGCTGCGCATGGTGCTCCTGCTCGCGCTCGCCGGGATGATCGGCGCGCTCGGGTGGGGGGTCGCCCGCGGCGGCGTCTTCCAGCAGGCCTACTGGCAGCTCCGCGAGCCGATCTACCTGCCCATCCTCGCGCTGGTCTTCCTCGCCTGCTTCAAGGACTCGAGCGACCTCCGCCCCATCGGCGCGGCGGTGGTGGGCGCGGCGGTCTACAAGTCGCTCGTCTGCATCTATTTCTACCAGGCCGTCGCCCGCCAGTTCAACTACCGGCCTCCGTACGTCACGAGCCACACCGACTCGGTGCTCTTCAGCGTGGCGATCATGATCGCCCTCATCGCCTGGCACGAGCGGCTCGAGATCCGCACGCGGATGGTGCTCCTCGCCGCCGTCCCCGTCGTCCTCCTCGGCATCTACACGAACAACCGGCGGCTCGCCTGGGTCGAGCTCGGCGTCTCGTTGCTCGTCGCCTACGCGCTCACGCCCTGGACCTTCGTGAAGAGGACGCTCGCGCGATTCGCCATCATCGGCTCGGTCTTCTTCCTCGCCTACATGGTGGTGGGATGGAACTCGACGGCCGGGGTCTTCCGTCCCGCGCAGATGGTGCGGAGCGTCGTCGATGCCAAGGTCGACCGCTCCTCGCTCGACCGCGAGGTCGAGAACTACAACCTGGTGATCACCCTGCGCACGAACCCGCTTCTCGGGCTCGGGCTCGGGCACGAGTACGTGGAGTTCACCAAGGGCGACGACATCTCCGTCGCGTTCCCCCAGTACCGCTTCATCCCGCACAACAGCGTGCTCGGGCTCGTGGCCTTCGGCGGCTTCCTGTTCTTCACGCTGATGTGGCTCCCCATCGTGACCGGGATGTACCTCGCCATCCGCAGCTACCGGCTCGCCCCCACCCCGCTCACCCGGGCGGCGGCGCTCTCGGTCGTCACCGTCCTCATCGCCTACGAGCTCCAGGGCTGGGGCGACATGGGCATCCAGGCCTGGTCGGCCGTGTTCCTCGTCGGCGTGGCGCTCGCCGTCGTGGGGCAGCTCGCGCCCGCGGTGGGTGCCTGGCCGCTGCGACATCGGCGCGCCCGCGCCCCCTCCTGGGGCGCGTCCCCGGCCGCCGCCACGGAGGCGCCGTGACGGAGGCGCTCTCCCTCGCGCTCGCGGCGCTCGCCGTCCCGGTCCTCGCCGCCGCGACCTACCTGGCCGCGCTCGCGGCGCTCGCGCGCCCGGCCCCCGCCCCGGGACCCGCCGGCGCGCGGCGCCGCTTCGCGCTCGTCGTCCCGGCGCACGACGAGGAGGCCGGCATCGCCTCCACCGTCCAAAACCTCCTCTCGCTCCGCTACCCGCGGGAGCTCTTCCGCGTGCTCGTGGTCGCGGACAACTGCACCGACCGCACGGCGGATCGCGCCCGCGAGGCGGGGGCCGAGGTGCTCGTCCGCACCGAGGCCGCGCGCCGCGGCAAGGGCTACGCGCTCGAGCTCGCCTTCGACAGGGTGGAGCGCGAGGACCTCGCCGACGCGGTGGTGGTGGTCGATGCGGACACGCTCGCCTCCGAGAACCTCCTCGAGGCCTTCTCGGCGAGGCTCGAGGTCGGGGCCGACGCCGTCCAGGCGCACTACGGCGTCCGCAACGCGGACGCGGGCTGGCGGACGCGCCTCATGGCGCTCGCCTTCGCCATCTTTCACGGCGTCCGGTCGCTCGCCCGGGAGCGGCTGCGGCTCTCCTGCGGGCTGAAGGGCAACGGCATGTGCTTCACGCGCCGGGCGCTCCGCGACGTCCCCCCTCGCGCGTACTCCGTGGTGGAGGACCTCGAGTACGGGATCCGCCTCGGCGAGGCCGGCATCCGGGTGCACTACGCCCCCGAGGCCCGCGTCCTTGGCGAGATGCCTTCGACGGGCGCCGGATCGGCCGTGCAGCGCCGCCGGTGGGAGGGCGGGCGCAGCGCCATCTTCCGCGCTCATGCGCGCCGGCTCCTCGCGAGGGCGGTCGCGGCGCGCGACCCGGTGCTCTTCGACCTCTTCCTCGACCTGGCCGTGCCGCCGCTCACCCGCCTGTGCGCCGCGGCGGCCCTGGGCACGGCGGCCGCGGGGCTGCTGTCGGCGCTGTCCGGAGCCGGGCTCCTCCCGCTCGGGATGTTCGCGGCCGCCGACCTCTGCCTCGCCCTGTACGTCGTCCGCGGCGCCATCCTGTCCGGGCCCGGGGGCCTTCGCGACCTCGCCCTCGCCCCGGCGTACGTCTTCTGGAAGCTCGGCCTCCTCGTCGACCGTTCCCGAAAGGCGCAGACCGCCTGGGTCCGGACGCCGCGGGAGGGGAAACCGTGAGGGAACCATGTCCAAGCCCGAGAACGTGAAGGTGCTCGCTCCCGCCAAGACGCCCGCCCCGCACCACGGCGAGCACGACCTCCAGCGCCTGTGGTCGGCGGTGGCCCGCAAGGAGTGGTCGTCGCTCGTGCTCGTCCCGGTGAGCGCGGCCGCCTCGACGAAGGTCCTCGCCGGGAAGATGCTCGAGATCGGGGAGCTGTTCCGCCCCCGGCCCAAGCTCTTCGACGGCCAGGGCGCCCAGCTGGCCGACGGGCCTCGCCTCGCCGCCGAGATGAAGGAGTACGCGTCCGGGGGCGGAACGGCGATCGCCACCGTGGACCCGGTGGTGAACAGCCTGGCCGGGATCCCGCTCGTGCTCGCGGCCGACGCCGCGGTGCTCGTGGTGGACCTCAGGGAATCGGGCCTCCCGGACGCCCACAGCACGATCGAGATCGTGGGACGCGACCGCATCCTCGGATGCGTCGCGGTCGCGTGAGGCCGCCATGCCCGCGGAGCGACCGAAGCTGAGCGTGGTGGTGGCCACATTCAACCGGCCGGCGCTCATCGAGCGCCTGCTCGAGCAGCTCGTGGCGCAGTCCTTGCCGGCGAGCGAGTTCGAGGTGGTCGTGGTCGACGACGGGTCGCGCGAGCCGGTGAAGCCGCGCCTGGTCGCGCGGACCTGGCCCTTCGCGCTCCGCGTCGAGGAGCAGGCGAACGCCGGCCAGGCCACCGCCCGCCACCGCGGCATCCTCGCCGCCGCGGGCGAGGTGCTCGTCATCGTGGACGACGACATGGAGGTGGGCCCGGGCTTCCTCGCCGCACATCTCTCGATGCACGCCCCGGGGAGCCAGCGCGTGGTGCTCGGCCGCATCCGCCCCCCGCCGGGAGGCATGTCGCTGCAGGACCGATGGCACCAGCGGAACCTGGACCGCCTGCACGAGCGGGCGCGTGCCGGCGTACCGGTCCGCGGCAACGCCATGTACACCGGCAACGTCTCCCTCAGGCGCACGGACTACCTCGCGGTGGGCGGCTTCGACACCTCGCTGCGGCAGTCCGAGGACAGCGAGCTGGGGCGGCGCCTGGAGCGCTACGGCGCCGAGTTCGTCCTCTCGGAGGAGGCCTACACGGTGAACGGCTCGGACCACACGAGCGTCGCCAAGTGGCGAAGACAGGCGCGCAACTACGGGCGCTCGGACCTGCGCATCTCGCGCAAGAACTCCGACCTGGAGATCCAGCACCGGCCCTGGGACCTGAACCCGGTGCTCGCCTTCGCCGCGTTCGCACCGCCTCTCGGCATGGCACTCGCACCGGTGGCCTTCGCGTTCGCGTCGGCTCTCGACCGCCTGGGCCTCGAGCGCCCCGCCATGGCGGCCGTGACGGTGACCTACGGCGTCGACTACTACCGCGGCGTGCGCGAGGAGCTCGGGTCGATGGGCGCCGTGTTCCGGGACTTCGTGGACTGGTGGCTCGACCCCGTCAGCCTCCCCGCCGCCCGGAAGAAGGCGCTCCTGCGCCGCTTCCTGTCCGCGGTCGCCGCCGACCACGCCACCATCCGCCGCTACCAGGACAAGTACAACAGCCCCGAGGCGGGGAGCGGCTCGCTCGTCGGCGACGCCGTGAAGAAGATCGGCTTCCAGCTCATGCTGTCGGTGCGGTTCATGCACCTGCTCCGGGACGCCGGGCTCCGGCTCCCGGCCATGGCCGTGTCGCGCCTCATCCGGCACGCCTACGGCTCCGACATCCACTGGGACGCGGACATCGCCCCTGGCGTCGTCATCATCCACGGCATGGGGCTCGCCGTGAGCCGCGCCGCCCGCATCGGCCCGGGCTGCATCATCTTCCAGAACGTCACGCTGGGGCTCGGGAACGACCCCGCCACTAGACAGGAGGGGGCGCCCGCGCTCGGGCGCGACGTGCACGTCGGTCCCGGTTGCACGCTCATCGGCCCCATCGCCGTCGGGGACGGGACGAAGCTCATGGCCGGCTCGGTGCTGAACGCGTCGGTGCCGCCCCGCTCCATCGTGGCGCCGGCCCCCGTCGAGGTCCGCACCCGCGAGGCGCGCGTCGAGGCCGTCCCCGCGGCTCCGGCCCGGCAGGCCGGCGGGAGCCCCTAGCATGGGCGGCTCGGGCACCGGACGCGGCAGGGCGCTGCTCGCGGCGGTTCTGGCCGCCGCGGCCGCAGTGGCCGCCCCCGCCGACCGCGCGCCCGGGACCCGGTCCAGCGCCTCTCCCGCGCCGGCGGAGGTCGTCTACCAGGGCGCCCTGCAGGCGGGGTGGCGCGACGACGGCTGGGCGCCCCGCATCACCGGGGAGGGAGCGGCCCGCGTCGACTTCTCCGGCCTCGGCGGCTGGATGCTCTCCCACCCCGGCCTCAAGGGCTCCTTCGGAGGGGTGACGTTCCGGTTCCAGGCCCCGACCCGGCTCGGGGACTTCCTCGAGGTCCGGCTGGACGCCGAGGGGGGCGTCATGTTCCCCCACGTCGAGGTGCATGCCTCGGACAGGGCCGACCTCCCCGACGGGTGGTCCGAGGTCTGGATCGACATGGCGCGGCTCAACCCCGGCGGCGCTCCGTTCGACAGCCTCGTCATCCGCGCCTCCAAGCAGGTCGACGCGACGCCCGTCCTCGTCGACGGGGTCGCCCTCACCCGGAACGCCCCGACGCCCGCCCCGTCCGCGCCACCGTCCGCGCCTCCCTCCACCCCCAAGGCACCCGCGAAGAGCGCGGCACGCGCGGCCGCCGCACCCGCCATAGCCTCCGCGGCGGCCGCACCCGCCGCGGCACCCGCGTCCGCTCCGCCGCCGGCGGCCGCCGTGGCCTCCGGCTCCTCCCCCCTGGCGGCGCGCCCGGCGCCCGCCCCGCGGCCGGCCCCGGCGGTCGTCGCGCCGGCGCGCCTGTCCGTCGACTGCACCGCTTCGACCCACCGCATCAGCCCGCTCGTCTACGGCATCGCCTACGACCAGCGCCTCGACGCCGGGGAGACGCACCAGTTCGAGCTGGGGGCGACCGCCCGGCGCTGGGGCGGGAACTCCTCCACCCGCTACAACTGGAAGCTCGGTCGCGCCTGGAACACGGCGCAGGACTGGTACTTCGAGAACGTGAACTACACGAGCGATCCCAAGTTCACCTGGGCGGACTTCCTCGAGGCGGACCTGCGCCGGGGGATGCAGAGCGCTCTCACCGTCCCGATCATGGGCTGGGTGGCGAAGGACACGACGAGCTACTCCTTCCCGGTGTCGGCCTACGGCCAGCAGCAGTCGGTCGATCCCACGAAGCCGGACGCCGGCAACGGCGTCACGAGCAACGGCCACCAGCTCACCGCGTCGGCGTCGGCGACGAGCGTGCAGATGTCCGCCGAGGAGATCGAGGGCTGGGTGCGCGCCATCCGCGCCGCGGACGCGAAGCGGGGCAGCCGCAGCGTGTCCATGTACATCCTCGACAACGAGCCCATGCTCTGGAACAGCACGCATCGCGACGTGCACCCCGAGCCGCCGAGCTACGAGGAGGTCCTCGAGCGCACGGTGGCGTACGCGTCCGCCGTTCGCCGCGCCGATCCCGACGCCGTGATCGCCGGACCGGCGCTGTGGGGCTGGCCCGCCTATCAGGGCTCCGCGGTCGACGCCAAGTACGGATGGGCGCTGCGGCCCGACCGGCGCGCGCACGGCGACGTGCCGTTCCTGCAGTGGTACCTGCGCAAGCTCGCCCAGCACGAGAAGAAGACCGGGGAGCGGCTGCTCGACGTCGTCGACGTGCACTTCTACCCGATGGGCGACGGCATCGCCGGGGCGCGGGGGGGCACCGACCCCGACACGAGCCTGCGTCGCATCCGCTCGACGCGCGCTCTCTGGGACCCGAGCTACAAGGACGAGTCCTGGATCAACGAGGTCGTGCGGCTCATCCCGCGCATCAAGGAGTGGATCGCCTGGGAGTACCCGGGGCGCGGCATCTCCATCGGCGAGTGGAACTTCGGCGCGGAGGGCCACATGAGCGGCGGGCTCGCGGTGGCGGAGGCGCTCGGGCGCTTCGGCGAGCAGGGGATCACCTCCGCCTTCTACTGGACCTACCCGCCGAAGGCGTCGCACGCATTCTGGGCCTTCCGGGCCTACCGGAACTACGACGGCCAGGGGGCGCACTTCGAGGACTGGTCGCTCGCCACCCGGTCCGCGGCGCCGCTCTCCGCCTTCGCCGCGCGCGACAAGTCCGGCGGGCACCTGACGGCCGTCCTGATCAACGTCGACCCGGTCCGCGGTTTGGACGTGGACCTGGACCTCGTCGGCTGCGGCACCGTCCGGGCCAAGCGCACCTTCCAGCACACGGCGGACACCGCGCTCCAGGAGGTCTTCGCCGCGGACGGGGACGCGTCGAGGCGGCACGAGCTCCTGCCGCCCTACTCCATCACGGTGCTCGACCTCTCGGTCGAGCCGTCGCAGCAGAAGAAGTGACGCGCGGGGCGCCGGCCCCTACCGGCAGGCCTCGTCCCCGGTCGCGCACTCCGCGACCACGACGGCGAACTCGCCCGCGCCCGCCGGATCGAGGGAGTCGATGGAGATGTGGTAGGTGCCGGCCGCGAGCGTGGCGGCGACCGACCTCTCCGCGGCGCGGAGGCATCCGCGCGGCTTTCCCGACCCGTCGAGGAGGTTCACGGAGAAGCGCGCCGGCCCGTCGAGCCGGCTCGTGCCGTCGAGGACCGCGACGCGCACGGCGGAGGTCCGCGCGAGGACGAGGCGGTAGACGACCTCCGGACCGGGCGCCTGTGGGGCGCCCCGGCACGCGTAGTTCTTCACCGCCTTCACCCCGTCGCGACGGGCATCCCGGACGTCGACGAAGGGCAGCGCTGCCGCGACGATGGGGGCGGCCCAGGTTCCGCTCCCCTCGAGGCGCTGTGGCGCGGGGTCGGGGGGAGGCGAGCGGTCGACGACGGCCCGCTTCACGCGCGAGAGCGCGTCGAGGACCGCGAGGTTGAGGACGTTGTAGCCGTAGCTCAGGACCGGCCGGCCCGCGCAGCTCCCGTCGTCGAACCTGCAGGCGGTGGCGATGCCCGAGCGGCAGAAGCTCGGGTGCACGCGGTCGTCGCGGAGCCCCAGCCCCGGCAGCCGCTCCATCTCCCGCTCGTAGTCGACGAAGGGGACGAGGCGGCCCTGCGCGAGCGCCCGGACCGCCGCCGCGAACAGCGGGGCGCGCCGAAGGTGGGCCGGGTCGTCCGAGCGGGGCGGCGCCGACACGAGCACGGGGATGACGCCGCGCTCGATGAGCTGGTCGGCGATGCGCCGGAGGTTCCCGAAGTAGATGCTCGCCATCTCCCAGTCGGTGAGGCCGCAGCCGTAGCAGAGGACGTCGTTCGAGCCGAACATCACGATCGCGACGCCGGGACGGACGGCCTCGAGCTCGCGCTCGACGGGGGTCGGCGAGCCACCCGCCGCCCACGCGGCCGGGCGCCCCACCTCCACGGCGAGGCTCTCCCGGGCGTACGGGCTCTGGGATCCCGCGGCCGGAACGCTGCGGAAGTAGGCTGCGGCCTCCTCCAGGTCCGCCCGCCCCCCGAAGTCCGCCCGCGCCCCGGACGCGCCGTCCAGGCACCCGAGGAACGGCCCCCGCAGACCCCCGGAGCTGACGGAGTCCCCGACCTTCACGAACACCGGCAGGCGCCCGTCGGGACCGCGCCTCGCGAGCTCGCGCAGCCGCTGCGCGACCTCCGGCGAGATCGGGGACTGGGTGCGATCGGCGGGGTAGGCGATGCGCGGCGACGGCGGGGCTCCGGTCGCGGCCTGCGTGCCCGCGGCGTCGCCCGGCGCGAGCGACGCGAGAGACAGCAGGGCGGCGAGCACGGGCGCGCCCGCGCTCGCGCTACGGCTCCTCGACGCCATGGCGCGGTCCGCGCGCCCGGTAGGCGGCGGCGCGGGCGGCGATGGAGGCCGCCGAGCCTCGGGCTCCGGGGCGTCCGTCGACGACGAAGCGAGGAAGGGCGCCGCGTCCGTGGCGCTCGCGGGCCGGATACGGCCGACGGGTCGTGCTCCAGATCGGCGCCGCCGTGCGGGCGGCGACCAAGGCGACCCGCTCCGCGTCGAGGAAGGGCCATCCGTAGGGGAAGGCGAAGTGGGCCGGGGCGCCGAGGAGCCGGGCGAAGTCGGCCTCGGAGCGCTCGACCTCGCGCGCGAGCTCGTCCGGCGCGAGGTCGGAGGCCTTGAAGTGGCAGTTCGTGTGGTTGCCCAGCGCGACGTTCGGGAGCGACCGGAGCGCGGCGAGCTCGGCGAGCGTCGCGAGCCGGTACTCGGGGAGCGCGGCCACGGCCCGTAGCTCCTCGCGGTCGTTCTCGGCGAGGATGTCGAGCGGCCGGCCCATGTGGCGCCGCCAGGATTCCTCGAGGTCGCCACCTTGGCGGGCGTCCCGGTCGACGAGGTCCCACCGGAAGCCGGCGCGCTTCTCGGCCTTCTCGGGGCAGGCGAACACGACGAACTCGACGTCCGGGTATCGCGCGGCCCGCGAGGCGACGTACTCGACGGCGTCCGCGTACCCGTCGTCGAACGTGAGCGTGAGCCAAGGATCGCGCCCCCTCCGGGACGCGAGCATCAGCTCCACCAGGGTGTCGAGTTTTCCCGCCTCGATGGTCGCCGCGGGCAGGAAGGACCCGTCGAGCGCCGGCCCCACCCGGTGCAGGCAGAGGGCGACGCGAAGGTCGCCGAGAGCCGCACGCAGCGCGCCGATGACGGCCCCGCGTGGGGTGCGGTCGCCCCATCTGGCGACTCGACTGTCGAGATCGAGGCCCATGGCGTTCACGAGTCTATTCGAAACCCGGTCGACCGGCCCGCCATATTAACGCTAAAGAGCCACCCCTTTAGGGCCTGTTCCATCACCGGCAGCGAATGGCGCTCGGTCACCCGCAGTCCCTGCCGGAGATTGCTCCCACCCCGCCAGGCACGCCCGCGATGCGCGCAGGCGACCGCGCCAGGACCTCGACCCACACCGATGTGTAGTTTTTTGTTTTCTCAGTATTTACACCTTGGCCAGGGCCCGGTGGACGGTCCCATCCGGGCGTCCCACATTAGACCCGACTGGATACATCCACGTACCTGCGTCGCGGTACAGGCGCGACGTGCGACGACCTGATACATCCGGCGTGCGGGTTGGCCAAAGGGGGGAGGGTCGGCGACATGCGAAATCGGGCGATAGAGGGCGCGCTCCGACTGTTCGATTTGAGCTGCCTCGCGGCCGCGATGCCGCTCGCCTACCTCCTCCGCTCTCGCATCGCAGGCATCTCCCACGGCGAGATGTACCCCCTCTCCTTCTACGCGAAGGCGCTGCCCCTCGCCGTCCTCCTGTGGGTCGCCGCCTCATGGGTGTTCCGGGTGTACGAGACGTTCCGGACCCAGGGCGTCGCGGCCGAGCTCTCCCGGATCTTCCGCGCGATGGCGGCGATCATGCTCGCGGCCGCGGCCGCCGTGTTCTTCGTGAAGGGGCAGCACGACTTCTCGCGCCTCTTCCTCGGCCTGTTCTTCGCGATCTCGTTCCTGTTCATCGCCGCGAACCGGCTCGCGCTGCGCTACGTGGCCCGGGAGCTCCGGCGCCGCGGCCACAACACCCGCATCTTCGCCGTCGTCGGCTCGGGCGACCTCGCCCGCGACGTCGTCGAGACCATCGCCGACCACCCGGAGTGGGGTCTGCAGCTTGCCGGGCACATCCTCGAAGACGACGCCGTCCGCGACGTGCCCCGCAAGCTCGTCCTCGGACGGCTCTCGCAGCTCGGCCAGATCCTCGACGACAACGTCATCGACGAGGTCGTGTTCGCCGTCCCGCGCGAGCGCCTGAACGAGATCGAGAGCGCGTTCTACCTCTGCGAGGAGCAGGGCGTGAGCTCGCGCGTGTGCCTCGACCTCTTCGCCGAGGGCCGGTCCCGCATCTCCCTGGGAGAGATGGAGGGCCTGCCGATGCTCTCCTTCACGCGCGCCCCCACCGACGAGGTGGCCCTCGCGGCGAAGCGCGCCTTCGACCTCTTCTCGAGCGCCCTCGCGCTCCTCGCGTTCTCCCCGGTGCTGGTCACGGTGGCGGCGGCCATCAAGATCGAGTCCCGGGGTCCGGTGTTCTTCCGGCAGCGCCGCGTCGGCCTGAACGGGCGTCCCTTCACCATGCTCAAGTTCCGCAGCATGCACATCGACGCCGAGGCGCGGCTCGAGTCCCTGCGCGCCCTGAACGAGGCCTCGGGGCCGGTCTTCAAGATGCGCAACGACCCGCGCATCACCCGCGTCGGGCGCTTCATCCGCAAGACGTCGCTCGACGAGCTGCCGCAGTTCTTCAACGTCCTCGTGGGCGAGATGAGCATCGTCGGCCCGCGCCCGCCGATCCCGGCCGAGGTCCGCCAGTACAAGCGCTGGCAGCGGCGCCGCCTCAGCGTGAAGCCGGGGATCACCTGCACGTGGCAGGTCAGCGGCCGCTCCAACATCGACTTCGACCAGTGGATGGAGCTCGACCTCGAGTACATCGACCACTGGTCGCTGTGGCGGGACATCCAGATCTGCTTCAAGACCATCCCCGCGGTGCTGAGCTCGCGGGGCGCGCACTAGCCCGGCGCGCCGTGCGGCCGCCGGGCCGGGCAGGCTCCCGGCCCCGGCCGCGCGGCCCCGGCGGCACCGACTCGAACCCGTCCCTTCCCGACGCCGGGCGCCGGAGCTCCTCCTCGAGGCGCGCGTCCAGGCCGTAGAGGTCCTCGCGGAAGCTCACCCTTCCGTCTCCCTCCACCGACGCCGTGCCGTAGAGCACGAGAACCGACAGGGGGCTCGCGAGCCGCACCGAGACCGGCTCCTCCTTCGCGAGGGCGCGGGCGATGCGCGCCAGGTCCCAGCCCCGCTCCGGCGCGAGCACCCAGGCGGCCAGCGCGATCGGGTCCTCGACGCGGATGCAGCCGTGACTGCGATCCCGGCGGGCGCGCCCGAAGAGCGCCCGGTGCGGCGTCCCGTGCAGGCCGATGCATTCGGGGTTGGGCATCACGAACTTCACGAGGCCGAGGTCGTTACGAGGACCCGGGCGCTGGCGGATCTCGAGCCTGCCGCTCTCGACGAGCGCGAGGTTGTCGGCCGTCGGGGGGAGCGCCTGCCCTTCCCCGCCGCCGCGCACCACGATGTCCATGCCGTGCGCCGCGAGCCATCCCGGCCGGGAGCGCTCGCGGGGCAGGATCTCCTCGTTCACGATGCGTGGCGGCGGGGTCCAGTAGGGGTGGAACACGACCGCGCGCACCTCGCCGAAGAACATCGGCGTCTGATGCTCGTCCGAGCCGCCGACCACCACCCGCATGGAGAGCGCCTCCTCGCCCCTCTCGAGGTCGAGCGCGCGGAGCTCCGCGCCGGGCACCTCCACGAGGAGAGCGCGGGCACCCGGGTCCGGCAGCCACCGGTACCTCTCCATGGCGAGCTCGATCTGGCGGGCTCTCGTGCCGGGCGAGGCGTTCAGGGCGACGAGCGTCCGCCGCCCGAGGACCCCGTCCACCGGCAAGCCGAGCCGCGCCTGGAAGCGCTCCACCCCGCGGGCGAGGTCGGCGGGGAGCCCGACCGGCGGGCCGCTCTCCTCCCCGGGCGAGAGGTCGCCGAAGGCTGCGAGCCTCGCCCGGAGGGCATCGGCCCCGCCCCAGGGCGAGACCGGCGTCCGCGGAAGCGGCGGAACCTCCGGCAGCGCCTCCTCCTCGAGAGAGCGGTAGCGCGCGAGCGCCTCCTTGAGCCGTGCGTAGCCCGGGTAGCGCGGCTCGAGCGAGAGAACGAGGTCCTCGAGCCGGTTCGCGTCGCGCGCCGCCCGCAGGAGCCGGGCGCGGTCGATCGCCGTCCGGGCGGAGGGGCCTGCGAGTCCCGCCCGACGGGGGTCCGCGCGCCCGCGATGGACGTCGGCGAGAAAGCGCAGCAGCTCGGCGGAGACCGCCGCGTCGAAGAGGGCCCGGTCGCGCGCGGTGAGGCGTCCGGCGTCCATGGCCTTCTCGGCGAGGAGTCCGGCGGCGTACTCGCGGGGGTCGAGCCCCTCTTCGCCCGCGCCGGCGAGGAGGTCGACCGCCGCGAAGAGCGCGGGCAGCGGGCGCGCGCCCTCGAACCAGACGAGCCCGCCCGGCTCTGCGCCGACGAGCGCCGCCAGGTCGGCTGCGACGTCCGTGAGCCCGCCCGGCAGCCAGGGATGGCGGCCCTGCGAGAGCACCTCGCCCCAGGCCGCCGCCCCCTCCGGCTCCGCCGCCTGCGGCGCCGCGGCTATGAGCCACGCCGCCAGGGCGGCCTCGGTGAACGCCAGAGCCCCCATCGCTCCTCCCGCCCCACACTCTCCTACACGCGGTCGGCCGGCCCCTTGCGCCAGGGCTGACCCCCTGGCTAAGTGTAAGCAGTCGCTTCATGGACTCGACCGACCCGAACAGGCCTGCCGTCACCCCCGCCGGGATCGGGCGACGAGAATTCCTGGGCGGGCTCGCAGCCGCGGCGGGCCTGCTCGTCCTCGCCCCGTCGCGCGCCCTCGCCGCCCTCCGAGGGGAGCGCCAGCTCTCCTTCGTCCACGCCCACACCGGCGAGCGGCTCTCGGTCGCCTACTTCGGCGACGGCGCCTACCTCGAGGACGGCCTCGCGCGCGTCGAGCACCTTCTTCGCGACTTCCGGACCGGGGAGCGCCACGCCGTCGACCCCGCGCTCCTCGATCAGCTCCACGACCTCCGGCTCGCGACCGGGAGCTCGTCGCCGTTCCAGGTGATCAGCGGCTACCGGTCGCCTCGCACGAACGCCGCGCTCCGCGCCCGCGGCGGCGGCCAGGCACGCCACAGCCTGCACATGGAGGGGCGCGCGATCGACGTGCGCCTCGCCGACGTGTCCAGTGCGGCACTCCGGGACGCGGCCCTCGCGCTCCGGCGCGGCGGCGTCGGCTACTACCGCACGGAGGACTTCGTGCACGTCGACACCGGCGCCGTGCGCCGCTGGTAGCCCCCCGCGAACGGGTGAGGCGGTCGAATTCCGCCGAACATCACCCGGAATCCTTGTCGCTCACCGGTACCGCGACTAGAGTCCGCCCATGATCGGGTGGGCGGGGGCGCTGTTGTGGGTAGTACAGGCAGGGGGCGCGGCCTTCGGCGGGCCCGAGCGGCTCGCGCCGCGCACCGCGGACGGGATCGCGCTGCGGCCGGAGGCCGAGCGCGCCTCAGCGCCGGCCTGCTTCGCGGACGCCTGTCCGGCCACGCCGTCCCTGCCCGGAGCCGGCGGGCGGCCGGTCCGCACTACGCGAAGCGACCTCGCCCTCGCGCTCCTCGCGACGCTCGACGCCGAGCCCATATCCGGCGTCGCGCGCACCATCGCGTCGAGCGGCGTCCGCCTCGACTTCGTCCCCTCGCAGCTCGACGGAGGACGCCTCGGGGTCGGGAAGGTCAGCGTGTCCTTCCGCTGGCCGCTCGACGCCTGGAGCGGACCGCTCTCGACCTCCTCCCCCGGCCGCTGAGCCGGGTCACGGGCGCCGGGCGGCGATGAAGCCGGCCGTCACCTGATCCATCGACTCGATGTGCGAGACGAACCAGGCGGGGATCGCCTGGGACACGTACTGCCACAGGCGCGCGGTGTCCCCGGTCTCGCGAAAGTGGGTCTCCTCCGACTCCATCTCCTCGACCACCCGGTCGTGCTCCGCCTTGTGGACCGGGAACGGAGGGAAGCCGGCCTCCCGCATCGCCGCCTCCTCCCGCGCGAAGTGCTCCTGGGTGTGCTGGAACAGCGCCTCGAAGCGGTGCAGCACCGTCTCGACGGGCACCTTCCCCGCCCGGTGCCCCTTCACGGCGTCGGCGAGGTCGTTGAGGCGCATGGCCTCCTCGCGGTGGTCCTCGTTCATGAAGGTCACCGCCACCTGCGGGATCCGGTCGGGCGAGACGAGCGACATGGCGAATCCTCCTCGCTGCATCGTGCGCCCGAACGGCTGCCCCGGGGGAGGTTCCAGATGGAGCCCGCCCCTGATGCGGCGCGTCATGGCGGCCCCGCGGCGCGTCCTTGCGGGTGCCCCGGTGCGCCTTCGGCGCGCCCATCGACTAGCATGGCCGGAGGAGGGGGCATGGCGAGCTTCCGCGACACGGCGGAGTTCAAGGCTGTCTTTGAGGGGCTCTTCGAGCTCATGAACCGGAGCCCGGAGGTGGGGCGCACGCTCCGGGACGCGCACGCCCCTCACCGCTTCCTCATCACCGACCTCGACCTCGAGTTCAACGTCACCGCCGCGGAGGACGCGGAGGAGGCGAGCGGGCGCTACCTCCGGTGGGTGTGGGGCGAGCCGCCCTGGAAGCCGCTCATCACGATGAAGATGTCGAGCGAGACCGCGAACCGGTTCTTCCAGGGGAAGGAGAACGTGGCCCTCGCCGTGGCGTTCGGGCGCGTGAAGATCTCCGGCCCGGTCTTCACCGTGCTGCGGCTCGCGCCGGTGACGAACCCCATCCACCCCGTCTACCGGCGCTGGCTCGAGACGAGCGGCCGGACGCACCTCCTCGCCTGAAGGGAGAGCCCCCTTGCGCACTCCCCTCTCCAACGTCGACGCGTCGTGGCTGCGGATGGACGCGCCGAACAACCTCATGGTCGTGAACGGGGTCCTGGTCCTCGACCGCCCCGTCTCGACGGAGCAGGTCCGCGATCTCCTGAAGGACCACCTCGGCCGGTTCGACCGATTCCGATCGCGCGTGGTCCCGGCACCCGCCGGGATCGGCACTCCCTCGTGGGAGGTCGACCCGGAGTTCTCGATCGACCGCCACCTCGTCGAGGCCCGACTCCCCGAGCCCGGCGACGAGGCTGCGCTCCAGGCCTTCGTGGGCGGACTCCTCAGCCAGCCGCTCGCGCCCGATCGTCCTCTGTGGCGCTTCCACCACATCCCGGAGTACCAGGGCGGCTCGGCGCTCGTCACCCGCATCCACCACTGCATCGGGGACGGCCTCGCCCTCGTCCACGTGCTCCTTTCCATGGCCGACGGCTCTCCTCCGATGGCGGCCCCGCCTGCGCCCAACGGCGAGGAGGAGCACGGGGGGGTCTGGGACGCCGTCGGCGCGGCGCTCTCGCGGACCCGGGACGCGGCGCTCACCGTGTCCGGGCGCGTGCTGCGCGAGGCGCGCGAGATCCTCGCGAACCCGGAGCGGCTGGCGAGGTCCGGGAGGGACGTCGCCGCCCACCTCGGCTCCCTCGCCCGCCTCCTCGCGCTCCCCCCGGATCCCCGGAGCGCGTTCAAGGGGGCGCTCGGCGTGCAAAAGAGGGTCGCGTGGTCGCGCGCCTACGACCTCGCGGAGATGAAGGATCTCGCCCGGTCGACGGGCTCGACGGTGAACGACATCCTCATGGCGGCTCTGGCGGGCGGGCTGCGCCGCTACCTCTCCGCGGGCGTCGAGGTCGCGCGCGACCTCGACGTGCGCGGGGTCGTGCCCGTGAACCTGCGGCCGGCCTCCGAGGCCCACCTCCTCGGGAACCGCTTCGGCCTCGTCTTCCTCGAGCTGCCGCTCGGCATGGAGGACCCGCTCGATCGGCTCTTCGAGATCCGGCGCCGCATGCGCGCCATCAAGGACTCGCCCGAGGCCGCGGCGATCTTCGAGGTGCTGTGGGCCGTCGGAGTCGCCCCGAAGCCGGTCTTCGACCTCGTGCTCGACATCTTCGCCTCGAAGGCCACCGCGGTCGTGACGAACGTGGTCGGCCCGAGGCAGCCGATCTCGATCGCCGGCGCCCCGCTGCGCCAGGCGATGTTCTGGGTTCCCTCCGCCGGGCACCTCGGCCTGGGGGTGAGCCTCTTGAGCTACGCGGGCCAGGTGTGGCTCGGGGTGCAGGGGGACGCGGGCCTGGTTCCCGACCCGGACCGCATCCTCGACGGCTTCGCGGCCGAGGTGGAGGCGCTTCGGTCGATTCGCCGCGAGGCGACGGGCGAGGGGCCGCCTTCGCCGCCCGGGGCGTGCTAGTCTGCGCCGCCGCGCGCGCCCGCGGCGCGCGGCGGCGGTGAGCGACCGCAAGACGAAAGGCGGGTACGGCAGCGGGGGCGGGTCGCGCGCGGGGGGGGGAGCCTGGGTGGCGGTGGCGTACGCGGCCGGGCTCGCCGCGGCGGTGGCGGCGGCGGGCGCGCTCGGCAGCCGCCATCCCGTCCTCGTGGCCGGGGTCGCGGACGTCGCCGCGACGGTCGTCGTCTTCGCCTTCAGCGCCGCCCTGGGCAACTCGAGCGTCTACGATCCCTACTGGAGCGTCGCCCCCATTCCCATCGTCCTGTACTGGGCGGCCGGGGCAGCGGGCTCCGCCCCTTGGGGGCGACGGGTCCTCGTCGTCGCGCTCGTCGCCGCCTGGGGGCTCCGGCTCACCGCCAACTGGGCCGTCCGCTGGCACGGGCTCGGCGACGAGGACTTCCGCTACCGGGAGATCCGGCGGAAGACCGGGGGCCTCTACTGGCCCGCGAGCTTCTTCTCCATCCACCTCTTCCCCACCATCTGGGTGTTCTTGGCGCTCCTGCCCGCCTACCCCGCCGTCGCAGGCCCGGGACGGCCCCTCGGCCCCCTCGACGTCCTCGCCTGCGCGGTCACGGCCGGCGCCATCGCGATCGAGGCCGTCGCCGACCTGCAGCTTCGCCGCCACGTCCGCACGCGGACGGACCCGGCCGCCATCCTCGACACGGGCCTGTGGGCCGTGTGGCGCCACCCGAACTACGTGGGCGAGGTGCTCTTCTGGTGGGGCGTGTTCCTCTTCGGGCTCGCCGCCGACCCGGGCTGGGCCTGGGGCGCCGTGGGCGCCGTCGCCATCACCTGCCTGTTCGCCTTCGTCTCCATCCCCTGGATGGACCGACGCATGCTCGCGGGCCACCCGGCCTGGGAAGCGCACATGCGGGTGACCCCCAGCCTCCTCCCCCGCCCGAGGCGACGCGGCTAGGTCCCCGGCGCGCTCCCCGCCCCAGCGGGTCTCTCCCCGCTCACGATCCACAGGGCCGCCGGGAGCGCGGTGAAGTCGGCCGTCATTCCCAGCAGGAAGGCGGCGGCGGTGATGATCCCGAACTGCCGGAGCGGCGGGAAGTTCGACACCGACAGCGCGAGGAAGCCGACCGCGTTGATGAGGGTGGCGAAGACGATGGCCCGCCCCGACACCCGGAGCGCGTAGCGGAGCGCGGCCTCGAAGCCGCGGTTCTCCGCCCGCCCCTCCTGGAGGTGGTAGAAGAAGTGGATCTGATCGTTCTCGGTGGTCCCGAGGACCGTCGTGGCGATGAGGATGGTGGCCACGTTCAGCGAGGCCCCGAACACCCGCATCCCGAGGAACGTCATCAGGATGGCGAAGACCGACGGGATCATCGCCATGAGCCTCGCCGACGCGCTGCGGAAGACGAACAGGAAGGCCACGAAGATGAGGGCGGCCGTGAGGGCGAAGCTCTCGGTGAGCGTCGGAACGAGGCTCGACCCCACCTTGGCCTGCAGCATGGACTCGCCGACCACCTGCATCTCCGCTCCGCGGAAGGCGGGGTCGCGAGCGACGGTCGCGTCCCAGGCCCGCCGGATCGCCTCGGAGAGCTTCCCGTAGTCCTGCGCCTCGAAGCCGCTGAAGACGACCGTCAGCTGCGCGTTTCCGAGGGTCCCCACGTCGACGAAACCCCGGAGCTCCCCCTCGGTGAGGAGAAGCTGCTCCACGTCGGCGGCGATCCGGGCGAAGGCCGCGGGGTCCTGCGGAAGCTCGTCCCCCTGGCCAGCCAGGTAGCGGCGCATTCGCAGGAAGGTCGTCGGGCCCACCACCGACGACACCCCCGGCAGCCGCTCGAGCGCGGTCGAGAACCGGTCGAGGCCGCGCAGCACCTCCGGCTCGATGACCGCGCCCGGCGGGGTTCGCACCCACACCCGCGCCACGTTGAGCCCGGACACGTTCTTGCGGAAGAACAGCATGTCCCTGTGGATGGCGAGCCCCGGGTCCACGTAGTCGAGCGAGTCGACGCCGACCTTCATGTGGGCGAGGTGGCCGGGGATGCCGAAGAGCGCCACGGCGCCCGCCGCCGAGAGGACGAGGGATCCGACGACGAGCAGGTGGCGGTGGCGGTAGGTGAAACCCGGCAGGAACTCCGCGAGCCGGTCGTAGACCCCGATGCGGGTGCGGACCACCTGGCTCGTGGGCGTGCGCAGCACCTTCTGCAGCGCGGGAAACAGGCTGAACGCCACCGCCCAGCCCACGGCGATGCCGCACGCGGTCCAGAGCCCCATCTCCCGGACCGGCCGTATCCTCGAGACCTGCAGCGCGCCGAACCCGAGGACCGCCGCGACCGTGGACGCCGTGACCGGCAGGAACTTGTTCGCGAGCGCGAAGACGCGGTGGGCCTCGAGGTCGCGGTCGGGGGGCTGATCGACGAAGCGCGACTGCAGGTAGACGAGGGTCGCGAGCGTCGTCACGAGCACGGTGAGCGGAACGAGCGCGGACACGACCGTGAACGAGAAGCCGAGGAGCGCGCCGACGCCGACGGCGAGCGCCACCGAGGTCCCGAGCGCGGCGAGGATGGCGACGAGCGTCCGCGCCGAGCGGTAGAGGAAGAGCGTGACGACGACGACGAATAGCCCGAAGAGCGGGAAGTACCTCACCGAGGCGGCGCCCGACTCGTGCTCGATCCAGGCCTCGACGTACGGGGCCCCCACCTTGCGCACCTGGGTGATGGGGCCGGACGCCGCGCCCTCGAGCGCCGCATCGATGGCTGCGAGCTTCGCGGTCCTGTCCTTCGCGCCCGCGGCGGCGAAGCCCACCGCGATGCCCTGAAACCGGTCTCCGACGAGCCCCTGCCGCTGGAACAGGGGCGTCCCGGTGACGAAGCGGCGGTAGTCGGCGGCGCTCCCCGGCGACGGCGCGAACCCGGGCCGGGCGCGCCGGTAGACGTCGAGGGCCGAGATGGGAACGACGCCCGGGACGGCCTTGAGGCGATCCTCGACCCCGGCGAGCGCCGCGAGGACCTCCGGCCGCCAGGGATCGTCCGCCTCGAGGAGCACCATGACGATCTGGCCCTCCGGGAAGACCTTCTGGAAGGCGCGGGTGGCGACGTAGTCCGGGTCCGAGGGGACGACGAGCTTGTCGATGGCCCCTTCGGAGGGGATGCGCAGCGCGAGCGCGAGCGCCACCGGCAGGAGCGCGGCGTAGAGCGCGATGATGGGAAACCGCAGCGCGACGATGCGGCGGAAGATGCGCTCGAGCAAGGGATGCTGGACCATCGCTTCTCGGACCCTAGCACCCCGCCCCTTGAGCCGTGCCGCTTTTCGCGGCCGCGATCGCCGGGCGCCAGACCGCCGCGACCGGGGGGACCCCGACCGTGACGCCAGGCCGTGACCGGCCCATGACAGGGGGCGTGGTGGAATCCGCCCGTCGTGCGCGCCCTCCTCGTGAACGGCCGGTCGCCCTCGACCTACTGGAGCTACGACTTCAGCCTGCCCTTCGCGGGGAAGGAGGCGGCTCTGCCCCCCCTGGGCCTCGCCACGCTCGCCGCGCTCCTGCCGGACCGGTGGGAGATCCGCATGGTCGACCTGCAGGTCGACCCGCTCGACGACGAGGACATCCGCTGGGCGGACGCCGTGCTCGTGAGCGGCATGCTCGTGCAGGCGGACTCGATGCGGGAGGTCGTCGGCCGGGCGCGGGCGCTCGGGCGACGCACGGTCGTCGGAGGGCCTGCGCCCACCACCTCGCCGGGTGCCTTCCCCGAGGCCGACCACGTCTTCCGCGGCGAGGCGGAGGGGCGGCTGGACGTGCTCGTCGCCGCCCTCGAGTCTCCGGGACTCCCGGCGCCCCGGCTGCTCTCGCCCCCAGGCGACGAGCGCCCGTCCCTCGACAGCTCCCCGGTGCCCCGCTTCGACCTCCTCGACCTCGGCCGCTACGCGAGCTACTCCATCCAGGTCTCCCGGGGCTGCCCCTTCCGCTGCGAGTTCTGCGACATCATCGAGGTCTACGGCCGGGTACCGCGGCTCAAGTCGCCGCGGCAGGTGATCGCCGAGCTCGATGCGCTCCTGCGCGCCGGGGGCCCGGCCTCGGTGTTCGTCGTCGACGACAACTTCATCGGCAACCGCCGCGCGGCGGCCGAGCTCCTGCCGCGCATCGCGGAGTGGCAGGGGGCGAACGGCGCGCCGTTCGACTTCTACACCGAGGCGAGCCTCGACCTCGCCGCCCACCCGGAGCTCGTCTCCTCCATGGTCGAGGCGGGTTTCTCGGCCGTCTTCGTCGGCGTGGAGACGCCCTCGGCCGAGTCGCTCCGGGGTGCGGGCAAGGTCCAGAACCTGCGCGTCGACCCGGCCGAGGCGGTGGCTTCGCTCACCCGCGCGGGGCTCGAGGTGCTCGCCGGCTTCATCGTGGGCTTCGACGCCGACGGGCCCGACATCTTCGACCGGCAGGAGGAGTTCATCTCCCGCCTGCCCCTGCCGATGGCGATGGTGGGAATCCTCGGGGCCCTGCCCGGGACTGCCCTGTGGCGCCGGCTCGAGCGAGAGGGGCGGCTCCGCGCGGGCCTCACCGGGGACCAGTTCGGGCGTGCGAACTTCCGGCCGGTCCTCGACGAGCGCGTGCTGCTGCGCGGCTACCGGCGGCTCCTCGCCTCCCTCTACGCGCCCGGGGCGTTCTACGACCGCTGCGCGCGCCACGTCGCCGAGGCACGACCGCTCCCGTCCGCCCCGAGGCCCGGCCTGGTCCGGACCGTCGCGCGCGTGTTCTGGGGGCTCGGCATCCGGAGCGAGAGGCGGGGCCACTTCTGGCGGCTCGTCCTGCGATCGCTCCCCCGGGGACGGGACGCCGTCGCGCGCGCCCTCACCCTCGCGATCCGCGGCGAGCACATGATCCGCTACACGGCCGAGGTGGCGCTGCCACGGCTCGACGCGCAGCTCGCCGCCCTCGACGAGGCCGCCGCCGCCCCCGAGGCCGCGCCGGTGCGCGGGGCCGCCGGCTCCACCTGATCTCGGGCGTGGACGTCCGTCGTCGCTCCCGGCTACCCTCTGTGGACCTGGAGGGACCATGCTGGAGCGCATCGGGATTTCGCTCGAGGACGACCTCCTCGAGCAGTTCGACCGGCTCATCGCCGCGAAAGGCTACGTGAACCGCTCGGAGGCCATCCGCGACCTCATCCGCGACTCGCTCGTCCAGCGGGAGTGGGCGGAGTCGACGGGCCGCGAGGAGAAGGTGGCGGTGGTCGCGCTCGTCTACGACCACGACTCCGCGAGCCTCGCGCAGAAGCTGGCGCACATCCAGCACGAGAACCACCGCGCCGTGGTGTCGGCGCTCCACGTGCACCTCGACCCGCACAACTGCCTCGAGGTGCTGGTCCTGCGGGGCCGCGCCCGCGACGTCGTGGCCATGGGCGACGGCCTCGTGAGCACGAAGGGCGTGAAGTACGGGAAGGTCGTCCCGGCGACGACCGGACAGGCGCTCCGTTAGCGGGTCATGCCCGGAAGATGAAGTAGACCGCCCCGACGAGGCAGAGCCCCGCCCAGAGGTAGTCGAGCTTCACCCGCTCGCCCATGTACAGCACCGCGAAGGGGACGAACACGGTGAGCGTGATCACCTCCTGCAGGATCTTCAGCTGGCCGAGCGAGAGCGTCCGGAAGCCGATGCGGTTGGCGGGCACCTGGAGGAGGTACTCGAAGAGCGCGATCCCCCAGGAGAGGATGGCCGCGAACCACCACGGGCGCGCCTGCAGGTGCTTCAGGTGGCCGTACCAGGCGAACGTCATGAAGAGGTTCGAGGCCGCGAGCAGGGCGGCCGCGACCAAGGCCGGCGGCGGCGATCCGAGGCCGCTTTCCACGGGTCCCTAGCCTCCCCCGACGCCGGGCCCGGCCGGCCGCCCGCGCACCGGCGCTTCCTCGCCCCCCGCGCCCTCGGCGAGCACCCGCACCGCGCCGGGGTCCACCGACACGAGGTGGAGGTCTCGCTGCGGGAACGGGATCGAGATCCCGGCCTCGTCGAGCCCCCGGCATATCGCGAGGCGCACGTCGCTCGCGAGCGAGAGGTAGCTGTCGAAGCGGTGCGTCCAGAAGCGCAGCTGGAAGTCGAGCGAGCTCTCGCCGAAGCCCGTGAAGAGGGCGGTCGGCGCCGGCTCCTTGAGCACCCCGTCGAAGCGGCCCGCCGCCGCGAGCAGGATGGCGATGACGCGCTCGGGGTCCGACCCGTAGGCCACCCCCACGGACATGTCGACCCGGCGCAGCCTGTCCGAGAGCGTCCAGTTCACGAGCTCGCCCGAGATCAGGTTGGCGTTCGGGAGGACCACCTCCGCGCCCGGGAAGGTCCGGATGGTGCTCGATCGGATCCCGATGCGGCGGACGACGCCCTGCACGTTCCCGACCTCGACGACGTCGCCGACCTGGACCGGGCGCTCGTAGAGCAGGATGAGACCCGAGACGAAGTTGTTGACGACGTTCTGGAGGCCGAAGCCGATGCCGACGCCCAGCGTCCCGACGATGACCGTGAAGCGGGTCACCTCCATGCCGGAGGCGAGGATCGCGAAGCCGAAGCCCACGGCGACGACCGCGTACCCGGCGCTCTTGGAGATGGCCGCGGGCACCCCCCGCGGCAGGCCCCGCCCCTCGAGCCCCTCCTCGAGCAGGAAGCTGAGCAGGCGCGCGAGGAGGACCGCGACCCAGAGCGTGATCGCGAAGGCGACGACGTCTCCCAGGGACACGTCGAGGCCGCCGACCTTGAGGCGCTGCGAGAGGACTGTCCCGATCACCTCCTCGAGCGGCTGGGCGATCCGGAAGATGTTCTCGCTCACGTACAGCCAGAGGGCGATCGCCGCCCAGCGGATGTACTTCCTGCCCCGCTCCTCGAGCAGCGCCCCGTGCCGGGCGACGAGCCCGATGCGCTTCGCCGACGGCATCCGCAGGAGCCCCACGTAGAGCGCCCCCACGACGAGCGCCGTGCCGAAGACGAGCGCCGCGATCGCCGCGCTCGCGAGCGTTCCGTTCGCGAGCCGCCGCGCGAGGCTCACGTTCCCGACGACGCTCGCCACCATGGAGACCACGAACGCCACGACGGCGAGGTTCGCCAGGAACCGGACGAACCGCCTCCAGGCCTCGGTGGGCAACTCGGCGCGCCAGAAGCCCAGCCGCCGCTCTCGCAGGAGGCCCGCCAGCGCCGCGGCCGCGACCGCGAGGAGGAGCAGGCGGCCGAGCAACGAGTGCTCGGGCGCGAGGGCCTCGACCCGGCTCACCGCGAAGGTCACCGCGAGTCCGTAGGCGGAGAGGCGCACGCGCGGGGGGAGGATGCCTCCCATGGCCCGCAGGAAGGCCGGCAGCATGGCCAGGATCGTCAGCTCCGCGACGGTCACCGGCATCCGCGGGAACACCCAGGGAACGAGCGCCAGCGTGAGGAGCGACGAGACAGCGAGCGGGTGGCGCAGGACCTCGGCCGGCGCCCGCAGCGCCGGGTCCTCGGCCGCCCGGCTTCGGAAGCGGGTGGCGAGACGGGCGATCGCGACCGCCAGGACGGCGAGCAGCACGCCCAGGAAGCAGAGCCATCCGACCTCGGCCGCCGCGAAGGAGCGCACCGCCCCCACCTGGAGCCTCAGCGAGCGGACGACCTGTTCGCGGAGCTTCGCTCCCTGGGAGGGCCGGCCGAGCAGCTTCCACAAGGGCGCACTCTCGATCTCGAAGAGCTGATCCTCCCGGGCGCGTTCGGCGCGGTCGGCGGCCGCGATCCAGTCCCCGATCTGCAGCCGCAAGCTCGCGACGCGGTCCTCGAGCTCGAGAGTCTGGCCGAGCGCCGCCTGGGCTCGATCCCAGGTCGCGCGGATGCGGGCGCGGAGCTCCCCGATGCGCACGAGCAGCGCTTCCGGCGCGTGCGACGCGCGAGCCGCCTCCTCCGTGAGCGCCCAGGTCACCTCCATGCGGCGGAGCTCCGCCACCGCGCCGAAGAGCGTCCTCGCCGCGTCCTCGAGCTTCCCGTCCCAGCGGGAGAGCTGCTGCTCGTGGCGGAGGAGGGCCTGGCGAAGGTCGTTCACGTCGAGCGGCAGGAGCCCGGCCATCTGCTCCTCGGAGACCGCCGGGCGCAGCTTCTCGACGAGCTCTCGCGTCCTGGGGAGGCGCTCCCTGACGTCCTGCTGCGCGGCGTCGTCGTCGACCTTGTCCCCGAGGCGCGCGAGGGTTCGGTAGGCCTCCTCCGCCGACCGGATGATCGCGGGGAGCGGGATGGCCGCCGGCTCCGCCGGCTTCGCCTCGGCGGCGGGCGGCGGCGCGGGCGCCGGGGCCGCCGCGCTCGAACGGGCCGGGGGCTCTGGCGCCGCCCGCGCGGCGCCCGCCGCCGCCGCGGCGAGCACGAGTCCCCCGGCGAGGGCCGCTCGGAGCTGCGCTCTAAGGCTGCCGCCGTTCAGGGGGCGCATCCCGGCATGGTAGCGCGGCCGGGAGCGATCCTTCCTTGGAAATCGGCGCTTGGGCTACGCCGCCCCGGCTCGGGGCCCGAGCGCCCCGAGGACCGCCTCGCCGAAGCCGGCGAGCTTCGCCGGGCCGACCCCCTTCACGGCGGCGAGGTCGGCGAGCGAGCGGGGATGCGCCTCCGCGATGGCCCGGAGCGTCGCGTCCGGGAAGACGAGGAACGGCGGCACGCCTCGCTCCCGCGCCTCGCGGCTGCGCCACGCGCGGAGGCGCTCGAAGGGCGCGGCGCCGGCGCCCGGGGCGGACGCGAGGGCGCGGACGCCTTCGCCCCCGCGGGCGCCGACGGGCTGCGCCCCGCGGCCGAGGTCCGGACGGCAGCGGTCGCAGCTCTCGCCGCACGGATCGATCGTCTCGTCGAAGTGCCGCGCGAGGAGGCGGTGGCGACACCCGCTCGCCTCCGCGAGGTCGAGCATCCGGCGCGCCTGCTCCCGCTGGGCGCGAGCCACGTCGGGGTCGTCGGCCGCCTCCGCGAGCCGGTCGTGGGCCATCACGTCCGCATACGAGTAGAGGAGCAGGCAGTCGCTTGGCTGGCCGTCCCGGCCGGCGCGGCCGATCTCCTGGCAGTATCCCTCCACGGAGCCCGGCATGTCGCGGTGGATGACGAAGCGGATGTCCGGCTTGTCGATGCCCATCCCGAAGGCGACCGTCGCGACGACCACGTCCGCCGCCCCCTCCCGAAAGGCATCCTGGACCCTCTCCCGCTCCTCGGGCTCAAGCCCGGCGTGGTAGGCGACGGCGCGCACCAGCTTCGACCGCAGGAACTCCGCGAGGGACTCCACGCTTCTGCGGGCGATGCAGTAGACGATGCCGCTCTCGCCCCGGTGCCCGCGCACGCAGGCGAGCACCGCCTCCCGCGAGCTGACGCCCTCCGGACCCTTCTTGGCGGCGCGCAGCAGCAGGTTCGGGCGGAAGAAGGAGCCTCGGAACTCGACGGGGTCGCGCATCCGCAGCTGCTCGGCGATGTCGGAGGCGACCCGCCTCGTCGCGGTCGCCGTGAGCGCGAGCACCGGCGCCCCGCCGAATCGCGCCCGCAGCCCCGCGAGGTTCCGGTAGGCGGGCCGGAAGTCGTGGCCCCAGTGGCTGATGCAGTGGGCCTCGTCGACCGCGACGAGCGAGAGTCGCGTCCCCTCCAGCACGGCCCCCACCGACGCCTCGAGCCCCTCCGGCGCCGCGTACACGATCTCGTACTCCCCGCGCCGGAGCCCCGCGACCCGGCGGCGCCGCTCCTCCGGGTCGAGGCTGGAGTTCAGGAAGGTGGCCCGGACGCCGAGCCTCGCCATCGCGTCCACCTGGTCCTTCATGAGGGCGATGAGCGGCGAGACGACGAGCGTGAGGCCGCCCATCATGCGGGCCGGCAGCTGGTAGGTGAGCGACTTCCCCGACCCGGTCGGCAAGACGCCGATCGCGTCGCGGCCCGCGAGCACCGCGTCGACGAGCTCGCGCTGCCCCGGGCGGAACCCCTCGAAGCCGAAGACCCGCCGGAGGCACTCGGCAGGGTCCGCCGGCGGCGCGGCGGCGGCCGCGAGCGCCGACCGCTCCGGGCCGGGCTCCGCCGGGCGGACCAGGCGCGCCGCCTCCGTCTCGAACAGCTCCGGGCGGTCCCGGCGCAGGCTCCGGAGCGCGGCCACGGTCGCGGAGATCCGCTGCCGGAGCTCCGCGTCGTCGGCGGGTGGCTCGCGCCAGGCGGCGAGCAGCGCGGCCACTTCCGGGTGCAGGCCCATCCGTGGCGAGGCTAGCACCTCCGGCTGACCCGTGCGGGTACTCCGGCGACCGGGGCGGGAACGGGCGGGTAAACTGGCGGCGGACTCCCCCAGGCTCCCATGCGTTCGCTCCCCTCGCGCCTCGCCCCTGCACTGCTCGTCCTCCTCTGCGCAGCTTGTTCCACGATCTCGACCGGCTTCGGCTACATCACCGGGTCGACGCAGGAGAAGGAGCAGGAGCACCGCGTGGCCGAGGTGCAGGAGAAGGTCATGCGCTACGCGGGCGACTACGCCACGCAGGTGGTGCAGGCGGCCGCCCGGATCGAGACGCCGACGCCCGAGAAGCGCCTCGCCGTCCTCGCCTGGCAGCTCAGGCAGGCGACCGCAGCCTACGACATCGCCACCGGCCCGAACCCCATCCTGAACGCGCTCGACCTCGTGGTGCTCGTCTCGCTGACCCGCTCCTCCGTGGAGAGCTACTGGGTGCCCGTCGTGTTCGGCGAGAGCGGGCGGCCCCTCCTCGACGTCTGTGCGCACTCGGAGGCGAGCGCCTGGACCATCGTCCAGCCGCTTCTCGAGTCCTTCCCGAAGAACCAGCTTCGCGACGCCATCGCCACGTGGCGCGCCAGGAACCCGGACGTCCAAGACGTCTCCTCCATCCGCCTCGTGGACGTGGAGCAGAGCGAGCATGGCACCGCGGGGCTCGGGACCCCGACGAGCATCCTCGCCTCCGTCGGCCTCGACCCGCTCGGGAAGCTCGACCCGGCCGTGCAGCAGGTGGAGCGCACCCGGATCCTCGCCGAGCGAGCGCTGTACTACGCCAAGCGCTGGCCCTCCCTCCTCGACCTGCAGGCGCAGCAGCTCGCGCTCCAGCTCTCGCTGCAGCCCCAGGCGCAGGACGTGCTCCGGGACGCGAACCGGATCTCGGGCTCGGCCGAAGCCATCGGCAAGCTCGCGCAGGAGATCCCGTCGCTCGTGGACCGGGAGCGCGAGGCCGCCATCCGCCAGTTCCTGGACGCGGCGCAGGCGCAGGAAGGCGAGGCCCGCGCGCTCCTCGCGCAGGCGAAGGCGGCCCTCGACGCAGGCCAGGGCGCGTTCACCTCGGCGGACGGCGCCATCCGCTCGCTCCAGTCCTTCGTGTCGATGGTGAGCGCCGCCCCCGCGGTTCCGGGGGCCCCTCCGGGCAAGCCCTTCGACGTGAACGACTACACGCGCGGCCTGGTGGAGCTCGGGCGGGCGATGAACGACGCCCGCGCGCTGGTCGAGTCGGTGGAGCGGGGCGCGCCCCGGCTCGAGACGCTCGTGCAGCGCGCCACGCAGGGGGCCTCGCAGGACGGGCGGGCCCTCGTCGACTACGCGTTCCGCCGGGGCCTCGCGCTCGTCGCCGCCCTCCTCGGCGGAAGCCTCGCGGTGGCCGTCCTCTACCGCCTCGCCGCGGCGCGGATCGCCGCGCGCTCGGACACGTAGGCCCCTCCGACCATGTTCATCGGACACTTCGGGCTCGCCCTCGCCGCCAAGCGCGCGGCCCCGCGCACGTCGCTCGGCACGCTGGCCGCGGCGGCCCAGTGGGTGGACCTCGTCTGGCCCGTGCTTCTTCTCCTCGGAGTCGAGCGGGCCCGCGTCGCACCGGGCGCCACGGCCTTCACCCCCATCGACTTCGAGCACTACCCCTTCACGCACAGCCTGGCGGCCTCCATCGCGTGGGCGGTGCTGTTCGCCGCCGCGTACGCCGCCCGCACCGGCTATGCGCGCGGCGCGGTCACGGCGGGGGCCCTCGTCGCGAGCCACTGGCTGCTCGACTTCGTCACGCACCGGCCCGACCTGACGCTCCTGCCTGGAGCCGACGCCCGCTTCGGGCTCGGGCTGTGGAACTCGGTCCCCGGCACCCTCGCCGCGGAGCTCGGCATCTTCTTCTTCGGGGTCTTCTCCTACGCGACCTCGACGCGACCCCGGAACCGCACGGGGGGCGTCGCCTTCTGGTCGCTCATCGCGTTCCTGGCCGTCATCTACGCCGGGAACGTCCTCGGGGGTCCCCCGCCGAGCACGACCGCCATCGGGGTGGCCGGGCTGGCGCTCTGGCTCCTCGTCCCCTGGTTCGCGTGGGCCGACCGCAACCGGGAGATGGTCGCGTAGAATCCGCCCGCGATGGGCAGGGCGCGAGAGGTCTTCCCGGCCGGAGAGGCGGGGCCGGGGTGAGGCGGGCCGCCGGACACCCCTACCTCCTCCTCTCCGGAGCGGCCCTCCTCTGGGCGGGCAACTTCGTGCTCGGCCGGGCCGTGAACGCCCGGATCCCGCCGGTGGGCCTCGCCTTCTGGCGCTGGGCCGTGGCGCTCCTCGTGCTCGTCGTCGCGAACCGGCGGGGGCTCGTCGCGCAGTGGCCGCTCGTCGCTCGCTCCTGGCGGGTCCTCGTCCCGCTCGGGATCCTCGGCGTCGGCAACTTCAACACGCTCGTGTACGTCGGCCTTCGGGAGACCACCGCCACGAACGCCCTCCTGCTCAACTCGGCCTGCCCGGCCTTCATCGTGGCGCTGTCGTCGGCGGCCGGCTTCTCTCGGACGACGCTCCGCCAGGTCGCCGGAATCGCGATCTCGCTCGCCGGGGTGCTCGTCATCCTCGGGCGCGGGGACCCGCGAGCGCTCCTCTCCGTCGGGTTCAACCGGGGAGACGCGTGGGTCCTCGCGGCCGTGCTCTCCTGGGCGCTCTACACGGTGCTCCTCGCGAGGCGGCCTTCGGGAATCGATCCCTTCGTGCTCCTGACGGCGCTCGTCGCGGTCGGGGTCGCCTGGATCGCCCCCTTCTACGCGTGGGAGATGGCGCGCGGGGCGCGGTTCCCGGTGAGCCCGGCGAGCGTCCTCACCGTCCTCTACGTGGCGCTCGCCGCCTCCGTGGTCGCCTATGCCTTCTGGAACCGGGGCGTCGCGGAGGTCGGCGCGAACCGCGCCGGAGTGTTCTTGCACCTCATGCCCGCCTTCGGGACGGCGCTCGCAGTCGTGCTCCTCGGCGAGTCGTTCCTCCTCTTCCAGCTCGCGGGAATCGCGCTCATCCTCTGCGGCGTCTACCTGGCCGGGACCACCCGCCCGAGACGCTCCTAGCGGGGGCAGACCCGCGCGGCATGCACCGGTGCACCGGGAAGGGGCTACCCTCTTCGCCGGGGAGGGTGCCATGGCCGCGAACGCGATTCTCTTCACGGGGTTTCCCGGGTTTCTCGGGTCCGAGCTCCTTCCCCGGGTGCTCGCCCGTCCGGAGGACCGCCGCGCGGTGTGCCTCGTCCAGGGCAAGTACCTGGGCACGGCGAGGAAGCGCCTCCGGGAGATCGCCGAGCGCCACCCGGGCCTCGATCGCCGGGTCGAGCTCGTGGAGGGGGACATCACGGGCGCGGGGCTCGGGACCTCGCACTCGGTCGCGCTCCGGGAGGACGTGGTCGAGGTCTACCACCTCGCGGCGGCCTACGACCTCGGCGTCCCGCGCGACCTGGCGGAGAAGGTGAACGTGGAGGGCACGCGCAACGTGCTCGACTTCGCGGAGGGCTGCCCCCACCTCGACGCCGTCCACTACGTTTCGACCTGCTACGTGAGCGGGAGGCACCCCGGCCTCTTCACGGAGGCGGACCTCGACAAGGGACAGACGTTCAAGAACCACTACGAGGAGACGAAGTTCCGCGCCGAGGTCCTCGTCCAGGAGCGCATGCGTCGCGGCATGCCGGTCGCCATCTATCGGCCGTCGATCGTGGTCGGCGACAGCGCCACGGGTGCCACCCAGAAGTACGACGGCATCTACTTCTTTATCCGCCTCATCCTGCGCCAGCCGCGCGTGGCGTTCGTTCCCGTCGTCGGCGACCCCGACGACGTGCGCTACAACTTCGTGCCCCGCGACTACGTCGTCCGCGCCATCGCCCACCTCTCCGGCCAGCCCAGCGCCCGGGGACGGGTCTTCCAGCTGGCCGACCCCGACCCGAGCACGCTCGGCGAGGTCATCCACGGCATCGGCCGCGCCGCGGGCCGCCGCGTCGTGCGCGTCCCGGTCCCGCTCGGCCTCGCGCGCGCGGTCATGGACTACGTGCCCTTCGTGGAGCGCTTCCTCGGCGTGCCGTCGGCCGGGCTCGACTACTACGTGATCTCCTGCGCCTACGGGACGGACAACACTTCCGCCCAGCTGCGGGGGACCGGGATCGAGCTTCCGCGCCTCATGGATTACCTCCCGCGGCTCGTGGACTACGTTCACGCCCATCCCGACGTTCCCTCGGCGGCGATGGTGTGAAGAGGTCCGTCGCGGGCGAGGCCGACAGGAGCCCCGAAACCAGTCGAAGCCTTCACAATTCTTAACGATTCGTCCCATTCCGGTGTCGTTGGGCGGCGGGATTGCGCCCACGGGGGTCGAGGCATAAGGCTCCCTCCTTTGGAGGGCGACCCATGGCCCGAAGACTCCTCCTCCCCGCTCTCGCATGCGCACTCCTTGCCCTCGCCGGCTGCGGAGGGGGCTCGAGCCCGACCACGACCTGCAGCGAAGGCACGGCCTGCCAGGGCACCTGCGTCGACACGGCCACGGACGTGCACAACTGCGGCAGCTGCGGCAACGCCTGCGCGTCGGGGCAGCTCTGCTCGTCGGGCCAGTGCACGACGTCCTGCCCGGGCAGCGAAACCGCCTGCCCGGCGTCGAACCCGACCTACTGCGCCGCGCTCGCGACCGACCCCAAGAACTGCGGGGCCTGCGGAAAGGTGTGCTCGCTCGCGAACGCCACCGCCGGCTGCAGCGGCGGCGGCTGCACCGTCGCCTCCTGCGCCGCGGGTTTCGCGGACTGCAACGGCGACCCGGCCGACGGGTGCGAGGTGAACACCGCGAACGACCCGAACAACTGCGGCGCGTGCGGGCACGCGTGCGGCTCGGGAAAGGTCTGCTCGGGTGGCCAGTGCGCCGCGTCCTGCGCGTCCGGCGAGACCGGGTGCCCGACGTCGAACCCGACCTACTGCGCGACGCTGTCGAGCGATCCCGCGAACTGCGGCGCCTGCGGCAACGTCTGCAACCTCCCCCACGCCACGGCGGGCTGCGCCTCGTCCTCCTGCACCGTCGCCTCCTGTGCCGCCGGCTACGCGAACTGCGACGGAAACGCGGCGAACGGCTGCGAGACCAACACCGCGAGCGACCCGAACAACTGCGGCGCCTGCGGCAACGTCTGCAACCTCCCCCACGCCACCGCCACCTGCGCCTCCTCCTCCTGCACCGTCGCCTCCTGCGCCGCCGGCTACGCGAACTGCAACGGGAGTTCCGCCGACGGCTGCGAGACCAACACCGC